>Ga0316612_1000570_pt1 | contig 10847 bp, 6 predicted proteins | sample MIS2016226_MG_FD_207676 | JGI IMG/M metagenome (GOLD analysis project Ga0316612, IMG submission 207676) | Microbial mat bacterial communities from Middle Island sinkhole, Lake Huron, Michigan, United States - MIS.2016.226 | ecosystem: Environmental > Aquatic > Freshwater > Lake > Sediment... | reverse complement strand
CTAACGCATTCATAATATTATGTTTACCTAACAACGGCAATTGAATCTGAATGTCACCTTTTTCAGTTTTCAAGGTAAATTCACTGCCAGAGGCGGTTAAATGAATATTTGTGGCAGTGACGCTCGCCGATTGTGCGAATCCAAAAGTGAGAATGCGGTGCGGAGAAGCCAGTGTCTGCCATAAATTGTTATAATTATCATCGACATTGATTACTGCCACTCCGTCAGCGCGTAACCCGGAAAAAATTTCTCCTTTGGCGTGTGCGACTCCATCCAAACTCTTAAAACCTTCCAAATGCGACGGGGCACATTGGGTAATCACGGCAACTGTTGGTTGAGCAATTTGGGTTAAATTCTGAATTTCGCCCGCATGATTCGCCCCCATTTCAATCACAGCATGGCGGTGTTCTGCACCCAGTCGAAATAAAGTTAAAGGTACGCCAATCTCATTGTTTAAATTCCCCTGCGTCGCTAAACCCAGCCCCCGCTGTGCAAAAATCGCATGAATCATTTCTTTCGTTGTCGTTTTACCATTGCTGCCGGTCAATGCAATCAAGGGGATAGAGAAACGTTGTCGCCACAATTTCGCCAATTCTCCCAAAGCGTGCAGCGTATTTTCTACTTGCAACGTGGGAAAGTTGGGCAAGGTGACGGGTTGTTCAACGATTGCAGCAATCGCGCCTTGTTGTTGAGCTTGAGCGAGAAATTGATGTCCATCAAAACGTTGTCCGCGCAGTGCGACGTATAACATGCCCGGCGTGAGTTGGCGCGTATCGGTGCTGATGCCAGTAAAAGGTGCGTCTGCTCCGGAAAATTGGGCGTGAAGTGCTGTAGCTACTTGATTTAAAGTAAGTTCTATCATAGCGAGTTTGTCATGACCACTTTTTTGATGAATACTGTTTTTATCGTTTGTGAAGTCAACTGAGTGAAAAAAATAAATTTTCTCGTGATGAAATTCAATTCGATCATCGTTACCTAAAAACTATTTGAATGGTTAAAAATCCACAATCTGGTCAGATAAGTTTTATAACTGTAAAATATCTTTCACTTTTTCCAATTCCTGCATCGTCATGTCCAATGCTTCCCAAAATTCTTTCACTTCTGCCTCACCATCGTTATCCGTTTGTAACCAACATAAATCTAACCTATCGTTTTGTAATGCAAAATCCTCTCGTTTAAAACATTTCCAGCGTCCGGTGGCATCTTCTCGACGGGGTGATAATCCGCACGGGTCTTCACCATAAACTTGTTCAAATTCAACCAGATGTTCGCGAGATAGTTGAACATGATAGCCCAAACTCGGCAAATCGCTACGCAAATCGTAAATCCATGTGCGATGCGTTCCTTCGCCGCGGGTGAAAAATAGGACGTGCACTGGAATATTATGCGGGTAAAAAATCCCATGAGGTAGCCGTAAAATAGTGTGCACGTTGCAAGTGTTTAATAATTCACGCCGAATTTGTTGCGCCGGACCCATGGCTCGCAATACTTTGTCGGGTAATACCACCGCAGCACGTCCGCCCATTTTCAGCGTTTGATAACTGTGTCGCAATAATGCCAGCGAAGTGTTAGAAATCGTCGCTTGTTCATTGGCAAACACCAACATGCTGAAAATCACATCGGCGGGTGGCAGGGTGTGACGATTGGCTAACAAGCTGTCTTCCCACAATACCGGCAAACTTCCCTTAGCATCAACTTGATTTAAAAAGCAATTGGTCAGTGCGATCCGTTGCCATGTCAAATTGTGTTCCATGCCGATGAAATTGTGGGCGGGAATTGGTGCCCGTGCATCCATTAATTCATCTGAGGTAATTTTGACGTAATGTTCTGCTGCAACCAGAAAATTGCCGGCACCCACCAACGGATCATGAATAAATTCACCAGCTTGTGGCTGCATCACGAACATGATGACATCGACCAAGGCAGCGGGAGGAATCACATAGGTGCTATGATTGTCACTACGCGCATAACGTTGCAACAGTTTTTCGTACAATTCACCCCATTCTTCCGGCGCGACCGCTCCCACGTCCTCCAGCGCGTAAATTATCTGAATTAAATGTTTTGTTTGCGTCAGTTGCGTTTGGGCTTGGGCAAAAATTCCAGCGGTGTAACTGTCATAGGTTTGACTCAAGGTCGTGAGCAATGTTTGATAAAATTGCAATTGTTCCTTGCCCGTTTTTTCTTGCAATGTTTGCCAATTCATCCCTTCGGGCAAATAGGGCAGCCAAGCGTAAGCAGGAATCAATTTGATCCAAAGTAACCAACTTAATTCAGTTAGATAGGTTTGGTAATTGATCCCTTCTTGGGCGAATTGTTTTGCGGGTTGCCAGAGTCGTTTTGCGAGCGCGTCAATTGTATTCATAATTTAAAGCATGGTACTAAAATCAGAGCAAGGTGACAAGTGCGATTGATTCGTTGTGGGTGCGACAATTTTTCTCTCTCTGAAGGGAGTATTGATCACCCAATAGAGTGACAGTAATTCTCAGTTCGGTATTATTCCATGTTGAGAATTACTGGTTTTGGGTAGATTATTTGATTATTTTAGCTGACTTTTCTCATATTCAGATAAGTGTAAAATCCATCAAATTATTATGCTAATGATTTAGAAACAGATTCTGAAAACTATTGAAGCGTTGATAACAAACGATGGTTCGGACAGTTTTCAAATTTTAGTTTAAATTTCAATGGATTATGCAATCATGACAATATTTCTAACTCACTGATTTTACAACCCATGATGAAAAATTGTCCGAACAGTTGAACAACAAATGCTTGTGAAATTCGTTGTCAACGATACCTTGAGCAAATTCTAGCTTACAATATACAATTTAACACAAAATGAAGCGCGTCAATGTGAACTGAATGGATGCTAGAAATATTTTTATGGGTGGAATGCGCAAAAAGAGCTTGTTGTCCCACGATTTTTTAGGAAACTTACGTTTATGCTACAAGAATATTTACCCATCGCGCTGTTTATTATCATTGGAATTGCCACCGGGCTTGCCATGCCCATTATCGGTTTTTTCTTAGGCACTCGTCAACCAGATTCTGAAAAAACTTCACCTTATGAGTGCGGTTTTGAAGCGTTTGAAGATGCCCGGATGAAGTTTGATGTGCGTTACTATTTAGTCGCAATTTTGTTTATTATCTTTGATTTAGAAATTGCATTCTTGTTTCCTTGGGCGGTAGTATTTGAGGAACTGGGATGGACGAGCTTTGTCGCGATGATGATATTTTTAGCCATTTTGGTGGTTGGTTTTCTTTACGAATGGAAAAAAGGGGCGTTAGAATGGGAATAGAAGGCATTTTTGAGAAAAATATTGTCACCACCAGTGCCGATTGGCTGATTAATTGGGCGCGTACGGGTTCTATGTGGCCGGTCACTTTCGGATTGGCGTGTTGCGCGGTGGAAATGATGCAAGCAGGGGCTTCACGTTATGATTTAGACCGTTTTGGCATTGTGTTTCGTCCCAGTCCCCGCCAGTCTGATGTGATGATCGTCGCTGGCACCTTGTGCAATAAAATGGCTCCTGCGCTACGCAAGGTTTATGATCAAATGCCGAATCCACGTTGGGTCATCTCCATGGGTTCGTGTGCCAACGGCGGCGGTTATTATCATTACTCATACGCGGTGGTGCGCGGCTGTGATCGGATCGTGCCGGTAGATATTTACGTGCCCGGCTGTCCACCTACCGCTGAAGCACTATTGTATGGCATTTTGCAACTCCAAAATAAAATCAAACGCAGTACCATTGCGAAGGCAAGTTAAGGATAAACCGATGTCTAAACAAGAAACATTGTTGACTCAATTACAAGCACGCTTTGGCGAAACGTTGTCGAGTGCGACCTTGGCTGTCAAACAAGTTACTATCGAAGTTCCTGCAAATCATGCTCTTAGCGTCTTGCAAGCCTTGCGTGATGAATTCAGTTTTGAACAATTGAGCGATTTATGCGGTATAGACTACGCCCATTATGGACAAGCTGATTGGGAAGGCAGTATTCGTGGCAAGGGTTTCAGTCGAGCAGTGGCAGAAGGTTGCTACCAAGAAGATTGCGAATTGCCCCGTTTTGCCGTCGTTTACCACCTGCTATCGATCAAAAATAACATTCGGTTACGGGTGCGTGTATTCGCCGAAGGTGACATGCCCAAGGTCGATTCAGTGGTCAATCTTTGGAATTCTGCCAATTGGTATGAACGGGAAACTTTTGATTTATTTGGTATCTTGTTCGATGGACATCCTGATTTACGCCGCATTCTGACTGATTATGGTTTTATTGGTCATCCATTCCGCAAAGATTTCCCCATCAGCGGTTACATGGAAATGCGTTACGATCCTGAAAAGAAACGCGTTGTTTATCAACCCGTCAGCATTGAACCTCGCACATTAGTGCCACGCGTGATTCGTCATGACAATCGGTTTGTCAAATAATAACTGAAATAACGCTAACGCGATGAAATAGTTCTAAAAATATGCGAATTAAGAAGTTATTCTCCATGAGCTTCATAATGCAATTCTCGCTTCAGGATTGTTCTTAAAAAACATGACTCTTAATTCGCTCTTAAATTATCAATATTTATTCAGTTTTTCAACTGATTGAAATTTAAAATTTTTTTAAAACTGCTTAAACGAAAAACGATTTCGACAAATTCTGATAATAAATCCAAGCAAAATCCAAGCGATAACTTCTTGATTTTAAAGTTTATATATTTTCTGTACGGATAATTATTGACATGATTGCCATCTCACGCTAATTCATGTAAAATAGATCATTTCTCTCGCATTTTTGCATATAACTCCAGTGAGTCACGTACATTGATGAATTCAGCGAATATTTCGTCGGGTGACGATAAATAAAAATCGCTTGACTTTCGACTACTTCACTGAAGTCCCACCAAAATTCGTTTGCATGAGGCGTTGTTTTGCTTCCTGCCCTCACTCTCAATTTTCTAATATTATGAAAGATTTGAATAATCTACTTAATAATTCAGGGCAAGTCGAAGAATTTGACCATATTTGCATTGGGTTGGCTTCACCTGAAAAAATTCGCTCGTGGTCGTTTGGTGAGGTGAAAAAGCCAGAAACCATTAACTATCGCACCTTTAAGCCCGAACGCGATGGATTGTTCTGCGCCAAAATTTTTGGGCCCGTCAAAGATTATGAATGTTTATGCGGTAAATACAAGCGGTTGAAGCATCGCGGCGTGGTGTGCGAAAAATGTGGTGTGGAAGTGACGCACGCCAAAGTCCGCCGGGAACGCATGGGGCATATTGAACTCGCCAGCCCGGTCGCCCATATTTGGTATTTAAAATCATTGCCTTCGCGCCTCGGTTTGCTGCTCGACATGACGTTACGAGACATTGAGCGAGTCTTGTATTTTGAAGCCTACGTGATTATCAAGCCCGGTTTGACCGATTTGGATCGCGGTAAATTGATGACTGAGGAAGAATATCTCAGCAAGGTGGAAGAATATGGCTATGACGAATTCGATGCGCGGATGGGGGCAGAAGCGATTCAACAATTGCTGCGCACCTTGGATATTCCCGCGGAAGTGGAAAGGTTACGGCAGGAAGTGGAAACCACCAATTCAGATACCAAGATTAAAAAATTGAGCAAGCGTCTGAAATTGCTGGAAATGTTTCTACCCAGCTCGCCCGGTCATCCTGCGCGCAGTCGTCCAGAATGGATGATTTTAACTGTATTACCCGTGTTACCGCCAGAATTACGTCCGCTCGTGCCGTTAGAAGGTGGACGGTTTGCGACCTCAGATTTAAATGATTTGTATCGCCGCGTTATTAACAGAAACAATCGGTTAAAACGGTTGCTCGAATTGAACGCGCCCGACATCATTGTGCGTAATGAAAAGCGGATGTTGCAAGAAGCCGTCGATGCGTTGTTGGATAATGGCAGACGCGGGCGGGCAATTACCGGCTCGAACAAATTACCGCTGAAATCGTTGGCGGACATGATTAAGGGTAAACAAGGACGGTTTCGACAAAACTTGCTAGGAAAACGGGTCGATTATTCCGGACGTTCGGTGATCGTGGTCGGCTCCACCCTACGCTTGCATCAATGCGGTCTGCCGAAAAAAATGGCGTTGGAATTGTTTAAACCGTTTATTTTCGGAAAGTTACGGCTCAAACATCCGTCAATGACCATCAAATCTGCGAAAAAATTGGTGGACAGTGAAGACCCGGAAGTATGGGATATTTTAGAAGAAGTTATTCGCGAACATCCGGTGATGCTCAATCGCGCCCCGACCTTGCACCGTTTGGGGATTCAAGCCTTTGAACCGATCTTAATTGAAGGCAAGGCAATTCAATTGCATCCGTTGGTATGTACCGCGTTTAATGCTGATTTTGACGGCGATCAGATGGCGGTGCACGTTCCCTTGTCTATCGAAGCCCAACTTGAAGCGCGGGCATTGATGATGTCCACCAACAACATTTTGTCGCCCGCCAATGGTGAACCCATTATTGTGCCATCGCAAGACGTTGTTTTAGGTCTATATTTTATGACTCGCGAACGAGTGGGCGCAAATGGCGAAGGCATGATTTTCTGCGATGTGAATGAAGTGCATCGGGCGTATGAAAGTCGCGAAGTGGATTTACAAGCCAAAATTACCGTGCGTATTCGCGAAGTATTATTTGAAAAAACCGAAGATGCCAGTGAAGATTCACTTTATCCTGAAGAAGGTTTTCGTCGCAAGGTCGTGAAAATTAACCGGTATGTCACCACAGTGGGGCGGGCGTTACTTTCCGATATTTTGCCAGACGGATTGGGATTTCCTGCGATTAATTTAGACTTGACCAAGAAAAATATTTCTAAATTAATCAATGCCTGTTATCGCCGCGTGGGTCTTAAAGATTCTGTGGTATTTGCCGATCAATTGATGTACACCGGATTTCGTTATGCGACTCGTGCGGGAATTTCCATCGGTGTGGAAGATATGGTGGTGCCGGATGAAAAACCTGCGATTATTGCCGAAGCGGAAAATGAAGTGAAAGGGATTGAAAAACAATATGCTGAAGGTTTGATCACCAATGGCGAACGTTACAATAAAGTCGTCGATATTTGGTCGCACACCAATGATCGTCTCGCAAAAGCCATGATGGCAAAATTGGGAACGGAACAAGCGATGAACAGTCAGGGTGATATCATCACGCGTCCGTCGTTTAACTCCATTTATATGATGGCGGATTCTGGTGCGCGGGGTTCTCCGGCTCAGATGCGACAATTGGCGGGGATGCGGGGCTTGATGGCAAAACCCGACGGCTCGATCATTGAAACGCCGATTAAAGCGAATTTCCGGGAAGGACTTGACGTTTTACAATACTTTATCTCGACTCACGGTGCACGTAAAGGGTTATCCGATACCGCGTTGAAAACGGCGAACTCCGGTTATCTCACCCGTCGTCTGGTCGATGTCGCGCAAGATATGGTGGTTTTGGAACAAGATTGTGGCACGATTCATGGCTTAGAAATCAGTGCGTTAATCGAAGGCGGTGATGTGGTGGAAGCGTTGCGGGATCGGGTGTTGGGTCGAGTGGTCGCAGAAGACGTGTGGGTACAACCGCCTCAACCGGCAGAACCCTATATTGCAGTGAAACGCGGCATTTTACTTGACGAAATGTGGGTTGAACGGTTGGAAACTTTGGGCGTGGATCGGGTCAAAGTTCGCTCGGCAATTACGTGTGAATCGCGCTTTGGGATTTGTGCCAAATGTTACGGGCGGGATTTGGGACGGGGACACTTGGTTAACATTGGCGAAGCAGTTGGGGTTATCGCAGCCCAATCTATCGGTGAACCCGGCACCCAGTTGACCATGCGGACATTCCACATCGGCGGTGCAGCATCAAAAGTGATGAGCGTCAGTCAAGCCGAATCGAAATCCAAAGGTTCAGTACGGCTACACAACGTCAAATTGTTGCCCCAAAAAATGCCCGACGGCAGCTACAAACAAGTATCCACCTCACGTTCTGGCGAAATTCGAGTGCTGGACGAAATGGGGCGGGAACGGGAACGCTACAAAGTGCCTTATGGCGCGGTGTTCAACGTGATCGAAGGCGAAACGATTGAAGCGGGCAAAACTTTGGCGACGTGGGATCCGCATACTCACCCGATTATTACTGAAATGGAAGGCTATATTGCTTTCACCGATGTGGTTGAAGGGGTGACGGTGAACCGTAACTTTGATGAAATCACTGGTTTAACCAGCATTGTCGTCACTGACCCGAAACAACGCCCAACCCACGCCAAAGATTTGCGTCCGATGGTGCGTTTGGTGGATGACCGCGGGCGCGATTTGACCATTGCCGGTACTGAAATTCCTGCCAGTTATTATTTGCCACCCAAGGCGATTTTGACGGTTGAAGACAGTACTAAGGTAAATGTCGGTGATGTTATCGCTCGGTTGCCGCAAATGTCTTCAAAATCAAGCGATATTACCGGGGGTTTGCCACGGGTTGCAGACTTGTTTGAAGCGCGGATTCCCAAAGAGCCGTATATTCTCGCTGAACGCAGTGGGAATGTCAGTTTCGGTAAAGATACCAAGACCAAACAACGGGTGATTATTACCGATAAAAATGGCAATATTGAAGAAATTCCGGTACCGAAGTGGCGGCATGTCAATGTTTTTGAAGGTGAACAAGTCGAACGTGGCGAAGTCATTGTCGATGGTACGCCCAATCCGCACGACATTTTACGCTTGAAAGGCATCACTGAATTGGCGAATTACATTGTCAACGAAGTGCAGGAAGTTTACCGCTTGCAAGGGGTGAAAATCAACGATAAACACATTGAAGTCATCGTGCGGCAGATGTTGCGTAAAGTGTTGATTGTATTGCCGGGCAGCAGCATGTTGTTACACGGTGAACAGATTGAACGCTCTAAATTGTCTGAAGAAAATGACAAGATTATCGCACGGGCGCAGGCGGAAAATAAGGTGGCAGTCCGACAAATTTTCAACGAATTGACTCGCTGTTTTATTGTGTATCCTGCGGACACTAAGTTGCAAGAAGGCGATGAAATGTCGTTGGATAATTTGTGGGATGAACTGGATGGCGATGAAGATAAAGTGTTATTCTTGGCAACGGAAGAGCCTGTTTTATTAGGAATTACCAAGGCTTCACTGTCCACCGATTCATTTATCTCCGCGGCATCTTTCCAAGAAACCACTCGTGTTTTAACGGAAGCTTCGGTCAACGGGCGGTGCGATGATTTGCGTGGTTTGAAAGAAAACGTGATTGTAGGACGCTTAATTCCAGCAGGAACGGGATTGGCGTATCACTTAGAACGGCGACAAACGCAGTTGAATCAACAGAATCAAAAACCTGCGGCGAAAACGAAGTAAAATCAATCTGTTAAAAAGTTCCTTCCAAAATTTTGAATGTTGTTCTACTTCTGAATGATGGGAGGAATTTATTTATTTCACAATAACATTGTTCTGTAACTGGGCTACCTATTATGAATTTGACTCCCTATTATCAAACGAATTTAGGAACAGCGTATTTGGGAAATAGCCTAGAATTAATGAAAGAGTTCGCTGACAATTCACTCAATCTGATTCTAACTTCGCCGCCTTTTGCGCTGACAAGACAAAAAGAATATGGCAACAAACCGGAGCAAGATTATATTGATTGGTTTCTGCAATTTTCCAAAGAATTTTACCGATTACTCACAGATGATGGCTCATTGATCATTGATTTGGGAGGAGCCTACTTGCCCGGTCATCCGATCAAAAGTATTTATCAATATGAATTACTTGTAAAATTGTGTCGAGAGCAACATTTTTTCCTAGCCCAAGAATTTTTTCACTACAACCCTGCTAGATTACCCACTCCAGCCGAATGGGTGACGGTCAGGCGTATCCGTGTTAAAGACAGTGTGAACGTAGTGTGGTGGCTTTCCAAAACAGAATATCCGAAATCAGATAATAAAAAAGTTCTAAAACCATACAGTGACAGCATGAAGTTGCTACTAAAAAATGGTTATAAAGCTCAATTAAGACCCAGTGGACATGATATTTCTAGCAAATTTAATCATGATAATGGCGGCGCAATCCCTCCAAATTTATTAGAACTTGCCAACACTGAAAGCAACAGTCACTATATTAAACGTTGCAAAGCATTAGCCATTAAGCCCCATCCAGCGAGATTTCCAAAAGATTTTGCCGATTTCTTCATAAGATTCACGACGGATATAGGAGACTTGATTTTAGACCCCTTTGCCGGCAGTAACACTACAGGGTTTGCAGCAGAAAAACTTCAAAGGGAATGGATTGCTATGGAAATTAATGAATCTTACTTAGCAGGGAGTAAAATCAGATTTGAAGAAGAACCTGATCTTTTCACAACACCAGGTAAACTCAATGGCGAAACATAGAAAATTTGAACTTCTCAGTGTGATTGAGCAGTCGATCAATGAGTGTGGCTGGAATGTGTTGTATGTTGGCGATACTTCAGAACATCCATTTGTGCTGAAAATTTATCATCATGAAGAAAGTTTCTTACTTCGTATTTATATTTGGAACTTAACGCATGGTGGTGGAAAGGCTAGACCGAAGGACGAATATCGCATTCAGATTACAAGAATTGATCATTTTGAACAACACGATGGAGAAAAAACTCTGATTCTGGGTTGGTGGGAAGATGTGGGTGTTTTTGCTGGTTTTGATTATACGAAACATACTGGTAAATTGGGGGCTTCTCCTTCGATACAAATTAGAGAAGATGCGTTACGCAAAGCATTGATCAATGGTTTTTTCCCTTGCAATAAAGGAAATAACGAGATAGCGATTGCTTTTAGACCTGATTTTTTCACAGATTATGTGCAATCATTAGCACAATT
>Ga0316612_1000569_pt1 | contig 10854 bp, 10 predicted proteins | sample MIS2016226_MG_FD_207676 | JGI IMG/M metagenome (GOLD analysis project Ga0316612, IMG submission 207676) | Microbial mat bacterial communities from Middle Island sinkhole, Lake Huron, Michigan, United States - MIS.2016.226 | ecosystem: Environmental > Aquatic > Freshwater > Lake > Sediment... | reverse complement strand
GACATCTGAATCCTCCTTTTTATTTTTTTATCCATGCCCCTATCAAGCTACTTTTTCCGAACTACCGCATACATCAATGCGCCGTCAGGATTGCGACCGAATGAGAAATCAAACCAGAAGCGATTGATGATTCTTCTCAAAGTGAACAAGCGGTATGTCTGATCCATCTCGCTTTTAAGCGTTTCAGAAAGATTGAAACATTCATCAGGCGACTTATGTTTCCTGAAAGCCGCCCGTATTGCCAAAGCAGAAAGCTCCCATGGCGTGTATGAAAGCCATCCTGAAACAGACAGCCCTTTTACAGATTCAATACATGCCTGCAATGTATTCGGTGAAAAATGACTGATATGAGAATGAGGTATCCATTTCGGAAATTCCGCTCCCAGCGATTTTGCAGCCCTTGATTCAAAATTATCGGTCATAATTATCATCATTCCTCCGGGTTTAATGAACAGTTCAGACGTTCTTTTAAAACTTTGTCTTTTAACATGTCACGCTCCTATCCTCAAATTTTTCAATTGCTTCCGAAATAGTCTGATCATAAAATGCAATCGCTGTGCCACATAATCCTCATCTGAAGGCTCAACGGAGCAGTATTCAGGACAACCAGATCAATTTTATCGGTTCTGAGAATATCCGCAAGATCGCCTATAATTTCAAGCCTTTTCTTCAGATATACGGCAATATCAATATCGCTTAAGGGTTTAAGCATTCCCGAAGTCAGGCTGCCGAAAAGGTATGCGAAAAGGATGTCTTTTCTTGCCTTCAGATACGACGATGCCTGCGGAAGAAGTTCTGAAATATTATGGGTTATGGGGATTTGTTTAATCATCACATGCCTATTATTTTACAGACTCAAAGGCAACAGCTTTATCAAAACGCCCCGCATCCTCGACTAAGGCAAAGATTGGATCTCCGCTGTCGTTGAATTCTGCTCTCCGAGTATTTTCAAAGATATTTTTCGGAAGACGCTTTATCCGGAGTGAAGTCACCTGTATAAATGGAAAAGATTTTGCTCATAGCAATTCCGAATTTCCGCGAACTTTTCCGTTTTCGTTCCTACGAAAGTAATGCTGAACAAAATTCAGCGTTACGATATGTGATAAAACAAGATGATTCATCATTACATTCATAGGAGTATCCATAGATGACCCTATTTCCGGCTGTCCGAACATTATCGCTAACCACTTTGGCATAATCCGATACTCCTCAGATGATTATCTTTTCTATCATACATATCGTTCCTTTGTTCTCACCAGAATCTTCTTGTCACATCTGTTCCGAAAAAAATGTTTTTACTGAAACACATACTCCAAGTAACAAATACATAAACATTGCAAAGTATGTCAGTGCAAGAAAAATAACAAAAGCGGCGCCTCCTAATAATAAAATTATCTGGAGTAAATCAATATCCGATTGAGATGTGAAGTGGTATAATATTAACTTATCCAACAGCTTAAATTCTCTCCATATCCAATAAACAAATAGAACTAATCCAAAAACACCTAAATCTGATATTAATTTTAAAGAACCGATTTTAGCTGTAAATGGAGTATTAGCCATATAATATAAATAATCGGGATTGATATATGAGTCCGCATAAAGATGTATATTCCCTATCCCCACTCCAAGTAAAGCCTTATGTGGATTATGCTTCAGATATTCTATAATTGTCTCATCAAAGTCTTCAATTTGAACATCTCTCCCTACAGTACGTGTATAAAACAAATTAAGGACTGAATTATCACCATACTTAGTATCCTCTTCATAAGTTATTAGTGGGACAACAAATATTATAACGAAAATAATTAATAATAAAAATGGCATTATGCTCTTCCTATGAGTTGGTGAGGAACTTCTCATAAAATATCTAAAGATAAGCATACTTGTTGTCCCAAGCCCCCATACATAGAAGGCAGATGTTGACCATGTCGCAATCATGGATAAACATAGAAAAAGCCATAAATATTTTAATTTAAGACTCATATATTTATTATTGGTTAAATATATTGCCTGAATAATAATTAATGCAAACGCCAGTACCGCCCCCAAGTTTTTTGGCTCACCCGCAAACGAATTCATACGATATATCATTAGTCCAAAAAAAGAAAAAATGCCCTCTCTTAAATGAAGCTCATTCCCCGTGAGCATGTAAGATGACCAGCCAAGCGGTATCGGATTCCAACCAGTCATTGACCAAATAATTATTTGTCCCCAGCCCACAATAGCTAACACAACTACGGAATATATAAATACTTTCAACATCATAATAATATCCTGCTTGTTATTCAGCACAATTGGTATAATAAAAACTGGCGATATACTAAGAAAGAATAACAAAATTTGAAAAATAGCACGATATGTTGGAGAACGGAATATTCCGCCTTCTACATGAGATTCAGGTAAGAAAGGTATCTGAACAAGAGACCACAGCACTGCAAACACAATAAAAAAAATAAATAATTGAGATATCCGGATACGAGAAACTATATCACGACGAACAAACATACGCATCAGAGTAACAAACATCAGGCTTACCAAGACTATCTGAAAAGCAGTAACCCTGACGCCTATATCCATATCCAATCCATACCACGGACATAAAAAAGTAGCCAAAAAAAAAGCGGTTCTGGGTTTTATAAAACTCAGCCATAGTGCTATGACAGCAATAATGGAAAAAATTGTAATTGCGAGATAATTCATGATTTCAACCTCAGAGCATTTAATATTTTATACATAGTTATAAAGGGATATTTTACATACTTCAAACAACGATAACTTTGACGCAAAATTCGATCTGAAAAGCATGATGAACTGCCAAGAATTTGTTGAGAAATTCTTTTTGAATCAAGCTTATACTGTGGTGATGGTCCCTTTCCGGTGATGGATTCAGAATGAATACGAAAGCCTCCGAGAAATTCGGAAATAGATCTGAATGTTGCGCCAGCTAATGCCAAATCAACTAATAATTCGCCATCCCAGCAGGTTTTATTATTAGAATTAAAACCGGTGGTTCTTTTAAAAGCAGAATGCCTGAAAAATGTCGCCTGTTGGACAATGTTACAGGCGCCATAAGCATAAGCTTTGGCGTTCCACGAAGTGCTGAATATCTTTTTTACAACTTCGCCCTCTGTATTTAATTGGTAGCCATTACCGCAGATGACATCAATATCAGGATTTTTTAGGAAATGTTTTACAACAGTTTGAAAAGCACCGGGCAACAGAATATCATCGGAATTAAGATAACAAAGAATATCTCCTGTCGCATACCTGAAACCTTTGTTCAATCCATCTGCCGGACCATTATCAGGCTCAAAGATGATGCGGGATATTCTGTCCGAATAATGTTGAATTATTCCTCTGCTTCCGTCTGTGGATCCAGGGTCAACAATAATGTACTCCGTATCAGGATAACTCTGATTCAGAACAGATCGGATGCAGTCTTCAAGGAAACATCCTTGATTAAAAGATATGGTTACAACGCTGATTTTAGTCATTTCAGAAAACTCCGTTTAAAATATTTTAAAGTCAATACAATACAATCAAAGCAATGGCGGCATGTTGAGCAAAAAAACATCTTCCTCTGTTAATTTTTTATTTCCAATCTTGCGATAATATGCTCGAAATATTTTGGCTGTTTTTTCCCATGTAAATTGACTAACTCTTTCTTTTCCCTTTCTAAGCAGAGTATATCGCAAGTTTTCATCATTCCAAAGTCTTAAAATTGACTCTGCGATTTCATCATAATTATTCGGATTAAAAATTAAAGCGGCATCATCAACTTGTTTAGGCAGAGATGTTACATTTGAACACGCAACCGGTACGCCCGATAAAAACGCTTCCCAAATGGGAAAACTGCCCGCCTCAAACTCAGTAGGAACAACAACGCAACATGCAAGCGTATAAAGGCATTGTAATTCCAAAGGATTAACGAAATCAAGAAAATAGACATGGTTTTCTATACCTAATGCCTGAGCTTTCTTCTTTAAAAACAAGCCAAATTCATTAACTTTTCCACAGGATATAAAAGGTATTATGATATCATGTCTGTTTTTTAATATTGCTAATGATTCCAATAATCCTACATGATTTTTATGTGGAAATGTCTGAGCAGGATATAGAATAAAATTATCAGGTAAAACAAATTTATTCCTGATTCTTAACAAGTCTTCTTCAGAAGGTTTTGTATACAATTCCGCCGGTGGCGCCAAAGGCACGACAGCAATTTTATTTTCAGGAAGTTTATAATTCTCAATCAAATCATTTTTCACCCATGAAGATCCTACTGCTACTATTGTCGCTTGTTTAATAAAAGCTTTAAACACTGTATCACGCCCCAGTTTTGCATGCTGGCTGAAATATTGAGGCAGATGAATATGTTGTAGATCGTGTGGATGATAAATACTTGGAATATCAGTAATAAACCCCATTTGAATTGTGAAGTGCATCACATCAATACCTAATTTCTCAATAGTACCATCTGATATCGGAATTGATATAGTTTTTACTCCCAAAGATTTGGGAAAGTACTCTCTTAAAGCATTTACAAAAGGTTTCAATGCCGATTTCCATTTTTGCGAAGAAGGAGCCGGTATTGAAATAATTTTACATGATTCATCTTCATTTATATATGGTCTGAGCCATTCATCAGAGCCGGAATATGTTAAAAAGAAATACTCTTCTTTATCACTTTCCAGTTTTGATATACCATTAGCTAACCCCATGATAAACTGTTGGACACCACCTGGTCCGCCGTCATTTTGAATACGGGCATCTATACAAACGCGTAATTTTTTCATAAATCAATAACTCCTTATCAATTGAGCGCTTTTCATATTTTAGCGTATAGGTTTAGCAGGAACTCCGACAACTGTTTGTGTATCTAAAACATTTGCTCTGACAACACCACCAGCACCAATAACGGCATCGGAACCGATAGTTATATTTTCCAGTATCTGACATCCTGTACCAGCTAAAACCCGATCATGAATATGAACTCCTCCTGATATATTTACACCCGGATTAATGACATTAAAACTTCCAATATGAACATCATGCCCTACGGTAGTATTAAGATTAAATAAATTAAAATTTTGAACCTCTATATCACAAGTAAATCTGCATCCGGCAGTAATAACATTACCTTGTCCAAGCTCAATGCGCCGGTAGTCTAAAGTAGCAGATGGGTGAATGAGATTCGGATATTGAAATTGATTACCTTGTTTCAAATATTTTTCAATAATTTTATATCGTATCTTAGGATATCCGACACCAATAATTAAGTCAGCCTCAAAATTTTGAGATAAAAGCCAGTCATCATCACCCAAAATACGACCTACCCCAAGGTCTTTTCCAACCTCTGAAAGTGAATCACCAACAAAACCATATAATTCCCATCTGTGTGATTGTGTATTTACACATTCAGCTACCATAGCCATTTCACGAGAAAGTCCGCTCGTTCCGATAATTATCAATCGCCGTCTCATATTTTTCCTCCTTAAACCGCCATCGTACAATTTTTATTTTTTTGAAATTTTGACAACATTACTAATGCACTCAATTGCTTTATTTTTAAGATGAGTATAAGTCGGTAAATTTAAACCCATTCTGCTTAACTCATCCGTAACGGGTAAGTCTTCTTTTCGTCGTTGTGATTCCTCACGGAAAGGGGGTAACCGGTGTAAGGGAATAAAAAAAGGTCTGCTTTCAATCCCCTCTTTTGCCATGATTTCTATAAGATCATCTCGTGTCTGACCATAGACTTTTTCATCTACGGTAATGCAGAAAAGCCACGGGGCAGGTTCAGCCCAATCTGCAACCGGTTGAAAACCGATTCCCGGTATTCCTTCCAAGCCTTTCCTATACAGATCGAATATCTGTTTTCGGCGGGCTATAATATCCTCATGTCTTTCAAGTTGAGCGCATAAAATAGCGCAAGCCACATTGGTCAGCCGGAAGTTATATCCGGTTACCGGGAAAAAATATCGGCGACTAGGATCAACCCCCTGTCCCCGTAATGTTCTAAGGCGCAATGCCAGATGAGGAGCATTTAGGGTTATAGCTCCGCCCTCTCCGCAGGTGAATATTTTATTGCCATAAAAAGAAAATGTTGCCAGACGGCTCAAAGAACCCACAGCCTGCCCCTTATACCGAGCCAGATGTGCTTCGGCAGCATCTTCGATCACCCACAGCCCGTGAATCGCAGCTATATGATTAATCGCATCCATATCAGCCGGATGTCCGTACAAATGGACTGCAATAATACCTTTGGTACGGCGGGTAATATTGGCTTCCAACAGTTTCGGATCAATACACCATGTTTCAGGATCAACATCCACAAATACCGGCTCTGCACCGACATAGCGAACCGCATTGGCTGTGGCGATATAGGTAAGAGAGGGAACTAACACTTCATCTCCGGGTCGGACATCAAGACCTAACAACGCTAAGTGTAATGCCACTGTTCCGTTACAAACACTGATTGCTGTCTGAGTTCCGCAAAGCTGTGCAAATTCTTTCTCGAATTTTTGTATAAAAGGTCCTGTTGATGAAATCCATGAGCTTCGGATCGCTTCGACTACATACTTTTCTTCGTTGCCGGAAAGGTCCGGTTCAGCAACATGAATTGTTGAGTTATCTGTTGTCATATTCACCTCCATTGTTTTCTATCGAAATCTGCTTTAACTGCTTCCTCAAAAACATGGATATATTTTTGAGCTACAATCTTCCATGTATATTTTTCTATTTGATTTTTTGAATAAGCAGCATCTGCTATTGCTTTATCATGATTATTTAAAAGGCATTGAATTTTATTTGCAATATCTACGCAATCTTTAGGATTAAATGTTATTGCTCTTACTTTTAATATTTCAAAATGTTCTATAAAAGGAGAAATATCTGACATTAATACAGGTATACCTCTTACCCATCCATCTACTCCGGGACCATTTCCTGCTTCATATAGAGATGGATTAATAATTCCTCTAGAGCATTTAAATAACGCATTTAATTCTTTGTTGCTAACATATCCTAATCCGATTATATTCATATTTTCTGAATTATTTTCAACAGAGCCGATATCACATGCTATTCCTCTGACATTCTCCGTTCCTCCCCCTGTTAAAACTAAATTCACATCTATGCTGCGTTTTTTCAGAATAGCAATTGCCGAAAACAAAGAAGATAGATTTTTATGAATGCTTAAATGAGTAGGGAAAATCAGATATTGCTTTCTAATTCCCAAATTCTCAACTATTTTTTTCGCTTCAACTTCATCAAAATCAACAATATTAACTAAAGGCGCAAGATGAATTATATTTACAGGATATTTAGAATTGGGATAAAATTTTTTCAATTCATCTGCCATAAATTTTGATGAGACTATCGGAACTGTTGTTTGCAGCCATTTTGGAATTTCTTCCTCTAATAGTTTTAACATTTTTGAACCGAATATATAAGAACCGAAAAAATATTTGAAATTGAAATCATGAAACACTCCAATTTTAGAACAGTTTAAATTTATATTTTTTAGTAAAAACGGCCATGGAAAAAAAACTAAATCATATTTATTCTGAATACATATTTTTTCAATTTCTTTGTCAACTCTTCCTGAAATACTGAAAGGTAAAAAATGATATTTAAACAAAAAATTTTGTTGAATTTGCAGTACAGCCTTATAAAATAATTCTAAATGACTCTGTTTTTTATTATAAAAACATAGTGATTTCAATGTGTTTACCTGAATATCACATCTGTTGAAAGATTCTGTAAAATTCTCCCTCTGGATAGCAAGGGGATTTCCATAAAAAGCAATTTCAAAATTGGGGCGTATCTTTTTAATTTCAGGCAGCAATTTCTCAATGAACTTACTACCGCCACCCAAATTTCCAATATGATCAAATACGGCTATTCTCATCTTTTACAAACTCCATACAAATTACCCCTGTATAGGGTAACTGATCAATGCTGTTATAATATTTATAATCAGTAGCCATTATATATGATTCCTTCCAAAAAGGATAAAAGTTATCTTTCCATTTACGTTCACGATTTTCTATAAAAATATCTTTATCTCTCTCTCCACATATTTTGAATCTTCTATGTTTACCCGTAATAGAAAAAATTCTTTCTTCTATTAATTTAGTATCATAGAAACGTTGTCCAAATACAAAATTATTATTCATTGGTAATATACCATATTCGTTATAATCAAGATATTCTTCAAACGCAATAGCACAACATGGAACAGATATTAATAATTTTCCACCATGATTAAGCAAACCCCACATCTTTTTTATTGCTTCTATGTCTGCATTGTCATTAATAGGTATGTGTTCTATGACAGAGATAGAGCATATTAAATCATACTTTGTATCAAAGTTGTCAAAATCCTTCATTAATTTATTATAAAAGTTACATCTGTCAGAAAAACCAAACTCCTTGATAATTTCTATGCTTTCATCTAAATCTTTTTTATCTGGATTTAAAATATCAATATGTAATTTTTTGATTTTATTAAATAAATTCAAAATGAAAAGTCTTGGTGAAGAAATATCCAAGCAATTTTGTATATTATCTTTTTTTATACAACCCCAAAAAAAATCAAATTCAAAATAGCGGAAAGAATCCATAGGCATCAAAAGGAATCGCCAAAATTTTATCCTATTATAATTAAATCTGTTAAGCCATAGAATCAATATATTGAAATAAAAATTAACGCCAGGACCATTCTTAATTCTTGATAATAAAAGAAAGAAAGGAAGCAGTAAAGCACCTTTAATTAAATATAAAAAATTATGGAATGATGACCTCACTTTTGTATATACAGGAATATGAATATACTTTTTCATTAGTTGAATACCCCCTCTTTTTTCAATCTTCTATACCCCCAATAAGTGGGATAAGAAGCTGATAGAATTGTTGAAAGAAAAACTCCTTTAAGATTCAATATCGGAGTCAGAACAATAATTCCGCATATCACAATAGCCGCGTTGATAAAAACTACATGAATCTGAGACCAAATATCATCCAAAGCAGTTAATATCTCGCTGTATGTACTTCCTAAGGCTGCTATCACTATTAACCCATTAAAACATAACCATCCAGATATGCCGAAATTCATTTCCAAAGACTGTTTAATCCAAATTTTTATTAAAAAATCACCAAACATTATCATTGGTAAAGATAATATCATAACTATCCCAATTCTTAATTTTATAACTCGCTTAATAGATTTTTTAACCCAGCTAAAGTCTTTTCTTTCAAATGCTTCTCTTATTGCGGGATAAAAAGGATAGGCAATACTGTTACCAACAAAAAATATCAACATATATATTTTCATCAATATATTATAATCTGCAACAATTTTTAATCCGGCAATATTTACCAATATTATATTGGTAATCTGATTAATCAACAATGCCCCTATCTGAAAAAAAAACATAGGGATACTTGTTTGAGTTATTCTTTTCAATGCAAGTTTATTTATCAAGTGTTTATTAAGTATAAACCATTTAGTCTTTTTTAAAAAAAATAACCATAAAAAAATAGAAGTCAATATCGGTGCAAATGAAATAATAACAATAAGTCCTACAATATTTAGTTTCATATTAATCGAAATAATTAATCCTATCAGACTGAATGAAGAAGAAATTATTTGAAAATTATTACTTATATGACTTAATTGAATAGATTTATAAATATTACCAATTATTGATAAAGGTAAATTTACTAAAAAAAATAAACCTAAAACCAAAAAACAACTTTGTGCAATTTTAATCAGATTAATATCATGTATATTTAGTATCTTTTCCCATGGTAAATAGTAAGAAATAACAATAACAGGTATGATGCTAATTATTGCTAATATTAAAAGTGATAAAAAAGCAGTTATAATATATGAAGATACAGACAAGTAATCATCTTTTCCATAAGCTTCTGATAATGAATTAATCAAACCATTAGCTATTCCAAAATCGCTTAACTGCATCCATACAACTAATGAGCTTATCACCATCCACAAACCATATAAATCTTTTCCGAGATAACCGATTGTCAATGGAACACTGATTAATCCGATGACAGAAGTAATTAGTTTTGTAAAAAGATTTGTGAAACTACCTAACAAAATTAAGCGATATCTTTCTTTTGATCTTTTTTCCTCTGAATTTTTATCAATAGAACGCCCCTCAGATGTGGAAGTATCAAAAGGCTTCAATCTAAGTACAGATATGATTGATTCTATATTCATAGTAGACTCCTTAATCCGAATATGACAGATATTTTTTTCATGCGCTTCGATTCCCCTTGTGGACATCTCTTTTTGATTCTGCTTATCTCATGTAATCGGAAAACACTCAATAGGATGAAAATGGTATTCACAGAGTAGGAAATTCCTCATTGATTCGGCATAAGCAGATTCATAAAAGTTCTTTCTCAAGCAAATCAACCAGTTCAATAATGCTCTATATCCGACCCGGAACGACCTGAGTTTCGCTGCCTATATGAATATGATGGGGAAAATTCGGCAAATCGGGAAAATATTTTGCGTTATCCCATCGCTTCTTTGAAACTTGCTGCGTCGGATCCATCCACTGATAACGATACCGTCGGACGCATACTTCGTCATCCTGAATCACAAAGTACTCAGCAAGCAGTTCAAGATGCTGTCGAATTGATTGACGCATCTCGAAAAACGAGCTACGTACCGTAAAAACAGTCGAGTACTCCGCTTCATCGAGTTGATACAAAAGTATCCTCCGTCATCTGATACAGAGCTTTAAGGCTGGCATTTGATTCGGCTGACTCTGATTTCATGGAAACATTCTGTAAATATCTTTTCTGTGAAGAAACCGA
>Ga0316612_1000568_pt1 | contig 10855 bp, 20 predicted proteins | sample MIS2016226_MG_FD_207676 | JGI IMG/M metagenome (GOLD analysis project Ga0316612, IMG submission 207676) | Microbial mat bacterial communities from Middle Island sinkhole, Lake Huron, Michigan, United States - MIS.2016.226 | ecosystem: Environmental > Aquatic > Freshwater > Lake > Sediment... | reverse complement strand
GTATGGTAGTTTCAGAAAAATTGAAAATTTTGCGAAAAACACAAATGGTAAATTGTGAGTTTTCAAAAAACAAAATTGGACAAATTATTTTAAAAGAATTTAATCAGATCCAATCGGTAGAAGTAGCAGAAGAGTTATTAGTTATCGCTTATCATTTTAATTTAGGCGTATTAGATGAATTAATTGAGCAATTTGAAAGTAAATATTATAAATTAATTCCAAATGAATTAGTATGAAAATATGTATTACAGAGTTTTTTTATTAGACGGCAAATGGAGGGTAAATAATAAATCATTTACCGAATTAGATCCAACAGAAAAACAAGTGCTAAATAAATTCTTTAAAAAAAATAAAAATGCAAATAAAACTAAAAAGCCTAATTATAGCGTCATTTAAAGGATTACAAAATAAAACTTTTAACTTTAGTGAAAACATAAATACCATTTTCGGAGATAATGGTACAGGAAAAACAACCATATTCGATGCCTTTATGTGGCTTTTATTCTCAAAGGATTCTTTGGGTAGAGCTGACTTTGAAATAAAGCCTTTAGATGTGTTTGGTAAAACAACCGACAACCAAAACGTAGAAGTAGCCGCTGAATTACTAATCGATGAGGAAGTAATTACTGTTCAAAAAATACTTAAAGAAAAATGGACTAAAAAAAGAGGTTCAGAAATAGCCGAATTTACAGGAAATGAAACCCTTTATTTTTTTAATGATGTTCCAGTTTCTCAAAAAGAGTATCTAAACAAAATCAATAACATTATAAATGAAAATGTTTTTAAGCTAATTACAAACCCCTTTTCGTTTGTAAATTCAAAGTGGCAGGAACAAAGAACTGCATTAATTGGTATTGCTAACATTCCAAACGACAAACAAATTGCTTTAGGAAATACCGAACTCGAAAATTTACTTAATGAAGTAGGAACACAAAAAACATTAGAGGAATTTCAGGTTCAACTAAAATCCTCCATAAAACGTGCTAAAGAGGAAAAAAATAGTATTCCTTCAAGAATTGAAGAATTAAATCGTTCAAAACCAATCCCAATCGTGGAAGGCAACATTAAAAAACAAATTGATGCCTTAACACTTGAAGTAAATAGTATTGATGAAACAATTAGCAATAAAATGAAATCTTTTGACGAAGTAATTGCTAAAAGAAATCAAAATCAATCAAACATTCAGGATTTACAAGCCAAAATTAATCAAATTGAATTTAATATCAAGGAGGAGGCAAAGCGTAAAGCAAATGAAAAAAATCCAGTTGATTTAGAGTATAACTCAACAAAAAAAGAATTAAACCAACTTGAATTAGAACACAAAACTATTTTAGATAAAATTGATTATATCAAAAATGAAATAGCTATTTGTCAAAAAAACAGAGATGAACTGCGTAATTATTGGTTTAATGTAAATGACAGAAAATTCAATCTAACCGATAAAGACACTATATGTTCAACTTGTGGTCAAGAATTAAAAGATATTGAAAGTAAAAAAGAAACACTTTTAATTACTTTTAATGAAACTAAAAAAAGAGAGCTAAAACAAATAGAACAAAAAGGAAACTTATATAAAATTAGTCAAGAGTCTTATGAAAAAAATAGTAAAGAATTAGAGAATACCTTAAATAGTATTTCTCAAAATATTGAATCGTTAAATAAAAAACTAACGGAATTAACTCCTGCATTAAAAAATAAAAAAGCGTTTAATGCAGAGGATTTTATTGCCACTTTAATTTTAAATCATCATGATTTTAATGAGTTAAAAAAACAAATTAAAATTCTGGAGGAAATAAAATTTGAAACGCCAACTGAAGAAGTTACTGCTGATTTAAAAACCAAAAAAGAAACACTTAACGCTGAAATTATCCGTTTAAATGTAGTTCTAAAAGATAATGACCGTATTAAGGAAATTAGCTCAAGAATTACCGAACTATCTGAACAAGAAAAAACCCAAAACCAAAACATTGCATCTTTAGAACGTAAATTATTTTTGATTGAAAAATTCAATACTAAAAAGATAAATCTACTAAATGATAGCGTAAATAAAATATTTTCATTGATTAAATTTAAGTTGTTCGACATTCAAATAAACGAAGGAATAAAAGAAACCTGCGAAGCAACAATAAATGGAGTTCCATTTTCGAGTGCCAACACCGCTTCCAAAATAAATGCTGGGTTAGATATTATAAATACGCTTTCCACATTCTACAAAGTTAATGCTCCTATCTTTATTGATAATAAAGAATCCGTAGTTAAATTAATTGAATCAAACAGTCAATTAATTTGTTTGCAGGTTAGTCCAGAAGATAAAATTTTAAGATTAGTTTAATTAAGGTATGGATGAAGAATTGCAAAATAAATTATGTTTTATGTTAGGGTGGAAAATTCAAGAACATAACACCACTAAAGTAAATGGGTTAGAAACTCAATTATTAAAGATAAAATTAAGAAAAGAAATAAAAGCAATATTGATTATTTTAGAATTTAACTTTATAGATAATTACTTAATTAGAATTTTAATATGAAAGCTTTAAGAACTAAAATGACTTTGCAACATCGTATAAATTTAATGTATGATTTGCTAAAAGGTTTTAAAAAATATACACCAGAATTTTTAAGAACTAAAAACCATTTAAACGCTTTGACGTTACAATTAGCAAAAAAAGAAGGCTTAAATCAAGAGTTTGACAAAATAACCTTTGTGGATAAAAGACATTTAGAAAAAAAAGAATTCGAGTTCAAACAATTTTTTGAACTTGACGAAGACCAAAGAAAATTATTTTTAATCCAAAAATCACAATTAAATGAAAAAAATAATAAATGAATTTTTTAAAATATTTTTTAAAAAAGAAGATAATTCAATTCAGCCTTTAACTAATATTAAAGAATTAAAAAAAATAAACTGAATCCTACTTTAATTGTTGTTGTTTGTTTGTACTACCTACTGAAATTTTGGTAGGTAGTTTTTAAAGAATAAAAAAAAGTAAAATGAGATTAACAGAAGAAATTATACAGCATATTCCTTACTCGGATGATTTATGGTTTGACCAACACATTTTAAGAACTAAAAATCATTGTACTTTATCAATCGGTTGTTACAATTTGTCAATTTCAGACTGGCTTTTAAAATTAAAGAAATTGGAATTAAAAATAATTATTCGGAAAATGAAATTTTTGAATATGAAAATCATATAAAATTAGCTGAAATATTTCACGAAATGAATTATAAAAAAAGTAATGACTTAGAAGCAAAAGATTAAAATAAAAGATAGACGCTCACCGCTCCAACCCAAAATTTTACACCGATCATATTTAGCTTATTCGGAGCGGTTTTTTTAGAAAAAAATAATGTTTAACAAATAAAATTAAAATTTATGAACAAATCAGATTTAATCGGGCAGGTTGCAGTCTTAACCTCAAAAGACAAAAAAGACGTAGAGTTAATTTTTAATACAATCATCAACAGAATTAAAGAAACCGTAAAAGTTGAAGATGTTAAAATTGCAGGCTTTGGTACATTCAAAACTGAAATTAGAAAAGAAAGACAAGGAGTAAATCCTAAAACATTGGAAAAAATTACCATTCCAGAAAAAACAGTAGTAAAATTTAAATTATTAAAAGATTTTTAAGTATGAGTACAGAAAACAGTGCAGAAAACACAAGTGTAGTAGAAGCTACGAAAAAAGAAATTACAAGTCAAGTTTTAACTAAAATTAAAACTTTTGTAGAAGCAGGAGAGTTAAAACTCCCAAAGGATTATTCCTCCGAAAACGCTTTAAAAATGGCGTACATAAAACTAACCGAAAATTCAGAAGGAAAAGGTGCTTTAATTGATAAATGCGATAAAACAAGTATTGCAGAGGCATTATTGAAAATGGTTGTTTATGGATTAACTCCTCAAAAAAATCAAGTTTATTTCGTCCCTTACGGAAATAAATTAAATTGTATGATTTCCTATATGGGCAATATTACAACGGCAATCCGATACAATCCAAACATTAAAGATATTAAAGCTTTTGCCGTTACTAAAGAAGAAGATTTTGATTTTGAATTTGATTATGAAGCTGGTAAAACAGTAATCAATAAACATAAAAGAACGCTTCAAAGTATTGGAAGTAAAGATGTTGTAGGAGCTTACACCTTAATCTACTACAAAGACGGAAGTTTTGAGGTAGGGGATGTTATGAATTTTGACCAAATCAAACAAGCGTGGAATCAAGGAGCAATGAAAGGAGGAAGTCCTGCACACCGTAATTTTCCAGACGAAATGGCTAAAAGAACCGTTATTAACCGAACTTGTAAAAAGTTAATTAATACCTCGTCAGATGCAATATTAATGGAAGATGAATTGGTAGAGGAACAACTACCAACCGACACCGTTAAACAATACGTTAAAGAAGAAATTAATATGAAAGCATACGCTGAAGAAGTTAGTTTTGAAGAAGTTAGTTTTGAAGAGTTTGATAAAACCCAAACGGAAGAAGAACTCCTGCATTTTGTCAAGGGCAAGAAATGGGCGGGGGAGCAACCAACGGAAATCAATCAACCTCAACCAGGAGAATTATTTGAATCTAAACAACCAGGATTTTAACATTTCACACAATGGATGAACTTTTGGAAATCGAGAAGATTTTAGAAAATGCTAAAATTGATGCAGCAAAGTTTTACAAAAAACAAAACTTTGTTGCAGGTACTCGATGTACAATTAATTTATTATTAGTTATAAAAAAATGTAAAACCATTCGTAAAGAAATATTTGAATTTAAAAACGCATCTAAAAATTAGTAGTTATGAAAGAGAATTGGAAAATAGGGAATTATCCATCAGTAGTAGTTTCCGACACGAAACAAAAAAATACAAATTTTTCTTCCCCACCTAATCCAGTGGAAAGTGAAGATACTGAAATTGAATATTATGGTGGCTACTTGGTTTGTGAAAGTATTGGAAATGAAAATAACGCAAAGTTGATAGCAGCAGCTCCTGAAATGTATGAAATTATTAAATCTTTAGAAAATGATGATAATCATATCCCATTATCAATTTGGAATAGAATTAAAGAAATAAAGCAAGAAAATTTCTTAAACGAAGAGGTAAATAATCCCAATTTAGATAGTTTAGATAGAGGGGTGAGGCTTCTAAATATATTATTGAATAAATGAAACTAAAAGTAGTTGGAACTGGAAGTAAGGGTAATGCTTACCTTTTAGAAAATGACACCGAAGCACTCTTAATTGAGTGCGGTGTTAATTTTTTAGAAATTAAAAAAGCAGTTGATTTTAACATTTCTAAAATTAAAGGTTGTATCGTAACCCATGAACACGCCGACCATTCCAAAAGTTTAAAAGAATTAATCAAAAATGGAATTGAGGTGTATGCTACTTTTGGAACATTTAACGCTTTAAAAATAGACATTACTCATCATCGAGTGAATACTTTTGATAGGGATAATAACGAAAATTTTATCAATAAAAAAATTGGAAATTTTACCGTTAAACCATTCAAAATAAATCACGATGTAGCCGACCCATTAGGTTTTTTCATTAATCATCCTGAAACTGGAAATGTACTTTTTTTAACTGATTCGTGTTATTCCAATTACACTTTTAAAGGAATGAATAACATTATAATTGAGGCTAATTATTCCGAAGCATTAATTGATGAGAAATTAGAAGATAAAGCATTTTTAAGGGATAGAATTTATACCTCACACATGAGTTTGGAAACTTGTTTAGGTTTTTTTGAAGCGAATGATTTATCAAAAGTAAACAACATCGTTTTAATCCATTTGTCAGATTCAAATTCTAACGAAAAAGAGTTTAAAAAAGCCGTTGAAGAACAAACTGGTAAAACAGTTTATGTAGCATCTAACGGAATGGTAATTGAAAATTTTAATAAAATACCTTTTTGATTATGGAACAAATGGGAAAAGTAAAACAAAATAATATTTACAAACAAGGATTTATTAAATATTTAGAAATGATTTCTAACTTACCTACTATATCTCATAATACAGTAATACACTTTTCAAAAAAAGAATACCTTAAATATAAAACTTTAGTATCAAATAAAGAAAATGAAACACGGAAGTTCAAAACTAAAAATAAGAAAAGTGCTAAAAAAGAACACTAATGGTAAAAAATTAGATTATACGTTTGTCGAGTAAATTAAAAAAAATATGCAACTACAAGGAGTGATTAAAGAGATTAAAGAAACGGAACAAAAGGGAAATTTTGTTTTTAGGATGTTGATACTCTCAACTGCCGAACAATACTCTCAAGATATTGCAATACAATTTAATAAAGATGCAACAGAAATGTTAAATCTTTATAAAGTAGGAGAATCAATTACTGTTTCGATTAACATTAGGGGCAAAGGTTACGAAGACCGTAACACAGGGGAAATGAAATATTTTAATACCATTCAGGGGTGGAAAATTGAACGCAATTAATCACAACCTTTATTGAAAATTGGATTGAAGACATAAAGAATAATTCTTAAGGATGAGTGGCTGGATAAAATTAAGTAGAAAATTTTTTGAGAACCCATTTTGGAGCGAAGACCGTAAGTTCTCGAAGTGCGAAGCGTGGTTGGACTTGATCCAAACGGCACGATTTGAGCAATCGAGTGTCATTGTAAATGGCAAGGTAATAGAGCTGCAACGAGGCGAACTTTGTGCAAGTATTAGATATTTAGCAAAAAGATGGTCTTGGGGGGAGCAAATGGTTAGAACCTACTTAAAATTATTAGTTGATTTAAAGCAAACAACACACCGAATAACACAGGGACAAACCGTTATAACTATATGTAATTATGCAAAGTACAACGATAAGGATGATGGAAATAACACAGAGCCAACACAGAGCCAACACAGAGCCAACACAGAGCCAACACAAAATAAAAGAATTAAAGAATTAAAGAATGAAATAAATAAAAAAAACAATAACCCTGAAATTGTTGATGTTGTTGATGCAGGAAAATATGACAAAGTCGTGGATGATTATTTTCAATCCCAAAAAGAGAGTACTCCTCAAACTCAAAAAATGGAAGTAGATCAACAAACCACAAATTTAGAACCAACGGAAACAGTAACCGAACCAAAATACATTCCAAGACAAGGCAAAGAGTTACAAAATTGGATAGATTACTACCGTGATTATTTCAAAATCAGACAAACTACCGCTGAAAACTTATGTATGCAATTCGGTTTTAACAAAGACGATAAAGGCTTAATGAACCCTCTTTGGAAGGCTTTTAGAGTATTTCTAAATGACCGAAATGAAAATCCAGTGTATGATTCAAAAACAAATAAATTAATCCAATGGCAAAACGACACCCATTTTCTAAACGACTTTAAAAGTTGGCTTAAACACATAGATGTTTCAAAATACAATTACAAAAGACCTCAAGATAGAATAATAGGACAGCAATAGACCCGCTTTATTTTAACCCCAATGAATTATATTTTAAAATACACATAAGTAGTCCAAATGAAAATTTAAATCGCTTAAATTCAATTTATGAACCTAACAACATCACTCGAATTTAAACTTCGAGAACTTAAAAATATTAGAGATAACGGAAGATTAAATTGCGTTGAATTAGCTTTTAATAAATTTGCAGACGGAAACCTTATGCTATCACGAAAATATCCAGTATATATCGCAGGAGAACCCCACGCAGGTAAAACTGAATTACTTTTTGAAATACTTATGCAACTATCCGAAAAACACGGAATGAAACACTTTTGCTACTTCGGTGAAGCAGGAAACCCCGAAGATATTTTCGCTCAACTTTGTGAAAAATACATCGGAAAACCATACTCCAAAATATACCATAACGGAAAATTTAACAACTTCGCTATGACTGATACCGAACTTGATAATGCACACCAATTCGTAATGAACCACTTCTTTATTCTACCAATCAAAGAAAATATATCAATCGAAGAATTTTACAACCAATTAGCCCTTTGCGAAAAAGAACAATGTATTAAATTTGACACAGCAACAATAGACCCAGTTTACGAACTTGAAGACTTTGAAGCTCAAGAAAAAAAAATAAATATACTACTCAAAAAAGTAAATATCGAATGCTTTAAAAATAACCGTATCGACTTTATAATTAACCATACAGCCGAAACTTTTAAACACTTTGACGTAAAAACCAAAAAAAGAATAAAACACACAGCTATGGCCGATGAATGGTATGGTGGTAAAGTTTGGCAAAGAAGAGCTTTCTTACAAATACTCGTTACAAGACCAACACCAAATACAGAACCAGCCGAAGACGAAGAATTTGTACCAGATAACCAAACTACAATAATCGTTCAAAAAGCAAAACCTAAAGGAATCGCTAAAATTGGACATTACGACCTATTCTATGACTACAGAAGACAACGATACTACGAAATAATACAAGAAAACTTAAATAAAAAAGCAGTATTTCCTAATTCCTGTATATTTAAAAATGATATTCCTCAACGAGATACTCAAATTTCAGACTTTAAACAAACTAACCTACAAGCTTTCAAAGAAGAAGAAGAACAAGACAACTCATTTATGCCTTTCTAAAATTATTATTATGGAAAATATAAACACACAAAATATATTTAAACAATTTTTAAACCAATGGGATTTATCAATAGAATCTCTCGACGATAAAGAACAACACCAAGAAAATGAAGAAATGTTTGATTTTCTAATTCATCATACAGGAGTATTTAAACAATTAATCGAGGACAAATATGACCAAAAAATAATAAACCTAAATCAATACTCAAAAGAAAACGAAAAATTATTATTAGAAACACTCGAAAAACAAAAAAATGATAAAAATCTTATAATATTTGAAAAAATGCAAAAATACCTATTCAAATTAAAACAAGATTATCAAAAAATAGTAACTCTGAAAAACAGAAGAACCAAAGAAAATATAAATCTTAAAGCTAATTTATGGAAATAAAAATTAAAAAATTACACCCAAACGCAGTTTTGCCTTTCTATGCAACAGAAGGAAGTAACGCAATGGATCTAACAGCAGTAGATAAAAATTTAACTGATTACGACCTAAGCGATTTAAAAATAGATAAAATTAAATTTGCAAAAGAAATCGCAAATCTTACTTTAGAAAGAATGGGAGCAACAAGAAAAAAAACTATAAAGGAAAAGCAAACAATTTTAAAAGAATTAGAATTTAATGAAGAAACTTGGTATATTTTAGAAAAATGAAACACACACTAAATTTATTACAAAAAGAAATTTCCGAAATGGAAAACTATCTAAATGATGATGGAATTAAATAAGTTTCCGAATACTTAAAAGAGCTAAAAAAAGAATTTTATAGTTTGCTGTATGGAGAATTTTACGAAAGAGTAAAGGACTATATAGACGAAGATGGTTTTTTAGAAACAGAAAAACATAGTCTATTTATTAAAAACCACTTTTGGTTGCAAGATAAAATAGAGGAGAAAACAGAAAATGGTATAAAATATTGGCGACCTTTGTTTCGTACAGAGTAGTGTGATTATATATAAGATATTTGGGGCTGGAAATCGTGGGGAAAACTGCCAATCAAAAAGGCACACCCTAACGAAACCAAAAGCCAAAAATCAAAAATCAAAAGCCGTTTTTAGGCTCGTACATAGGTAGTATTGGGGTGTAGGTATAGTCAAGTAAGGTTGAGAGTAGATAATAGATTTAAGCGAGTGTATAGGTGTTATAGTGGTAGTGTATAGGTGTAATCCCCCCTCCCCTTATAGCTGGAAAATAATATTTTATTGGGATATAGTTATATACTCTATACTGTTTTATTCCAACCGACTATAAATAAACGACTTACGAATAAATTAAGTATATTTTTATATACTTACAAAGAATTTTTAAGGATTTAACCCCTGAGATTCGCTTAAAATAAAATCAGTTGAGTGTTTATCCGAATAATTTAAGGAAAATCCTTTACAATAAAGGATTATAAAGGATTTTAACATATAATGCAACAATGTTGCATTAATATAAAAATAAATCGTAACTACTTGATTATCAAAATTTAATTAAATCTACTTAAATTAAATGTTTAAGTGTAGGTTTTAAATATAGATAAGTTATTAATTTTCTAATAGTAAAAATAAAATAATGAAAAAGACAAAAATTTTCTTCGACACGGAGTTTACTGGTTTGCATCAAAACACAATTTCAGAATGTGTTAAAACATTCTATGCTGAATTTAAAGCTTTCAACTTATTAATTCAAAATTATTTAATATGATAAAGATAGAGGTTAAAGATGGTGATAAGATAATTCTTGAGGATTTAATAGTGGATGATCAGAGTTTCAAGGGTTTGTATGAAAAGATAATGTTTTTGGCTAACAATTACCCGAAGAAGGTTGTTAACGGTTTGCGAGGTTGTGTTGCTGGGAAGAATAGGTGGGGATTTAAGGGATTAGTTTCGGTTGAAAAGTTAGAGATTATAGATTTTTCATTTTATTTTAAATTGGTTGAATTAATGGGGTATGATATAATTTTGCGTCCGAGGGCTGTTGCTTATGAGATGAAGAGTAGTAGAACTCACCACATTTATGTTAATAATAGGTTTCCGCGGTTTAAGGTTTGGATTAGTAAGAAGAAAAATTATAAGGATTTTCGAGTTGAGATACACGATGATATATTAGGAAGTGAGAGTGCGTTGGATCATTCTGATTTCATTGTGTCGATAATTGGTATTGGGTTGGCGAGGATATATAACCAGGGAGCGTTGATGGAGGTTGTACGGGAGTTGCGTAAGGAGTTGGGATATGAATTTTATTTGAATCGGGAATTGCGAACGAGGGTATTTTTCAGGAAAGATTTAGAAAGG
>Ga0316612_1000567_pt1 | contig 10888 bp, 10 predicted proteins | sample MIS2016226_MG_FD_207676 | JGI IMG/M metagenome (GOLD analysis project Ga0316612, IMG submission 207676) | Microbial mat bacterial communities from Middle Island sinkhole, Lake Huron, Michigan, United States - MIS.2016.226 | ecosystem: Environmental > Aquatic > Freshwater > Lake > Sediment... | reverse complement strand
CTCACCAATGCCCCCACCCGCAACTTTGACCGGGCGACAAAGGCGGCCTTAATCCAATTTCAGCGCGATCGCGGCATCAATGCTGATGGCGTAGTGGGGCAACAAACTTGGACAGTGATCCACAGTGCCATTTCCACAACCCAAATCCGCAATATGCAGGAACGGCTTCGGGTCGCGGGGTTTTATCGCGGCTCCATTGATGGCCAGTTAAATCCCGCCACCCAACAGGCGATCGAATCAGCGCGGCGGCTCTATGGGGTCAGCGCGGCGGCAGTGTTGCGGGGGAGCTATTAGCCCACCCTTCACCCCATGACAAAATATTCAGTGAATCCAAGAATCCTCACACCTTCAGGCTGAAGATGATCAACAACCCCCACAACACCCCTAAAACCAAAACCCCCCTGGATCAGGGGGGAATGGGGAAGAGAGGGAATCCGGTTCAACCGGCTTAAACCTTCGCGGCCACTTTGCTTTCCGTGCTACGGGTTAACCGCTCATAGGAATCGCGCATTTTCAGCCCTACCAACACTTGGAACAGGCCCGTGCCATTCTCAGAACCGGGATAATCCTTATGCTTAAGCACCAACTCCGTCATCTCACCGTAGTAACGGGTGGAGGTGCTGCTCAGGTGGCTTTCGATGTAGATCATCTCTTCGAGATTATCAAACTGCCCATCTACTTCCAGAATCGAAACCTCATGGCCCATATAAGCATCCGGGCCATAGTAAAGCTTGATGCCGGGGTAGTTACAAGTCAGTTTCCGACCACAGGGCCGCCAATCAATGGTAGACCCTTCATCGAACAGGTAAACCGGATCGAAGTTTTCCACCCCTTCTTTTTGGATCAGGCGTACCCGCAGATACTTCCCTTCTTTATCCTCAATGAGTTGGGTGGGCAACACTTGGATCACCACATCCGCAAATTCTTTTTGGGGTTCAATGTAGGCAGAAAAGTCTGGTTTCCGAGCATTGATCGAAGCTAAAACGTCCTCGTAGGTGTGGCCCCGTTCCGCCATATCCCGCTGGATCTTCCAACGAATTTTTACTTCATCGTCGATGTCGAGATAAACACTGAAGTCGATCAGTCCCCGCACCCGCTCATCGTAGAGGGGATGTAGGCCCTCAATCACGATCACTTTGTTGGGGTTGATGCGTTCGGGGGGGTCAAGTTCCCCGGTTTCGTGGTTGTAGATCGGCTTGTCGATCGGATTTCCCGCCTTTAACGCTTTGATCTGCTCATACATCAGATCAAAGTTATTGGCTTTGGGGTCCAGAGCGGTGACACCAGCCTCTTTTCTGCCTTTGCGATCCAGACTGTGATAGTCATCTAGACAAATCACCGTCATGAACTCTTCACCGAATAAGTCCGTGAGGCGGCGGAGAAATGTGGATTTTCCGCACCCTGAGTCACCAGCAACTCCAATAAGAACAACACGGTCTGACTGCGCGATCATACCTTTCCTCTTTACAAAACAGATTTCTAAAAAGTCCTTTAGGCAAGCCTAAAACTGACTATACGGAATTGGGTGGGTTCCGTGGGTTGACACTCATCGCCTTGCAAGAAGCCCTTCACCGAATTGCGACAGTGGAACACGATCACCGGGGAAGACAGCAACTGTGCCGAGTATAAGTATTCAATACCAGCAATGTACGCCCGATTGTATCAGAACGGGGAAATCCCTACAAGACAGCGACCGCTCGAACCACTGCCTGCCCAGTCTCTATGCTAAGGCCGGGGGGGCATTTTTGCGAAAGAAAACTTAAAAAAAGATGTTTCTGTTACAGTCCGCCCTGAGAGCTTTTGCCTACAGTGAGGGGGCGATCGCCCCTGGGTCTCCCCCCTTGCGTCGCCTTGGCTGTCCATCCCCAAAAATTCAAGCTTCTCCCTTTAGCCCCATCCGTAGCGTCCCGCACAATGATAGGCTGAATAGTGGTGCAAAAGCTCCTTTTGAAGCTCACACCTGCGGTGAGTGGGGACTTGCTCCCCGCACTGTGGTGAAGACGACGGTGCTTTTTTGCAGCATTAAATCATGCAATTTTTGAAGTTTTTGGAGATAGGCAGCGTATGTACGGACAAAGTTCTGCTTTGGCTCAGAATACTGAGTCTGGGAGTCGGATGTTTATTTATGAGGTTGTCGGTTTGCGCCAGAGCAATCAGACGGATAGGCTGAACTACTCCCTCCGTCGTAGCGGCAGCGTCTTCATGACCGTGGCCTATGACCGCATGAATGAAGAAATGCAGCGCATTTTGCGACGGGGAGGCAAAATTGTCAGTATTAAGCCGGTCAACGGTGAACCCCCTGTTCCGGTTGTTTTGTCCGCTCCGACAGCCTCAGCCCCTGCCCCTGAAGCTGTGAGTGATGCCATGATTGTTCATCCTAAATCCACTGATACCAAGGTTCCCGTTAACCTTTACAAGCCGAAAGAACCCTACATTGGCAAATGCCTAGAGAACTATGAGCTAGTCCGTGAGGGGGGCAGCGGGATAGTTCGCCATGTCACCTTTGATCTCTCTGGGGGCGATCTTCACTATTTGGAAGGCCAAAGTATTGGGATTATCCCCCCCGGTGAGGAGGAAAATGGCAAGCCTCATAAGTTGCGCCTTTATTCCATCGCTTCTACCCGTCATGGCGATCGCGAAGATAACAAAACCGTTTCCCTCTGTGTCCGCCAACTGGAATACCAACACCCCGAAACCGGCGAAACCGTCTATGGCGTTTGCTCCACCTATCTCTGTAACCTACCTGTTGGCTCCGATGTGGCCATTACTGGCCCGGTGGGGAAAGAAATGCTCTTGCCGCCCGATGAAGATGCCACGGTGGTAATGTTGGCAACGGGAACCGGGATTGCCCCCTTCCGGGCATTCCTCTGGCGGATGTTTAAGGAAAAACACGAGGATTATCAATTTAAAGGGTTAGCTTGGTTAATCTTTGGTATCCCCTACAGTGCCAATATTCTCTATCAAGAAGAGTTAGAGAAAATGGCGGCGGAATTCCCCGATAACTTCCGCCTCACCTATGCCATTAGCCGCGAGCAGCAAACTGCCGACGGTGGTAAAATGTATGTTCAAAGCCGGGTGACTGAATACGCTGATGAATTGTTTGAAATGATTCAAAAGCCGAAAACCCATGTGTATATGTGTGGTTTAAAAGGGATGGAGCCGCCCATTTCCGAAACCTTCACCCAAGAAGCGGAAAAACGCGGGATGCACTGGGATGATCTTCGCAAACAAATGAAGAAAGAGCACCGCTGGCACGTTGAAGTGTACTAAGGGAAGTTCCTCTCTATTTGTGGGGGAAAACGACTAAAGTCGTTACTACAAACCTTTGTATTAACGACTTTAGCTGGTGAACGGTGCGTCAGACACAATTCAACCGCCATATCATCATTGATCCGCTCTGACGCACCCTACAATTGAATCGTAGGGTGCGTCAGAGCGGTTAATCTATGATCCAAAAGAACAACGTAACGGCTGACGCACCATTGATTAATGATTAAGCAACAGGTGGAATGTCGGATTTAGTCCTCTCTTTGGGGCTGAGGGGTTTTGACTTTGAGCAGTTGCATTAAGGGGGAAAGATCAATGGAGCCGTAGTAAATACTGCTGGCGAGTTGGTAATTTTCGAGGACTTTGATCAGCCAATTGCTCTCTTTTTGAGGGGTATCTTGATAGTGCAAAAATAGATAACTGAGGCGTTTTTCTAATTCTGGTAATAGGGGAGGGCAAAGGAGGGTGAGCTTGATCAGCATTCCGATGGTGATGCTGGCTCCGAGATTGGCGACGGCTTCAATGAAGAGGTAATGTTCTGGATTGGCATCGTTTTCGATCATCAGTAGGCTGAGGAGTTTGGTGGCGGTGCGTAGGCTGAGGGCTTCATCGGGGCGGCGGTGGTTGTAGTGGGGCAAAATCCCTTGTAGATGAACTTTGAGTTGCATACTCAAGGGATAGGTGCTGTTGGTGGGCAGGGAGGTGATCAGGTATTGATGGAGTTGGGCTTTAAAGTCGGCGTAGGAGGAGAAGCGGCGGAAGTCGGTGCGCAGGCGTTGGGCGAGTTCTTGGCGGGTTTCACGGCCGGGGCGTTTGTCCCAAAAATGACGGAGGGCGGCGGCCAATTCGCGATCGCCTAACAACGTCGGATTTTTTTCCCGCCGAATAATCCGCCCCGCCCCTTGACTCAGTTGTCTCGCTCTGGCTAGTTGGGCTAAACGGGCTTGATAGGTGACAAAACGATTGAGGCGTAATTCATAATGGTCTTCTGCTCGTTGGGAGAGGGATTGGACAATCTGCTGCTGTTCGTAGTCAATGTCCTTGGTAAGGAGCAGATGTTTATACAGAAAGGGATAGCGATAGATTAAATTCCCCAACGGTTGATCTGGATGGGGATGGATGGGGTGGGCAATTTTCCCGAAACGACCCAGAATTTTGTACTGCTCAGTGGTGAGGAATTCATGCATTAATTCCCGGAGGCGACGGACAACCCGGGCTTGTTTAAATCCGGCTCCGGGGAGGTGCTCAAAAGAGGTGAGCAGTTGGGCAATGTAGGGGTGGTTTTCTGGCTGTTGCTGCCAAGGATGGATGAGGAGGAGGCAGCAATGGAGGAGGATTTGGGGAAATTGGGCGGGGGCATCTTTGGCCAGTACGACTTGTTCCAAGATGGCCTGAATTTGCATATCTTGGATATTATGGGTGTCGATCAACAGATGTTGAAATTGATTGAGGGCGATCGCCGGGCTTGTGGTGGCCACCAATTGCCTAAAATACCCATAGAGTTCAGCGGTGGCTTGCTCAATGCCCATCACTGGTTGGGGCGATGGCAATGAAGGGGGGGAGGGGGGAGGATTGGTTTCTACGGGACTGACATCTTTGACGGGAAGGTTGAGCAGGTTGGTGAGTTGTTGGGTTTTGAACAGGGTGCGGATCCGTTGATAGCCATAACTCCCCCCTTGAAAGGTAAAGGCGGGGCGATCGCCCCCCTCCATCCCAAAACCCTTCAACTTCAAACTGGGGTCATCTGCGAGATGCTGAACAGCTTGCACCAAATCCTGTTGTTGCAAGCTGTTTAACTCCACCCCTTGGAGTAAGCGCAATTGCCATTGCATGATCGTGGTTTTCATAACCCCTGGTGCATCCCTGATCGCTTGATTGTAGATGAACGCCATCCTAGCAATTTCACGGAGCGATCGCGCAGTTTCAGCACCAGAGCGGCAAAAGTTCTAGACTTGTATTTGATTCTTCCCTTCCTCCTGCCCCATGGCTTCAGAGTTTCCCCTTACTTGTAAAGTCCCCGAAGCTTGGCTAATCGCCTTGGATGACTATGCCCAGGCCCATGGCTTGACCCGTAACGACACATTGAAAATGGCGATCGCCCAATTCCTCAACAGGGAAGACCCCTACAACTGTCTCCAGCACCTCGAAGACCTCGATCAAAACGTCGCCAAGTTGGGCAAACAAATTCAATCCCTCCACAAACGCCTCAAAACCCTCGAAGCCCAACCGGAACCCATCACCCCCGAAATCCTCACCCCCTACCCCCAACCCCGCCTCGGCTTGGCCCCATCCCCCATCGCCACCCTCGAAGGAGAAGTGATCCCCTCAAACTCCCCGTCAGAAAGACTTAAGGAGCCACAACGCCGGTTTGGAGCGATCCGCCTCGATGAACTCTGCCGGATTACTGGCCTCAACCTCGGTGAAATCCAAGCCAAAGCCTTGACCGTTGGGCTTTCCATTTATGAGGCGATCGAAATCGAAACCGGCTGGCAATACGACCCCCAAACCGCCACCTTTGCCCCACCCCTATAACCCCACCCCCCACTCCCTACTCCCTACTCCCTACTTCCCACTCCCCATTGCCCATTGCCCGTTCCCCGTTCCCCTCCCCCCGCAATAGTTCTAAATATTTCAGTTACATATCGTTAAGTTTTCGTGATAAAAATCGACCTATGCTAAATCATGGGGGCCTAATCATTGTCAAGTAGCCCTCAACCGATTGCAGAGGAAAGTTTTAATAATGATCAAACTTCAAAAAATTCTATTAGCGGATTCCGGTACAGGCAACCCCAAAGAACTGTTTCAATCTTTGCAAGACTTGCCCGCGATGACAGGAGCCAACGTGACGATTCTGCACGTTGTGCCCCCCCAAGCCTCAGAAAGCGAGATGCAAAACAAGCTGGTCGCCGGGGATGAGATCCTAGCGGAAGCCGTCCAAACCCTCAACCTTGACCCCAAAAACGTCACCACCCTTAAATGCCAAGGGGAACCGAAGGATACGGTGTGTAAAGTGGCGGATGAAATTGATGCGGATCTGATCATTATGGGGTCACGGGGGTTAAAACGCCTGGAATCGATCCTGGAAAACTCCGTCAGTCAATATGTGTTCCAACTGGCGAATCGCCCGATGCTGTTGGTGCGGGATGATATCTATGTCCGCAAGATTAAGCGGGTGATGGTGGCCTTGGATAAATCCGAAAAATCGCAATTTAGCTTAGATCTGGCCTTGAGTTTGCTCAATGGTGCATCGGGGGTGGAGTTGATCCTTGCTCGTGTCAACCCCGATATGGATCCGCAATTTGCCCCCACCAGTCCGGCGGAGATTGAAAGTAACACGGTGATGGCGGCGGCTCTGCCCAAGGTGAAGCGGATGAATGTCAAATATCGCGCTGTGGTGACGGGCGGGAAACCGGGGGTACAACTTTGTAAGTTGGTGGATGAGTACAATGTCGATCTGTTGATCCTGGGTTCGCCCGATCGCCGTCCTTCCGTTGCGAAGGCTCTGCCGGATCTCGATCGCCTCCTGGGGACATCCCTTTCGGATTATGTGCGGATCAATGCCAATTGCCCGGTGTTGCTGACCCGTCAACTGGAGGATTAACCGCCAGGACGGAACAGGTGACGGTGGTCGGGGTGATAGAGGCGCGATCGCGCCTCCCCCGCCGCCAACGCGGGGCTGATTAAATACATCGTCGTGCGGATCAAGCTTTCCCGTTGGGAAGTAGCCGCCATTTCCACCAGGGGGACAACCCAGATCTCCTCATCGGGCCAACCAATGCGAAAGCAAATCGCCACGGGGGTTTCAGGGGGGTAATGCTCCAGGAGTTCCCCCTGAGCCTTTTCTACATGGCGGGCCGCAAGATAGAGGCATAAACTGGCTTGATGGGCGGCGAGCGATCGCAACTCCTCCCGTGGCGGCACAGCCGAAGCCTCCCCACTCACACGGGTGAGAATAATCGTCTGCACCAGATCGGGGATCGTCAGTTCCGTCCCCAATTTGGCAGCAGCGGCCTGGAAAGCACTAATCCCCGGAATCAGTTTAAAGGGGATATTTTCAGCGGCTAACAGAAGCATTTGCTCATGGATTGCACTGTAGAGCGTCAGATCCCCCGAATGGAGCCGGACGACCACCTTACCGGCCCGGACGCGATCGCACATCAACGGCACCACCTCCTCTAAAGTCTGATGGCCCGTAGCAATTAACTCCGCATCGCGGCGCACATCTCGCAACATCTGCCGGGGAACAAGGGAATTCGCATAGAGAATCACATCAGCAGCAGTGAGAATGCGATGGGCTTTGAGCGTCAGTAATTCCGGATCCCCTGGGCCCGCACCAATGATATAGACAGCGGGAGCAAGGGGCGTAAAAACAGCCATGGGTCTTGAGGGGGTTGGAACAATCCGGATCAACCGGTCAGAATCAGAAATGTGCTGGGGTAGATGCACCCTAGTCCGGCTCTAGAGTTTAGCACCTAGAGCCTTTTTTCTGCCCACAAACGACAAAAGACGTTCCGGTGAACGTCTCTTGTCGTGATAAATGCACGTTAAACAGGTGGGATCAAGTCAGGCAATGGCCGCCAAATGGGTCATCACCGACCAAGTTCCCGGGCCTTCCCGTTGCACCTTGCCCCCTTCAATGGCCTGGCTCAAGGATTGGAGAGCCTGAACATCGGTCGGTAAACAAGAATGATGGGCGAGAAGTTGCAAAATCAACCCCTCCGAGGCCACACTGATACACCCTGTCTCAAACGCAGACTTGACCAGTGAGTGAATCATAGGACAAGCACCCTGAATATGGTTTGCTAAGTTTAGGATAGAAGCAATTGATCCCCCTCGCATTGATATCTAGAAAAGCTTGTCGTGATTGTGATCACAAATCTGAAAAATTTGTCAAGAATTCCCCATCCGGGGCGAAATCATGGCAGGCTGAGAGAACAGTTTTTTGCAACCTTCTACCGTTTGTCGTGCGGACTAAAGTCCCCTCTCCCGAGGAGACTGGACTAGATATCAAAGATAAAAACTGTATCACTGGTTTTAAAAGCCAATTTTCTGTTTATTGTGGGCAAAGGGGGCGTGTATGGTTTATGCAATTTCACTCAAGCAGGATGAATATCCGACCTATATTTTGACGGATCAATCCTCCCAATCTCGTTTGGAGGTGGTTCCGGAGCGGGGGGGAATTATCACCAGTTGGCGGATTCAGGGTCAAAACCTGCTCTATTTTGATCAAGAACGTTTCGCCAACCCCAACCTCAGCATCCGGGGCGGGATCCCCATCCTGTTTCCCATTTGTGGAAATTTGCCCAATAATCTCTACGTCCATCAGGGCAAATCCTACACCCTTAAACAGCATGGTTTTGCGCGGGATCTCCCCTGGGAGGTACGCGATGGCGCGGATCGCCTCCCCCTCGATGGTGTGGGCCTCGTTTTGGGTCTAAAGAGCAACGAAAAAACCCGTGAGCAATACCCCTTTGATTTTGAATTAGAGTTTACCTATTTGCTCAAAGGCAACAGTCTCCAAATTCACCAGCAATTTACCAACCATTCCCAAGAGGCCATGCCCTTCGCCACCGGGTTACATCCCTACTTCCTCGTCAAAGATAAACACCAACTCAGCTTTGATATCCCCGCCCAACAACAACAGGATCACATCACTCAAACCATCGGATCCTTTCCAGGCAGCTTTGACTTTAATACCCCGGAGGTCGATGTCGCCCTCTATCCTGTCCAGCGATCCACCGCCAGCCTGAGCAATCCCCGCCAAAATCTCAAAATCACCCTCACCTACTCCGAAGCCTACTCTACCCTCGTCGTCTGGGCAGTGGCGGGGAAAGATTACTGTTGTTTAGAACCCTGGACGGCTCCCCGCAATGCCCTCAACAGTAAGGATAAATTAACTTATTTAGCCGCCGGGGACACCTGTCACGCTCAGGTAGAATTCACCGTTAGCTATTTGAAGGGGGGCGCAGGGGAAACGGCAAAGCCTTAGGGTTAAATTCAAAAACCCCCCTTTTTAACCGATATTCCGCAGCTTGCTGCATGGATGGTGCGTCAGCCGTGACGCTGCTCTTTGGCATCAGAGATTAATCACTCTGACGCACCCTACAATTGAGTCCTATTGCTGGATGGTGCGTCAGCCGTGACGCTGCTCTTTGGCATCAGAGATTAATCGCTCTGACGCACCCTACCATTGAGTCCTGGAATCGTAGGGTGCGTCAGACAAGATCAATGATGATGTTGGGGGTTGAATTGTGTCTGACGCACCGTTCACTCGCATCATTGGTCTTAACCTGCGGAATGTAAGTTTTAGGGGAGCAGGGGGGGATCTCGATTAGCTCACCACCAATTGCCCGTCTGTGGTTAAACCGATCGCCCCATCTAATTTGGTGTTGTCCAATTGCGTCCCGATTAAGTTTGCACCGATCAAGTAAGTGCCAATCAGCAGGGCGCTCGTCATGTTGGTATTGAGGAGGTTGGCATTGGAGAGGTTGGCATCGGTGAGGTTGGCCCCAACTAAGTTGGCATCACTGAGATCCGCCCGCACCAGTTTCGCCTCACTGAGATCCGTACTCAGCAATTTAGCCGCCACTAGGTTAGCGGTGCTGAGGTTAGCTCCTCCCAGATCTGCACTGCTCAAATTCGCGCTATTGAGCTTGGCTCCGATCAAGTTTGCCCCCACCAACTTCACCGCCCGTAAACTGGCTTCACTCAAAACCGCATTCACCAACATGGCAAACGTCAGATCCGTACCGCTCAGGTTTGTGCCGTTGAGGTTGGCATCAAAGAGGTTGATCCCCTTGGCATCTGCGCCGCGAATATTAGCACGGGTGAGATCCGCCTTCACCAAGTTGGCATAGCTTAAGTCTGCACCACTGAGGTTTGCCCCACTCAGGTTCGCCCCACTCAGGTTTGTGCAGTAGAGGCTTGCGCCACTGAGGTCAGCACCACTGAGGTCAAAATTGCTCAAATTGGCGTGGCTGAGATCGCCACCTTGACATTTTTTTGTCTCTAGGAGTCTTTCGATGTCTCGGGTGTTGTCAACCATAGGATGTGATGGGGTGGGGTAATTCACAGAGAATTCTATCAGTCCTCGCTCAGACTTGCCAGTAAATCCCGACTTTCGGCCCAAAAGGGGCAAAAAAAGAGCCAGGGGGGGTTGGCCCTGGCCTTAAACGGGGATTAGGTATTGCCTCGGTAGTAATGACTAATGACGGTGAAAGCCTGATGAGTCAAGGGGTTCAGCAAAGCATCATTACCAAATTTGAGCAGTATCGGGGATTAAAGGACAATTAGAAGCTATCTAAGATGGCCTGAAACGCGCCTTTAATGCTCTCGGTGACTTGATCATTGGGTGCGCCTTGGGTGGCTAATCGCATTGCTCGCACAAAGGCCATCACGCCGCTGGGGGCATTGCCTTGGGCGGCAATATTTTCAAATTCTGTGAGCATTGTTTCGGTGATCATGCCGGTGACGGCGGGGGAGAGGGTAAATTCTTCGCCTCGGATCGTTTGTTGTAAACCCTCGCTGAAGATTTTGATCAGCGTGCTGGCGGTTTCGGGGTTGAGGTTTTGGGTGGGGAGGGCATCGAGGGAAAATTCGGTGGTTTCTACGGGAATACTCT
>Ga0316612_1000566_pt1 | contig 10889 bp, 8 predicted proteins | sample MIS2016226_MG_FD_207676 | JGI IMG/M metagenome (GOLD analysis project Ga0316612, IMG submission 207676) | Microbial mat bacterial communities from Middle Island sinkhole, Lake Huron, Michigan, United States - MIS.2016.226 | ecosystem: Environmental > Aquatic > Freshwater > Lake > Sediment... | reverse complement strand
GTCTCTGCTTCCCTCATCTTGGAATACAGTGTCGCACACTGCGCAAGAGTTGTGCGCTGCATTGTACTCTAGCACTGAGTCGCATATAGCGTACATACCTTTCACAGAATCCGGGGACACATACGTTGCGTACGCCGCCACGTTCTCTCTGAGAGTTTTTATTAAGTGGAGCACGGCCTCCGATAGTAGCCCACGAACTTTTAACTCTTCCTCGTCCAGATTGGGCGGTGCTGACGCTTGCGACACTAGAGCGGCTATCAGTAAATTCTCGGACTCTGTGTGGTCTGGTGGCATGATCACGCCGGAGACTGGCGGAGACGTAGCGTTGTCGTTGCCGTCGGTGTGCCACATATTCACGTATGCGTCGTAAATCTGCATTAACAAATCGCGTAGGGAATCGTATGCGTCCATGTCCGACCGAATAGCCTCCACCTCATCAAACTGTACTCCGAAGGCGACGAGGCTCTCTTCCCGCTCCACATCGGCCTTGGTCAACAGTTGTGCGATGTTATCTACTAACGCATCTGCCATAGACGTGTCCACTTCCTTACTTCTCGGCATTTTTGTTTTGAGATTCTTGACAAACGCTAAGAATTTGCTGAGTTCATCGCAGCGTGCGCTCTGCATAATGCTTGCCGCAATCTCGGCCGGTGGTTTCTTTAGACGAGATGTGGACGGCTGTAAGAATGCGCTGCGCAGGATTCCGTTACCGTAGGGTCTATCGGCTGTATAGAACCCGCCGTCCGCAGTGCGTAGAACCACTTCTGGTTTTACTTTTGTGCCGTGCGTTTTGTGTTTTGTAACGGCTCCGCCGATCAGCGCTGTCTTTATAGCATTAATGACGGTCGTCTTGCCCACACCCATTCTACCCGTTAAGTAGTATACGGGCTCATCAACGTCCCCGAACTCTAAGCGCAGCGATTTGAAGCATCTGAAATTAGTAAGTTCGAGCCCTCGTAGTGTGACTCCGCTGTCGTGCGAGTACGCAGCCGGGCGTGTGTAAATGAAGTCCGGGTCCAACGGCTGACCGCCGCATATTGCATATGCCACTTCGCTGTCTGCATCATACTCGTCGCCCCTAAACATACGGTATATTGTGCGTAACATAGAGTGCGGAGAACTTTGCGTATCGTTCTGTCCAGCCGTCGCCATCTTGTCCAATTCGTGTTCTAATTGTTGCAGCATTGTGTGAGTCCTGTATGTGCGCGCAAGAATATAGCTACCGAGAGCTTACGGTGGCTAAATCTGCTAAATACTGTGTTTATATATTATGTGTTTGTTAGGCGTCATGTTCCGTTATATCAACTATAACGGAACGACGGTCGGGTTGGACTAGCTTACGACTTTGTACCGATTGTTTCCTGACGCTTCGAACTTCAAACGTAACGAGGGCACCGCATTTGTATCTTCGATTTGCTTTGTTCTCGGATTAAACGATTGTTTTCGAGGGTTGCTTACGTGCCAATTAAATGTACCGAATCCACGCACTGAGGCGCTCTCGCCAGGTTTAATCAGATTTGGAATCTGCATGGCATTGAACAGGGTTCTAGTTAGAGCTTGAGTGGCTTGCACGCCCGCTCCAACTCCTGCGAGGATGTCGGACAGTTCGGCTTGCGCACGGCTCAAGAGTTCTTCTTGAGTTATCTTTGAGAACTCTACGGGTTCTGGTAGCCCTTCGACTTTGACCATCATATGTTCTTTCATTGTATTACGCTATTAAAAATGGGTGAGCCGTGATTATAGCAAACACACCGGCTGCGTACAATAGCATATTACTTCTTTTGGTTGAGAATGCGTCTGGTGAGCGCCACATTGCCGCTGGCGCCCACCAATCTGCATCGGTTAGAACATGTTATTTGGGCTATCCGCTATGTGCCCCTCAACAATGCGCGCCGCAGCGATACAAATTCTACGAACTGTGAAGTACACTTCGTCGTTTATCTCCACCTGTTCGGCTATCTTGGCTAACGCCGCCGCCTTCCCTGCCGTTGTGCCGTCGTTGAGCGCCCGTGCTGCGGCTATCGCTTTGCGATGCTCTACCTGCGACGCCTTCAGTACATTGCTTAACGCCAGCTTCAAGGACGTGTCGGTTTTTTCAGCTGCCTTTTGTGAGGGGGCGAATAGACTCGCACCAACAGCGAGCACTGCTTCCCGCACCTCTGGGCACCATACGCTCTTCAGATATATCAGAGCGGATTGCATCTTCACGGCGCCATGCGAGTACGATACAACATGCGGAATATCTATGCCTGGGCGTACTAACCGTGATTTTTCACATACAACCTTTGCTATGTATCCGACTTTCTCATCTTTACCGTCAATCGGAACCTTCAATGCCTCGCTGTACTTTAGTCCGACGTTTGTTCCGCCCATGAACTTAGACGAAGTGGAACCGCTTTGTTTATTAGACACATAGCCGACGCCGCCAATGTTTGGAGTATCCCAATCTACCATCGCTATAATCGAACCCGTCGGGTACAGCACCAACTGCATTTGGTCGAAGAACGTGCGAATCTGTCTGTACTTCTTGGCGACATACGAGTTTATTTCTTCCAACGCATCAATTTCGCCGTTTGCGTAGTTGCCAACGCCAGAGAATGAGTCGAAGATAATCAGATGTGGCAACATACTCTCTGTCGCCTTGTATTTAACATCTTCGTAGTCATCGTCATCCTCATCGGCGCGCCCCCTAGTTGCCGCCCCCGCACCTAACTCCAACATGTCGGCGACTTTTACTGTGCGAGCCGCCTTGGTTTTGGGGTTCTCTGCAAGTAACCCGAACGACTGCAATATGGCTGCCTGAATTGCGCCCAACTGTTTGTACTTCGGTTCGTGTTTTACCGAGAAAATCTCGAAGCAGTCGAGCCACTCCTCCTTGAGCGGCATGTAGTACAACGGATTGAACAGTAGCGATGTCACCCGATCCAGCGACCAACCCGCTTCAGTGTCGATAACTGCTACTATGCACCGTCCGTTGTGTTTATGAATAAACGAGCGTGCCAACTCCATGCACATCTGCGTCTTTCCGATACCTGGTGAACTGTGCAGCAGCACGATTGAGCCGGGCTCAACGGCTATCCCGTGCGCATCCATGACGGGGTTTCCGAGTGATACCAACTCTTCCAACTCATCGTCGGCGTGCTTGCTGAGTAGCATCGACTGCGACCTGGTGTTCAGGAACGGATCGTGGTCTTTGATTAGTGTACTTAACTTCACGCTAGTAAATCCTCAACGTTGATATCAAAATTGTGTCCACCTTCTTCAGTGGTTCCAACATCCCCAACCAGGCGCATACTCGCAGCCGTCAACGCATCTATCCATGCCACCACTGTCTCAGCCTTGTCTCCTTTTTGTGCTACCGCCGCCAACTCCGCCTCGACATCGGCGCCAGTATCATCTCTGAACACTAGAACCAATACGCCCGGCGTCGACGACCGCACATTCCCTGATTTCTTGAACTTAGTTATAGAGATCATAGCAGACGATAACCACTCTTGGTGTTTCGTCGATGCGCCCTGATGCGTGTCGTAGAACTCAGCCAACTGAGTCAATTCTGCTACAATTGCTTCGATTGCGGTAACGGCAGCCCCACTGTCGAACTTCAGGGCGGATAATGCAGCTGTCACCCCCATTATCAACCCCTTCTCATCTGTGTCGTCAGTTGACGCCGCCGCCTTTGCCACGGGTTTTGGTGCTTTTGCTGTCGGTTTTGGCGCTTCTTTTTCCTCATTCCAAGGCGCCTCGTCTTGTTTAGCTGGCACGCTGCCCTTTCCACCTTCGTAACTGCGCACGCCACTGCCTCCTAATACTGCGTCCGGTTTGCTTTGTGGTGCAGCTTTTGTCGCCGCCTTTGTCTCGGTCTTAGTCACCGTCGCTGGCACGGTGTGCACGTTTCCGGACGCAATCTGTACCATCGATCCGTGTTCAAATACCGCCGTTGCCGCTTTTCTATCGGCCGACGGTAAGTTATCTAACATGGCGGAGCGGTGCTTTGCTGCGGCTTCTGCAAACTTATTGCGGAACGTGTTGGCCAGATGTGTTGGGAGAATGTTTAATATTGCATCGTACTCTCCCTGTTCCGTCAGATAGGCGACGCTCTCAACTAAGGGGTGCTTACGCAGATGCCCCGACATCAACGCAGCGAAATGCGTACTCGTCAGTGTATACGTGCTGTCCGGGAAGTTTAGAGTGTTAGCCACATCTTCCGCGAACGTTGCGAATCTGTACGTCGTTTCCGGACCTAAAGCCTGCATGTGCATAGTCACGCCTGCCGCTTCCAATGAACGCTCATCTGCGAACCCGCCCTCTGGAAGCGTCCCAACTCTGATGTCGAGCAACCGTGGTGCGGCTAGACTGCAAGGTTCTTGTGATGTCGGCAGCGTCGCTCCTTTGTGCATAATGCTCATATCTGAGTACATCTGCGCCGTCGCCTTTGTCAGCATAGGTGCGTACCGTTTCAGAGAGGTTAGGCGTAGAATCGCATACGGTGTGTGCGCAAACACTTCCTCTGTGGAACCCCTCTTCGGTGGGAGAGTTGTCTGCGTAACAATTACGTACCCTCCGTCCGCCCCTTTCGAGAATATGACTGGAATTGCATACGTGTAGATTGTCGCTTGTGGTGAGTACGGCGATACTGCCGGATTTATCTTTCCGTTCACCCATTTGTTACTCGTACCTCCGAGACTGTCCAGTACGACGCCTTCCGCTACTTCAGCCGCCGACCAACCTATCCCTGCACTGTATGCCGGTACTGTGTCCAGTAATTCCGGATGCGCTATCAACGCAGCCAAAATATCACCCTGATCGATGTCAACGCTGTGGCTGCGAGGGCGCAGTAGTCCTCTTGTTCCTATAGCCCCGATGAAGCCCTTCGTCCCGGATGAGTCTGCGCCCCACATTTCGAGAATCTGTACCGGATATGCAATTGACGCAGACTTACGACGTAGAGTATTCCCCTTCGAGTCTTTCAGCACCTCTCCAGTCGTCGTTCGTGTGAACACGTTTGGCCCATTCGGCACCAATAGGTATTGAGAGCTACCTTCTGCGAATACCCGTAGGGTGGTCACAGCCACGGCAGCCTCCTGTGTCAGTCCTAGAATGTACGAGGTGTGCGGCACTGAGGGCGCATCTGTTCCGTCAACGAGTGTGAATACTTTCAGCGCATCTGCTGCGTTGAAGTCGCTCATTAATTCTGTTAAATCGAATGCCATTTGTTCTACTCCGCTAGGGTTAGTGCTACGAGATCGTGTACGTCTTCTGCTGTGTAAATATTAAGGTTTTCTATCAAATCTACTTTTTGGATGTGTTCGATTCCGTTCAGGTAAATCTCTCTACATATCTGCGACATTTCGGCGTCCTCTGGGCCGTGTGCCTCGGTTATGTCTATGCCTAGAAAATCGTGCGTTAGCACATCCTTCTTGCTACTGCGCGCCGTGCGTCTTACTGCCAGTGTCACTAAATATTGCTGCGCTATTCCTGTGAATCCGCTAAAACGTACGCCGCCACGTGCCAGGCGTCCACTTATGAGCGAACGTAGTCTGTTGTCGGCGTCTATCCCTCTCACAATGAACAGCTTGGGTACGCCGTCTTGTACTGGACACGGGAAGCCCCGTCTGAGTGCTACTTCTATTCCTGCGAATATCGTTATGTTGCACGGCGTCCATTCCATCCAAGAAGTCGGCGACGTTAAAGATTCGGCGTGATACGGGTCTCCGGGCTGATACGTGAAGATCGCCGCATCCCTGTGGCGCTCTACTATGCGCTCCGGCACGTAGAGTGTTTTTTCGTGAAACCGCTTGTTCTGTAGAAGCCATTTATCTCCAAGCGCATCCACTCGCCCCAAAGCCAACGGCAGATACAGTGAGGAGAATCGCGCCGGCAACTCCTTGTCTACCGCCGTGCCGTCTGTTGTGTAATACGGCAGTGTGTATGGGAGGGTCAGCACTGTCGTATTTTTAGTAACGAGGGTCGAAGCTATCTCGCAGTTATCCGTTGTAATATTTAGGTTTTGCAAGAACCGTTCGTTGGTGTCCATGATTAGTCGATGAGTCCTCCCACACGTTGTTAGATTTCAGTTCGCTCCATTTCTTGCCTATGCTGACCTCTGCTTGTAGTGGTACGATGCCTTGTATACGGTTGCCCCACCACTTAAATACTTCTGTCACCATAGTCTTCGACACTAGGTGCACCATCGGCGTCACGTTATCGCACTCTACGCCGTTCCGTGTTACCGTTATCGACTCCTCCAACAACAACTCATCGTGGATGTGGTTACATAAATGTGCTCCAGACTGAATTAGTTGCAATGCAGCCGAGTTCGTTGTCAGCGCTGTAGCGCCCTGAATTGGTAGATTGAACATCTCTGTTATCGTGTTGTCTCCGTAAATGCGTGTCCCTGTGATCTTCCATGTGTAGTATCCTTTGGCCTTGAACTCGTTTATAAGATTACGGTGCCCTTCATCAATTCCGCCCAAATACTCCACGACGAATTCGAAGAATGGCTCGAACGTTGAATTGCGGATGCCCAGAGATTCCTGTATTTGCATCTTCACGCTTCCGTACAGGAAGGCGAACACCACCAATGATTTGTTCAGACGACGCACTTCTTTGAAGATTTCTTTCTCAGAATACTCTGGATGCTCACGCTGCATGCGTCTGTAGAAATCGTCCTCTGTATCCTTCGTTATCTTGAACAACTTCGTCGCTATAACGCCGTGCGTATCGATACCCTCCCATAAGTTCTCAATCAACGTTGTATCGAAGAACTCCAGCGCCGCACCTGTAATGTCAGCACCACCAAGGTCGCACGCTATCAGAATCTTGCCCGGCGGCGCTGCGAACATCCGTCTGGCGCGTGGTGTGACGTTCTGCACATTTGGAGAGCGCGATGCGATGCGCCCTGATTTAGTTCCGTCTACGTAGAAGGTTGTGTGCAGTCGTATAACACCATCCTCGTCGACTGACGTATTCAGAAAGTGATCCGTCTTGGAGCTTGTTCCGAAGTCGTATGCGTCATCCTCATACGCATCCTCTTCTTCAACGATCCATTCTGTATCTTCTGTGTTGGTGTATTCTGCGTACTTCTCTGCATCTATGGCGCCGCCGTCTGTCAAGAAACGCGCTGTCTCCAATTTCTCGGGTTTGTCTCTGAGAGCTACAAGTAACACGTTTCGTAGAGATAGAATGCTTCCGCCGAGTAGCCCGGCACATTGAGAGTATCGAATCAACGTATCGAATACCGAAAACGCGTCTGGATTCTCGCATCTGCCGTTTACGTCCGTATACGTTTTCCACACTTGGGCTTTTGAATTTTTGTGCGCCTTAACTTCGCGCGGTTCTGGGTCCGGTAGTCCGATAAAATCTACTGCAAACGCTTTGCGTGCCGGCCCCGACCTCGGGTTCAGCACTGTGTACTTACCGTTGGACTGCTGTAGGAACTGCTGCACCAGCGGAAAGTTTTGGATTTGTGCGTATAACTCGTCGCACTCGTCCTGCAATTCGTTACCGAGGTCTATAACTGCGTCGAGGTCTAGCGGCATCCCGTTGTTGGCGATTTCGCAGCACGCTATGAGAACTCGCATAGTATGTTTGTAGTACCGATACTCTGCCGATTCCACACCGTCCGATGTACCGGCGGCGTGGTGCAAACGTTTGTACGCAAGCACCGTCCATTTAGAGTCACCGCCGTTGTACAACAGTAAAGTCTTCTTATCGGCAGCACCCTTGCGCAGATATTCAAACATTCTACTTCTATCTACCGCTGCCGCAGACTGCTTTATGGCTACCCCAAACAGTAGCAGTGTGAGCAAGTTCAAGCTGGTCATGCGATATTCCGCGTACCTGTCTGTTTTGCCGAATATGCGGAACTTATGCGCTAAACCTGCCGTATCTTCAAATTTCTCTGGATGGCGTATTATATACTCTCTGACCGACGGATAGCACCACATTAGGATTTTTAAATCGAATCCGGCGTTATGAAGTACGGCGCGCTTACATTTGGTGAACACGTCTAGGATGTGCGCCTCAGTAAGACTACTATCCGTAAGCCATACTGAATGTGTACGTACCCCGTCACTTATAGCCCAACTCAATACCTTGAATCGCGCCTCCTTTCTGTAAGGTGTCAGCCCGGTTGTTTCTATGTCGACGCCCAGCACGTTATCGTGCGCGAAATTCGACATCTCTTCCATCGCAGACGGCGTAAGTTCGAAATGACATTCTATGTCGTCCAACATACGATCCGGGTGCATAGCGTCCGTGGGTAAAACTGCCCACAGTCTCCTGACATTTTTTACAAAGAATCCCACATATTCCCATATGTGTTTCCGATACATACGAGTAAACACTGCGTTCGTTGCTATCGTTAATTTGTTATCTTTCCCCGCCGCACTTCTATACGGCGACGCCACCTGCGATGTGGCAACGCAAAGTAATCTACGAGCGTGTCCCGCTATGCGTACAGTTCGCATCCAGCCCACTTGTCGCATAAGATGTTTGCGCTCTTTGCTCGTAGTGTCGATTTCAAGTGACGTGTCCGCACATGCGTTTATCAACTCGAAGGCTCCGGAACCTACAGCTATAATCATACTGTCCTCGTCCGGGAGCGTCTGGAGAAAACTATCTACGCTTTGTTTCGTTACGGCTGTTACTATTTTCACAGAGTCCCTGACTCGCACTACATGCTTATAGGATTCGGCGCAAGAAACTTCTGTTGTGTTGAAAGCCTCGTGTAGATTCATCGCCATCACAACGCCGCTTCCATTGAATGTTTCCAAATCGGAAGAGGCTCCTACTATACATAGCGACGGACGTAGCACTGGTGAAGATTTTACAACTATCCCATCGAGAATATCGTCTACTGTTTTGAGATCGTCTACAGCTATTACGCCAAGACTCACGGACAGCAGCATTTCTCGCAAGGCATCCTCTTCTGTTTCAAAGTAATAATCTGGGTATATGTTGAGTAGGTGCGCCTTCGCTCGTTGGTATGTTTCAAAACTGGCGAAGCGCACTAAGCCCTCGGATACTGCGTCGTATGGATGGGGCAGTCCCATCTCTACACCTGCAACGTCGGCGTTCCATTCGCAACTAATGGCCGTGTCGTTGGTACGCACGTTATCCACATTGAGCAAGAGAGCCTCGGCCGCTCCGCTCACAACACGTCTGCGAGACGCCCCGAATCTTTCCGCTGCGGATGCAAACGGTATCGGTGGCGGCGCGTGAATAAGCCTCGCCTTGTTCCCGTGTACGTGTGACATAAACGAACCTGTTTTATCATACTCCCGCATATACAGTCCGTTATCATGATATACCACTCCGTACAACTCTATGGCCGTCCTTAGCGCATTTTTATCTTTGACGCCGCTAAACAGTTCGTGATTAAGAACTTCTTCGTCTATCACTCCTGGCGGCGTTTCGAATATCCAATCCAGCAAATCGTCGACCCGTTTGCGTTGAACGTTCCTACCGCTTAGGTACGCCGCTATTTCTTCGGCGTAAAGCTGCGACGGTGGCTGAAGCGGGTCGCTTTGCGGCAACACTTTATCTATAGACGCCAGCACGTCCCGCCCTTTGAATCCGCACGACCAACAATGGAACGCTCCGGCACTTGCTCTCTTCGTGGGCGCTACGAGAATACCTAAATGCAGCTTACGCCTAGGACCGGAGTCCCTGCACGTGTCTGATTCGCACTGGATGTAGATGTTCGATGGCGTAGTGTGACTATCCATCGAATATGCCACATTGTGTTTTCTGAGAATGTCTGTTAGAAGCGCCAACATTGGTATATTCCTATTGCTACAACGACGGCCACTACGCATGCCAGATACAGCATGGCGTCGTCTGCCGGCATATATTGAGCCCAGTAGGCGGAAGACGTTGATATTTCGTCCTTCGCCTCCTGACTGAATTGTATTATTACGCGCATAAAGTCCTGTTGATTTGATTATGTGCCGAGCTTTACTGTGATCACTTTGTTGCCAGCTGCGTCTTCGAAGTTGTCGTCGTCGATCTCTACTGTCGAGCAGTAGGAGCCGTCGTCATAGTTGAGAAAGATGTCGCAGTCCCCGGCGCCACGACGTTCTATTTCTATTAGAACTTTGATGAGCTCGGAAACCGTGAAATCTTTATGATGCCGAATTTTGAATGGTATGCGCCCTTTCATACGTCGTCACCGTCACGTTTCATGATGAGGTAATCCCCGACGTCCATCCCCAACAGCGTTGCCTGGCGTTCGTTCTCTTCCCATATCCCCTCAATACGTCTAAGAACTTCGATGAGTTTTGTTACTGTTAGAGTTATGTCTTCATCGCACCAACTTCCTGGTAGGATTAGCAATTTTTCAGCATCCATATAACCTCCTGTGTTGTTACTTCATATTGAAATCTTTGGATTGTAAGAGTTTATCCAGCGTTTTCGACTCCATCGGCGATCCTATTAAAAACTCACACCACGGTTTATTTCTTTGTCCGATACGTGTGACACGCCCCCAAGCCTGCCGCATCAACGCAGCCCGCTGAGATAGTTCATAACAGATCAAACCGGACACAACGATCTCTCCGCCGTGTTCAAAGTTTAACGACTCCGCACCTATCTGGTACGGCATCGCCAAGAACTGATGTTTTGGATCGGTGACGAACTTATCACGAATCGCTGCCATCGTTTCTCTGTCTTGCCCTGACACTAGCGACAGTAGAGGTATCGATTGCTCACTGAACGCTTGTTTGATGTGCGGCAGTACCCCTGTGTGGTGGTAGAAGACGATAATCTTGTTTCCGGTGGCCACGTATGTCGGTAGTCTATTTTTAAGTGAGCGGGCTTTGGCGGATTCGCTATATGGTACTGAGTTCCTGCTGGCGTCGGCATCGTCGCTGTAGTAGACACCGGAGCTC
>Ga0316612_1000565_pt1 | contig 10902 bp, 2 predicted proteins | sample MIS2016226_MG_FD_207676 | JGI IMG/M metagenome (GOLD analysis project Ga0316612, IMG submission 207676) | Microbial mat bacterial communities from Middle Island sinkhole, Lake Huron, Michigan, United States - MIS.2016.226 | ecosystem: Environmental > Aquatic > Freshwater > Lake > Sediment... | reverse complement strand
CCGTTGCTCTTGGTGCTGAAGAAGTAAGCCCCCCCCGCCGACCAGCACCGCCGCAAGCGCAAAGAGGGGCGCACCAAAACTGCCCAAGCCCAGCATTGCCAACAGCCACGCCACATAGCCCGTGAGGAGTAGCCCCAAACTTTTGCTAAACGCATAGCCCTGGTCTGGTAACTTCCGAAAAAGGTAGGTTGTGAAGGGTAAACCTACTAAACCTAAAATTTGAACGACCAACCACCAAATTAAAAGCGCAGTTATCACAAAACTTACTTCTGAGATAGTCCTGAAAGAAACCATTTAGGTTTTCCAGGGCCATCATTAGGGATTCTTTAGGTTAGTCAAGAGCTTCTGGGCTTCAGCTTGCAAGAAACCATCGGGCGCAAGCCGCAGATAAGTCTCCAATTCACGCTGCGCCTGCTCCTTATCACCCTTTTCTTTGTAAATTTGCCCCAGCCAAAAATGCGGTTCTGGCTCCTTCGCATCAAGCGTAATCGCTTGGAGCAGAGCAACTTCTGCTTTCGCAGTTTTGCCCCATTTCAGCAAATTACTGCCCAATTTGTTCCAATTTCCCGCCGAGGGGCTTGCCTTTGTCGCCTGCAAAAAAGCCTGTTCAGCTTCATCATAGCGCCCCGCCTGCGCCAAAATATCGCCCCATAAGTGGTGCAAAGCAAGATCCGCAGGGTTGGCTTGCGTCGCCACACTTAGCACCCGCGCCGCGTCATCTAGCCGATTTTGGCTGCGATAAAGGTCAGCAAGCTTGTAAACCAAAGGCCCATTTGTGGGGTTTTGGGCAACTTTAGCTTCCAAATCAGTCAATTCAGCACTATCTTGAGAAGAATTATTCGCTGCTGGCGCTGGAGCTTGAGGTTGCAAAGGCTTTTCAGTTGTGAAATTATAGGGTTCTGGCTCGGCATAGGTCGAAGGAATACTTTGCACCTTGTAAATCTTTACTCCTGAAGCATCGTAAATCTTCTGCAAATAAGAGGCTAAGGTCTTCTCAAACTTTGCCAAACCCGCAGCATTATAGAAAGCCCGCTCAACGCTCCCCACATAAACATAGTTTACGCGATATTTAGCCAAAATCCGCAAGGCCAAATCGGTATTTGGTGTTCTAAAAAGGCTATCTACATCTCGATCCCGAATACCTGTCAGCGTCGCGTCGCGTTGCTCATTTTCGTGCAAAGCGCTAATCACCGTTGGCAAGCCCGTATTCGCCGCAATCCGAATGCCGTAGGCCCGATAAAACCACAAATCAGATTGAACGATAATTGGGGTTCCTTCAATCTGCTTATTCAACCATGCAATAGCCAGAGCATCGGGGCGCAAATCTATCTTAAAGCTTGAGACTCCTGGCTCACAACTGCCGTAAGATTGACAATCATAGTTGAAATCTGCATTTTGCAAGAAAGCCAAACCGTCAAGGGTTAATTTCATTGAGGGATCAAAGCGATTAGCTACTCGACTCGGTATGCCTGCGAACAAAAAGACGGATGTCGCTAGAATTAAAATTGTTAAAATCCCAAGCCCCGCAGCTTGGGCAGTAAATCCCCCGATTCGATGCAGTTTTCGCATTAAATGAGCTAAACTTGCAGCAGCAGCTAGGGCTAACAATGTCCAAATTTGCATTCCAAATTTGAAAACTGTATTCATACGGTAATTATCACTGCCATCAAGGTGATCTCGAATGTAGATGAAATCTATGCCCAGCGAAACAGCCCAAACAAGGGTAAGCAACGCTAAAATGAACCAAATTGCTGGTGAAAGCGCTTTTTGAAGGATTAAAGTGATGCTTAAAATCAGCAACAAGCCAAGTCCAAAGTGTAATGCAAAGACTGGCTGCCAAATTGCTAGAGAGATGAGGATTAGGAAAAGGGCAAGGGCAATTCCGCGACTAGCAAGCGTAAAATGGCGACTAAATTCGCTTTGGCTGCGCCGAATGTGCGGGGCCAGGAAATTCCAAAATGTGCCAAATGTAAAGGGTAGCAGAATTACTAAGAACAAACCATAGATTAAGAAGTAATCCTGAATTTTAGTGCCATTTGACACAATGCCGACCCCTGAAACAGTTGCATAATACTTTTCAAAGAAAGGTGTATAAAGGATTAAACCGCCGATTGCCAGCGCAATTGTCCATAAAACAGCTTCGCCTAAAGCCCAAATGAGTCTTGCACCATTGAAAAGAAGTTCTTTCGAGAAAAGACTGCTTAGAGAAAACGCTTTAGAAAGTGGAACTACGCTTGAAGGCTCAGGAGCAACTTCTGCTGGTGCAAAAGGCTCAGGAGCAACTTCTGCTGGTGCAGATTGGAAAGAGTTAGTTTCAGCAGTTTTGGTTGAAGGTAAATGCCGCTGCTGCCATTTGAAAAGCGCAAAGCCGCCTGAAAATGCACCCATCAAAAGACCTATCGCCCACGATAGATAGCGCGGGAGAGAAGGTTTTTGTGTCCAAGAAGCACGAATTGCTCGTATAAAGTAGGCAATGATACTTCCAAAAGCCAGAAGAAAGCCTGGAAGTAAAATCGCATACCAAACCTTGCGTTCACGTTGGTGAGGATTTTGTTTCTCTATCGCATACTTTACAGAAGTATCCTGTGAATACTCAAGAATGTCCGCTGCTGGCTGAAACGCAGGCAGAATAGACTTTATCACAATTGGCTTCTCAGAAGCCCTTAAAAGCGCAAGTTTGCTCCACCGCCATTCCCGCCACGCTCCCCCGACCAAAGTCATTCCAACTAAAAGCGCGTAGGTCGGGAAATCCCACGAATTCGTAACGGCTAATGTTCCTAAAGCTAAGGAAATCAGACCATAAACGAAAAACCTTGTAGTTTGAGCCTTGTCAAGGCGAATGATTTGATAGGCTAAAGCAATTACGAGCAATGTAATCGGCAGCGCAATCAGATGTGGGTGGAGATCGCCATACAAAAAGCCCCAAAAGGGAAATTCATTGATGGTATTGGGGATAATGCGGCTGGGGCCCATAAACCAATCGCCAAGCTCACGGCCCAAACTAGCCAGACCTTTTCGGCTCAAAGCCTCAAATATGGGCAAAATTCCTCTAGCCCAATGAGCAGGGAAAACACTTGCTAAGTTGCCTAAAACCGTCAGAAATGCTGCACCCAGCAGACCATAGCGTTTTTTACCTGTCAATTCTGCAACTATCGCATATCCTCCAGCAAGCGTAAGGGCAAAAAGCGTGGGGATAACGAGATTAAAAGCAAAAGCAGGCGCGATTCCTGTAGCTTTGATCGGTAAAGAGACCAAATAGAGACCATAATAGTAGTAATTGATGTAGCCATCGCTGAAAAATGGATCATACGGAGGCATTACGGGGCTACGCAAAATCGCATTGAGAAAGCCAAATTCCATCGGTTTTTCGCCGCCCCAAATAGGATGCCATAAATCAGGGTTGAAGGCTCGAATCACAGCGAAACAAGCGAATCCAAAGAGGAATAATCCTTCACTCAACAGAATTTCTTGGCTTTTAGCTAGGATTCGCTCTTTCAGAATCGAAAGACCACGCTTAAAGGATTGGAAACTAAAGGTCTTTTCGCCCAGCCAAGTTATCAAAATGCTATTAAACGCTAAGATAAAGAGAAAACTTAGCGCTAAAGCCCACCGATCATAGCGCCAAAGCCCTAAACTCGTCGGTAGCCAAACACAATAGCCCAAGATCAACAAGCCGATAAGTTTTGCCCAAACTAAACCTGCATCGCGGTTTTGCCCAAAAGCCAGCACTGCCAGCGGTAGCCCTAGCAAGAGCAAAAGGGCAAGCGTAAGAAGCCAAACAAGGATTGCTAACCACACTTGTGAATTAACAATATCATTCCAGTCATATTCCTTAACAGCAGGTAGCTCATTGACATGTTTGTTAAGCACCAATGGCGGAGGAGTACGAAGATGAGGGGTTGTCATTGCTAAATCAGAAGTGAGCATCGTTGGCTTCCCAGGATTCTTTACCTGGTAAATTTGGGTTTGTCCATTCGTAAAAACGATTTGTAGCTCCTCTTGATTTACAAGAGTTGCAAATTTACTTAGACCCGTAGAATTGTAAACTGCATGTTCAACTCCACCAACGAAAATGTATTCTATCCCGTAACGCTTGATGGCTTCGAGGGCCCCATTTATATCAGTGCCATTGAAGATTTGCTCAATTACCGTTGCGCGCCGATTGATGATTGGCGAGGCATTGACCGAATTCCGTTGCTGAATTTGATGCCATTCCCAACCAAACAGAGTTGGCAAACCTGTAAAAGTAGCGATGCGCCCCGCCCAACGATAAGAGGGTAAATGCGCTTCTAAGATGACAGGTGTGCCTTTGACATTCTTTTGAAGCCAGAGAATGGCTGCTGCATCTTCACTTAGCAGAAAATCCTTCCCATTTTCATTGCCACCCACAAAAGGCATAAAAGCCATGCCATCCAGCGTATTTGGGAGATTAGCTTTGTAGCGATCCCCTATCCGCGCTGGAGTCGCAGTGAAAGGATAGACAAATGACCCCGCTAAGAGCAGAATCAGACCACCGCGCCAACTCCAAATGAGGGAAAGAGCAGGTAAATCGTTGGTTTTCGCTCGAATAAACTTAGCAGTTTTGACCCAAACCCAGGGTAAGGCAATCGCTGCTGAGAGGGCGAAGAGAATCCAAGCGTGCAAACCAAACTTAAAGACCGTATTCATACGGCCTATATCGCCTTTTACAACAACGATCTCAACCCCTAAACTGATTCCCAAAGCCGTTAAGGCCCAAATCATTGGCAAAATAGCTTTAAGCGAGGTATATCGCATGTGCCAAAGTAACCAAAGCACGGCGATAAAGAGCGGAAAGAGCAGGATTAGGGCAGGCAAATTGGTTAGCGCACCAATGAGGGTTAAGGCTATCATCCCACCCATTACGCTGCTTAATGCGATAACTCTAAGCTTTGTGAAGCGAAGCGCAAGGAAAAACCCAGTACCGCTAAGGAGAAAAAGCCACAAACCAATAAGTCTTAGCGAATCAACAACGGAAGTCCGTTGGGCAAAGAGGACTTGCTGAAATGGAGATGAAGCTAATCCTTCACGAAGGAAATCAATTCCCGATGATTCAGTAGCAAAGTTTTGAATGAAGGGTAAAAAGAGAATTCTTCCAATGCTAAAGACGATTACGACCTGAGCTATCACCGTAAATAGAGTACGGCCAATTGCCAAAAGTTTTAGCTGGAGCGTGAAAGTTGCATTCTGGCGTTGTTCACGCCAGAAATGCCACCAGCCTAACAAAGCTAAGGTTAGCGCTACGAGACCAACAAATGTTGGATAATCCCAAGTATTGGTTACTTGCAATGTACCTGCGAGTAGACCAAAAAGGAATAAATGAAGGGAGATGGGGAAGTAACGCGCTAGGAAAGATGGATTTCGGGGTTTTACGCTTGTTTCTTGGCGAATAAGCGAAACAGATAAGCCCAAAATCGCTAACGAGAAGGGCATTACGATCATGTGGGCGTGCAAATCCGCGAAAAGAAAGGTGAAAAAGGGAAATTCATTGACCGTGCCCGCGACAATCCGCGTCGCGTCCCAAAAAGCCCATTCAGGTCGCCCTTGATTCTTTGTCGCATAACCATCAAGAAACCAAATAGCCTGGGCCAAATTGCCCAAGATCAAAACGAAAACTGGGGCAAGCAGAGCCGAAATCTGAGCAAATCGCTCAGAACGTTGTGAAACTGCGCTAAGGTGCTGCTTAGGGGCAAGTAGATTATAGATAATACCCCAACTTCCCACAGCAACAAGCGCAAAAAGTGTTGGAACCGCGAGATTATAAGCGATTTGAGGCAATATCCCTGTCAAATGAATCAAGACCCCAACAATCACAAAGCCAAAATAGTAGTAGTTGATGTGGCCCCCAGCAAACCAGGGGTCGTAGGGCGGGAAAGCTGCGCTCTTCAAAACCGCATTCAGATAGGCAAGTTCCATTGGCTTTTCGCCTCCCCGCGCAGGATGCCACAGATCGGGGTTTAGCCAACGCAGATAAAGAACGAAAAGAAAAGCAACGATATAGAGTGATTCAGCGGTGATGATGGTTCTTTTGCGCGTTTGCCAAAAGGTTTGTAGTTCAAAACGGGAACGCCAGCCAACCCCAAACCCTAAAAGCAGAAGAGGCAGAGCGCAGAGCCATACTGTGCCAGGAGAGAAGGGAAGCCAGTGCAGGCTGCCTAGAATCCAGGCCGAATAGGCGATAAAAAGCAAGCCCAAAGGCCGAGCTAGACTCATTCCGCGGTCTGGGAGCCAGGGAAACGTATAAAACAGTAAGCAAAAAGCTGCTAATCCAATTACTTCAAGGATAAAGAACCACCACAACGGGGCAAGGAAACGAGCCAAAGGTAGATTTGCAAGATTGACAGGGTTTTCAGCATCGAAAAACTCGGCCCACGTGCCCCCAGCACGATATTTTGGCCACTGACTCTCCGTCAGCCGCAAAGCATTCGCATTCCGATCTGCAAAAAAGACAGTTGACTTATAGACTTCATCCCAATTGACATCTTTGGTAAGCAATTGGTTAGCCTGCTGGCGAGAATAATTTGCAGTTTTGTGAAAGATTAGGATGCGCGGATGATCGTAAACGGTGAAAGCTTCTTCTGAACTTTGGTCAGGAATGGGAATCCCAAAGAATGTGGGGTAGGAATTGACATCCGCAACTAGTTCAAAGCCTAATTCACCACTAAAGAGATAGTGATAATAGCGTCTGAGGGCTGGATAACGCATCGGCAAACGCTCAGTGGAGCCATAAACCCGATTACTCGTGAGGGTAACGTAGTCAACCTCATCAAGACTATCTAATAAACCTTTATCTCGCCCATTGCCAAAATACTTCTGGGGATCATCTTCGCCATAAGGATGGGTTTCAACCCCTTGGTATGATGAACCCCACGGATTACCGCCATCAACCCCAATGGGTAAACCATCATCCCATTGCTCAGAAGCAATTTTTGAGCCAGAAGGGGCGTTTTGCAGCAGCCACCGCGCCGCAATAATGCGGGAATGGGGGCGCGTATAGATCCGGGTAAAGGCATAGGCCCAAGATAATGTGCCTAAAAGAACAATCCCTAACGCCAAAGGAGCAATATGCGTAGTTAAACGCACTTGCAAAGTATGGAAGGGCCCCTTGAAAACCTGCTTTGCTCTGCTCCAATCCCACAAAAGCACTAAAGCCCACGCGCCAAAGACAAATAAGGCTCCATAGATTGGCAGCATATAGCGAATTGATTTGACAAACTGCCCCCCTTGCCAGAGGAAATAGAAGCCAATCCAAACCCAAAGGACAATTGGCGCAAGTAAAGTTGGATTGAAAAGGGTTAAAGTGCTTTTTGGATACTTATGCCCCAAGCCAAAGAGCCAATAACGGGTATAGAGCCAACCCGCCAGCAGCCAGCCCAGCCAGACTGTAAGGCCTAGCGCAGGCCCCATCCCCCACAAAACCATATTTTGCAGAGGGAAAAGATAGACTGCCCGTCTGACCCATTGTTGCGAAGGGGGGAAATCGCTTTCACCGCTCACCAGCCGCTTGATCTCATCCATATTCTGAACGAAACGTGGGTCTAAGCGCAGATCAAAGAAGCCTAAACCACGCATCCAGCTTGGTGAAGAAGGGTTTTCGCTGGGGATTTGAGGAGAATCAGAGAGGGAACCAATAAAGGCATAGGGTTGCACTATCCTAAAAGTGATTACCGTTAGAAAACCTGCCAGAAAGAGAAAGGGTAAATCATGCCTAAGAAAGCGATCTAAGGCCTTATGCAGATAACTTTGGTCTTCAAACGAGGTTTTGGCCCAGGCTAACGCTCCCAGCACCGCCGCGACCATCCCCACCAGGCCCAGCGTCGCCAACGGCAGCCGATTGGCCATTGCAAAGCCGATACTTATGCCTAACCAAACATAAGCACCCCAACCATCGCCCTGGGCAATCCGAATAGCCCAATAGAGCGCCAGCAGCGCAAAGCAGGTTGAAAAGGTGGGGTCAACGAAGAAATGCGATTGTTGAATGGACATCACGGCTGAAGCGGCAAAAAAAGCGGCGATTAAGCCCACTCTGCGCCCATAAAGCCTTTGGCCGATCAAGAAAATCACAAGAATTGAAGCTAAATCAAAGATTGTAGCTAGACTTCGCCCTATTCGATAGATATTAGAGTAGTCAGTGTAATTCCGCCCTTCAGGATTGAGCAGTTTCTGCAACAGATTAAGCCTAAAAAGCTTACGTTCAGGATTAGGCACTGTTTGGCCAGTGCCATCTGGGGCTAAAACACTGCGCCCAGGCACGTTTTCGGGTAAAGCGCTACTTGGAGTGAGGCTAACCGCGACGAAGCGCGTCAAAATTGTCGGGAATGTGCCATAGACAAAGAAGGTTTTGCCCACATTGCGCGGGTTGCTAGGCGCACGAGCGGCATCAAAGTATTCGTTGAGGTTGGCGGGCAGGCGCGTGAGCGAGGAAACATCGGTGAAAAAGCGCTCGTCAGGGTGCTGCCCCGTGCCCAGATCCCAATCGAGCAGGCTCAAAGTGCGAAAATAGGTTCCTAAAAGTAAGATACTCAACAAAAGGGCACTGGTTGCCCAAGTCGTCTGCCACCACCGCCGCCGCGCTGGCGACGGGCAGGCTACTGCGTCCAACGAAGAAAGTGATTGCAAAGCAAACCCCTTTTGGCTATCAAACAAGACTCCGCAGACCTATTATACAAGGCAGACGGGCCAGGAGCAAATTGGATTTTAGCCCAGCCCCCAGCGCCGCTGTTTTTCACAGGCTAAAGGGTTTTTAGCTTGCAAATGTGCTATAATCGAGGGTGGTCTAACTTTTGGCGAAAGGGCCATCTATGGCGAAAACTGATCTCTTACTCAAACAGTTGATTCTGACTTGTTCCCACGACTTTGCGGAGTGGCTGCTCAAGACAAAGGTGCAAACGGTCAGCCCTTGTGCCAGCGAATTGCCACCCCCCGTTGCAGTGTTGCGGGCCGACCAAGTTTTTCGGGTCACGACGGCCACGGGAGCCAAGGTCGTCTTGCACATCGAGTTTCAAGCTCGCAAATCCCATAAACCGATGCCACAGCGCCAACTGGCTTATATCATCCGCCTGGCCGAGGAGCATCAGCTCCCCCTCCAGAGCGTGGTCTTCTATATCGGGCCAGGGGCCGGTAAGGGCGATACGGGCCAGCATTCCTACCCCCATGCGAAGGGGGGACAGATTGTAAGCTGGAGTTACGACGTAATCCACCTTTGGGAAATGACGGCGGAAGAGTTGTTGAAGATCGGCAAACTGGGGTTGTTAGGTCTCCTGGGGCAAACCAAGATCACCAATCCTGCGACAACGATTCCCGCCGTCATCGCGCAGATCAGCGGGGTTGCAGATGATGAACTGCGAGGAAAGTTACTGGAACTATTGGCCGCCTTGATTACAGATAAGGAGCTTCTGGCTATGGTTGAGAAATTTCTCATCGCCGAAGAGTTGTTGGTAGACACACCCTATATGCAACGGTTGCAAGAAATCCGCCTGGAAGGAATCCAGGAAGGAGTCCAAGAAGGCCTTGGGAAAGGTCGCCAGGAAGCTACGTTGACGACACGGCAGCAAGCCATCCTGGAAACGCTCCAGTTCCGCTTCAAGCCCTCTAAAAGTACTTTAGCGAAGCTTAAAACCACCCTAACCAAGGTTGGCAATGAAGCCGCCTTACGCGCCCTATTCCTGACTGCCTTGCAAGTTGAAACCCTTGCCATCTTCCAAACTGAATTAGCGCAGCAGCAAGCCCAAATTCAAAACTAAGGGATCGTAGGATAGGCAGCTTGCCTGTCTTCCACGCCAGACCTTCCAGGTCTTCGAGACCTGGGAGGTCTAAAACCGCAACCTCGCAGATAGCAAAAGTCTTCGCAAATTGTGGTATAATCACTTTGTTCCCTTAGGCAACTTCGGCAAGCTCAGTTACCGCGCAGGGAAGTTCCCTTCGGCAAGCTCAGGGAACGTGATCGCTGGTTGAGCTTGTCGAAACCAGCGTTGTTCCCTTCGGCAAGCTCAGGGAACGTGATCGCTGGTTGAGCTTGTCGAAACCAGCGTTGTTCCCTTCGGCAAGCTCAGGGAACGCGCAGGGAAGTTCCCTTCGGCAAGCTCAGGGAACGTGATCGCTGGTTGAGCGGAGGTTGAGCTTGCCGAAACCCCGAAACCAGCCCTGTTCCCCTGTTCCCTTCGGCAAGCTCAGGGAACGTGCAGGGAAGTTCCCTTCGGCAAGCTCAGGGAACGTGACTTCGGCAAGCTCAGTCAACGAACAATTGTAAGGAAAGGAACTCTTATGGGCCCCAAACCCTATAAATATTATCGCACCCCGCCCAGCAGCGCCGCGCAAGCTGCTGCGCCGAATGAATTTGAGCAAGAGAAGCGCGACCTTTTGAATAAGTTAGCTCTCTCAAGACAGCGAAATAATGAGAAACTTGAGGTTATCAACCTTACCCAGTTAGGGAACCTGCATCGCAAGCACGACAAGCTGGATGCGGCGCTCAAATACCTTCTGGAGGCCTATGCAATCGAGCCAGAAAATGCCTATGTCCTCAATGGTCTTGGGATGATCTACTTTGACATGGGGCAGTATGAAGAAGCGATCAAATACTACGAAGCGCAGATGAGTCCCATTGTTACGATGAATAACCTGGCGCGGGCGCATCGTTTCTGTGGGGAATACTCCCAGGCCCTCCACTACGTGAAACGGGTGCTTGCCAAAGCCCCTAATAACGCGGTTGCCCTCAATGAATTAGGCATTCTCCTGCGGTTGCAAGGGGACTATCCTCAAGCGCTTGCGACCTTTCAGCAGCTATTAGACCTAGACCCGAAGAATAAGCAAGCCTTAGATGGGCTGGCCATGACCTATCGGGCAATGAAGGATTATGCCCAAGCGCTTGCGACCTATCAGCAGCAG
>Ga0316612_1000563_pt1 | contig 10935 bp, 9 predicted proteins | sample MIS2016226_MG_FD_207676 | JGI IMG/M metagenome (GOLD analysis project Ga0316612, IMG submission 207676) | Microbial mat bacterial communities from Middle Island sinkhole, Lake Huron, Michigan, United States - MIS.2016.226 | ecosystem: Environmental > Aquatic > Freshwater > Lake > Sediment... | reverse complement strand
GGTTGATCATCATCATTGGATTTCTGTTTACGGGATTTGCTGCCTTCGCGCAAAGCGAGCTGAGAATCATCGAAAGTATGGTGATGCCCAGCCGGATTCTGAATCAGGAAGTGCGCTTTTCGGTGGTCCTGCCGGAAAATTATTACGATACAAAAGCCTCCTTTCCGGTGGTTTACCTGCTGCACGGGCTTGGTGATGACGAAACTTCCTGGATCGAATATGGGCAAATTGGCCAGTATGCCGAAAAAGCTGTTGGAGAAAAGGAAATTGTCCCGATGATTTTTGTGATGCCGCAAGGTTACCGCACCTATTACGTGAACGATTACAAGGGTTCGTTTTTGTACCAGGATATGTTCGTAAAAGAGCTGGTTCCTTTTATTGACAGCCTTTTCCGCACCGTCCCCGTAAGGGAAAAAAGAGCCGTGATGGGTTATTCGATGGGTGGTTTTGGAGCCATGATTTTGCCACTCAAACATCCAGAAATGTTCGGTGTTTCGGTGCCTTTGAGCATGTCCGTCCGCACCGACGGACAATATAAAACCGAAGATGCCGGCGGCTGGGACGAACAATGGGGCCGGCTTTTTGGAGAACCTGGTTTTAAAGACAGCGCCCGGATTACAGAATATTACCGGCAAAACAGCCCGTTTCATTTGCTTCCGCAGATGGCGGCTGAAACTTTTAAGAATCTCCGCATTTTCATGGATAACGGCGACAAGGAACAAACGCTTTGCCGCAGCAATGAGGAATTGCATATTTTGATGAGAAAGCTCGGAATATCGCACGAATACCGCGTGAGGAATGGTGGCCACAGTTTTGAATATTGGTGCTCGGCACTGCCGGATGCCTTGAATTTTATCAGCGATGCTTTTGAAATGAAGCCATATAGAGGTGATCAAACAGAAGGTTTAAAAACTGCCGCTGTTACTAAAAATCAAATTAAAGTTTTAGAAATCGGCAAAGAACAAATCACCGTTTTCGTGCCTGAAGAATATGAATTTACAAGCCGCGCTTATCCTGTGCTTTACCTGGTGGGTAATTTTGATGATTCTCAACAAAAAGCTATTGCCGGATTGGTCAATGCGGAGGTTGAGGCCATCAGCGTTTGCCCTGTGGTACTGGCATTTCTTCCCGTAAAGGACACAACCGGAATAAGTTTAATGATAAATACGGTCGAAGATAAATTCAGGATTCGACAGGATTATCATTTCAGGGCAATGGCTGGGTTTAATATTGGGGCTGATGTTGCCCTTTCGTCGGCGATTTTTATCGGACAATTAAGCACAATAATCCTTTCGGATGGGTTTTTATCAAAAGAAAATATTGACGAACTTGCACCAAAATTAAACAGGGGAGCATTAAAACCCACAGCATTCTTTATTGACGCCCCCGACAAAGGCGACTATTTTGAAGGCAACGGGAATTTGCATGTCGTTTTAAGGGACAAAGACATTTACCACGAATACCGGGTTCGGCAAGGTGATGGAGGATTTGAATGGTTTCTGGGTGGATTCACCGAAATCATCCGGTTTACAGCAAAACGGTTTCACAAATAAAATATTAATACAAACTAAACACTCAAATTATGTTTATCGTAAGTAGTTACACACTCGCAGTCGTACTCACTTTTGTTACGATGATTTGCTGGGGTTCATGGGCAAATACGCAAAAAATCGCCGAGAAAAGCTGGCGTTTCGAACTCTTTTACTGGGATTACGTTTTGGGAATTCTTCTGTTTTCGTTGCTATTTGGCTTTACTTTTGGCAGCATGGGCGACAAAGGGATGGGTTTTGCTGAAAGCATCGGCCAGGCAAGCACTTCAAGCATCATTAACCCGATTATTGGAGGTATCATTTTTAACCTGTCAAATATTCTGCTCGTGGCCGCCATCTCCACAGCCGGCATGGCCATTGCTTTTCCGGTTGGCGTGGGCATTGCCATGGTTTTGGGTGTTTTAATTAATTATATCGCAGCCCCCGTTGGCGACCCGGTTTTTCTGTTTCTGGGTGTCGGCATAGTGGTAATCGCCATTATTTTAGATGCACTGGCTTATAAAAAGCTTTCACAGAGCAAGAAAAAAGCCCCCACCAAAGGCATCGTTCTTTCGGTTGTTGCCGGATTTTTGATGGCCTGGTTCTTCAGGTTTGTAGCCAGCGCCATAGCCGTTGATCCTGAAAATACCGCCGCCGGATTATCGGAAGCTGGAAAACTCACGCCTTATGCTGCTTTCTTCTTTTTCGTAATTGGCATTGTTATCAGCAATTTCCTTTTCAACACCATCCTGATGAAAAAGCCAATTGAAGGCGCCCCGGTTAATTTCAAACAATATTTTCAGGGCAATTTAAGGAGCCATATTTCAGGCATTATTGGCGGAATGGTTTGGGCGCTGGGAACTTCACTCAGTCTTTTGGCTGCAAATAAAGCCGGTTATGCCATTTCGTTTGGCCTGGGACAGGGTGCCACGATGATTGGCGCTTTCTGGGGTGTTTTTATCTGGAAAGAATTTAAAGGAGCCAACAAATCCATCAACACCCTGCTGGCACTTATGTTTTTACTTTTTACGGCTGGATTAGGATTGATTATTGTAGCCGGAACGAATTGAAACATTTTTTATTAACTTAATATTTTAACATTTAAATCTTATCAAAATGAAAAAGCAAATTAGTTTTTTGTTTGTGCTGGCCTTAGTTTTGGCCATTCCATTTTCGTCCTGCAAAAAGGACGAAGCCGATCCTCCTTCGGTAACTACAGCTACAATTTCGGCCATTGGTGAAACTTCGGTTACCTGTGGTGGCGAAATTACTTCCCAGGGTAGTTCAGAAGTAACTGCCCGTGGCGTTTGCTGGAGTACTGTTGCCAATCCTACCATCGGCGATTCAAAAACCTCCGATGGCACCGGAACAGGTGTATTTGTAAGCAACATCACCGGTTTAACCCCAGGAACATTGTATCACGTAAGGGCTTATGCTACAAACAGTGATGGTACAAATTATGGTACCGATGTTTCTTTTACTACCGCTTCACTCATCAAAACCATTGGTGTTGTATATAGCGACGGCGTTGAAGAGTACGTGTTTACCTATGATGCAAATAATCGTATCACGAAAATAGACAACTACTGGAATGATGAACTTGATAAGACCATCGTTTACGACTGGTCGGTTGCCGGAAAATTATCCATCACTTCAGGAAGCAACGACCCCACTGTTTACGACATTAACGCCAATTATATGGTTACCAAAGAATGGTGGAGCACCGACGAATGGGCTGCTTATGAATATGATGCCAATGGATTCCTGACAAAAGTTATCGAACATTGGGGTGGCGAAGATCATCAGAAGATGGTTGGCGAAATTACCGATGGAAACTACGTCAGACACACTACTTATGATGATGATGGAACAACTGCAAAGAAAATCAAGGAATTTTTCTATACCCAGGGCGACAACACAAATTCTATTTACCAAACCAGCATGATCGACAGCAACACCAAACCTATGGGTAATCTTTTTGGGAAACCCAGCGCAAAACTGGTTTCTTATTTAGAATACTGGGACCCACGCGAAAATCCGATAGAAAAAGGCAGAACAGACATTGCTTATGATTTCGATGATAAAGACAGACCTACAACTATTACAAGAACCGGCGACGGCTGGCAGGAAGTTTACACCTACGATTATTACTAGTATTTCGGGATGGTTTTATGATAAAACCTTTCTGATAAAGGGTTTCTAATAAAATATGCCGTCATTTTTTAAAGAAAACAATTTCTCATAATTGAAAAAAAGAGGTTCCCTGAATTGTGCTTCAGGGGCCTCTTTTACTTATAAATTAACCCGGATATTTTTTTGCACCATGAAAAACACCAAAAGCATCGGATTGATCGGAGGAATTATTTTCCTTTTTGTAATGCTACTTTTGCCACTTCCTGAAGGGATGAGTCCGGAAGCCCGCAACGCCGGAGTTGTGGCGTTATTTATGGCCATCTGGTGGATTACCGAAGCCATCCCGGTTTATGCTACAGCTTTTGCACCAATGGTTTTGTTCCCTTTACTTGGTGTTTTGCCTGCAAAAGATACCGCCATAAACTACGGTCATGATCTCATTTTGATGATGATTTCGGGGTTTTTCATCGCCAAAGCTATCGAAGCACACAGCCTTCATAAACGTATAGCGCTTTTACTGATAAAAGCACTGGGAACCAGCAGAGCCAGGATTTTGCTGAGCATCATGATCGCCACAGCATTTTTATCAATGTGGATTGCCAACATTACCGCCGCTTTGATGATGCTGCCGATTGGGCTGGCCATTATTTTTAAAGAAGAAACGTTGGGCAACCCCGGAAGTAAATTCGGCACAGCCATCATGCTTGGAATTGCTTATGCTGCCAGTATTGGCGGAACGGCCACGCTGATTGGTTCTCCAACAAATCTGATTTTTACGGGTATGATGGGCAAAATATTTCCGGAAGCGCCTTCATTCAGTTTTTATTCGTGGCTTAAAATCGGGATTCCTTTGCTGATTATTTTTCTGCCATTCACCTGGTATTATCTCACCCGCTATTTTAAAATTACCGGCAGTATTCCCGGCAACCGTGAACTTATCCACGACGAATTAAAACAATTGGGCAAAATGTCATCCGGCGAAAAGCGCGTGTTGTGGATTTTTATTTTTACAACGTTTGGATGGATTTTCAGAGAAGATCTGGTTATTGATACCTTCGTTATCCCGGGCTGGAGCCATTTACTGGGGCTGGGCGAATATGTGAGCGACAGCACCGTCGGCATGTTTTCGGTGATGCTGCTTTTTATGCTTCCTGCCGAAAAAAATAAACGCCTCCTCGACTGGAAAACTGCCAACCAAATTCCCTGGGGCGTTGGCGTTATTGTGGGCGGCGGCTATGCGCTGGCCGAAGGCTTCAAAGTTACCGGTCTGGCAACCTGGCTGGGCGGACAACTTGGTTTTATCAGCAGCTTCCATTTCCTGATTGTGCTGTTTATTGTTGTAGGCGTGGTTTTGCTATTTACCGAGATGAACTCCAACACTGCAACCGCCAATATTTTCCTTCCTATCCTTGCCAGCATCGCTGTTGCAGGTAGCATAAACCCGTTGTTGCTGATGATTCCGGCAACTTTTGCCTGTTCGTTTGTTTTTATTATGCCGGCAGGAACCGGACCAAACACAGTAATTTTTGCCAGCAACAAAATCACTGTCCCCGAAATGGCCAGATGTGGTGTTGGTATGAAAATCGGCAGCATGGTTTTCCTCCCGCTTATCCTCTATTTTCTGATTGTTTTTGTGCTTGGGATGGATTTTGCTTTGCCGGTGTGGGCGAAGTAAGAAGGCTTATTTTGTGTAGATTATATCTTCGTTTTAAATATTATTTACTTTTGCCATTACTTTTTAATAAAACCCTTGTCGTTTCTTGTGAGCGAATTAAAAAATAAATCGGTAATAAATCTTGATTCTGCAAAGTTGCTTAAAGAGAATAGTTATTATGCTCCAAGCGTTCATTGTTCCTATTATAGCGTACTTCAACTAATGAAATATGCTGTTTGTGAAACAATTGGGATTTCGTATGAAGACCAGGACAAGGAGATCAATCTTTTGAAGCAGCAAAAGGCTACAGCCAAAGGAACCCATGAATATCTCATCAGTAAAATTGAAGATGTAATCCGTGAAGTTGATAAACCAAATTTTACAGCTTTTACACGAAAGGTGAAAGATTTAAAAACATTCAGAAATAAATCCGACTATGATGATGTTTCGATTACTTTTGACCAAAGCAGGACAGCATTCGATTTAGCCACTGAGCTAAGGGATCAATTGAAAAAAACATTTAACGTATGAATTCAAAACAGTTTATCAAAGATAGATTGAGAAATTTGGTGGAGAAGTTTCCTCAGATCACCTTTTTGTATCAATTTGATGAAATTGATCAGACACACATTGTTGAAGTTTTGCCATTTACAAAGTATGAAGAGGACAATGATTACAAAGATGCTGAAGGTGATTTGACTTATGAATTTGATCGTTTGTTTTCACCTGAGACAATCATGTTTGTTTCGGAGAATTCGTTAACCCGGGTAAAAAAACCAGAAGAAGTATTCAAGCAAGAATGTTTCGCAGTATGGGACAACATTGTAATTCCGGTTTTGGAGGATACTGAACTTTTTGGATTCAATTTTTTAACAGGCAGGGGCATAAATGACCCCAAAGCAGAGTTTCAGTATTCTGATGAATCTGTTTTTTCTTATGGCAATAATGATTCGGCCAGCAAAAATAACTACGCATTAGCAGCATAGCGATGAAAGAAGCAGGAATATCTTCGTTTAATTTTGAAGGATACAAAATCCTAAAATCTGTGTTCGATCGAAAAGACGGCGAACTTGGAAAGAACTTCCAAATCAATTTCTTCACTTCCGGCATTTTCACAGAGAGTGAAAAGCATTTTCGATTAAATCTGGGAGTCAATATTGTCAATGAATCAAAACTATTGTCAATTGAAATTGAAGCCTTAGCAAATTTCAGAATTCAAGGTGAAAATACTCCGGAAACATTAAAAAACTATTTTTATCTCAATGCGCCGGCTATTTTATTTCCATACATCAGGGCCTATATTTCCACTTTAACCACACTAGCGGGACTGCCTCCTGTAACTTTGCCAACACTCAATCTTTCTATGCTCGCAGAAGAGCTGGAAAAGAATACCACCATTGTTAAACGTTAGCGTTTCATGCCATGTCTGCTTTTTAATTTCACGCCTATCGAAAAATTTTTTACCCGCCAAACGGCAAAAACCGTGACACCTTTTTTTGATAGGCTGCATAAGCAGGATATTTGCTTTTGCTGATTTCTTCGCTGAAATTTGAACTTCCCTGGAAAAGCACCACCAACAGCAGGCTGCCGGCAATGCTCCAGTTAAACCACTGACCGCTGGCCGCCACGCTCAAAAAGTAAAAACAAACCCAGATAGCCTGTTCGGCAAAGTAATTGGGATGGCGGCTGTAAGCCCAGAGTCCTTTATCTAAAAACCCCTTTTTATAATCGCCTGTAAGCGCTTCTCCGGCTTTTATTTTCGCCCATTTCCTGCTTTGAAAATTCCATTGCTGGATATCGGCCACCGTTTCATAGCCAATAAAAACGAACATCAGTCCGGCAACAATGTAATCGAAAATCCCTAAAGGTACCGTAATGTTTTGAAGCGCAACGATGGTGGGCAGCGTAAATAGAAGGATGAGCACATTCTGATATCCTGAAATGAACAACAAATTAAACAACATCCATTTCCAACGGGGTTTAAACTCGGGTTTTTGGCGCAATACCTGCCAGCGATAGTCCTCTTCACCAGCCCAGAAACGCCATTGATAGGCTCCTTTCTGTGCAAAATTTGCAGTCAATCTTACGCCCCAAAGTGTAACCAGAACGCTCATCAGCACAAGCCGTGGCGCGTAATCGCTGTAATCGGCAACAACCCAGGTGTAGGCTATTGGCAGGATGCTCCAGAGTTTATCAACCTGGCTATTATTTGCAGTAAGCTCGCCAACAATAAAACAATAACAAGCAGCAATGGCAGTAATGATGATAAGCGTGTTTATGGCTTTCCACTCATTTGGGTCTGGTGAGGTGCCAAAAAAGTAACTGAAAACTGGGACCGCCAGCAGGGTAATTCCTAAAAGTATTGCAGTCGAAATAATTTTCATTTTTATGTGATTGCTGATTGTTGCTTTTTTATTTTTCGTTTTGTTGGATTTGCCAGGTAGCATCCAGAGTTATCATCGAATCAACACTGATTTTTCGTTTGGCAGCTTTCTTCATAATTTCTTCCATCCATTTTTTGTCAGATTTAATATAAAGACGAGCCGCAGCTAGTTTTTCCTGGAAATCGGCATCTGAACCGGCTTTTGCGTCGTTGTGCTTTAATACATCGTATGCGTTTTCGATAAATCCCCAGCCAAAGCCTGGTAAATTAGCTTCGGTGGCCATGATGATAATCACATCATGACGGGCAATTTGCTCTTTTAAATCAACCTGGTTGGTTTCTAAAGGCGATTTAAAACTTTCCGGGAAAATCTGTTTATTATAATACCAGAAATGATCGTTTGAAAACGCCCTTGAAATCCCGAAATCATACATATCCCAGTAATAGCTGTCGGAAATCATCAAAACTGATGGCCTGGTTTTGCCTTCTGCCGGCTGAATCTGAAGATTAGGATAAGCCATTTTAAAAGATTTGAGTTTAAATTTTACATTCATCCCATCGGCGATATCATAATCGGTTCCTTTTGGCTGACTCATTTCGATTTTATCCCAAAACAAACCGGGCATATCAATGTTGCGGGTTTTTTCGATATATCGGATCATCGAATCGGCTGCCAGGCTCATGCCGAAGTAGCTCCAATGAATCCCGTATTGGGGGTAAAGCGGGTATTTTGAGGTGGTTTTATTTTCGATAAAATATTTGTTGAAATCAATAAAATTTAAGTCCAGACTTTGGGCAAGTTCAACATGCTTTTCGTAGTTTGTGATGCTTTTTTCCTTTTTAACTTCATCAGGAAAATATTCGGGATAAAACGAGCCTTTGCCGGCAGCAAAAACCACAATCAGTGTTTTGTTAAGTTTTGCCAGCGTATCCTGAATAAATTTAAGCCGCTGCATCCGGTTACTGATGCTGTCGTTACCGATAAAATCAGTTCCATAATAAGCCTTGATGTAGTTTTCTTCAAATAAATAATTCTTCTTACCAACAATTACGCCGTTGGCTTTGGCTTTGTTAAACACGCTAAAAGCGATCTGGTTGTTGGCGCGGACAAAGAGATTCCGAAAACCAAAAGTTTCGTTTAAATAGGTTTCCTGTTGCTTCTGATATTCGTCCGAAAACCAGTCTTTAAAAGTAAAACGTGGCTCCTCGTGCTGCGTAATAGAGCCTTTCAAAGGCGCAAGTTCCATAAAATGGAGTTTCCCCTGGATAAAAGGAATAATCAGCACAAGCATGATCATGAAAAACAAACTGCCTTTTATTTTGCTATTTAAATTTTTCATCATTAAAATCTGAAATAAATAAACGGATTAAAACCAAAAGCAGTGATCGAGCTAAGCGATAAAAGGAGAAGTGCAACGGTTACAACCGACAGGATTAAATGCCGTTTGGTCGGATAATCCGCAAAGTAAACGGCATCCTGAATTTTCTGTCCTTTGGCGAAATAAACGAAGAAAGCAAAGAAAAAGGCCAGGGCAAAAAACGTATAAAACTCAGGATCAAATGGCAGGGCGTTTCCAAAGTTAAATGCAAACATCCTTTTCAGGAAAGCAAAAGCATCGGGTAAATGTTCAATTCTAAAAAACACCCAACCAATCATCACCACAAAAAAAGTAATTATGGTGCTGGCAAATTTTCCAATTCTTTTGTAAACATCGTTTAAAAACAACCTTTCGAGCACCAGGAATAAGCCGTGGTAAGCGCCCCAGATGACAAAACTCCAGGAGGCGCCGTGCCATAAGCCGGAGGCCAGAAACACAAACCACAGGTTAAAATACAGCCTGCTTTTTGAAGCAACCCTGTTGCCGCCCAGCGGGATGTACAAATAGCTTCGCATCCATGCACCCAGCGAAATGTGCCATCGCCGCCAAAACTCCGAAATACTTTGCGAAATGTAAGGGTTGTTGAAGTTTTCTGGAAATTTAAAACCAATCATTTTTGCCAGCCCGATGGCCATATCCGAGTAACCTGAGAAGTCGAAATAAATCTGGAAAGTATAGGCCAGAATCCCAATCCAGGCGGTAAAAGTATCAAGTTCGCCATAATTCATCGCAAAAATGGTATCAGCCTGCAGCCCCATTTGATTTGCGATAAGCACCTTTTTGGCCAGCCCGATTACAAAACGGTAAAACCCGGTTAGCCGGTTATCAATGTTGTCGTTGTGTGTGCGGTCGGTTATCTGGTCGGCCAGGTCGTGGTAACGGATAATTGGGCCGGCAATGAGTTTCGGAAATAAAATGATGTAAAGCTGGTAATCCCAGAAGTTGTGCAATGGCTTGTGAACCCGCCGGTAAACATCAACAACATAGGTAATGGTTTCGAAGGTATAAAATGAAATCCCGATAGGCAGCACCAGCTTGGTCCAATGAATATTGCCATCGCCAAACACCGATAAAACGGAGTTTACATTTTCGATAAAGAAGTTTGAATATTTAAAATAAAACAGCAGCCCCATGTTTACGGAAACCGACAAAGTGAGCATCAATCGCCGGTGTAACTGGTTTTTGGTTGCCGACATCCATTTTACCAGGTGAAAATCGAGAAATGTGGTGCCGAGAATTACAAAGATAAATCGCGGCGCACCCCAACTGTAAAAGAAAATGCTGAAGAGAAGAATGATGATGTTTTTGTACTTCTTATCGGCCAGATAATACGTGAGCAAAAATGCCGGCAAAAAGAACAAAAGAAAAACGATACTGCTAAAAACCATCTTTTTTGAATTAAAGGGTGCGAAAGTAGAAATTTTTGGGACAGCTTTCAAAAAATCCCCCGAAAACGGATTACACTGGCTAATTCACAAACTTTAATTGAACGCGGATAAGAAAAAATCTGTACGAATCTGTTGTATCTATCGCGATAGCCATGGCCACCAGTGTTCATTTCGAGGCACGTGATTTTTCTTCATTTCCACCCGATACGGATGTTTTCTGCTATTCCTTGTTCCCTTCCGGTTCCTTTTCCTCTTTTTTGTTTGTAAAGAAATTTTTCGTTTTTTCGTTTTGCAGCTATGTCCAGTAAATGATTTGCGGGCTTAGTCATTGTCACCAGCTTCAAATTTTCTGTGTGGCTCAGTTGTTTCGAGTCGCTCTTTCATAGGCTATTGGACATTGGTGCTGTTATGTGGGGTTATTCAATTTTTATACTGTATTTCTTCATTATTGGTTTATCCTCAAATCTAT
>Ga0316612_1000558_pt1 | contig 11120 bp, 8 predicted proteins | sample MIS2016226_MG_FD_207676 | JGI IMG/M metagenome (GOLD analysis project Ga0316612, IMG submission 207676) | Microbial mat bacterial communities from Middle Island sinkhole, Lake Huron, Michigan, United States - MIS.2016.226 | ecosystem: Environmental > Aquatic > Freshwater > Lake > Sediment... | reverse complement strand
CACTTACATATTTTGGAGAAGGTGCACGATTTTTTGAGGTGTTTTGCATATTTTCTTGCACTTAATTATACAAATATACTTCTTATCTCTTATTAGCAAAGGTTTTGTGGTTTTTCAGCAGACCCTAGTTAATCCTTGTTTAAATAGTTTTTTAACCCCCATTGCCAATAATGTACATAAAGTAAGGTCAAAACCAATAGGTCGACAACAACGAAGTTCATAACCCATTTCTACTGGTCTGCTTTTTACATCAATGTTCAGGCTTTTTAGCTTTTGCTGTAAAAGCATATTAAAAATATGTGACTTACTTACATTTCCTAATTCAGGATGCCCATGATCGTCATACGTAAAGTTAATTCCTGAATTATTAATCTCTTCATTTTCCATAAAATGAAAAACACCTTCACTAATAATCGTTACTCCATAAGGAATGTTCTGTATTTTTCTTTTGATAATAGTTGATACCAATAAATTAGTAATCTTTTCAAAAGTAACGCTGGTTTTATTGAACATTTCTGGAATAATCACCATTGGAAAATGGCAACTCATCCCAATCCCGAAAGCAAGGTGACCTGCCTCACGCCCCATTGTAGATAGCACAAACCAATTTTTGCTAGTTCTTGCATCTTCATAAATAGTATTTCCTATACGCACACCTTCGTCTTTGGCGGAATGAAAGCCAAAAGTGGGGTTTCTATCAGGAAGCGGGAGATCATTATCAATCGTTTTTGGAACGTGAATATTACTAACATTTATATTGTTATTAGCAAGAAATTTTCCAATTCGATTTGCTGTAGAAGCAGTATCATCACCCCCAATCGTAACTAAAAGTTTAACGTTATTCTTTACAAAAAAATCAGATTTGAATTCTGCATCTTTCGGTTTGTGGCGGCTCATTTTAAGGGAAGAACCTCCAAGACTAAAGATTTTATCTGCATATTCAAAATCTAAATCCTGTGTATTGGGAGTATCTGTGAAAATAGTTTTATATCCTTCGTGGATACCAATTACACGATAATTTTCTTTGGAAAAAATTTTAATAAGCGTACTTACAACCGCATTAATACCTGGTGCAGGGCCACCTCCGCAAAGGATAGCAATCGAGTCTTTCATATATATATATTAAAATGATTCAATGTTATTTAGCAAAACTAAACCGTTGTAGTTTATTTCAAAAGTAGCGTAATAAAATCTATTTTACAAGATAATTTCAAAAAATAGAGTCTAAAATTTAACTTATGCTTAACTAGAATTTAATTCAAGTTATAAAAAATGCTACCAAAACACATGATTTGTTATTGGTTTATTAAATTGTATGTTTTTGATTATCAGCATAATATCTTCCCTCGATTCTTTTGATGTCCTTGATGGATTTTCTCGCCCAAGCCATGCGTTTCTCCAAAATTTCTTCCTCAGATAAATGCCAATCAATAGTTGATTTTCTCAATCTATTGGTCAGGTTTTGAATGATAATCGCTGCCGAAACTGAAATATTCAAACTCTCAGTAAACCCAATCATCGGAATTTTAAGAAATCCATCTGCCTTTTGAAGAATCTCTTCAGACAAACCATCTCGTTCTGTTCCAAAAAACAAAGCACTGGGTTTTGAAATGTCAAACTCATCTAACAAACAATCATTTTCGTGTGGCGTGGTGGCAATAATTTGGTAGCCTTTGTTTTTCAAAGTTTCAACACAATTGGAGACATTATCAAATTTGTTAATATCAACCCATTTCTGCGCGCCCATCGCAATTTCTTTATCGATACTTTTGCCGTAACGTTCTTCAATAACATTCAATTCCTGAATGCCAAAAACCTCGCAACTGCGCATCACTGCGATGGCATTGTGCATTTGAAAAACATCTTCGACAACTACTGTAAAATGTTTGGTTCTGTTTTCTAATACTTTCAGAAACTTAGCTTTTCGATTTTCAGTAAGAATGTTTTCTAAAAAATTAAGGTAATCAAGGTCAATCATTTTTCGGAATTATTTTTGGTAAAAATAGTAAAAAAGATTACTTTTATTTTCAAAAATAATCTTTGTGCCTTTGTGCCTTGGTGGCAAAAAAATTTAATATGAAAAAAAAATTAGTCGTTTTAACGGGGGCTGGAATCAGTGCTGAAAGTGGAATAAAAACCTTTCGGGATGCCGATGGATTATGGGAAGGTCATAATGTGATGGATGTGGCAACTCCTGAAGGCTGGCAGAAAAATCCTGAATTGGTACTTGATTTTTATAACCAAAGACGAAAACAATTACGCGATGTTCAACCCAATTTGGGACATCAAATTTTGGCTGAACTAGAAAATAATTTCGATGTAAATATCATTACCCAAAATGTCGATAATTTACACGAAAAAGCGGGAAGTTCAAACGTGCTTCATCTTCACGGCGAATTGTTGAAAGTGAGAAGTACGGTCAACAAAAATTACATTTTAGATTGGGAAACCGACCTGAATTCAAGTGATGTTGATGATAAAGGAAATCAATTGCGACCGCACATAGTTTGGTTTGGCGAGGAAGTTCCCGCTTTGGAAGAAGCTGTATTTTTGGTCGAAAAAGCGGATATTCTCCTAATTATTGGAACGTCACTTCAAGTGTATCCTGCAGCAGGATTGATGAATTTTGCCAATCCCAAAATTCCGGTTTATTACATTGACCCAAAACCCGCGCAAATTTATGATTTGCCAAATGATATCAAAATCATCGCTGCAACAGGCTCAGAAGGAATGAAAATTGTTCAAAAAGAGTTAGCAAAAATGAAATAGCAATGGCAATTTCAATGGCAATGGCAATATTAATTTCAATGACAATATTAATTTCAATGGCAATGACAATAGCAATTTCAATTTCAAAAATTGTAACTAATCTGCATATCTTATTTTCAACAAATTAATTGCCTCCAGCTTTAGTTGGAGGATTAAAAATTATGCTGTTTTGTAAGGCTTTAGCCGAAATTGCATTTTTTTGACTAAAGCCTATTTTACATTGCTTCCCTATTCCTCCTGCTAAAGCTGGAGTCAATTCAAGATTATTGATATGCTTAAAAATCAATTCCAACTTTTCAATCTGAAATCTGAAATCTGAAATCTGAAATGTTATCTTTGCGCTTTCTAATAAACCAACAACAATGACAACCCTAAACGAGTTAAACGCCGTATCGCCTATCGATGGAAGATACAGAAGCAAAACAAGTTCACTTTCAAAATATTTCTCCGAAGAAGCCTTAATCAAATACCGTGTTTTGGTTGAAATTGAATATTTCATTGCACTTTGCGAAATTCCTTTGCCCCAACTTGCAGCCGTAAATCCGAATGTTTTTGAAAGTTTGCGTGACATTTATAAAAACTTTTCTACTGAAAACGCACTTTGGATAAAAGAAACCGAAAAAGTAACCAACCACGATGTAAAAGCGGTGGAATATTTTATCAAAGACGCTTTTGAAAAATTAGGATTGTCTCAATACAAAGAGTTCATTCACTTTGGATTGACTTCACAAGACATCAACAATACTGCGATTCCCCTTTCGACCAAAGACGCTTTCGAAAAAGTGTATATGCCATCGTTAATTGCTTTAACTTCAAAATTGAAAGATTTGAGTGTAGAATGGCGTGATATTCCAATGTTGGCAAGAACCCACGGACAACCTGCTTCGCCAACCCGTTTGGGTAAAGAAATTGGCGTTTTTGTAGAACGTTTGGAAGAGCAAATGCGTTTGTTGTTTAACATTCCGTTTGCGGCCAAATTTGGCGGCGCAACTGGAAATTACAACGCGCATCACGTAGCTTATCAGAAAATTGATTGGAGAAAATTTGGAGGCACTTTTGTAGAAGACAACTTGGGTTTACACCATTCTTTCCCGACTACACAAATCGAACATTACGACCATTTTGCCGCTTTTTTTGATGCTTTGAAAAGAATCAATACCATAATTATTGACTTAGACAGAGATATTTGGACTTATGTTTCGATGGACTATTTCAAACAAAAAATCAAGGCAGGAGAAATTGGCTCCTCGGCAATGCCACACAAAGTAAACCCAATAGATTTTGAAAATTCGGAAGGAAATTTGGGAATTGCCAATGCTATTTTCGAACATCTTTCGGCCAAATTACCTTTGTCAAGATTACAACGCGATTTGACTGATAGTACAGTTTTGAGGAACATTGGCGTACCAATAGGACACACTTTAATTGCTTTCGAAGCTACTTTGAAAGGATTGAACAAACTCTTGTTGAACGAACCAAAATTCCACGAAGATTTAGAGAAAAACTGGGCAGTAGTTGCCGAAGCGATTCAAACGATTTTACGTCGCGAAGCCTATCCAAATCCTTATGAGGCTTTGAAAGGACTGACCAGAACCAACGAAGCGATAACCAAAACTTCGATTCACGAATTTATTGGCACTCTTGAAGTTTCCGATGCAATCAAATCCGAATTAATGCAAATTACACCGAGTAATTTCTTGGGGATTTAATATTTAATGCAAATCAAAGGGTATGAGTACAGCAGAAAAAGTAGCCGAAGCCTCTCATCACTTAGAACCCTTAATCAGTGATTTAGGGCTGATTTTGATGACTGCCGGAATTGCCGTTTTGATATTCCGAAAACTGAAACAGCCACTGGTTTTAGGCTATTTGATTGCTGGTTTTTTGGCCGGAAACCATTTCGAGTTTTTTCCTTCCGTAAAAGAAATCAAAAGCGTAGAGGTTTGGGCTGAGATTGGTGTCATCTTTTTGTTGTTCAGTCTAGGTCTAGAATTTAGTTTCAAAAAATTGATGAAAGTGGGCGGAACCGCTTCTATCACAGCATCTTCTCAAATTGTAATAATGTGCCTTTTGGGATATTCTGTGGGTCAATGGATGGATTGGTCTAAAATGGATAGTATTTTTCTGGGTGTCATTCTTTCGATTTCCTCCACCACCATTATTTTAAAATCCTTTGATGAACTGGGTGTAAAAACACAAAAATTTGCTGGAATTGTCATTGGTTCGCTCATCGTTCAAGATATTTTAGCCATTTTGATGATGGTTTTATTATCCACCATTGCAGTAAGCAATCAATTTTCGGGAATGGCTTTGTTGCTATCGGTTTTAAAATTGGTATTTTTTCTCGTGATTTGGTTTTTAGGAGGCATTTTTATCATTCCAACAGTACTCAAAAAAACCAAACATTTACTAACCGACGAAATGTTGCTCATCATCTCATTAGCTTTGTGTTTGACAATGGTTGGGCTTGCCGCCAATGTTGGATTTTCGCCTGCTTTGGGTGCATTTATAATGGGTTCCATCATTGCCGAAACTACTCAAGCCGAACACATTGAGCATTTGGTAAAACCCGTGAAAGATTTATTTGGAGCCGTATTTTTTGTATCGGTGGGCATGTTAATTGATCCCGAAGTTTTATACCAGCACGCAGTTCCTGTGTTAATTCTATCTTTTGTTACCATTTTTGGACAATCCATCAGTTCTACTTTTGGGGCGTTATTGTCAGGACAACCTTTGAAAGATTCTATCAGAACCGGAATGAGTTTGTCACAAATTGGGGAATTTTCTTTTATTATTGCCACTTTAGGAATGACTTTGAATGCCACAAGTTCGTTTTTATATCCCATAGTAGTCGCGGTTTCGGCAGTAACGGTTTTTACTACTCCGTTTATGATTAAATATTCATTGCCTTTTTCAGAATATGTATCGCAAAAATTACCTCGAAAATGGACCAAACGTATCGAACGATATTCTGCCAGCACGCAAGCGATAAAAACAGTCAGTTTATGGCAAACGGTTATCAATGCTTTTTTAATTCAAGTGGTTGTACTTGTGGTAATAATTTTGGCAATTATATCGCTTTCCGCCAGCTATATCGAACCATTATTAGATGAATACCATTTCGGAAATGCCTTAGGTGCTTTGATAACTCTGAGCATAATTGCTCCATTTTTGTGGGCACTTGCTTTCCGAAGAGTAGCCGTTAACGAAGTAGAAGAATTGATGCAAGACCGCAAATCTCGTGGTCCTATGACGATGTTGTTCTTCATTCGCATTCTGTTGTCTATTTTCTTCATTGGATTATTGTTGAATATCTTTTTCTCCTCAAGAATCACCTTGATTGCCGTGATCATTGCCATCACAATTTATTTGATTTTCCAAAAGAAACTCCACATTCGATACCACAAAATTGAGAATCATTTTTTGGCCAATTTACATGGTCGAGAAATTGCCAAAGCCAAAAGAAGCCGAAGCGATTTAACCCCTTGGGATGGACACATGGCCGTTTTTGATATTGCCACAGAATCGAATATTGCAGGGGAATCTTTGAGAAACTTGCAACTCAGAGAGCTCTTGGGTATCAATATTGTATCCATCAAAAGAGGGGAAATCACGATACACATTCCTCAAAGGAACGAACGAATTTTCCCTGGAGATGAAGTTTGCGTGATTGGAACGGACACTCAAGTGCAAGAATTCAAAAAATATTTAGACCAACACGAAACTGATGTTTCTCCAGAAATCAATGAACCCGACATTGTTTTACGCCAAATTGAATTGAAAAATCACACTTTTATAGGCAAAAGCATCAAGGAATCAAAGTTACGTGAGAACACAAAAGGACTGATTGTAGGCATCGAAAAAAGAGGTATTCGAGTTTTAAACCCAGAATCGAATGTCATTTTAGAAAAAGATGATATTCTTTGGATTGTGGGGGATAGAAAACTATTGGCGGATTTGGGGCACGATTAAGAATCCCCTCCTCCCGATTGCTTTAAGATTCCTGCGGAATGACAAACGGACTGGGTTAGTTTGCGCTCCGTTTTTCCACCCAGTTTGTCACCCTGTAAGGGTCTCACACACAGTTTTCTCCCAGTTTGTAACCTAGATAACAATCGAGACCAGCCCAAAAGGATATTGGCTCCCATCGGGACTAGAGAAAATATTCGTCATTCTAAAAACCATTTCAAAGTGAAAATCATTAAAACTTGTAATGATTTTTTTATATATTTGAAAAACTATTAACACTGACATTTGTCAGGCAAAGCAAGCTGACTTAGGGTGGATAAGTTGGATTTTGGAAGATGTACAAGTTAGCAGTAACTTTTGAAAATGCGTAAAAATCGACGAATAAGCTAAAAATTAAAAAGCCTCATATTTCTATGAAGCTCTTTATTATTGAGACTGACCAGATTTAAACCCTACCTTTTCAGGCTTACCAGATTTTAACCCTATCTCATTTATCTTAAATATTAAATTCTCTAATATTATTGAACAAAATTACTATAAACATAAATTACATCTACTATATAATCAATATTTTTACCTTATACAAAAGCATCTTTTAATAGATATATTCTATTCTATGTTTATTCTTCATAATCATCAACTTTGCCAACTTGTTTATTTACTAATCTAAAAAGAGTAGATTTTTCTTCAGAAAACTCGATTGCATATTGATTATCTCCAAGTTGAAATTGTTCATTGCTCATTGCTGTAACAATAGTAACTTCAAACTTGTTTAAACTTATGAAATGATATTCTACAGCTATGTTTAATGTAGTTTTATTATCAAAAGTTTGTCGCAAAACTACCCTTATATTTCTTGTTTTAGGTGGCGGATGATTAACAAATAATACATCTCTGTGTTTAAGAGAATAATACATTAAATGCTTAAACGATTTTACGACCAATGGCTCAACATATTCAAATTCTATACCAACTCTATCTCCATCATCATCTCCAAGATGTAAGCGATCCCAATAATGCTTATCGTACCAAAATTCAATCTGAAAATTTTCTGCAAAAGTAGTATGATGTCTAACTTTTTTTGAGGTGCAATTTTCAAGCCAAGCCTCAAAATCAACAATATTTTCAACATTATTCTCTGAAATTCTCTTTCTTTTCTCTCTACGATTCATTAAAATAATTTTATCAACACAAAAATAGTAAATTTAATTGATCCACAGAAAATATCGCTAGGGTGCACAACAAATTGCACTTTTAAAGTTCCAACGGTTGAAACCGTTGTCTATGTCTTTGACAGGTTACTTTCTTCAACATTGCCCACGGTTTCAACCGTGGGATTATTAATTGGGTTATAACTTGTTTTTTTAATAAAGGCAATTTCTCGTGCACCCATATCGCTACTGCTAATAGCAGTTTCAAGAAATGGCGAGGCTCGGGATTGATTTAAAATCGGAAAAGTTTTTAATTTAAAGTTTTAGTTATATTTGTAAAAATCAAACCTTTGCCAAAGTTTAAAATTTTGGCAAAGGTGATACAAACATTGTCGAAAAGCTAGTTTTTTTTTAGGATCATTACGATAGTTTTTCAGAACAACTTCCATCGGGGCTAGAGAAAAAAAATATTATTCTAAGAACTATTTCAAAGTAAAAATCATTAAAATTTGTAATGATTTTTTTATATATTTGAAAAACAAAAACACTGGCATTGGTCAGACAAAGCGACCTGATTTTGGGGGGATAAGTCGGACTTTGTTAGATATATTAACAAGTTGGCCTTAATGAAACCCAAAAAACATAAATTTAATAAAAATGAATAAACAAGAATTTGAAGATGTAAAAATTAAATTTGCAAAAGAAACACGGGCAAAAAAAATATCAAAATGGTTAAATTTAAGTTCAATGGTTTTTGCTATTATTGGAACCGTAGTGGCTTCAACTTTTTTTTTAGACAATATAGAAGTTTCGAACAAAGATAATTTAACTCAATATGAAGATTTCAAAATACAAATTGAACATTTAAAGTCTGAATTAAATGAGACCAAAAATTTAAATATTAAACTGTCAAAAATTCAAGAAAATCAGACCGCAATTAAAAATGAGAATACTCAATTTGTAAAATTGCAAAAAGATGTAGAAACTTTAAATCAAGTTATTCTTAACAGTCCTGAAAAAGCAATTTCTATTCCAATTTTAAAAATGGAAATGGAAAATCAAAAAGAACAAAACGAAAAAGAGATAAAGTCGATTAAAGATGATATTTCAAGAGTTTATGATATGAGTAAATGGATTATTGGTCTTGTATTTACTATGCTAGTGAGTATAATTGTACTAAATATAAGCAATTTATTCGCAAAAAATAACAAAAAAGAATAAATCACTAAGGCTAACAAATACCTCAACGTATTTGAACAATAGGCTTAATGGAGATTTGGTTTTGTATTAGGGATGATTTGGCAAATCCGAATATTGGGTTTAATTTAGTCCCAAACCCGCTGAAGTCCCAGAACGTTGGTGGTAATGTTAGAAAAAACGAGACAATTAATTGAAATTTATAAACTATAATGATTCCAAATATATTCATAAGTTCAACAATCCAAGATTTAGGACACTTAAGAGATTCGATAAGAGATTTAATTTTTGAAATTGGATATAATCCAATAATGAGTGAATATGGAGAAATAGGCTTTTTACCATCTAATTCTGCTGAAGAGTCTTGCTATTTAGCGTTAAGAGATTGTCACTTATCAATTATAATTATTGGAAAAAGATACGGTAGTATTTCGGAAAATGGCTTAAGTGTTACTCATAATGAGTTTATAACTTCACGAGAAAGAAACGTACCTGTTATATTTCTTGTTAGCGAAGAAGTTATGTCTTACAAAAGGGTATTTGAAGTAAATGAAAAAAATGAAGATTTAACATTTCCAGGAATGGAAAATCCATCTATGATTTTTCAACTTATTCGAGAATTTATTGAATCAAAAATAAATAATGGTTTAATTCAATTTACAAATGTTCAATCAGCAAAAATCAATCTTAAAAAACAACTTGCTCATCTCTTCGGCGATTTGTTGAAAAAACAATTTGATCCTACAAAAGGAGAAATTAAAGATATCCTTTCGGAAATAACTACTTTAAGACATATTCTACTAAAAAATGAAGAAGAAATAGCGAGAAAATTTTCTAATGCTTTTAGATTCTTATTAGAAGAAGAAAATAATTACTTAAAAGAAATTACAGAAACTGTTGCAGAATCTTTAGAAGAAGGTGTTCCAAAATTAATAGAAAGTAGTAATTTAAATGAATTTCTTGAAAATTATAGCGTCGAAATTAAAGTTATGGAAACTAATGAAGCATTGAAAGAACTTGAAATCAGCAACAATACTGATGCAATAGAAAAAGGTTTAAGGAAAATTTTCTATTCTTCATTACCGTATAAGACAATAAGAACGTCAGCGAGCTTTGGTTCTGATGCCGAATATGATTTAGAGCCTGAAAACAAAACAGATAATCGTATAATTCTTGGTATTGGAAAAACAATGTATTGGACAAACAAAAATGGAGATAAGTTAATGAATGTTATATTTAATAAACTTAAACAAGAAACCAAATAGGCACTAACACCAACAGCTTGGCAAGATTGCGAATTTTGGGGTAAATTCACGTTTGCGGACCGCAAGAAATTTTATCTTTAGTGGAAAATAAACAGTTGCGAAGTCCACCAAATCGCCAATCCAAAACCATTATCAAAACACCACCAAACAATCAAGAACACAAAAAAAAACTACCTTTGACAATCAAACAAAAATAGAAGAAATTTAACGATATGGACGGAACAAGTCTGACACCAGAACAAGAAAAATTAAACGCTTTGCGACAAATATTGCCTGAAGCATTTAGCGAAGGGAAAATAGATTGGGAAAAGCTAAAAGCCACCCTTGGAGAAGACATCAACTTTGCCAACGAAAGATATGTACTGAATTGGGCAGGAAAAAGTGATGCTTTCAAAGTATTGCAAACTCCCAGCACCAAAACACTTGTACCTTGCCCTGAAGAAAGTGTCAAAGCAGACGGCACAACTTATAAAAAAGGAGAAACATTTTTTACAAGTTCTGACTCCCTCCCCTTCGGGGAGGGCCGGGGTGGGGAAAACATTTTCATTGAAGGCGAAAACCTCGAAGTGCTGAAAGTGCTACAAAAAAGCTACTTCGGGAAAGTAAAAATGATTTATATAGACCCACCATACAACACAGGCAACGACTCTTTCATTTACCCCGACAAGTTTAGCGAAAGCAAAGCCGACTATGAAAAACGTGTAGGCGACAAAGACGAAGAAGGCTATATGACCAAAGACGGACTGCGAAAAAACAGCAAAGAAAACGG
>Ga0316612_1000557_pt1 | contig 11128 bp, 14 predicted proteins | sample MIS2016226_MG_FD_207676 | JGI IMG/M metagenome (GOLD analysis project Ga0316612, IMG submission 207676) | Microbial mat bacterial communities from Middle Island sinkhole, Lake Huron, Michigan, United States - MIS.2016.226 | ecosystem: Environmental > Aquatic > Freshwater > Lake > Sediment... | reverse complement strand
CTTGCCTCTTGTAATTCTTCCTAAATTCTTTTCGATAACTCCATAAGCAGGACGCTAGCGTAATCGGTTTCGTTCAACAGGAGTTTCATTGTTGGTGCTTCGCACCCAACGAAACTCTAGCTGTTGGTGGAGGTTATCAAGTAAACACTTTTGTCGATAAAAAAAGACAAACAGAATCTGGTATAACAACTCCACCAATTGATTTGCAAGAAGCAATTGATGTTATTGCTAAAAATTTAAAAGAAGGTAAACCTGTTATGGCAGGTGTAATGTATGAACGCTATAAAGGTGCTGACAAATTTCTTGGTGGTACAGCAGGTGACAATAATAATGTAGCTACCAATCATTTTGTTACAATTGTAGGGATGGGTATAGACAACGGAAAACCATATTTTCAGTATTACGACAATTATGTTGACCCTTTGAATAAAGATAATTCTTACAGGAGTAAAGCAACAGTAGAATTATTGGGCACTAATGTAAGTTCCAATAGGCTTTATTGTTATTTAGATTCTGTTGGTAATTATTATTTTGCAGATAAAGAGTCAACAACTATAATTGGACCAAGCCATGGCTATACACTACAATACGTTTTAACAGAAGTTAGAGATAATCAATAATATTATTTAACTATGAGAAAAATAAGTTTAATACTTTACACAATACTAGTACTATGTAGTTGTAAAGACACAAAAGAAGAACAGTTTTTAAATAATTTTAAAGACACATTACAAGTTCATTATACTTCATATATAAAAAATCAAAGAGAAATAAAAAATGAAGATTTGCAGTTTTTGAATAAGACCGATGCAATTAATGAGTTTGTTTATAACAAGGATAAAAAATATTATTACGGGTATAAAACAAAAATATCAGACGATCATTATTTACTATCCTATTATGTTACCTATTTTCCCTTTTACAGACCTACTAACCGTTTAATAAATTGGGAAGATTCATACCTCTGCGTATTTGAAAAAAGAAATGGTGTTGTTTCAAAAATTAGAATAAGTTCGTCAGATCCAATTTTATCGGGATTTAGAGAAAATGAGGGGGTTTATTCGGTTAATACTTATATGAGGCAATTCAAATATACAGAAGAGGGTAAACCGCATTTTTATAGAGATAGTATAATAACAAAATATAAGATAGAAAACAATCGATTTGTAGAAATTAAATAGTTCAAAAGTTGATAAATACAATTAGAAATGTGAAATTTTAAAACCAAAAAGTACAGGCTAAAGCTGTACTTTTTGTGTATATAGACCTTATCAAGAATTTTACAAAATCTTCACTTTTTTCAGTTATGCCAAATAATACTTGATATAATTTATTCAAAATAAAGTAATTGAATTAATATTTGAAAATTTAAAACATGAAAAAAATATTCTATATTATAATTTTAGTTTTAGTAGTCTCTTCCTGTAAGGAAAAAGAGGATTCGGAAATGGTTGTTTCTAAAAATAAAGTCAGATTAGATTCTATTTCAAAATTAGAATTTAATCGAGAAATTAAAGAAATTAATTATAATAAGTATTACAAAGAAGCCCAAGAATATTCAAAAAAAAATCATTTAAATCCAAATAAATTCATTTTAATAGACTTAGGATTGCACTCTGGTCTAAAAAGATTTTTTATTTATGATTTTAAGAAAAAAAAGGTTGTAAAGTCATTTATGGTAAGTCATGGTTGTGGTAATAATGTTTGGGGGCAAACTTATACAAAAGAAAATGCACCAGTTAGTAATGAACCTGATTCCCATTGTTCATCGGTAGGAAAATATGTTGTTTTGAAAAGGGGAATAAGTCAATGGGGAATCAAAGTAAACTATTTATTGCAAGGAAAAGACAAGACAAATTCAAATGCGATAAATCGTGCAATAGTACTACATTCTTGGGATGAAGTGCCAAATAATGAAGTTTATCCAGAAGGCACTCCCGAAGGTTGGGGTTGCCCAGCAGTTTCAAACAAGAGTATGCAAGAAATAGATGAAGTACTAAAAGAAAATAAAAATATTTTATTGTGGATTATAAAGTCGTAATAACTGCTACTGGGCAGTATGAATGGGGTCTGTTTACAATGATTGGGAGATTGTGCAATCTGCACAACCCCGCTACCGCACGAATCACCCCCCCCACTACCGCACGAATCCTTTCGTGTGGTAGTTTGTTGTAAAAGCTAAATAGATACTTAATACTGTACTTAAAAAAGTTTTTTTAGTAGGTGTTTTTTAGTTTTTTGGAAGTTATTTTTATTGTGTCCACACGAAAGGATTCGTGCGGTAGCGGGGGAAGTAATTATGATTTAGCTGGTTATTCCAATATGAATGATTTTTATAGAGATATGATTTCGACTGACGCCAATCTACATTTAGATGCATTTGTTGCATATGTAATTAATAAAGGTATAAAAGATGATTTGCAAAATGAAAATTGGGATGGATTTGCAAAAGGATATAACGGAGAATCCTATAATTCACCAAATTCTGCTTCAAAAGGATATGATAAAAAAATGAAAGAAGAATCAGATAAATATAAAGCAAATCCTAATCTAATAATTGACAATGACTGTTTCTAATAATTTAAAAAATATATAATATGAAAACACTAATAAAATGTTTACTACTAACATTACTTTTTACTTCTTGTAATTCACAAACAATTAAAAGTGAATTTATTTATTCAATTTATAATTCAACAAAATTAACAAATACATCTATTACAAAAACGGTAGGTAGAGTAACTGTTACTTATCCAAATAATTTAAACTCTTATTTCCAAAATGTTATTGACAAGTATGTAACCGAAGATTTAAAAAGAACAGATTTTTGCGAAGGGTCAGATGGAGTATTAGGATTTGAATACGAAGTAAGATTTTACAACAATAAAATTTTAAGTATTCATAAAATTGAATATGATGACTATTGTGAATTTCTAAATAATGAAAGATATTCTAGTATAAATTTATTTTACTCAGATGGTCAAATTTATTCAATGGGGTTTGATTTTAATTCAGAAGCATTAAAATCAACTATAAATACTGCAATTAAAAATTTACCTTTAGCCGAAGGATGTGAACTTGAATATAACTATGAAACTTCAGTAATTGGGTTACTAATAGATGATAAGTCGTCTGTTAAATGTTTTTTAGTTGCAAGTAAAATTTGCCAAACAGAGTTTGATATTGAATTATACGAAAATTTTCTTGTTTATCAAAAAGTAGAATAACCCCCCGCTACCGCACGAATCCTTTCGTGTGGTTCTTCAAAAGTAAGTATTTTATACTTTTAATGTAGGTAATTTTAAAAAATCTGGTCAGTATTTATTTACTAATCAGATTTTTTTTAAATAGGTTTAATGTACTATATTTTCCCCGAAATTTCGGGACTAACAGGTTTTTCTTGTGAAAAAGCCATAAAACAAATTACTTTCCTAAAAAATAAAAATTATAAACCAGAATTTTTATATTTGTTGGATATATAAAACAGTATAATTATGAATACACTAGAATTAAAACAAGAATTACATGAATTTATAAATGAAGGAGACGAAAAATTTGTTAAAATGTTCTATGAAATGGCTAAAGCTTACAGTATTCAACTAGAAAAAGACCAGATGATTGCTGAATCAGAGGACGATATCAAAGCAGGAAAAATTCATAGCCAAATTGAGGTACAAAAAATTATTGAAAGTTGGAAAGAGTAATAAAACCTGTCTATTGGACTTCTCGAGCTATAAAGGATTTGGAAAAAGTGACAAAATTCAATGCAATGCTTCATGGTTTTAAAAAAGCGATAGTCATTGCAACAGAATTAAGACAAAGTACTGAAATTTTAGAAAACAACAATTTTAAAGAAATAGGTTCTATTGATGAAGATTTTGCCCATTTGAAGCATGAATATAGAAAACTATTTCACTATCATTGTAAAATAACGTATAGGGAAGGCAAAACAAAAATTTATATAAACAGAGTTTTTGATACAAGACAAAATCCGAATAAAAACAAATAGAGAAAGCCCCCCGCTGGTCCTAGCAGAAATATCCACAAAGGCTAGGCGGGCTTCAAGCCCGTGCCCACAAGGCGAATCAGCCCAAAAACTACAACCCTAAAAAAGTTGTAGTTTTTTTTGTAAAAAAAGAAGCAAACCCTGTTAGTCATCAAAACGCTAACAGGGTTTTTGGCATAAAAAATCAAGGCTACAACACCAAAGAGCGATTTTTCTTGTTATATTTACAACAACATATACCACACGAAAGGAATCGGCAGCAGGGAATAAACGTGAATTTATTCTAAAAGAACAGGAAATTTAATCTATTTTATTGGATTTTGAATTGAAATCACACAACGCTAAGGAGTGTTTTTGCATTGGTTAATTTGTATATTTGGAGCAAGAAAATTTATAATAATAAATTCTTATGAAATTAAAATGGACCTTTACCGCAGAAGAAAACTTAATAAATATTACCGATTATATTTTTGGTAGATTCACTAAAATAGAAGTAAAAAAATTTTTGCTGGAAGTTGATAGAGTAATCGGTATTGTTTTGGAATATCCCGAAATTGGAAGTTTTTATAATGAAACGATTTACAGGCATATTTTAATAAGCAAACAAACGTATTTATTTTATAAAGTAGAAAATAACACCGTTTATTTAGTTACATTTTTTAATAATTCCCAGGACCCTCAAAAATTATTAAGCATACTTTATTCTTAAGCGTTCCATAACTTCGTTATGGTCGCTTAGTCTTCCATTTTTTATATCATCTTCTGCTTTCATAAATTCAAGCTTTAGGATTTCATCGGGGTTAGTTAATATTATAATTTTCTCAACTTCATCCACAGTAAAATCATTATCTCTTAATTTTCTATAAAATGTAGCTTGCTTAAGCTCAAGTTTTTTAATAAAAAACTCTGTTTTATAATCACTTTCTTTGATTAATGACGGAATTTTTTTGACTATGTTTTTATAACTTATTACTTCTTTTATCATTTTGTTGTAATTTAATTAAAAATTTTTGATAATTATTTTAAATTTGTCCTGCAAATATAATACATTTTTATTTATATCATAATAATAAATTATTGTCTAAAAAATATCAACATCCCTTATTTTAATATACTTAACAATAATCTTACACTAATTTTTATTATCATTTTTTTAAAATATAGTTATCAAATCTATTCTCAAAACCAGCTCCTCGAAGTGTTCCATATAAAACAGAACATTCTTAAAGGACGTTGTGCTGTGCGATGGTCTCCTGACCTCGTATCCACAAAGTTAAGCGAATATAATAAACCCAAAAACTACAACCCTAAAAAAGTTGTAGTTTTTTATGTTTATATAAACAAGGTTATTGATATAATAATGTTAGATTTGAAGTGATTTTATAAAAGTCAAGGCATTTAGGAATGGGCACGAAGTCGTGAGACTTCGCATCGGGACAACTCTCCAAAAAAGCTGTCCAATGATAGCAAAGTTGATTGCCAATAGCCACAGAATGAAAATCAGTTTGTAATTTTCTTGTACTTTTGTATCTCCTTTATATTCAGTTTTCACAAATTTATTTTGGCAATTTATTTAATTCTAAAATTTTAATCATTGTAGGTTCCTTTTTTGCCAATCCTTCACCATCAATTTGTGTAACTTCTTGTGTGAAAATATGTAATTTCTGACTTGCCTTCCAAAGATTTATATCATAATTCGGCTCCCATTGACCAACCGATGTTGTAGTTAAATCCCTAATTTTCCAATCCGAGTTTTCATCGAGTTTTTTATAGGCAAGAGATACTTTATTTCCACGTTCTTTATCATTAAAAAGAAAATATATGGAAAGTGCTTCTTCTTTATCGTCTATTAAAATATCGGGTCTTGAGATAGGAATACTTTTGGTTCCACCTCCGCCGAGTTGGAAGGCCAATTTCCGAAATCCAGTATTTTCTTTATTCCATTTACTGTCTTTTTTATACACAATTTGAAATTGTGGAATTCCATTTTCACTCCAATAGGTGCTTATATACGGATTCCCATTTTTGTCTGCTGCCATTGAAGTTTGATTGATTAAACTACTATTTTGCGGAATTTTCCAGGCATATTCAGCTGTGGCGGCAGTTATAGGCAATTGATAGGATTCACCAGTTGACTTTTCCCAAGTGACACCACTATCTTTTGAACGAGCATAACATAGGTCGTGATTGGTCGCCACATCTCCTGTTTCTCTCCAAACCCAAGAAAGGTGGATTACGCCATTATTATCAATACAAGTTTGCCAATAGGCATTTCTTTCCCCTTCCCCGTTTATTAAATTTTGATGCAATTGATCCCATTTTTTACTTTTTAAATGATATGAATTGAGAACCAAATTCCCTTTTCCTGAAGAGCCAGACCTATATAAAAAGAGTAAATTACCATTAGGTAAATTATAAAATTCAGGATAGGTTACATTTTTCTCATCAATCCCGGTCATAGATTCTTCTTCGCCAAGTACTAAACTTAATGGTTCTTTCCCCTTAGCATAGTGCAGTTTGTTATTGTGATGATCCCAAGAAATATGCAAATAACCATCTCCGTCAATAGCGATACAAATGGTGTTATGAGCATCACTACTCTTCCCTTTATAAGATGTTTTAACTGTTTCCCAATGTTTTGAGTTTGTTTTTCGTTTTCCTAAAACAACAAATCCCTCTTCATCATAAAAAGCGGTAAATTGATATTCTTTGTAAGTGGTCAAAGCGTTTTTTCGAAATTTAACAACATTTACACTATTATTAGACCAACCGTAGCCTACATTAGTAGTATTAATTTTTGTTGTATTGCAAGACGAAAAAATAAAAAGTAACGAGTAGAAAACGCAGTTGAATTTAGTTATAGTTATTTTTGAACTCATTTTTTCTGTTGTATTAATTTGTTTTTATAATTAGTGCTTTTTTTGTGAAAATAAATTCAACATTGTTCAATTTATTTGTTCGAATGTTAGCACCGAAACATTATTTAAATAAAATAGGATTTTGATAAATCCTATTTTTATTGAGATTATAATAAAGTCACAATCATTATTTTTATAAAAATGACTGTGTTTGAAAATCGTTATTCCAATTTTAAAACTTCACTTCCTGCCATTAAATAGGCTCCAGTACCAAAGTTTTGCCAACTTCCTTCAGAGGCTGGTTCTGGAAAAGCACCAATATTTTGTACCCAACCAATCATTCCATTTTCATGTTGGCATTTTGCTAATGCTGTCCATGCTTTTTTGACTGCTGGCAAATATTTTGATTTGTCTAACAAACCGTTATTAATTCCCCAAGCTAGTGCATATATATGGAAACCACTTCCGCTAACTTCTCCATGGTTATAAGTTTCTGGGCACAATAAACTGGTATGCCATAATCCATCTTTAGTTTGCAATTCAAGTATTCTTTCTGCCATTTCTTTATATAAATCTACATAAAATTGACGGTGTTTGTAGTTCTCTGGCATATCCGTCAAAATTAAAGCTAATCCCGAAAAAACCCAACCATTCCCTCTTGACCAAAAGATTTTTTTTCCATTTGGTTCTTTCTTATCCTTATCAGTTCCTGTCCAGATAAAACGAGCATCTCTTGCAAACAAACGCTCTTCCTTATCATAAAGCTTATCATAGGTTTCCATATAATATTTGTGCATTGCATCTAAATAGGACTGGTCTTTTGTGTGTTTTGCATATAAATTAATTACAGGAGGTGCCATAAACAATGCATCACACCACCACCATAAAGTATTTCGCGACTTGTCTTCGGTGGTTCCTTCTTTCCAAGTATTTGGTATGTATAAATGAGCTTTTAAAAAATCTTCCGTTGGTTTCAAATTCACAAAATCTTTTCTCTTAAAGGTCATATCTAGATAAAGATAGCTGTAAGAAATCACTACGTCATCTGCATGATAAACACGTTTATAGGTTTGCCAATTATTTTTGTATCCTTGATTTTTTAATGCTGCTTCATAAATTTGATTTTTAGTGGCGGCATGGGCTCTGGCAACACCAACATAGTATGCTCCCGCTGTCCAGTCTGTTGGTGATTCGGCAAAAATAGGATGGGCTTCTTGCCATTCTAAAGCCTTAATCATGGAGGCTTGAATTTCTAGTTTGTCCAATGGCTTTTGGGCTACTATTTTTTGCGAAACCGAACAATTAAAAAACGTTATTAGTGCCAAAAATTTTAGTGATGATGTTTTCATTTTTTTTATTTTAGTTTATTTTAGAAAGGCATTTCAAGAATAGTGAAAATTAATTTTATATCCTTGATTAAAATTTGTCTAAAAATATAAAAAGAAACTATTGTAGTTATCCTGTTGTGTAGGGTAAAAAAAATTTTTTTTTAAATATTTCATTTTATTCAAAATAATTTACATGTTTTAGGATAGTGCAGGACAGTTAGCTGTTTCATAACATATATTTTCGTAGAAAAAAATTGTAAATCTTCCTGAAGATTATTATTTTAGTTCAGCAAGAAATTATGCAGGATTAGAATAGGAGTTAGAAGCAATTTTTTTAGATTTGTTTTAGTTACTCATTGGAGTGGGAAAAGAATGCACCCAAGCGACAACGAACGGACGAAGTAATTCTGCGCTATCGTATCGAGGGGAAAGTTTTACATATCCGAGCGATTGGGTATATTAATTTTACGATAACTATATAAAAATGAAAAAAACAGGACTACTATTTATTTTGACATTAATGGTGAATGCCTTTGCCATTTCACAAGAAAAAAAAGATTATACCAAAGAATCAAAAACGGAATTTACACAGCGAGTGAAATGGTTTAAAGATGCAAAATACGGGATGTTTATACATTTTGGCTTGTATAGTCAGTTGGGCGGAGTTTGGAAAAAAGATACAATAAGTGGATATGCTGAATGGATACAAGCAAGGGCTGATATTACTGCACAGGATTATGCTATGCTTACCCATACTTTTAATCCAAAAGATTTCGATGCAAATAAGATTGCTCTATTAGCAAAAGAAGCTGGCATGAAATATATAGTCATTACCACCAAGCATCACGAAGGATTTTGCCTTTGGGATAGCAAATACACCAATTTTGACGTGGCTAGTACGCCATTCAAAGGAAGGGATATTCTGGCCGAGCTTAGCGCTGCTTGTAAGAAAAACGGACTTAGATTCGGCACATATTACAGTATTATAGACTGGCACCATAGTAGTCAACAACGCAATGATACAGGCGAAAAATTCTGGAACCAATGGGGGCAAGTACAAATGAAAGCAGGCAAGCGTGGTGAGTATATCAGCTATATGAAAAATCAAGTAAAGGAGCTGATAGAAAATTATGATACCGACATTTTATGGTTTGATGGAGATTGGGTTGATTGGTGGAATAATGATGTAGGAATTGATCTTTATAATTATATAAGGGAGTTAAAACCCGATATCATCATCAACAACAGGGTGGGTAAACGTGAATCGTTTAGAATGGACTTTGGAACTCCAGAACAAAAGCATATTATAGAAAAAGTGGATTATGAATGGGAAGCGTGTTATACTTTAAACAATTCCTGGGGATTTAAAGTAAATGACCAGCAATGGAAATCTAATGAAACAATTTATAGCAAGATTATGGAAATCAATAGCAATGGAGGTAATCTATTACTAAATATAGGTCCTGATGGAAATGGTAATGTACCGCCAAAATCAATTGAAATTTTGTTGGAAGTAGGTAAAAAACTTAATAATTCAAAATAATCAGTTTGTTGAATTATTGCAGCATAGAAAAGTGTAAATAATTTTTTATTTTTCAAACTACTTTTATTAATTCCAGTTTAAAGATAAAATCATTTATAACTATTTTAACCCGTTGGGTGTAATTAGTTTTTGATAATAATTTTTCGTCAGTTCGAGTGATTTTCGATAGAAAATCGTATCGAGAACAAGAAAAATTTTATTAAAAACGGTTCTCGATACATTTTTTGTTCCGTTTTACTACACAAAAAACACTCGAACTGACGGTTGTGATAATTACACCCAACGGATTATTTTATACCAAACGCATTTATTATATAGTCCATATACCGTCTAAAAAAACATAGCTATATCCACAGATACTCATTACCTCTTTTTTGCTGGTATCATTAACGACTTCGGTAATAAAATCCTCTACATCCTCTAAGCATTCATAAAATTTATTTGAAAATGCTCGTTTGTATTTTGCCCAAATTTTTTCGGCAGGATTTAATTCGGGAGAATATGGCGGTAGGAAAACTAAAACAATATTTTCAGGGATAATCAATTTTTTGGCTTTATGAAATCTCCCATTATCCAGTACCATTATTTTGAGTTCCTTTGGGTTTTCTTTTGCAAAATCATTTAAAAAGACTTGAAAATTATCGGCATTACAATGAGGAAGTATCAATTGAAAATGATCTCCAGTTATAGGGGAAAAAGCCCCAGAAAGCCAAGTTGATTTAAAAACCTGTTGGAAGGTGCAAATTGGTTTAACCCTAATGGCAGTAACGGATTTTCCATTTCGAGTAAATAAACCATAACGAGACTCGTCTTGAAAATATAAATTTATAGAGCTAAAATTACCAACAGCACTTAGTGCGATATCTTGGCAGATTCGTCCGAAGTTTTTTTAAAAGTATCTACTTCATTTTGGTCTTTTTTGGCATGACTTTTTCGTGCTACTTTTACACTTGATTTAAAATTCCTAATGCAGTAATAAAGTAGTGTGTTATAATTGAAAACCTTGCCAGATTCTTTTTCAAGCCAATCTTTAAGTTCAACATAGCCTTGAAGACCGTTTTGAGGATTGTTGAGTTTTGTTTCTAACATTTGATGATCAATAGCATTAAAAACCGAAGGCTTAAATCCTGTTCTTTTATGTTTCATTAGCCCTTCAATTCCAGCATTGATATATAATGCTCGCCAATTCTGCACGCTGTTAGGGTCAACTCCAGCTAATTTAGCAACATCCCGTTTAGAAATCCCTTCTTTTTCATTCTGTTTTAGAATCAAGAGAACTCTCAAGCGTTGTCCAATAAATGGGTTGGATTCCTTTAGTAGTTTTTTGATTTCATTTTCAGTTTCCTTAATAATCAGTTTTTTTATACTTGCCATAATCACTATTATAATATAG
>Ga0316612_1000555_pt1 | contig 11150 bp, 14 predicted proteins | sample MIS2016226_MG_FD_207676 | JGI IMG/M metagenome (GOLD analysis project Ga0316612, IMG submission 207676) | Microbial mat bacterial communities from Middle Island sinkhole, Lake Huron, Michigan, United States - MIS.2016.226 | ecosystem: Environmental > Aquatic > Freshwater > Lake > Sediment... | reverse complement strand
GGCCGTGTTGACACCCATGCAGGATGCAATCGGGCGGTTTTGCGTCACGCCACGCACAAACAATCCCAGGCGGGTTTTCTCGATCAGAAACCACACCCCCAACAGCACGGCAAATGCAAACGCCACAATCACCAGACGGTTGTACGGCAGCGAAAGATTGCCCATCAACTGCACGCCACCACTCATCCAGCTCGGGTTCTCCACCCCCACATTTTGTGCACCAAACAGGCTGCGCACGCCCTGCATCAGCATCAGGCTGATACCCCAGGTTGCCAATAACGTTTCCAGCGGACGGCCATAGAGAAAGCGGATGACGCTTCGCTCCAGCGCAGCACCGACCAGCGCAGAAGTCATGAAAGCCACCGGGACCGAAGCCAAGAGGTACCAGTCAAATGCACCTGGCAAGTACTTTTGAAAAAGCCCTTGCACCATGTAGGTCGCATAGGCACCAATCATCATCAGTTCACCATGAGCCATGTTGATCACGCCCATCAGCCCGTAGGTAATGGCAAGCCCCAGCGCGACCAGCAGCAAAATGCTGCCCAGACTGATGCCACTGAAGATAGCGCCAAGACGGTCGCCCCAGACTAAACGCGACTCCACCTGACTCAGGCTCAGCTGCAATACAGCCTTCACCTGCGCGTCTGGTTCCACCTGCAGTCGCTCAAGCAGTAGTGTCTTGGTAGCAGCCTGTGAACTCAATGCCAGCAAGTTGGCCGCGTGCATACGTTTGGCCCGGTCATCACTTCCCAGATAGGCTGCCGCCTGCAGTAGCGCGAGGTTTTCCTTGATGTCGGGCACAGCCTCCTGGGCCATGGCCTTCTCGATCAATTTGAGTTTCGCTTCATCGGTATTGCCCTGCAGGGTCTTCACTGCCGCGCGCCGCACTGCTTCGTCGGGTGACAGCAAATGAAGCGCCGCCAGCGCCGACTCAATTTCACCGCGCATGCGGTTGTTGTTCATCACATCTTCAGCGCCATCGATACTGCCAGCGTCCACCCCGGTGACAGGATCGAGTGCCTTGTCATCCTTCACGATCACGGGTTTGTTACCCACCACCTTGACCGCATCATCGGCCAGCGCCTGGATGAACCGGACGGTCTTTTCATCAGCACCGGCAAGGGACGAGCGCAATGCCTCAATGCGTGCGCCTCCTTCGCCGATTGCAATGCCTTTTGCCTCGTCTGCGCTTTGAGCGGGAAAATTTGATTTTGATTCCGGGGCGATTTGATTCTGGAAATGTACACCCCAAAAAAACGGCCTTAAAAGCCGTTTAAACCATCATAGATCACCGGGAATCCTTCTCCCGCGTCGTGGTGCTGACAATCTCCATATTCGAATCGCGTTGGATTGTCTGGGTTGTCACACGGTCCGGCGATCCGACCAGGCGCACTGCTAGCCCCGGCTCGGTGGGTGTGGTGTCGAACATCGACATATCGTAATCAAAATGTGCTTTGCTGACGCTGACTGCTTCGCATAAGATGGCAAGCTGGCGAACAAAAAGCGCGCGATCTGTTGCGCTGCTTTGCATCAGGTCATATTTGATGCGGTCAATGCTGCCATTGATAAAGGGCTGCAAATCAGCATCGCGGGTAGTCCCCTTATAGCCTTCGGCACGCAACCCGACCCACGTCATAGCAAGGCATGTACCGCCACCACTCGCAAGCTCTGGATTCACGTCGGATGTTTTCAACATCCCACCCAATACGGTAGCAAGGTCTTCGCTGTTCTTTATCGCCTCATTCATCCTTGAAAAACCAAGTTTGAACATAGCAGATACGCGGTAAGTCACCATGACAGCACTATTCCACCAAATCAGGATTGGAAAGTCGTTGACCCTTCAAAGCAACAGGCTTAGCAGTGCCCGCAGTGGGCACAGAATCAACGCCAGAGCGTCTGATTTCATTGCCTTGACCAGTCCCACCGACTACGCCCAAAAGCTCGCCTAAAGAAGCCTGAATTTCTCGCCGTTGCTTTACGCTGTCGGCTAGCTTCCCTTGAAGCTCTGCAATCGTAGCGCGGCGACTTTCGACCGTCGGGGCTTCTTCATTGCCCCACTTGTCGCCAACGGCTGCGCGATACCCGGCCATCAGCTTTTCATGCACCGTATCGGGCACCGTGAAACACAATGCTCCGAAGGCGTCGCCGTGGTTGAGTTTGCAAAAGTCAGGCATAAACAATTCATGCGACTCGATTACTCCAACTTCCGGCTCATAGCTCTCCCAGCTCTTCTGGTTCATTGCAATCGTGCCAGTTCGGGCGATTGTCATGTAATTGGGGGAACGCCCGGTAAACCAGGCATCTCCCAGCACCTCAATATGTTTTTTTAGGTACTGAGAAAAGTCCGTCAACGAAATGGGCATTGCTCGTAATGCGCTGATCTGCTTTGCGATTCCCAGCTCGATTGCTTCGGCTTGTGTGATCTGCGTTTGCAAATCGGTTTGCGCTGCCTTGATCGTTTCAAGTGCGGATGAAATAGCGGTAGGTTTCATGGGTAAGTACTCGTTTAAAAAGTAATGATTGAAAGGGTTTAAAGGCGCATTCCAGCGGCTTCAATCTGAATAACTGCGTCCTGATAGCTGGCACCGGGAACGGCCTCTTGAAAGCACAATGCGGCCTCGTGAAAGCCGTCGCGGGCATGGCGGCGCGTGGTGGGCTTAAGAGGGGCATTTAGCGGGCGTTCGCGGCTCTCTATGGCATGCACAGCAGCGGCATAGGAAAGGCTCGGGTTTCTCTGCTTCAAAGCCGTTGCCGCATTGTGCAAAGCCACTCTCCCGCTTTCGCTTGAACGCTCTGACAACGCCCGGTCAATCTCGGCAAAGCTGATAGCGCACGGCTCGGCAAAGCACATGCCTCCATGCTCGGAAAAATTTAGCTCCGCCATGCCCTTGACTGCGGGTGCCACTGCGCCCAAAAAACCAACGTGGCGCAAATACCATCTACCTGCATCCTGAAAAGGATGAAATGCGGCTGAAATGTTGCGGTATGCGCCACGCCTTACCAGGTCAATCAATGGCTTTGATACGTCGGCAATAGCGTACAAATTACCGGCTTTTTCGAACAGCTTTTTTACCGTGCCAATTGCGGGCGAATCATTGGCCGGGTGTCCCAACACCAGCGGCGCGCTTCGTACGCCTTCGCTGTAGCACGCGGCCATGTTTGCAACGTCGCCAGGCGTGAACGTGATAGCGCGGCCTGACATTGCAGTATGCGTGCCAGCGCGGAATATTTGAAAGGTTTTTAAAATCATGATGTGGTCATGGATGCGGACTTCTTCGACTTCGCGTGTTAGGCACCTTGCCTTCAAAGGTAGCATTCACCAAGTCAAACTGCTGGCTTGTGGTGCCACCAGTACCAGCGGCGCTGTATTCGGAATATTTCATGCCTTGAGCGCTCCCGTTTGATTGGCGTTGCGGTTGCGAACGCGGGCAAGTAGTTTCCTGATTCCGCGCTCTGTCATGCCGTGGACCTTTGCCAGCGTGCCAGCGTTTGAACCATTGAACTGGGAGTAGATCAACGCGTCTTTCTGCGCGATCTTGCGCCCGTGTTCAGTGGGGAAAGTGATGTTCTGTCCGCCAAACAAATCAACCAGGTTATCTGCAACCATGACGGCTATTTGGCCTGCCTTCTTGGCATCGATACCGAACTGCTTAAGCGTGCTTTCGGTGTGGTCAATGACAGCCGTCACCAGCTCATTGCGCACCGACTCCATTCGCTCTGATTTAGCCATTGACCACCCGCATTTTTGAACTAGGACCAAGTTTCACGCGCGCGCGCATAGTGCCCAACGGAACCGGGGCACAATTACAGTTCCAACACGCGATAGATGGGCGCGCAATGGGTAACAATCTACGGGCGCATCCGTTGCATTGAATGCCCAGCGCATCGCAACCATTCGAGTGATATGGGGTCACGACCGAAGGCACTCGAATTGATTGGCTGACGGATGCGCATCCTTGATGCAAAAAACGGCCTCCAGGGCCGTTTTCATCATGTTGCAGCGGGTTCACGCTTACGCCGCTTTTGTGCTGTTTTCTGCGTTTGTTCCCACAGTTGATCGGGGTCCGCACCGTTGCCCATGGCAACCAACCGTTTCACCAGGTCTTTTGCATCTTTGGCACCGTACATAGCCAATATGCTTTCCTCTGTTGCCGGTGGAATGTCGGCCTGCACGGGCCGTTCAAACTTGACGTGAAAGTTACCCATATCGTTTCGATCCTGCATCATGGGATTCTTGCCATCGTCGGTCATGACTTCTTCCCATGCGTTGTAAACGTGGCGCATGTCGGGATCAATTGCAACGGCTTTCATCAGCTTTTGATCCATCTTCACAATGTCCGCTACTGACATTGAATCGCGCCCGCTTACCAATGTAATGATGTTCGTCCAATCAAAGACAGTCATGCTCTCCGACAAGCGTTCTATCTCGCTGCGGGCGTCCAAAGATTCCAGCACTTTTTTAATCGGGTATTGCAGTGCGTAAAAGGTGTTTCCCAGGTCTTCACTGTCACAGGTCACCGTTTTGTCCGTAGAGAGCAATGAAGCCAACAGCCCCAAATGGTGCTTTACGCCGTAAATTTTGTTGTAGTCGTCATCAGTTAGAACGTAGCTCATTTCAATATTCCTTATGTGTGTTGGGTGTGGCGCGCTGCGCCGTGGGTGTTAGGGTAAAAGTGCGACCAGTCCAGCCAGGCATTGGCAACGGCTTCGCGGCGACTGATCTGGAATGCACGCACCAGGCGGCGCGCGCGGCGCTTGATCCAGGCGGCGGCGTTACTGCGTAACACGCCGTTACCGGGTAATGTGGGTTCTGTTGTCATGGCGATCCCCCGGCCCGCATTTGGTAATCCTTATCGACACGGCCATAACCCTTACCGGCATTGATCACCATCGCATTGATCCACAGCTTGCGACCATCAGACAGGCGGCGAATATGTCCGCGCCGTAGGTGTTCGCGTTTGGCGCTGCATGATCCACCAGTAGCGCCAGCGTCAGTATCTGTGCCAGTTGGATCAATGGGCAGTGTCAGGACGTGGTAAACGTCCGCCGATTTGGCGTTTTTCTTTGGCTGTCTGCCGGGTATCGGCGCGGGCGGTTGGAGCTTTTCAACGTGCACATTTGAACAAGCCAGTGCATTGAGAAAACTCAACAAGACCCATGCGTCTGATGCAAAAGACGCCAGCCACGCAACGCTATCAAAGTCGGTTTGTCCGCTCAAGTCGCCGATCTTGATACCGGGCAATCCCCTGTCATTTCTGATTTCCCGGTTACACCATTCGGTTTGCGGTATGCATACCGGGCCGGATGCAGTCCATATTTTCAGCGCGTCAACCCAATCGCAGCGAATCAAGAGGATGAATCCATCGTGTTCGCGCGCAAAAATGATTCGCTTGGATGCTTGCTCGAAACCAGGCATCTCCCGCAAACCCGCGTCATGTGGCTGGTGGAATTCGAGAGCAATCATCGGGTAAGGGATGTGCAAGTCATCCACACCCAGTGCCTTCAAATCCTTGTCTTCAATCAGGTCGCCATAGTCAGGCAACATAAATTTTGTTGACGTGTTGGCACCGATAACGGCTGCTTCTATCAAGGATCGTTGTATCGCTGGCAATCCAGGCATATCGAGAAACCGCCCGAAGTTGTTAGCCATATCCCGGCAGTAGTTCAAAGGTTGGGTTCTCATTACGTGCCCCCTTCGCCAGTAGGCACGGCACTCGCTTTGCGCCGTGTCATGGCTTTCAAGCCTTCAATCGCCTTTTGCGCCGTGGGCACGTCAACAAACCGAAGGTCTGACACATGGAAGCTGCGCAGCAACCAATGACCCAGCGCGCGGGCGTCATCTTGACCGTGCCATGTAGCCCACAGTCTGCGGATGGTTGTCACCTGCAAAGGTGTCGCCATGCCGTCACGCTGGCCGTATTGCGGCGCTGGCGCTGCTTTGGGCTTTGCGTGGGTGAAACCCAATTGCTCCATACGCAACATGACGGCACGGAATCCGCCCTCGTTCAATCCGCGTGAGCTGTTCACACCAGCGGTTGCCATCAGCAAGGCGCGGTAATCGGCATCGGGCATGCGCAACTGGTGGGCGGCGACGTGAACAATGGCGATTTGTTCGCGGGTTAGGGACTTTTGTTTAGCGGCCATGGTGAATCCTTCCTTCAATAGAACCCATACACCGTTTAAACGCCTTCGAAACCCGTTTAAAAACGTTTAAAGATTTTGGCGCGTGGGTGCATGGGGTATTTGTGCCGTTCGGGCCTTGTAGGACGTTTTGCTGCGTTGTCATTCCGTGCCCCCGATTTCGGCAAACGCGGCGCGCATCGCCACCAGGTCAAATGTTTCGCCTTCTGGCACAAAAAGCGCTGCCTGTTCCAGCATCTTGACCAGGACACGCAAGCCCCCCGCCGTCGCGGATATCTGCAATGCAAAATCCTTTACCGCTTTGCTGGTGATGTGCCATGCGTCCAGAATGGCGGATACGTCCTCCGCCTTTGGGCTGTACAGCCGGACCACGGACGAACAGCGAGACGACAACTGCGCATGGTCCAGGCGGCGCGGACCGCCGGTCATTTGTGCATAGCCGGATTCGTTCCCGACAAACGCAACGCCTATTTCTGCATCATCATGAATCGCCCGAATTTGCTCCAGGGCGGGTAATGCCAGGTGCTGGAATTCATCCACCACCAGCAAACCGCGTGTCCCCCTGACCCGGTTTGCAATGTCGGATGCAAGGTCGTAGTTGCGACGGCCTCCGCGCGCATTCACTGCGACACCAATCAAGCGCAGTATTGCGGCCATAGAGCTAACTGCGGGGCTGGCTGTCACAGTCCAGACATTGGGCGTGGTGCGCGCGTAATGTTTGATGGTGGACGTTTTGCCCACACCAGGCGCGCCATACACAACGGCCATGCTGGGTAGGGAGCGCGCCAGCACAAACGCCCGTTCGATGCGTTTGGATGTGGGCGTCTCCACCCATCCGGCGTTATCCGGTTTTGCGCGCATGGAAACGTCCGCGCTTTGGGCTTGGCTTGCAATCCAGGCACTGAGTTTGCTCTCCAGTGCTGCGTTATCGCCCTTGTATTTGCCATTGATCCATGTCGATATGGCCGATCCGTTAAGCCCGGATTCGCGCGCCAGGCGCGCTTGCGAAATGGTCAACAGGTGCCGCGTAATGGCGCTTTTTAGCGCTTCGTCTGGTTTGGTGTTGTCTACCATGGTCTATGCCCCTGCACAAAAACAACGCATCGCATCAATGCCGCACCGCGTCCACACGTCATGCACGGACAATTGCATATCAAGGCTCAAATCATCCCAGTCTAAAAACTGGCTTCTCAAGAACGTCATAGAATGACCTCGCTAAATTTGGCTTCCCGTCGCGTGTCATTGCATCAGGGTTGCCGGTTGCACCAGACTCGGTTTGTGTTGGTTCACATTCCGAGTCGCCTTTCAATATCTGCCGCCCATTGCGGCTAGTTTTCTCTCTCGGGTTGCTTCCATCTCTGGCGTAAGCCATGGGTTTCCATTCACGCCACCTGATGGCGTGGGTTTTACCGGCTTGTAATTTTTGGTTGGCCGCATGGGTGTCACCACTTTGGCCGCTTCGGCCACGAGCGCGGCACCAGCGCCAGGCGCATCCGGTTTGGTTGCAACATCCCAGCGGCGGGCCTTTTGCTCCGCTTTGATTGCCTTCGCCAGGTCTTTAACTGCCCTTGTTTGCGCATTTTTGGCGCGTATGCCATCCTTGGCCGCTGCCAGGTTGCGGGCACCAATGGCAAGGCGCAATTCAGCGCCATCACACACGCATGTTTCACCGTCGAATAGCTGTACCGGAACCTTTGAATCGTTGCCGTCGTAGCGGGCGGTATAGGGGCCGGTGCTTTCCAGCTTGGGTAAATCCTCGTGCCAGTACACATTGCCATTGATGACAAAAGAACTGTCCTTTTTGCTCAGCGTCACAGACTGCGAAACCAGCATGCACCAGGTCATTTGCTCTTTAGTGGGCGTGCGCGCCACCGACACCGCTTGCAACTCGGTATAGACCTGCATGGGGCTTTTTCCTTCCATGCCGACCCCGCGATGCGCCCGCGTGTTGTAGGCTTCGGTTTCCTCGGAAAATGCTGCCATGTACTGCGCAAGCGGTATCGGATGATCCTTCGGGTTGCTGCCTTCAGGGCGGCTCAGCGTGTCTTTGCCGCAATAGGCTTTGACGAATTCCGCGCGGCGGTCTGTTGCCCTTGCGTGGGTGTTGTGCTGCGATTCAATTGACTTGGATTGCCCGTGGTACGGGTTCGCAATGACCGCCCGAACGCCCGTCACGGTCAATATGCCGTAGATGTCGGTTTTCTTGATCTTGTAGCGTTTGGGCATGGTCTGCCCGCCAACGAACTGTTTCCCAGTGAATGCGGACCCATTGTCAAGATAAGCCTCTTCGGGCAGACAGTTGAAGCGCTGCACGGCATTCAGGAACGACAATCGCACCTCTTCAATGCTTTCGCCCTTGCCAACGTGGTAACCCAGCACAACACGGCTGCGCTGTTCAATCCATGAAACAATCATTGGGCGGAAAATAACGCCGTCGTCATCAATGACGAACACGTCACTTTTGCGCCCGTCACTGCACCAGGAGAAATTCAGCGGAAGGGTTGAATAGTCCCGGATGATTCCGGGGAACATGTTTGCCAGGGCGGTTTTTCCATCGCGCTGTAGAACGCGCAATGGCCGATCAATGCCTTGAAGCCGCGCCAGCGCAACCCGGTAACTCGGCATGGGCCATCCCCGATCCGCTGCCAGGCGACTCGCGCGCTGATAAACAGATTTGGCCGTGGGTTGCGATGCGACAAGGTATTGACATTGAAGGAAGTTCAAAACCTCCGGGTGAATATCTTCTTTTTTGCGCCCGCCGTGCCAGCCAGGCACAAGCGCGGCGTCCCAGTCTTTTTGTTGTAGACCTTTTACCCGCTTGTGCCAGGCTGCAAGCGTGGAAAGGGAAACCCCGACCAAACTGGCATAGTCCCGTCCGGCTTCGGTCTGGTTCTCGGGTGCGTTGCGTCTCGCCAGTACATATCCGCGCACGAGTCGGGCACGCTCACGAGCGGTTTCCTTGGCGAAGGTCTTCATCTTGAAAAGCTCGGCATGGCGCTTTTCTGATTCCTCGTCCGACCAGGACAGCGGGTCAATGTGCAATCCGACTGCCTTGTAGACCAGCTTGTGCACCTCGAAATCGAGTTTCAGCGCCATCAACCAGGTGCAACGCGATTGACGGTCTGTGCCAGGCGGGAACGTGTCGGAGTGGCGTTGTATCCAGTATTTGGCTTGGGCTTCGGTGGTCAGGCTGGATAGGTGAATGCGGTATTGGTCAACGCCATCAACTGTCACCGTATCAAAATTTAAGCGACCCTCAAAACATGCTTTTGTGACCGCGCGATACGTCACACTCAACAGTATTGAAGCCTCTGATGCACTAATCAGAGTTTGGTCGCTCTGATTCAATTTAGTATCCCGTCTTTCAAACCTAGGATGACAGCCGCCTGATGTGCTTTCCCCCGAGCGCCGGTCAAACGTCCATAAAGCAGGTTGTAGACAGTTGTTCTGGGTAGATCATTCCAGTCTGCCCATTGCGCAATTGATATCCCACTGCGTGCAAGGTTCTCCCGCACCTCTTCACGAGTCTTTATGTGTCGTTTCTCCGTAGAAACGGGTTCAGCAGTGATATTCATGTACAGCCCTCGTTAGATTGGTGCAAAATTGCTGCAATTTGCGGAATTATAGGAACCATTCGGTTCCCTTGTAAAGGGTTTTTTATGAACCAATCGGTTTTATTCGGGGAACGGCTGCGCGAACTTCGGGCGCGTACTGGCCTAAGTCAATCAGAATTCGCAAAAATCGGAGGGGTAACTAAGAAGTCCCAGATGTTGTATGAGTCTGGGGAGCGAGTGCCCAGCGCTCTATATCTTGTTGCCTTGGAAGAACATGAAATAAGTGCACTCTATTTTTTAACTGGTTCAAACGATAGTTTTCAGCACACTGAAGGCGACGTGTCATATTCACTTAACGCTGAAGAGCAAAAGCTCTTGAAGACTTACCGTAAAGCTCCCAAAATTTGGCGCGATATGGCAATGGGCATCTTGAAGTCTGCAATCAAAGCCAGTTCAAAGAATGAGGCTGATCCGGTTTCCTGATTTGCAAAAATGTGCAAATCAAGTTCCTACCCTGTTTTTTCTGTGTAGAAAGCGTAATTAGCCTAAGTTGTTGATTCCAAAGGAATTTTGAAGGGTAGGAACCAAAAAATAAAAGTTCCTACCCGGTTCCCACCTATTTCCACATTGTGAAATAATGCAACGACAAAGACGGGCCATTTCAGCACCTCTTAAAACGCTGAAAGCCTTATTCCATGCGGGTTCACACGGTTTTAAACGTTCTTAAAAGGTGACCCAGCGTTTTTCATCCATTCCGGCCAAAACCGCCTAAAAGTGTCTGTTTTTTCCAGAATCAAATCGCCCCGGAATATCAGCCCACGCCCACACTTGACACCAGCAGAGCCCGCCCGTATTCTCTCGTAAGTGCCTGATTTGATTAGGGTTTCCAACCCGATAAGCCCCGGCCAGTCCCACTAAAACCCGGTATTCCCGGTGTCTGTCACGTTTCCAGAATCAATTTAACCCGGTCACTCCCAACCCTCATCGCCGCAGGCGAATCGCAAACGCTGGAATTCAAAAGCAGCTACCAAAAAGAAGCGATCGAAACACAGGGCTGGATCAACCAATGCAAACAAATCACCAGCCCGCGAGTCATCCCGGACATTGAACTCACACAGATTGAAGGCAAAACGGTTGCCGTCGTCAGCCTGGGCGACTAACAGTGTTTAAAGCGCAAACTACCGGTGGACTGTTATCCTACGTCCAGTCCCATCCAGGCCAACGCGCTGGCGAAATGGCAGTGGCGTTCAAAGTCACCCAACGAACCATTGAGCGCTGGGTAAAGCAACTCAAAGACGCCCAGCAGATTGAGTTTCGTGGCGCGCCAAAAACCGGTGGTTACCACCTTAAAATCAAATGAAATCACTCTCCAGCCCCCGTCAATCAAGCGCAAGCAGCTAACAAAAAAATAGCAATTTCCCATGAAAATCGCCATCGCCGGCCTGGGCTACGTAG
>Ga0316612_1000553_pt1 | contig 11166 bp, 14 predicted proteins | sample MIS2016226_MG_FD_207676 | JGI IMG/M metagenome (GOLD analysis project Ga0316612, IMG submission 207676) | Microbial mat bacterial communities from Middle Island sinkhole, Lake Huron, Michigan, United States - MIS.2016.226 | ecosystem: Environmental > Aquatic > Freshwater > Lake > Sediment... | reverse complement strand
AAAATAATTGATGAAACACTTTTGGACAACTCAAAAGTTAGTATTTTAACTACTGTACATTTAAAGAATTTGCAGAATAATGCGGAATTGACTTATAAATTGGTTCCTGAAAGCGAAACCGACCTGAAAGCGGGAAAAATTTCTGTTAATACCCCAATAGCGAAAGGATTATTAGGAAAAGAAAAGGGTGAAATTGCTGAGATAACGCTTCCAAATGGAGTGAAAATGAGTTTTGAAGTTTTAGCTATTAGTTTATAATTTTTTTAATGCCAAGCATTTTTACAAAAATTATTCAGGGAGAAATTCCGTGTTACAAAATAGCGGAAGATGAAAATCATTTGGCTTTTTTGGATATTTTTCCGCTACAAAAAGGTCATACTTTGGTTGTTCCTAAAAAAGAAATCGACAAATTATTTGATTTGGAAGCGCATGAATATTTGTCTCTTCAACAGTTTGCTTATAAAATAGCCAAAGCAATAGAAAAAGTGATTCCTTGTAATAGAATAGGAATGGCAGTTATTGGTTTGGAAGTGCCGCATGCACACATTCATTTAATCCCAATAAATGCTGAAAAAGACATGAATTTTTCTTCACCCAAACTACAATTTACAAAAGAAGAATTTTTAGAAACTGCAGAATTGATAAAGAAGTTTTTGGATTTTGAACATTTCTAGGCTGTAAACTAAACTGTGTCAAAAACAATACCGTTCTAATTAAAATTTTGGACAAACAAAATCAACTTATCTATTTACTTTTGAGCTATATTTTGCTTAAAATTAAAAAGAACCCCTTGATTATATTTTTGTATAGGATTTTGACACTATTAATTTGACACAGTTTAATTTACACTTTCTACTATTCATTAGGAACAAAACGAATCGGTTGTGTTTTATAGGCTTTCACAGGTTTTCCTGCAATTTCCGCCGGAATCCATTCTCCACTACTTTGAATGGCTTTTACCGCAATTTTTCGTAATTCATCATCGCCCGTAAGTGCGGTAATGTTTGTTACTTTCCCATCTACATCTACTACAAACCGCACTTGTACCACTTGAGCCGTTCTCACTTCAACATCATACATAATATCTTCCAATTTGTTTTGAAGAAATTTTCCCCAATCTCCTTTAAATTTTGCAGCAACATCTACAATTACCTTGGTTTCTGGCTCCGTTTTTCTTTCAATTACTGGTTTCACTTCTGGTTTTGGAGGGTCTTCTACCACAACTATGGGTTTCTTGTTTTCAGAAACTACATCTTTGGTTCCCACGTTTACAATTTCTTTCACTGGTGGCCTTACATCAGCTTCTGGTACTATTTTTATAGCTGTTGTATATTCAGTAGATGCGGGCGGTACTTCAACTTCGGGTGGTGGAGGCGTTACAGGTGGCGGCGGAATTACAGGGTCTTCCGTTTTAATATTTACTAATTTTGTAGGTATAATTTTTACAAATTTATTATCATTCATTCGTTCATTTCTTGTGGCAAATGAAAATAAAATAAGTCCCGTGGGAATTAATGCAACGATAAACATGGCTGTTTTCATTCTTTTTGCATAATGGGTTCGGAGTTCATAAGCGCCATACTCTTTATTGCGCCCTTTGAATACAATATCATCTAAACTTGCATTCTCTAAAAATTTTAAATCTGTCATAACTAAAGGTTTTTATTATTAATAAAATTGTTTTCTTGTTTGTCTATTTCTACCAACGCATATCTTTCCACTTCGTTTATGGCCATTTCGTCTAATGCATCAACCAAATGTTTGTAGTTGGCTTTTTTATCTGGTTTTATAAGAACCATAAATTTTTCTTGTATTCCATTTCTTTCACATTGAAGTTTTTTCTTAATGATATTTTTTCGCATTTCGTTAAAATTAATTTCTTGTATGGAAGCCAAATTTTTTCCTTCATACACAAATGCTTTTTTGTCAGAAAGAATAATATTCAACACACCTCTTTGATCAATGGGATTATTGGGACCATCATCTTTGGGAACAATCATATCCATAGCTTTTGGGAGAGAAAGTGAAGTAGTAAAAATGAAAAAAGTAATCAATAAAAACCCTAAATCTACCATTGGGGTCATATCAATAGTAGTAGATTTTTTATTTGGCTTTTTAATTCCTATTCCATTTTGTTTTCCGATTTCTTGGTTTTCGATAGTTGCCATTGTAATTTTATTAAAATCATATAGCACAAATTTCCTTTGAAAAAATGCTTTACACAATCCAAAGAAATAGGGATTTTTATCTACCTAAAAATCGGTATTTTTGTATCATAAACATAATTTTTAACTTTTATGAAAGATTTTATGAAAAGATTTCAATTACATTTGTTTAAAAGATTTCAATTAAGAACTATTATATTAAACAGAAAATGAGTTTCAACTGTATGTTTTATTTTCTCCAACAAAATCTTCCTATTGCAATAGAAAATTCTGCCAATACAAATTATCTGTATTTTATATTGTTGATTTGTATTCTTATAATAGCATTTTTGTTTGTACTATGGCAATGGCTTGAAAATAAACAAAAACTAAACAGTTTGGTGAAAATTCATAAAGAAGAAACACTAGTAAAAATAAAACAACAAAAAGAAATTTCTATTACAAAAGCCATGTTACAGGGCGAAGAAATGGAAAGAAACAGATTAGCAAAAGAACTTCACGATGGCATCGGTGCTTTATTATCTTCCATAAAAATAAAAATTTCAAGAATCAATTCTACTCTACAAAATTCTGATTTGCAACATTCTGTAGGTTTATTAGATAATGCGATTAATGAATTGCGGCGTGTTTCACATAATTTAATGCCCAACAATATTATAAAATATGGATTGCAAAAAAGTTTAGACGATTTTTTTATAGAATTACAGTATAATCTTCCTGAAAAAAAAATCAGATTTGAATTTTTCGGAACTTGGCTTTCCTTTTCTCAAGACAAAGAATTAAATATTTATAGAATAATTACTGAAGTAATAAATAATGTGTTAAAACATTCTGAGGCCGATGAAATTTTAACCCAATTTATTTTTAATGAAAAAGAAGTGAGCATTACTATTGAAGATAATGGCAAAGGATTTGATGTGAAAAACAGTTCAGGAATGGGATTGGAAAATGTAAAAAGTAGGATACAATATTTAAATGGGTTGTATGATATAAAATCAGAAAAAAATAAAGGAACCTCAATATTTATACATTTCCCTAAATAAGTTTTTTTAAAAAATAATGACACAAAAAATAAAAATTTTAATTACCGATGACCACAATTTAATTATTGAGGGTATAAAATATTCCCTTCAAAATGAAAAAAATATTGACGTAATTGCTACTGCGAATTCCGCTAAGGAAACAATGCAAAGACTTGCTGACAATGAAATAGATATAATCTTGTTAGACATAAATCTTCCTGACGAGAGCGGCTTAAAATTATGCTTAAAAATTAAACAAAAATACAAACATATTCAAATAATTGGCTTGAGTAATAATTCTCAATTGAGTTTTATAAAAGAGATGATTCAAAATGGTGCGAGTGGTTATTTGCTGAAAAATGTTAGTAACTCAGAGTTGATTTCTGCGATAGAGAAAGTATATTCTGGGAAAAAATATTTCAGCGATGATATTCAAGATTTATTAATTCAAAAATCAGACTATACCCCCATTAGCGTTACCCAAAGAGAACGAGAAATATTAGTATTGATTTCGGAAGGAATTACGAGCAATCAAATTGCAGACAAACTTTTCATAAGCCCACTAACTGCGGATACACATCGGAAAAATTTATTGCTTAAATTTGAGGCATCTAATACCGCACAATTGATAAAAAAAGCCTCTGTATTGGGATATTTATAAACGAATTTTTAATGAATGACAAAAAAAGAACGTGCTAAAATTGTAATGGAGGAGCTTCAAAAGTTATATCCAAATCCTCCGATTCCATTGAATCATACAGATGATTTTACTTTATTAATTTCGGTACTCCTTTCCGCACAAAGTACTGATAAAAAAGTAAATGAAATTACTCCCAATCTTTTTTCCAAAGCAAGTAATCCTAATGAAATGGTAAAACTATCGATTGAAGAAATTAGAGAATTGATAAAACAAATAGGTTTATCGAACACAAAAGCCAAAAATATTTATAATTTATCAAAAATTTTAATTGATAAACACCAGGGAAAAGTACCCAACAATTTTGAAGATTTGGAATCTCTGCCCGGAGTTGGACATAAAACTGCATCGGTGGTAATGTCGCAAGCTTTCGGAGTGCCTGCATTTCCTGTTGATACCCACATTCATCGTTTGATGCATCGTTGGAAATTGAGTAATGGAAAATCTATTGAACAAACTGAAAAAGATGCTAAAAATATTTTCCCAAAAGAAAAATGGAATGTTTTACATTTGCAAATAATCTATTATGGAAGAGAATTTTCACCTGCCAAAGCATGGAAAATTGAGAATGATCGTATTCAACAAAAAATAAATATAAATTAAACTTTTATTATAAAAGCAAGTCCTAAAAATAAAATAATTATGCATCTATCAAAATTTTATTTTCTATCAGTATTTTTTCTATTCTTGAATTGTTCTTCAAATTCATCTGACGAAGAAACTATTCCTACTAATCCTACCACTTTATATTTCCCACCCATTTCAGGAACAGCATGGCAATCAACTTCTGCAGAAAGTTTAGGTTGGAACACTAGTAAAATTCAACCCTTATATGATTTTCTTCAAACAGGAAATACACGAGCATTTATAGTATTGAAAGATGGAAAAATAGTGTTAGAAAAATATTTTAGAAATAATTTAGCCAATACAGCTGCATTTGATACTACTTCTAGATGGTATTGGGCTTCAGCTGGAAAAACAATTACATCGCTTTTAGTTGGCATTTCACAAAGCGAAGGAAAACTAAATATCAACGACAAAACTTCAAAATATTTAGGCACAAATTGGACTAATGAAAACCTTACTCAGGAAAATTTAATTACCATAAAAAATCAATTAAGTATGACATCTGGTTTAGATGATGGCGTTACAGATAATCATTGTACAGATCCTTCTTGTTTGGTTTACAAAGCAGATGCCGGAACACGATGGGCATATCACAATGCACCTTATACGCTGTTAGACAAAGTATTAAATTCTGCTACTGGAAAAACTTTAACACAATTAACATCAGAAAAAATAGGATCCAAAATTGGAATGAATGGGCTATGGGCGCCTTCCAATTATGACAATGTATATTATAGTACGGCTCGTGAAATGGCTCGTTTTGGTTTGTTGATTTTAAACAAAGGAAAATGGGATACAACAAGTGTTTTATCTGATGCAAATTATTATAATGAAATGACAACAACATCCCAAAATATAAATCTTTCTTATGGTTATTTATGGTGGTTGAATGGAAAAAGCTCATCTATGTATCCCGGATCGCAGGTTGTTTTTCCTGTTTCCATTACACCAAATGCACCTTCAGATATGTTTTCTGCATTGGGTAAAAATGGGCAATTTATAGATGTTGTTCCAAGTAAAAACATCGTCGTTATACGAATGGGAGATAACCCTGATGCAACAGAAGTACCTATAATTTTCCATGATGATATGTGGAAAAAATTGTCAGAAATAATAAACTAATAAAACGTATTTTTTATTTGAAAATTTCTTCTGCTTTTATAATCGCTTCGGGTTTTCCAACATCAATTAGAACAACACCTGTATGGTCGAATCCAAGAATATTCTCCGTTTCCATTAACCGCATATACGATTTCATAATGGAGAATTTCCCAGTTTCAGTAATTAGGTTAAAAATATTTGGATTGATGATGTGAATCCCACTAAAAGCTAATCCTCGAACTCCAGAAGGGGGAAACTCCCCTAAAACTTGGTTTTTAGGATCGTGTACATTCAAGCCAGATATTGGACGTATTTCTTCACCTGTTTGTAAATTTATCCACCCGCAAAGTTGATTTTTTTTATCAAATAAAATCTTTCTTGTACTTTCTCTATGTGAAACAGCTAATGTAACTAAAGGTTTATTTTTATAATGAAAATCAATCATTTTTGTTAGATTCAGTTGGGTAAGAATATCGGTATTCATTACTAAAAAATCAGAATCTTCAAGGAAATTCTTAGCTTTCATTAAACCTCCTCCAGTTTCTAAAACCTCATCGATTTCATCTGAAATATGAATAATACTATTAAAATTGTTATTCAATGCTAAAAAATCTATAATTTGATTTCCGAAATGATGAATATTAATTACAAATTCATTGATACCAAACGACTGTAAATATTCAATATTTCTTTGTAATAAAGGTTTTCCGTTAACTATTGCCAATGCCTTTGGGTGTAAATCGGTAAATGGTTTTAATCGGGTGCCTAATCCTGCGGCAAAAAGCAGTGCTTTCATATTTTTTAAATAAATTTACATTTTAAACTTCCTTTATTAGAAATAACACTGTAAATATAAGGAGAAACTTTCTGACTTATACATTTTAAATTCGATACAAAGTGATCGGATTGGTCTATTTTTTTGGTGAAATGGATTGAAAAACAAACCACATTTCTTGCCCAATTTCAAGACTTCTTTCAGTATATTTTTCTGTTTGTAAATCGGTTCCATCATAGGCTTTTGGATCGTTATATTTGATGGAAAATCTCTGATCAGAACCCAAAACTATGGGGCAATTTTCGTCTGCATTATTACAAGTTACTATTGCGCCAAAATCTGATTTGGGATTAAACGAATTATCATACGTTTTTGAAAAACAAATAATAGGATTTTCATTTTCAGCATATTTCACGCCATACACAGGGTTTTCAGATTCAGATAATTTTTGAATATGAAAACCTTGATTAATTAAAGTTTCTGCCACCTTTGGAAACATAGCGGTAGCCTCTGTTCCACCTGAATAACAAAAAATACTTTTAATTCCGAAATGAAAGGCCATTGTTTGAGCCCAAATTTGCGACAAATGACTTCTTCGGGAATTGTGTGTACATATAAAATTCAGTCGAATGGTTTCATTGTTATTTATTTTATTTTGAATGTATTCCACTAATGGTTTTAGCTGTTCTTTTCTTTCGCCTTTTATGTTTTTTTCGCTGAAATTTGAAAGAATTTGTGTAATTTTTTGATTCATTTTAATACTATTATATTTTATTTGTACAATTTTGTTTTTAAAAATAAACTTGCTTTAACCAACAATATTAAAGCAGGAACTTCCACTAAAGGACCTATTACGCCTGCAAAGGCTTGCCCACTATTTATGCCAAAAACACCTATGGCTACGGCAATTGCTAATTCAAAATTATTTCCGCTCGCTGTAAAAGATAGTGAAACAGTATCTCGATAATTTGCACCAATTTTTTTACTTATAAAAAACATAAGAAAAAACATAATGCCAAAAAATATGCTTAAGGGTAATGCTATACGAAGCACATCAAAAGGCAATTGAACTATCATTTCCCCTTTTAGGCTAAACATTATAACAATGGTGAATAATAATGCAATTAAGGTAATGGGAGAAATTAAAGGAATAAATTTTGTGTTGAACCAAACTTCACCTTTTAGATATATAAGGGCTTTTCTGCTTATCATGGCCATGATAAAAGGAATTCCTAAGTAAATAAACACTGTTTGTGCAATTTGAATAAAAGAAATATCTATTTTTAGTGATTCTAATCCAAATAATGGTAACATAATTTCCAAATAAAAATAGGCATACGAACTAAAAAAGCAAAGTTGTAAGATACTGTTAATTCCTACTAAGCCAGCAGTCAATTCTCTATTTCCACCAGCCAATTCATTCCATACTACAACCATTGCTATACAAGGTGCTAATCCAATAATTATTAGCCCGGTCATGTATTCGGGATAGTTTTTTAAGAATAATACAGCTAATGAAAACATCAAAAAAGGGCCTACAAGCCAGGTGATAAAAAAGGAGATTCCTACTAGTTTTGGTTGTTGAAACATTTCGGGTACTTTTCTTAAATCAACTTTTGCTAATGGGGGATACATCATCAAAATAAGCCCAATGGCTATAGGTAAATTTACTGTTCCGGTATTGAATTTATTGATAAAATCAGGAGTACTTGGTATAAAATATCCAATCCCAATGCCAAAAATCATGGCAAGAAAAATCCAAATTGTAAGGTATCTATCTAAAAATTTTAATTTTGGTTGCATATTAAATTCACATAAAATAAATTAACAACAACCACCGCCTGGAGTACAAGTTTTATTGGGTTCTATTTTTTGTTTTTCTGTTGGAATTCCACAATTATCTTGTGCAAGACAGTTTGTTTGTTTTGATGTTAAAACAAAATTTCTGCCATTAAAATCAAGCCCGAATTTTTGAATTGTGTTACCTTGATATTCAACTTCAATTTCTAGGTCTTCCATTTGTAGTTTTTCTTCTGAAAGTTTGATAATACTTAGTAGTTTGCTGGGTTTTAATCGATGGTCAAAATCATTTGCATCCCACAGTTGAAAATTGGCTACTTTTTCATGTCTTATAGTACCGCCACAGTCTATAAAATCTTTTGTTATTACACCAATTTCTGTTACATGAAAATGTTCGGGAACATAGTTTCCATTCTCTAATTCAAATGCTACATTTTCTAGGGTGGGTAAAATACTTTTAATTCTTGATAAGTTCATTTTTTTAATTTTTTAGAAGATTATTTAACAACATTTTTTTTGGTTTAATTGTAGTGTAAGGTTTTGGAAATAGAATTTTATTTGCATCCAAATCACTTCGTCTATACAATAGCAAATAGCATTTCCTTCAACATTTCCTTTTATAATTCCAGCAGATTTTAATTCTTTTAAATGCTGTGACGTTGTAGGTTGAGAAAGTGAAATTTCATTTACAATATCACCGCAAATACAAGATTCTGTTTTTACTAAAAATTCAATGATTGCAATTCTTGCAGGATGTCCTAATGCTTTAAAAATTTTAGCCATTTCATTTTGTTCTTTAGTAAAAATTTCTGATTTTGATGCTCCCATTATTATTATTTATATATTGCAATATTACGATATATTAAATTATAAACCAAATATAATTAAGAATTTAATTCGATTAACTAAAAATAAATTCCAACGTATTTGGAAAAATACCTAAAATAATGATGAGTGTTATAGTAAGAATTAATGTGATTTTTGAAAGTATAGAAACTCTAATTACTTCATTTGATGTTTCATTTTTGAAATACATGGCAATAATTACTTTGAAATAATAATAGATAGATAAAACTGCTAAAACCAATGCTATGATAAGCAAGGAAATATTTTTTGGATTATCAATAACAGAACTTAGAACGGAAAACTTGGCAATAAAACCAGAAGTTAAGGGAATTCCTGCTAAAGATATTAATGAAACAGTAGTTGTGAAAGCTAAAAAAGGATTGTTTTTAGCAAAACCATTGAAATTTTCATAATTTAATTTCTTTATTTTAGTTAAAGTATAAAATATTGAAATTCCTGCTAATGAATAACTTAACACATAAAATAGCAAAGCGTTTTTAGAATTTTCTGATAATTGTAAGGCAATAAACATCATAAAACCGGCTTGTACAATAGATGAATATGCCATCATTCGTTTTACACTTTGTTGTGCTATTGCTGAAAAATTACCAATTAATAATGTCAATAAGATAATAATTCCTATTAAAAATCGATAGTTTTCCGCTAAAGCATGTGTGGTTGGAAAAGCGGAAAGAATTTGTACAAAGCCCAAAAATGCAGCTCCTTTTACTATTGTGGACATAAATGAAGTGAAAACGGTAGGAGTTCCGTCATATACATCTGGTGCCCAAAAATGGAAAGGGGCTAGTGAAATTTTAAAACAAAAAGATAGAATTAATAAAATCCAACCGAAGAAATAAATATGTTCAAAACCTTTAACTGATACTATGCTTAAATGGTCGTAATCGAATGAACCAGTTGCACCGTATAGTAGGGTTATTCCCATTAATAAAAGTCCGGTAGAAAAAGCGCCCATCAAAAAATATTTTATTGATGCTTCGGTACTTTTCATTTTATCTTTCTTGCTTCCTGCTAAAATATACATGGGTATTGATAATATTTCTACACCTAAAAACATAATAACCAGATTACTAAACAAAGCTAATAAGGCGATTCCGGTAAAAACAAAAAACAAAAGTGCATAATAATCTTGTGTATAATTTTCGTTCACTTTTTCAAATTCTTCATGATTAAGCACAATATAAAACAGTGTAGCAAATGCCAAAATAATGAAAAATTGTATGCCATAGTCATTTATCCAAAGCATATTTTTAAACGCATCTGGCAATATTGCAATATGATTTAATTGCAATACCGCAGAACCAATAATTCCAGCAAATAAAAGGGCTGCAATGCTATTGAGATACGATTGTTTTTTAACTAAAAAGCCAATAAACATCATAAAAATTCCTGAAAACACTGTTGATAAAATTAAATTCATTTTTTTATTTTTTTTTACTTCACAAAATAGCAAAGATATATTTTATTATTCTTGCTCTATTTTAATATTTCTACTAACTGCTTGGTTACTCATCAATTGCCATTAAATAAACTTCTTTTATATTTTCATCTATTTCTCGTGACTCTAACAATACTTTTCTTATTTTATCTTTAGAAAATAATTTCCACATTTTTATTCTATCTTGTTTATTTCCTTTTATTATGATTCTTTTAATGATAAAAAAATAATCGTTTTCAACAGTTAATTTATCTATGTTTATGTCCCAAAATAGAAACTTATCAAATTCAGTTGAAATTTTAGTGGTCATAAACTATTTAAAATTACAGAAGGATAAATTCCTAATATTACTATTATAATCGCAACAATCCATAGATACCAATAGTTGCTTTTAGTTATTGAATCTTTTCCGCCAACAATATTGGTTTCTCCGAAAAGAATTTTCCCTAAAAAGCGTAATGTATAAACAGCAGATAAAATAACTCCTGCACAAGCCATGATACAAATGATGGGTTTGGTTTGATACAATCCACTTAACATAGTAAATTCGCCAATAAAACTACTTGTAAGCGGTAAAGCCACGTTTGCTAATCCAAAAATCATCATCAAAATACTTAAAGGTGCATCAACAGAAGCCAATCCTGAAAGGGAATTGATAGAATTTGCTTGGTATT
>Ga0316612_1000552_pt1 | contig 11169 bp, 4 predicted proteins | sample MIS2016226_MG_FD_207676 | JGI IMG/M metagenome (GOLD analysis project Ga0316612, IMG submission 207676) | Microbial mat bacterial communities from Middle Island sinkhole, Lake Huron, Michigan, United States - MIS.2016.226 | ecosystem: Environmental > Aquatic > Freshwater > Lake > Sediment... | reverse complement strand
AATTTATGCGAATGTAAAACAAATGAGCCTTTTGCAGGTTCTGATATTTCGATTAATGGACTTTTATATGATGAATCAGCAGAGTTTATTAGTGAAATTGATTCTTCCAAAAAGGGTTCACCTCAGAGCGATAATAGCGTAATCAGGTATGACGATGGGGTCAATTATGGAATTTTTGGCTTTTCTTTTGGTGGTGTAAATGAAATTGCCGCATACTTTCCTGCCGAATATTTATCACAGTTTGCGGGTATGTTTTTATCGGGCATCGAAATTTATACCGGAGATGCTCCACAATTAAGTAAAATCAAAATTTATGGAGAAGGGACACCTTCGGAACCCGGTTTGCTCCTGTATGATGAAATGGTCTTTCCGATAGATTCTGCATGGAACATTTTCGTCCTGGCTGACGAAATAGAAATTACCGATTCAGATATTTGGATAGGATTTGAAGCCACACATAATGCAGGCAAAAAGCCTTTTGGTTTTGATAGCGGTCCAGCTATAGCTGACTTTGGAGATTTTATTTATTGGCTTGATGGCTGGCTGGAATTTTCCAACTTTGGATACGATAATAACTGGAACCTTGCCGGACATTTAACCGAAGGAAGTTATGGAGCGTCAAATGATGTTGGTGTAGCTGCTATTTTATCACCCGAATCCGGGTTTAACCTGAGCGAAGAAATGGTCACGATTAGGTTGAAGAATTACGGAACCGAAATTCAAACCCAAATTCCGGTTGTTTTCATGCTTGACAGTGTTCTGGTTTTTTCGGGTAATATTGAAGAATCCCTGGCAAGTGGAGAAACTTTGGAATTCACCTTCCCGGAAACCATTGATTTGAGTAGTGTCGGTCAAACCTACAGGATTGATGTTTGCACCGGACTGACTGGTGATGAATTTACCGGGAATGATTGCAAAACTGCCAGTATTAAAAATGCTCCGCTTGTTTATTGTTTTGCTTCGTCGCATCATAACAACGAATACATTAAAAATGTTCTTTTTGGCTCAATCAACAATTTAAGTGACTGGCAAATTAATGTAGCCGACTATACTTCAATTTTCAATCCCCTCGTCGCTGGCACCAGCGAACCAATAACAGTTTTCAATGGGAATCCATGGCCTGAAGATCGTGTCTTCGCCTGGATTGACTGGAATAATGATGTGTCGTTTGATATCATTAATGAAGATTATCTGCTGACAGACACCAGTGGCACCGGGCAAATTTTTACCGGTGAAATTTCCATTCCTGCTGGTGTGGAACCTGGTGAATACAGAATGAGAATCAGAATGGTTTACACCTATACCAACAATCCTTGTGATGCAGCTTATTGGGGTGAAGTTGAAGATTACGCCATTCATGTTATCGAACAACCAGCAATTGACGTAGGGGTTCAATACATTCTTGCACCCGTTTCCGGAGTAAATTTAGGGGACGAATTTCTTACTGTTAGAGTTAAAAATTACGGTTTGAATGCTCTGACAAACATACCGGTATCATATTCCGTGGATGGTGGACCGTTGATAACTGAATTCGTTGCAGGGCCTTTAAACAGTGGAGAGGTAGCAGATTATACTTTTAATGAAATGATAAATCTTGGTAACCCCGGACAATCATATTTTATCAATGCTTTTACAGTATTCGTGGGTGATGAAATTGAATCAAATGACAGTAAAGCAACAACTATTACTCATACATTCCCTGCTTATTGCATGCCCTTTACAAAAATTGACCCTGACTATATTTACAAAGTAACCTGTGGTTCGATTAATAATACCAGCGAATGGCAGTATGGTGTTGCCGATTATACCTCAATTTCTACCATTATCGAAGAGGGAGCATCCCAGAATATTCATGTATCTGCTTATTACTATCAACAAGGAAAAGTCACAGTGTGGGTTGATTGGAATAAGGATTTTACTTTTAATTCAAATAATGAGATTTTCGTTTTAACGGGTTCATTTAACGGTGTAATAACTGTGCCGCAGGGAACGCCGGCCGGGGAATACAGAATGAGGGTCCGTTTAAATCGTACCAATCCACCAACTCCATGCGAAAACAGTTATTATGGTGAAACTGAGGATTACACCATTATTGTTGTACCCCAACCAACCAATGATGTAGGTATCCAAACCATTTTATCACCCTATTCTTTTTTTTATCTTGGTGATGAAATTGTAAAAATCAGGATTAAAAACTTTGGGTCGGCGACGCAGTCAAACATTCCGGTATTTTATACGATAGATGGTGGTCCTCAGTTTTTTGGAACAGTTGAAGGCCCCATTCAAAGCAGACAAACTTACGATTATACCTTTCCGGGAACGGTAAATTTAGGAACTCTTGGCCAAACCTATCTTATCAATATCTGCACAACACTGGATGGAGATGAAGTTGCCGTTAACGATTGCAAAACCATCTCAGTAAAAAACCAGTACCCTGGCTATTGTGATTGCTGCACCAGTGTTCAGGATGAATACATTGCCAATGTGCAATTTGGAGAAATAAACAACAGCAGCGGATGGCAGAATTGTGTTGCCGACTACACGATGTTAAGTAATGCATTGGATATTAATACCTCCGAAAACATAATAGTTACAAATGGGAATGCGTGGACAAGTGATTATGTTTATGTTTGGGTTGATTGGAATGTTGATTATGAATTCGATTGGGGCGCCACAACCGAAAGGTACATCCTTGAGAATGTTGGTGGAACCGGGGAAATGTTTACAGGCGACATTTCGGTTCCGGCTGGTACACCCAATGGTAGTTATCGAATGAGAATACGCATGACTTATAGCACACCGCCATGTCCTTGTGGCGATGCAACTTATGGAGAAACTGAGGATTACACCATTATTGTCACTGGTAGCCAGGCTCCATGCTGGATTTCAGCTTCACCTTTGTCGGCTACATTAGAGCCTGATGAAACCATGGAAATATTGCTCTTTTTTAATTCATACGGACGTTTGGCTGGTTTTTACAATGGATCTGTTGATTTTAACATCACCGATCCTTTTATCTCAAATATTAATGTACCTGTAACATTGCACATTGGCCAGTGTCCTTTACCTCCGCCTTTGAATATCGTAGGCCACGAAATCCTTCCCAACATTGCTTATCTTTCCTGGCAAGCCCCCGAACCAACGGATGATTTGTTAGGCTATAACATTTACCGGAACAATCAAAAAATCAATCCTGACATTGTCTCCAACCTTTTTTACGAGGATAGCCTGACCAATCCATCTCAATATTTTTATCACATAACGGCCGTTTATCCCGAATGTGAAGCCTCCTCCGATACCATTTCGCTGGTCATTACCAACCTTCCCGAAAAGGAAAACGACGGGGTAACCATTTTCCCAAACCCAGCCACAAACAGTGTAAATATCAAATCTCAAAATTCAATAAATCAAATTTCGATTTTGAATAATCTTGGCCAGATGGTTTTTGAAGGTGATTTTGAAAGCAACTCTGTTCAGGTAAATACCTCGGGTTTTAATAAAGGCATTTACATTATTCAGGTTAAAACTTTGGAGGGAATTGTTGTTAGAAAGCTGGTTATCAAATAAATTTTTGAAAATGAAATGAAAAAATCTTTACCCATGAAAAAATTTACAAGCCTTTTGCTGCTGATGTCTTTGCTTGTATCGGCAAGTGCTTTTGCACAAAATACAAATTCAGCAAGAGCAAAAAGTCCAATTCAGGAATCGGTAAAATTTGCCAAAGTATCTGAAAAGAATATTACTGAAACCAGAAACGGTTTAATATCTGTTTCACACAATAAGCCGGGCGTAATTAATTCCAACCAGACGGATGATGCTATAATCAGATATGACAATGGCGTGAATTTTACAGCTCTTGGTATAAATTATAATGGCACGCTAAAGGCTGCTGCTTATTTCCCTGCTTCAACCATGGCGCAATATGTTGGTTTGGAACTGAAAAAGGTTGAAATGTACGTTAATTCAGTTCCATTGTCATGTAAAATTAAAATTTACGGACCAGGCTCGGCAACTACTCCCGGTATAGTTCTCTATCAACAGGATGTTGTTCCGGTGGGCTTGTCATGGAATATTTTCGAACTTACCACTCCTGTTACAATTACCGGCGGGGATATTTGGATAAGTTATGAAGTTACCCAATTAGGTGGTGAAAGCCCTTGCGGTTGTGATGTGGGTCCGGCAATAACAGGTAGGGGAGATATGATAGGTTTCGACAATGGAACATGGTTTGCCCTTACATACTATGGTTTGAATTATAACTGGAATATTGCAGGACACCTTTTTGTTGCCGGTGGAATTGGTGCAGCCAATGATGTTGGCGTACAAACCATTTTATCACCGGTTACAGGCACTAACCTTGAAATAGAAGTTGTGAAAATCCGTGTTAAAAACTTTGGAACCGGGGCACAAAGCAATATTCCTGTTTTTTATACTCTTGATGGTGGCACAGCTATAAGCGGAACCATTGCCGGGCCATTGGAATGTGGCGCTACTTTTGACTATACTTTTCAAGGCACAGTAAATTTGGGCACTGTTGGTCAAACCTATTTATTTAACGCTTGCACAGCACTTGAGGGTGATGAAGTTACCCGAAACGATTGCAAAATATCAAATGTAATCCACCTTAGTCCGGCATATTGCGATGCTTCAACCACATCCCAGATTGAATACATTGCCAATGTTTCGTGCGGCGCAATCAGCAACAGCAGCGGCTGGCAGGGTGGAGTTGCCGATTTTACCGCATTAAATACAACCATCGCGGCAGGTGGCGAAGAAATCATTACCATTACCAACGAAAATTTTAGGGTAAATGATAAGGCACACGCCTGGGTGGACTGGAACAATGATTTTACTTTTGGGCCAGGTAATGAATTGATATTAATGACCGACGAAACCGGTACAGGACAATTTCTGTCCGGCATCGTTGCAGTTCCTCAGGGAACAGCTCCCGGCGAATATCGGATGAGAATCCGCCTGACGTACATCGTTCCGCCGGTGGCTTGCGGAAACGCTGTTTACGGTGAAATTGAAGATTACACCATTATTGTAATTCCTCAGTCGGCCAATGATGTTGGGTTGCAAAGTTTATTATCACCGGTTTCGGGAACAAATCTTGGTAATGAAATTGTTAAAATCAGGATTAAAAATTATGGGACTGTTTCCCAAAGTAATATTCCTGTTTTTTATACTGTGGATGGTGGCCCGGCGGTAACCGGTATTATTGCTGGTCCATTGGAAAGTGGCGAAAGTTATGATTACACTTTTGAAGGAACTGTTGATTTGGGTGTTGTTGGTCAGACTTACAATTTTAATAGTTGCACCACCCTTGCAGGAGACGAATTTACAGGAAACGACTGCAAAACGGCAATCATTGCCAACCTACCACCAATACCACCCGACTATTGTGAGGCATCAACTTCTCATGATGTCGAATTTATTGACAATGTTTTGTGTGGTTCAATCAATAATTCCAGTTACTGGCAAAGTGGAGTCGCTGATTACACAGATATTTCGACAACTATCGAAGCCGGGGCTTCACAAACGATTACCATAACGAACGGAGACCCTTTTCCAACCGACAAAGTAACCGTTTGGATTGACTGGAATCAGGATTTAATATTTGGAGTAGCAACCGTTGAAGAATATGTTTTAACAAATGTTGGAGGCACAGGAGCCACATTTTCAGGTAATATTGCAGTTCCATTTTTAACCGGCGGTGGTGATTACCGGATGAGAATCCGTTTGACCTACAACAATACTCCCAACCCCTGCGGTCCTGCCAACTATGGCGAAATTGAAGATTATACAATCCATGTTATTCCTTTACCTACCCATGACGCCGGTGTGCAAATCATTTTGTCACCGGTCTCAGGCCCAAATCTTGGTAACGAAATTGTAAAAATCAGGATAAAGAATTTTGGAACAGCAAGGCAAAATAATATTCCGGTGTTTTTTTCAATTGATGGCGGTACAGCAGTTTCAGGAGTTATTGAAGGCCCATTGGATTATGGGGAAACTTATGATTATACCTTTGCAGGTTCCGCCAATTTGGGATTGGTTGGCCATACTTACCTTATTAACGCTTGCACAGCGCTCGAAGGTGATGAAGTTACCGGAAATAATTGCAAAACTGCCAGTATAACCAATGAGGTTTCAGACTATTGCGATGCTTTTACGCTTGTTCAGCACGAATTTATTTCCAAAGTTCAATGCGGAACAATCAATAAAACAAGCGGATGGCAGAGTGGTGTTGCTGATTATACAGCTATTTCTACAACTATTGAGGTCGGAACTTCTAAACCTATCACTATTACAAATGGTAATGCCAGAGCAGGAGAAAGCGTTACGGCATGGATTGATTGGGATAAAAACCTTACATTCGATTCAGGCTTTGAAGAAATTGTGCTTACCAATGTTGGGGGAACAGGACAAACCTTTACCGGAACAGTTGCAGTTCCTTTAGGTACATCTGCAGACGAGTACAGAATGAGAATCCGGATGACTTACAATGAAAACCCCACACCATGCGGCTATGCCAATTATGGTGAAATTGAAGATTATACGATTGATGTATTTGTCCAACCCACTAATGATGTTGGTGTATTATCCGTTTTATCCCCAATTTCCGGATACAATCTACTGGATCAAATTGTAACAATCAGGGTTAAGAATTTCGGAACTTCTCCACAAACTAATATTCCGGTTTCCTATTCCTTAGATGGAAGTAATTTAGTTACGGGAATCATTAAAGGTCCTGTCGGCAGGGATGAAACTATTGACTACACCTTTAATGGTTTTGTAAATCTGGGAAATCCAGGTCAAACCTATTCATTTATTACTTGCACAAATCTTGATGGTGATGAATCTGCGGGGAACGACTGTAAAACTTCTTCTGTATGGAATTACCCTAATCCTCCGTATAGCGATTGTAGCACCACAACCGAGGATGAGTATATTGCCAATGTTTTATTTGGCACCATTAATAATAGTAGCGGATGGCAGGGTGGAGTTGCTGATTACACTGCCCTTTATAATACCCTGGAGACCGGCACATCTGATAGTATTACTATTACCAATGGTAATGCATGGGCAAGCGATTATGTTACAGTATGGGTGGATTGGAATTATGATTATGAATTTGGATGGGTTTTTGATAATGAGGTGTTTCCATTGACTAATGTTGGAGGAACCGGCGAAATCTTTACAGGGAATATTCAGGTTCCTGATGGTCAAGCCTCCGGAGCATACCGTATGAGAATCCGGATGACATAAAGTGTTCCTCCACAACCATGCGGATCTGCAACGTATGGCGAGACCGAGGATTATACGCTTATCGTGAAAGGAACTGTACCTCCTGAAATTCAGTCTGGAATTGAAACAATCAGCCAAAACCTTTTGCCTGGACAAACCATCACACAATCGGTTAAAGTATTCAATCTGGGTGATTTTCCGCTGATTTTTGATATTTCCTTAAATTGTAACAACAAACACCCTAAAAAAGATTCCCGCTTTAATCCTTTGTTCAACAACGATGTAGGTGTACTCAACATTTTATCCCCTATAAATGGAATTAATGCCGGTGGTGAAGTTGTTACAATCAGGGTTAAAAACTTCGGAAACATTCAGCAAAGCAACATTCCGGTACTTTGTACAACTTCCGATGGGGATACTTTGTCAGGACTGATATCTGATCCGTTGGAAAGTGGCGTAACAGTGGACTATACTTTTTCAGGCATGGTAAATTTTAAATCCACCGGCGAAACCCTCGGCATTAAGGCAAGTACGTTTTTACAAGGCGATCAGAATATGCACAACGACTATAAATCAGTTTTTATAACCAATGCTGTTCCAGTTTACTGTGAAGCCCTCACCACCACCGAAGACGAATACATTTCCAATGTCTTATTCGGAGATATTAACAACAGTAGTGGTTGGCAATCTTTGCTCGCCGATTTTACAAACCTCAGCACAACCATCGAAGCGGGAACTTCCGAAAACATCACAGTTACCAACGGCCTGCCATACACCAACGACCTGGCTACAGCCTGGGTGGACTGGAACAAGGACTTCGATTTTAATGCGGCAGATGAACAGTATGTTTTAACAAACCAAAACGGGACAGGCAAAACCTTTAACGGAGAAATTTCAGTTCCTCAAAACCAGCCAACGGGTAATTACAGGATGAGAATCAGGATGTGCTATTTTACCGAACCTGTTCCCTGTGGAGGCTCCACGTATGGCGAGGTGGAAGAATATTCGATTCATGTTGTGAACAATCAAACCATACCCTGGCTCACTGTGGAACCGATGACGGGAGTGGTAAATCCAAACGATTCGACCACTTTGAATGTAACTTTCGATGCAACTGGAATGCAGAACGGTTGGTACGAAGGTTCCATCATCATCAGCAGCAACGACCCCTGTGATCCTTTTACAACAATTCCCGTTACGCTCATCGTCGGCCAATGTCCCTTGCCACCGCCTTTGAATCTTGAAGGGTACGAAATCCAGCCAAATATTGCTTATCTTTCCTGGCAAGTTCCCGAGCCATCAGTTGATTTGTTAGGCTACAACATTTACCGGAACAATCAAAAAATAAACCCGGAAATAGTTCCCAACCTGTTTTACCAGGATAGTCTGACCAACCCAATGCAATATTTTTATCACATCACGGCAGTTTACACCGAATGTGAGGCATCATCCGATACCATTTCGCTGGTCATCACCAACCTTCCCGAAAAGGAAAACCGTGGGATAAGCATTTTCCCAAACCCGGCAACAAACTTTGTAAATATCAAATCTCAAAGTTCAATAAGTCAAATTTTGATTATGAATAATCTTGGACTTATGGTTTTTAGTGGTGATTTTGAAAGCCGTTCTGTCCAGTTAAATGCTTCCGGTTTTAATAAAGGAATTTATGTAATTCAGGTTAAAACTGTTGAGGGAAGTATTGTTAGAAAGTTGGTTATCGAATAAAAGGTAAAACCTACCCCCGCATTGGGCAGGGTGAGGTTTTGGGATGATTTGAAACCTCACAAGTTTTACAAACCTGGTAGGTTATTGGAAAATAGGTGAAACCTACCCCTGCTTTGGGCGGGGTGAGGTTTTCACTTAAAAGTTGGTCATCACGTAATTGAAACAATAGGTAAAAGGATTATGGGAATAAGACCAATTACATGTATTGGCTTCACTGTAACCCAAAGCCACTAAATAATTCTTATCGTTGATAGCACTGTTCCTGGAAAGGTCAAAAAAGCCAGTCAATGAAAACTTTTTTTTGATCCGATGCATCGAATTATTCCTATTTTTACGCCTCAAATGTTTTTAACAAAAAAATTCTGCTTTTTTACTAATCAAATTTATTTAATTATGCGAAAAACACTTTTACTTGCAGCAATGCTCATTGTTACTGTAATTGCATTTTCTCAAACACCACTCACCGTTGCTGTTAACTTTTCGGGAACAACCACCGAAGGCGAAGCGTTCGATTTGTTTGAGACACTTGCAGGAGGTCAATACGTTTGTATTGACTTTTTTTATACCACATGAAGTTCGTGCATAAGCACCGCTCCTATGCTAAGCGAGGCTTACGAATACTTTGGATGCAACACAGCGGATGTGTTTGTTATCAGCGTTAACCGCGGTGAAAGCAATGCTGCATGTATCCAATTTGATGAAACCTACGGAATCGAATTTCCGTGCCTGAGTGGGATCGAAGGCGGAGGTACCGCCGTAAACAACACTTATGGTATTGCCGCCTATCCAACTTACATTTTAATTGCACCCGATCACACCATTGTCGAGCAAGACATGTGGCCCATTGCCAGCGTGCAAACATTTAAAAACTATTTTCAGGAGCACGGTATCCAGGCCTCACCCTGCGGAAGTACGCTTACAGCAGGCTTTACAGCCGACGACTACACCGTTTGCCAGAGTTCGCAGGTCCAGTTTTCTGATGCTTCGTTAGGTAATCCAACCTCCTGGTCATGGACATTCGAAGGTGGCACACCGGCAACGTCCAATTTGCAAAATCCTTTGGTTTCCTACAATGTAGCAGGATCATGGAATGTTACGCTCAATGTTTCAAACGGAACCACCAACAACTCCATTACCAGCCCCGATATTATTCTGGTTGATCCTCCTCCTGTGGCCTTTGCCGGTCCGGATGGTGAAACCTGCATCAATGATGCCTTCCCGCTTGTGGCAGCTTCTGCGCAGAGCGCCTCTATGATTAGTTGGATAGTAACAGTTGGTTTTGGCACACTCGACAACAGTTCATCCCTTAACCCGATTTACACGCCGGCTTCAGGGGATGAAGGAAATCAGGTGATACTTACCATGAATGCTTATGGTACGGGTGGCTGTAATTCCGAAATATCAACATCCACAATGAACCTTGCAGTTTTTGGTCTTCCGGATGTTACGCTGCAGCCGTTCGATACGGTTTGCTACGAATGGCAAGCCTTTGAACTTACCGGAGGTTTGCCGGAAGGCGGCTATTATTCAGGCACAGGTGTTGCCTATGGATGGTTCGACCCTGCCACTGCCGGTATTGGAACGCATCCGATTACCTATACTTACAGCGATGCCTTTGGTTGTGAAAATTTTGCTGAGGCGCTCATGGAAGTAACTTCCTGCGTTGGCATTAGCGAACAGGAGCACAATTTTTACAGCATTTATCCAAATCCAACCTCTGGTAATATTTCGGTTGATTTGAAAAAGGAAGGTGAATATTCCCTTCAGATTATCGGTACTAATGGCAGTATTGTGTTTGATAAGAAAATCCAAAAATCCACCATTATTTCATTAAACGGTCTGGAAGATGGATTGTACATGGTGAAAATGAGTAATGGCATCGAAAGTTACATTCAAAAGCTTATGCTGCTTAAAGAGTAGTTTTATCTGAAAAGATTTAAAAAGGGCTGTCTCATTATCGGGATGGCCTTTTTTATATTTAATCCGGCTTGATATTTGCAAAAAACCAGCGTAATTTTACACTGTTTTTTTGAAATTAAAATTGTTAGTAGATTTGAACTTTCTTATCTCAAAACTTAAATGTCATGAAAAAATTTACCGCGCTTCTTATTGCTTGCTTAATCGGTGTTTCTGGTTATGCTTACACCTGGAATCAGATGGGCACAGTAGCGATGAATGCAACAAAAATCTGTT
>Ga0316612_1000549_pt1 | contig 11201 bp, 18 predicted proteins | sample MIS2016226_MG_FD_207676 | JGI IMG/M metagenome (GOLD analysis project Ga0316612, IMG submission 207676) | Microbial mat bacterial communities from Middle Island sinkhole, Lake Huron, Michigan, United States - MIS.2016.226 | ecosystem: Environmental > Aquatic > Freshwater > Lake > Sediment... | reverse complement strand
AGGCGATCGCAGAAATTCAAAAAGCAATGGGTGATGAACCAGATCAGCTAGATGAAGATTTTGACGATGTAGAGGCTGATCAGGATGAAGATGATAAATCACTTCCTGAAACACCAAAAGCACCTACTGAGGTTGAATCTTTCCGCCGCCGCGTTGAAGATTTTGTTTTGAAAACTTTAAACAAAAATTTCAACGCGGCGCAACGCGCCGCCTATTTTTCCAAGTTCGACAGCAAAAGCTGGGAGAAATGGAAAACCGCCTACAAAGCGTCATTGATTTTACCAGCGCCCTATAAGCCCTATATCCCAGAAAAAGTCGAAGTCGCTGCGCCTGATAGTCCAGTTGTTCAAAGTGCGATCGCGCAAATCAAAGCCAAGTTGGGTATCAAGTCATGATGCAACTAGACATTTTTTCACTTCCACTAACTAACACCAGTGGCGAATTACCTAGCGCTGTTTTGCCGACAAAAACTGAAGAAGCGATCGCCCAATTCGCTGAACTCAAGAAGCTATCAATCAATGACGATCTGGTAGTTGGCTGTCATGTGCGATCTGACCTGTTTTTTAAAGGCAAGATCGGCAAAGTGATTGCGCTAAATCAGGTACATACATTCACGATGGCAACAGTCCACATCAACTTTGACGGCCACTCAGTCGAGTTTCCTTGTGCTGCAAGCAAGTTAGAGGTAATCAGCTAATGCAACAGCCAAAATTTGAGATAGGCGATCGCGTGACCTACGCATTGCCAGAATTGCCATACCAAAAAAAACGTGGCATCGGTGAGGTTATCTGGGAATCAGTCAGCCATTACTACATCAAGTGGGAAGACTTCCCACGCATGGAATGTCCACACCTCAAAGAATGGGAATTTGGGGAAGACGATATACTTATGCTTGTCAAAGTAGAATCAAGCAAAATCAATGTTCTTCCAGAAATTTCTAAACCCAAAAAAGCCAAAAAGCCCAAGGCTAAACCATCCTTACCAGTAGGAATCAAGGTAGGCGATCATGTTCGCAATCTTGAAAATGGTGACATAGGTAAAGTTATCCACCTGTGCGATCGCTGCATCAATATTCAAACCCGCGACAGCATCGAAAGCCATAACCTAGAACTTGGTGCGCCACGGTTAGAAATTCTGAAAGGCTCTGATGCTCACTTGACCGTAGGCGATCGCGTCATTTTTGTTGCTATTGGCTTCGGAATGGAAGGCAAGATCGGCACTATTACCGAGGAACAATTTGACAAGCGCAAAAAAATCACACGACAAACCATCTTATGGGATGACGGAACAAGCAATAAATATCACTACAGGGGTTCTAACACCCTTAGAGAATTTCTGGAAAACCCTAATAAACTCGATAATCTTCCAGAAATAACACCCGATCTGCACGGCTATTTTGAACATTATCAACCAGTGATCAAGGGTGCAAGATCGTACTGGTATAGGCGCTATGTCTATGTCAGTATTTCTGGAAAACTCGTACATCATCACGTTCCTAACAAAATGATTGAGTCCATAGAAACCCTGTGGCGATCGGGTGCAACCGCAAAAGAAATATGTCTAGCTTTAGGCAAAAGCAGCAAATAATCCACCCTTAACCCGCGCTGGGTTTTTGCCGATGTACTTTTGCAGCACCGATAGCGACTTATGCCCCGTCACCTCTTGGATGCAGTGAATATCCATACCTGATTCATAGAGCTTAGTGATGAACGATCGCCGCAAACTATGCCCAGAAATACCGCGATTCTCTAAACCAGTTCGCTCGACGGCAGCGCGTAACCACTTGTCAGCAGCAGACCATGTAATCGGAAAACCCTCTTTCCTGTCCGATGGGAAAAGCCACTCCCGATCATCCTTTGGTTTGTATGCCGACAGACCATCAGCCAATCTTGGCACGGTGAAAATTTGCCTAGTTGAGCGTGTGCCATCAGGTGACGCTTTGCGGATATTCGCGGGGAAAGTAATTTCTGCAAGTGGTCCATCATTGGAGTAAACATCGGAAACTTTCAAACGAGCGATCGCGCCCAATCTTTCGCCAGTAAATCTAGCGATGATGAAAAACAATTTATGATCGCGAGACTTCAGATTTCGGAAAATACGATCCAACTCCGAATCAGTAAGTATTTCCGCTTGACCATTACGATTATTCTTTCCCATTCCCGTATCTCACTTTAATCTCAAATATATAGATAAGTGAGAAAGTGCTAAAAACACTCACTAGTACTTATACCTTAAAAACTAGATTAGGTATAGCACACAGCGATTATTTAATAATCTCACTTTTATACAGAACTGAGAGATTGCACTTAATTTCTAATAGATATTTAATTCAGAAAAGAAAACAATTCTGGTAATTTTCTATGTCAGCTTTCGTATCCTCACAAATCCCTACAGGCGTTCGCCTGCCCGATACCGTAGAAAGAATGCTTTTATGGTGCGCCTATAATCTTTTGAGATTCACGGCTAAAAAAACCTTTTTACGGCGGACTGGCTTACCAGAAGAGCCTGTATGCTCGATTGAAAAATTCACCGATGCGGACGGCAACAAGTGTATCCAGGTATTTGTTGTGCTTCCAGAAATTGATACTCCAGAAGTCGCTATTGCTGATTGGATGCGTGCGGGTGATTTGGCAACAACCCCGATCCCTTCATCTTTCTCAGGCTAAACCAAAATTTAAAAAGCTATGGCCCCAACTATCCCGCGTGGAATTACAACTCAGAATGTAGGCTCGACAATATTGGGGCCTTGGTTAAAAGCGCCGCCTTTACCCGCGCCGCCTCCCTCTGTTAGTGGGTTAGGCGGCGCGATCGGGAGACCTCCTTCGATACTTGGACCCGCGCTTTTAGGGGTAGCTCTTATTGGGGTTTTGGGCGGCGATCAATTTAGGGATGAGCAGTTAGCTAAATTAGGAAAAAAATATGATCCCTCTACGGGCTTGTCTACACCCATAAACACAGGATCGGGAAAAGTAACTCAAGGTGTACCACCTTTTACGGGCGGTCAGAGCGTGGGGGTTTTGTATAACGTAATTGTGCGAAGGGGTGATTACCCTGGTAGTTATTATTCTGTAAGTGAAATTGTCGCCCCGAATAGATTAGGACCAATACGAGGGATCGATGAGAACTATCCTTTTTATTGGGTTCTGAACCACGGAAATACTTCAGTCTATGAAGTCGGTCGCAAAGAGCATTATGCTCAAGCGCCTAAAATTATATCGATAACCCGCACCGACCAGCAAACCGATACAGGCGGGAATCCTTCTTCGATCGGCGGTGGTGCTCCCATTCTTGAAGGATATAGCGGTAGCGGCGGAACACAAACACAAGGCAGAGAGCCTAGACCCACGCCGCCGCCAAGTTTTAAACCTAACAACGTCAGTAACAACGTCAGTAACAACGTCAGTAACAACGTCAGTAACAACGTCAGTAGCAGTATAAATACAGGGTTGGGAATAGGAACACTACCTGATAGAAGAGTAGTACCGCCTCCTATGCCGACTAGCACCCCGTCCCCAACAAAAACAGCGCCGCCAGAAATTAGAGAGAACGAGAAAAGGGTTCCGCCTCCGATCATCCCTGGCAATGATCCGCCTAGCATAAATAATCAGTTATTCCAAATTGGTTCAATATTGGGTGTGATATCTGCAAATACTTCCCCCGAAGCGCAAAGGTTGAATAGTAAAAATGGGGCTTGTGATGCTCTCAATAGTCCGTCGTGTCGTGAGGGTTTGAAGAATGATATTAAAAATCCATTGGAGGCTAAGTTAAATGCGGCGCAGATTGCTAGAGATAGCAACGCCGCCGCACAATCTGCTGCACTTACTGGAATTACAGTAGAGCAACAAGCTCAAAAAGGAGTACTTGCATCAATCTTGGCAAAAGCTGGTCAGATATTCGATTTAGTTGGAAAACTTTTCAACAACACCATAATCGATAAAGCTATGCAATATATCACCATGATCACGGTGATACACAATGCTGCAATGCTTACTAGAGGGATTGGCGATACTCTTGGAAGTGCTTTAGATAGTGGTTTACAGGCTTTTGGATTGGTTATCAAAGATAAGGATGGAAATCAGCAAGGTGTAACCCAAATCATCGGTAAATCATTCGCAGATTTAATTAAAAGTATAATTGGTGCAGATAACTATACAGCCCTTACAAATACTTGGTTACAAGCTAATCGAGTATATCAAGCTGGTATAAATTTGCTGTCTAATGTTCAGTCCATCATAGATTCCACAAGCGCAGTCGCGGAGTTAACTTCTAATAGAGTAGCTACTCTAATGAATTCTCTTAGAAATGCTGGTGTGGTGCGTGAGAATGCCTATGGGTCTCAATCGGAAAACACCACGCGATTTAATGCTTTTATGAACAAGCTAGAAGCGTTGGAGCAAGGGACTAGTAACCTAGCTTCTATTACTGGAAATATTGTCAGTGTGCAGCAATCAGTGAACGAGCTAAAAGCAAATAGACAAGAGTTTGACAACGCTCTTAAAGACAAACCTGTCGGGAGTACAGTTCCTGAAAACACGGCTGAAAAAGAAGCTAAAAAAGAGAAGAGAGAAGAGAGTGTTTTTACCATAGGTAACTTCTCAATTGTTAGACCTCCAGAGCAGACATAAATGAGTATTACAGTAAAGAACAATGTTCCCTATAGTGGAACAAACCTACAAGATAGTAGCCCATTTGAGCGTCGACAAAATACCTTTAGGCAGCTTCATAACAGAGAAGTGAGGGAGGTTTTTGCCGATGTGATTGACCCTGCTACAGACGGAACGCCCTACGATCCTAGTAAGGTTACGCCGCAAAGTTCGCCGCGTCGTGTGCTACGCCAGGATGTGCTTATTGAAGATGCTGATTCTTTCTCTGATATGTGGCTCAAACGTGAACTACTCAAGTTCATGAAAGATGATGATGTACCAGTGTTGCTACCTAATTATGATGATGTGCCTATAACGGTTACTACAAAGCCTCATGTGCATCTATATTTCATTGAAAAGAAGTCTAGTGCTATTCTGGCAAAGCGTAGAAGAGTCGATGCTTTGATTAGTTTTCGCATCACCGAAAAGACAGTAAGCACGATTACTAAATCTGATTTAACCGAGCTTACAAGAGAAATAAATCTTGCTTTTCCTTCATCTTTTCAATTGAATAAAGGCAGAAATAAATATAGCTATCGCGACAAAGAAAATGGATTTGAATTTATTTTGAGTTTAGTTAGCGAAACTGAAGCCAAAGATGTGATCACAAAAGTTCTAGCGTTGAGAGACAAAACTCCCGACTGGGATAGATTAACCACAAGTACAAGTGAGAAAAATTTCACTATTACTCAAACTATCAATATTTTAAACGTTCCAGAAAAATTACCTAAACAAAGACCGATCGCAACCTGTTTTTTAAAAACTGCCTATGTGACTTTTGGGAAATTTAAAAAGATACCTCTAATCAGTAGATCGGTTTAGCGAAGACTAGACGACAAGTAAACCAGAAACCTATAGGTTTCAGACCATCAACAGTAGCTAGGGTTAAGGATTGCCAATGCTTTCAGCTTGTGGTGATACTTAGCTGTTGTTAATCAAGTATTCAATATGGCGGGGTTAGATCCGTTTCTAGTCAAGGTCAACTCAAATACCTATTTTCGGTTGCAAGTTGACAAAACCATCTATGACAGTGATGTCGCTACTGCCGTGGGTCTTACATCTGTAGAACCACCTACTGGAGCTGCGATTATCGATGTATCTCAGAAGGTTGCAAGACGTAGCAACAAGGTAGGGCGAGTCTTGGTTTCTGTGTCTAAGGGCAAAAAGAGCCGCCGCGTTCCTTTGATTTGCGATCTAGAGAAGCTGGCAACAGTTGAAGCAGCGCTAAAAGGCAAGTCGTTAAATCTTGGAATCGTTCCTGTGCCATGGACTATTAAGCGCGTTACCAACGGCTAAGTTTTTTTGTTTTTCTGATTCAAGTATTTTTATTCAATTTCCATAATTTTTTAATTTCCCTAATTGGGAGGATTCACAATGTCTACAAAACTCGAAGATCGTTATATTCCAGTTGGCTCGGCTACTGGCTGTGCGTTGAAATTTCGCCTAGACCCAGAAATTTATGGACCCACAATCGGAACGATCTTAGGCGTTGCTGCAAGTACTACGGCTGATGAAATTATTCCTATTACCAAGAGATTGGCGGGTAGATCTACTGCTGCACAGATTCTTAGAGTTACAATGCGCCGTGGCAGTGGTGACGACGAAGAAACTCGTGTAATTGAGATGATTTGCGACAAGCAAGCAGTAGCAACTGCTAAGGATGGATCTACTGGTCTAAAAGGCAAAATCATTAAGCTTGGTGGTACGACTACTCGCGATTGGACAGTGATCAGCGTGGTCTAGATGGGTTTATCAAATCCTGCTTTGTGGCAATTGGTATATTTGCAAAATTTCACGGCTGAATACTTTGATTTTTTGCAGTTGCCGATCGTCACTTTCGATACGCCGCCAATTAGTCAGCACATTATCAGGCTTAAGGTTAGCAGCACAGAAAGCCGCCCTAGTTGGGTACGCGCTGGTAATGCTAGTCAAATCGTTAATGCTGGTAATGTGTCTTCCAGCATTAAAAACCTATCTTTGATTTTGAACCAAGATCGGGTAGTTTTTCTGGAACCGTTTACGCCTTACTTTCTGCGCTTTGCACTGCCTAAATACTTCACTCAAGCAACCGTTTCCATATTTGGATATACAGGCAATATCTGATGACAAATTACCTTGAACTTTTTGGCTTAGTTTCGACTGGTGTCGGTGTTGCTTTTGGGTTCGGCAGGCAAAGCGCGGCGATCGCTACTTTGAGAAAAGATACTGATGCTAGCCACAGGCAGCACCGCGATATTTTGACTTCTCTTAATGAAATCGAAAAAAAGTTAACTCGCATGGAAGAAAGAATTGATTTTCTCCGTGATCGTTAATCTCGCACCCTAACAACAATAAAGGCGATCGCTAATTTAGCGATCGCCTTTATTGTTAACGCCTATCCCTTTCGATGTCTCTAATTACTTTCTGCCATAGCCATTCATCGGTTTTGCCGCCAAATTTCTCCTTGTTGTAATTGAACAATCTGATCGCGGCTGCGCGATCGCCTTGCAAAAGTTCTGTCACTACATCTAGGTATGTTCTCTGTCTGTCTTGATTAGATGAGTCTTTAGGCTTTTTAAATAATTGAACTATGCTACTAATTACAAGAGCAAATCCATACAATTTTGGGTAGTCAATGCCGCCCCAATTTAGCTTGACTCCAATTAAGATAGCTAAACCAAAAAGAAACCAAAAACAAATCCATGCAGCTCGTACAAGTATCTGCACAATTGGATGTTGATTTTTCAATTACATTCCTCCATTGATTGAAAGTAGTCTGTTGGTGACGATTGGTGGTGTGATGCGATCTGGTTTTGCCATGATGCGATCAAATGCTTGTTTGTGGTGGCGATCGCTTATCCACTTGTGATAAGTCTGCGAGTGGACTTGGGTAGTATGCCCCATTTGTTGGGCGGCTAATTCTAGGGGTAAACCAAATTCCATAGACCTGATCGCCCAAGCATGGCGTAAATCGTAAGGGGCAAATGATATACCAGCTTTTTTAAAGGCTATAGATGCTGAGTTCCCTGTATTTTTGCTTTTTGGCATTTTGATATTTTTCAAATTGAACAGGTCAAACCATTCAGGGTAGATCGGGTAGACGAGGCGATCGCTGCATAAACTTTTAGTCCCGTGAACGATTAGTACGGGCATCTGGAAAAAGTCAAGCTTTGTTAATTCACTTGGTCTAATGCCATAGGTGGCGATGATGCCATAGGCTGAACGCCAAGCAGTGTGTTTTATTTTTAAATAGCAGTCTTGAATTTCTGCATCGGTTGGTAAGTTGCGGGTTTCAACTGTGGCGGGTGAGTAGTTGCCTTTATATGGCGATAAGTCTATGGGTATGCCAGCAAATTTGAACAGCGCAGAAATCGCGAAGCAATGCCGATGTCTTTTTCTTGTGTTGGGCGGTATTTTGTAAATCGCGGCGATCGCTCTTTCAGGGTCTAAGTTTTCCAGAATTTTGAAGGAGTCTGCATAATCTTTTTTCCAAGTCCTCTCATTGATGCCCTGAGCAAATTTATGTTGTTTGAATTTTTGAATCCATTGCTCAAAAGTTAGGGGCTGCTCTACATCATTGTTTAGGTATGGCGACCAGTCGAAAATCGATTGATCAAGCAATGCACTTATTTTTCGGGCTTCATTTTCTGCAAATGCCACACCCGCGTCAGTTGCATTGACCTTTAAAAATATCCTTTGACGATGCCAGTCGTCACGCCCTGATGTTGGCTTTGCTGGGAATGTACCTCTAAGCAATAGGCGATCGCCTCTCCGTTCAATAGCACATCGCGCCCGAACAGATTTAAGCCTAGAGTTAGCTTCAGCCATAGCTTGTGCTAATCTATCCATATATTTTGCATTGTATTTAACTCTTGTCAAACCGCCGTTGCATGGCGGTTTTTTGCATTATACCAGTGACCAAATTAGTGACCACTTTTACCTAAATTAGTGACCACTAATAACAGTTTTTAATAAACGAAACCCCTGTAGATATAGCTTTCTAGGCTGTTTACCTACAGGGGCTTGGGTTTTGCAATTAATCACAAAGACCGCACTTCGTGCGGTCTTTGTGATGTCTGAATTACCTTTGTAATTAAGCATTTCAGCTATAGGCATTTTTAAGCAGTGACCAAAATAGTGACCATTATCCAAGTCAAAATTGAATAATGGTCACTATTTTTAACTCATCTCTTTTCGGGGGCAATCTCCCAATATTTTTGGATTGCCTCAACATTGAAATAAAGTTTTGATTTGCGTCCACCTTTGCGACGGCGATCGATGTAGTGGACACCGTGCTTAAATTCTTTGAGATATGACCTTAAAGTTGTTCGGCATATCCCAAGGATTTGAAGCGCTTCACCCATAGGAAAGTATTTCTTTTCCATAGGCTAGTAGTCGAAAGTTTCTGGGTCATGATCGGGCGGCGCGACAGAGAATAGTCCCTCAAGCTCGTCTAGATGTTCTTCCAGAAAATCGCCCTCTAGGGTTTCTTCAAATTCTTCATTGGTCATGAGGTTGGGATTACCCCAAGCTTCTTCGATCGCTTTAACGACTGTTGGCATCTGCTCGCGGTAGCGATCGCAAAAGCCAGTAACAAATTCTTTGCAAAAAGCTTCACTTGTTTCTGGAAGATCAAGGCATATAGCGGCGGCTTGAACGACGGCGGCTAACAAATAGCCTTTGTCGGCGGTCATGGCAAATTGCAGGGTGTTCATTGCTGCAAGTTCTTTGGATTGCTGTTCAAAAATTTCTTGGTAGTTCATGAAGCGGTGTCCTCGTCGGTGAGTATGGGTCGGAATACTGAGGGGGTAGGGGCGGGTTGAAAGGCGATCGCGCACTGGTTTAGTAGTGCGGTGGCGATTAAGATTTTTTGAGCTACGGGTAGACGCTCTAGATAGGCTTCTGTTTCCAGTGGTAAGGGATGACTTCTGGAAGAGTAGTAATAGGAAATGGGTTTCATAGTTATTTGATGCAGGGTGGGTTAGATGGATATTGGGTGCGAGGGTCGGCACAACTGCGAGGATCTTGGGAGTATCCAAAAATTGGGAAGGTGATAGGAATAAACGTCATGGCGACGAGTAGGGCTATTGCGGTGAGTTGGTGTTTGTTCATTTGAGTAGATCGATTTGAATGAGTGGCGGGTTGTATTGGCGATCGCAGGTGGCGATAAATTGATCGACCTGTCTTTCTTTGAACTTACAGGCATCAAGTGTTAACCTGTTGCGGGTCTGAAAGTAGCTCTTTTGCAAGAGCCTCATTTCCGCGACGGCTGCAATAAATTCGGGGTATGTCATAGCGCCATAGTGGTTTTTTTGGGTAATAAGACAAAACGCCTCAAATAGTTGAGGCGTTTTGTCTTTGGTTTAAATGGGGGGGGTAATGGTTAACGCCTCACTATTTGGTTTTCATGGTACATCGAAAAATCAAGTATCAAGTCGCAGGAAAATCACGGCTACTTACGGGGTAAGGAGCTTTTAGCCTGTGTGGAACGTGCGAAAATCAAACTTAAGAATTTTTTGTCAAGGACAGCGCTCTAACTTTTGGTTGGGGTGCTGTCCTTGCTTTGTTGATTTGATGTTACACCTAAGTCACATCTTGTGTCAACAAAGTCACTTTACGGTACTTTGATGTAACATATACAATGAAATCACAATCCCCATTAATACCGCTTATGGCAATTAGAGGAGTAACTCAACAGCAAATTGCGGATGCTTTAGATATAAGGCGTGAGACAGTTTCTAGATGGATGACTGGTAAAACACCAGCACGCTTAAGTCTTGATGAATGGGACAAACTAGCCAAACTTCTCGGAACTACTGTGGACAAACTACCCCGCAGTTTTGCACCTGCACCAATTCATATCGATGAAGCAACTGCAATAATCAAGCCATAGATCAACGACTACTTACAGCCTTTCACCGTGGAACGTGCGAGCCGTAAACCTCACCGATCTAGAGAAATGAACACAGCAGCACATTACCGATTAACGAGTGATGAGTTTTTAACCATCAACTCGAAACTTACTGATGCCCAATTACGGGTTTACCTTTATTACAAAACACTCGACCCATTTGGCGATCGCAGAGTAGAAATTTGCACCAAAGCGATCGCAGAAACTTTGGGCATTACCCAACGATGTGTACAAATTGCACTGAACAAATTGTCATCGATGGGACTATTAATATGGCAAAAATCCAAGTCATTCGTCATGCGATCTTTGGATCGCCGAGGCGAACGTAGGATCGCCGAGGCGAACGTAGGATCGCCTCGGCGAACGCAGGATCGCGAACGACAGCTAGAACTCTCTCTAGAAGCGGCTTCTGAAGCCTCTCAATCTTCTTCATCCTTATTCAAACTAGATCATGATCAAGAGGATGATTTTGAAAATTTAGAAAACACGGAAATTTCAGAAATTAGCATCGAGGAGAATGATCAGGAAATTTCTGTAGATGAGGCGATCGCAGAAATTCAAAAAGCAATGGGTGATGAACCAGATCAGCTAGATGAAGATTTTGACGATGTAGAGGCTGATCAGGATGAAGATGATAAATCACTTCCTGAAACACCAAAAGCACCTAC
>Ga0316612_1000548_pt1 | contig 11216 bp, 8 predicted proteins | sample MIS2016226_MG_FD_207676 | JGI IMG/M metagenome (GOLD analysis project Ga0316612, IMG submission 207676) | Microbial mat bacterial communities from Middle Island sinkhole, Lake Huron, Michigan, United States - MIS.2016.226 | ecosystem: Environmental > Aquatic > Freshwater > Lake > Sediment... | reverse complement strand
AAATAGGAGATGTAATAGCTGTTACTACTTAAATCCCCCCTTATAGGGTTTAAGTATGTAATTTAATTTCAGTAGTAATTTTGACATATATACCTTTATATGGCTGAAATTAATACACAAGAAACAGTAGTAGAACAAAGTACACAACCAATAATAAGCGATGCTGTTGTTGAAAGTACAAATCTACCACAAGAAACACAAAATGTAGTTCAATCAGAAGAAAAAGTAGTAAATGAAGTAGTAGAAACACAAACATCTTCACAGGAAGAAGTACACAATGATACTACTAATACAGAATCTTCGGATAATGTTACCAAAGAAGAACAAAACCAACCTACCACACACGATGTTGATAGTGGATTAACTGATGATGTACTTTTGCAGGAACTTACCAAAAAAGGTATTAGCGTACAATCATTAGATGAATTACAATCTAAACTTTCCATTGATGATAATTTATTAAAATTAAATAACTTAATCAAAGATACAGGTCTTGATTTGAATACAGGAATGCAAGTATTTAATGAATTAAATCAAGACTATAATGCTTATGATAAGGTAGATTTATCTTTAATGTATTACAAAGATAATGAGAGTTTAGATGAAGATGAATTAGTTGTTTTAGCAGAAAGGCTTTATGTAATTAACATTCCTACTTATGAACAATGGATAGAATCAAATAATATTGATGAGTTTTCAGATGAGGATGATAACTTAGAGGATTACAAGTCTTTGGTTAAAAATATTAAATCACATAACATTAATGCTAAAATGGAATTAAATAAAATCCATGAACAAGCATTGGGTTATTATAATTCACGAAAAGAGAAGTATAAATCAGATATTCAAAATATTGTTAAAATTGACAAAGAAACACATTTTAATAATATTGATGATGCTGTAAAGGGTATTGAAGGAATTGATATTGGTAATGAGAAATATGTATTTACCAATGATGATAAACTTCATATATCTGAAACAGCAAAAGGAATTGATGCTATTGTTGGAAATATGTTAAATCCCAATAATTCTTTTAAAGACTATAAAAGTTCAGTTGAAAAAATAGCAAGATTAGATGATACCTATTTTGGCAACATTATAAAGGCTATTTACAATAAAGGAATTATACAAGGAGAGTTAAATAATATTCAACAAAAGCAAAACATCACGCTTAATGGAGTGTCAAGAACACCCGCACCCACATCAAATAATAGTGGATTTTCCATTGAAAAATTGATGAATAGCCGACCGAAAATTGGCTTTTAATTATTTAACCTTATAAATTTAAAATTATGGCTTTCGCACAAAATACAACTGTACTTCCAAACATAAGCAAGTACACACCAAAATCAACTATACATTCAAGTTTAGAAATAAGCTGTTTAGAATTTCCTGAAAACATTGGAGCATTTTACACGAACTATCGTGGAAGTGGTGCAATGGCTTTAATGGATTTCTTTAGAATGTCAGGACAAGAATTGACTACTTCAAGTAATCAAATCATGGCAGAAGAAATTGAAATGTCAAATGAATTATACTTTGATTATCCTGGACTTGTAACAAGAGTAGGAAAAGTATTAACATTGAATCCTGCTATATTTAATACTATTGAAGATTTAAACTTTGATGCTTGTCAAGACCCAACTAATATACAATGGTTAATTCCAATAGATAAACAAGTAAGAATATCTGATGCAACTGGAGCAAGTGCAATCGCAAGAGTAAAAGAAATTTCAGTTGATGGATTGGAAATGACTTTAGACGATTATGGTACAGCAGATTTAGACGCATTAGCGACCACTGATTTAGTTGTGGATATGAGTTTAGCAGGAGATGAGGACGAAAAATCATGTGGTAATTGTATTGGTTACAAAACATTACCAAAATATTATGAAAATCAATTCCAAGCGTGGACACCTTGTTTCTCTTATGATAAATTAGATTTAACAGAAGATAATAACTGTTTAACAGATAAAGCATCTAACAAATATTTTACTGATACAACATTAGATAATAAAATATCTGAAATATGGGTAGGTATTGCAAAATCAACATTCTTCACAAAAAGAGCAGATGCAACAGGAGATGTAGATGTTTCAGGATATGGAGGTAAACAATATGGAGTAATAGAGCAAATCATATCTCAATGTAACTTAAATTTAGGATATATTCAAACAGAGGTTGATTTAGAAATTATTGTAGATTATCTAAATAGCATTAATGCTCCTAAGGATTATGTATTTATATGTAATACTCAACAAGCGAGATATTTTGATGCTTATTTAACACAAGATGTACAATTACAATACAACCCATTTGCAGGAAGTTGTGATATGATGAGATGTTATCGTTTCAAAGGATTTAGCAAAGATGGTTATGAGTTTTATTACCATACGGCTGATTGGTTGACTTCTGGTATAAATAATAGTCCTGCTGTAATAGAATCAAACCCTTATTATTTAGGTATGCCTTACGGTGTTAGAAGCGTAAGTGTTGATGGTAGAAAAGGAAACTTAAACTTCTTCAACCTTATATTTAAAGAAACAGGTGGGAACTTGTGGAAAATGTATCGTGATGAGAAAGAAAACCCACAGGCAGGATGTACTGATGTAACGGTAGCGTGGAAAACAATTTGGTCTAACTTAGTATTAGGTAGAAAATACTTTTTATTAGGAATGAATCCGAAAGCAGCTCTTACTTATACAGCAAGAACATAGTATAAATAAACCCAATAAACACAGATTATTAAATTAGTCTGTGTTTATTTTAAATATCAATAAATGTCAGAAAACGTAATTACTTATGTGTCAAAGAAAGGAAATGTAACAATTCCAGCACAAACAGAACCATTGGATTATACTCGTCCTACAAAAAATGATCCAACAAAAACAGAAACCATTAGAACAAGGTTGCGTTATTGTGAGGGAGAACAATCACTAATCCCAAGTGAGCAATCTGTTCACGCAAAACCTAAACCAATTAGATTTAATGGAATATCATTGAGAGCAGATAAAAGTGATTATTTACTAAATGATTATTTAAAACATACACCATCTTTTTTGTCAGGTTTTATTTCAATACATAATCCTTCCAAATTAGTAAATGACAAAGTAAATGAAAGAATTAAATTTCACGAGGCGGAAAAATTAATTGTAGAAGCTAATGAAGTTTCAAGATTTGTAGCATACTTTGTTGAAGTTGGCAAAAAAGCAGTTGGAAAATCTGCTGATTACATACAGCAAGAGTTATTCAAATTATTAGACGATTCCACACCTGAAAAAATAATTTCATTATTTAAAGATGTAAACACAGATATTGAACTTACAGCAAGTGCAATTTATCGTGAAGTAATCCAATATGAAGGTGGCAAGTATATTTGGTATGGACAAAAACACAATGTAATTTTTGAAGTTCCAAAAGGTAAGGACTACACTGAAGCATTTGCAGAATTTTTAAACACCAATGAAGGAAAGGTGGTTAAAAAAGAAATAGTATTAAAAGTAAATAAAGAGTTTGTACCACAAAAACAAGCACCAATTTTAACTAATATTTCAGGAATTGGAGATGGAGTTAAAAAAACACTAAACGCAATAGGTATTTTATCTGTTAGTGATTTAGCAAATGAAACAGAAGAAAGCATAAATACAAAATTAACAAATAGAGCATTGCAAATTAAATCACCTAATTTAAACTTAGGGCAATGGATTGCAGATGCTAAAACAATGTTAGAATAGTAAATGTTAATTGATGAAATATACCAAGCATTACTCGTATTAGCCAACAAGAACCAACGAGGAAAAATTACTCCGACAGAGTATAATTTTGTGTTGCCTATAATCATTCAAAAAATTTATGATGAATACTTTGGGGATAATAGAAAATCGGTTAATAAAAAAAATGTTTATAGAAATGGTGTAAATTTATCAGATGAGCAATTCTTTATAAATCAATTATTAGAATATTATATAGTGCCTAATGTAACTACAATAGTTACAGATGGCACTTTTTCTATTCCCAATGAAGTAGATGGGCGAAAGATTGCATACATACATTCCATTATAGATAGTAATAAGAGAGTATATGACAAGGTTGATTTTAGAAACCTACAACTACATTTAAGCAACACACGATACGCACCAAGTGAGTGCTACCCTGAATATTGTTTAGCAGATGGAAAGATTACTATAAACCCTGAAACGGCAAGTGTGAAAGTGAGTTATATACGCTTTCCAAAGAAACCAAAATATACCTATGTAGAGTTTGGCGGTAGAGAGATGTTTAATCCTGATGCAAGTGATTTTCAAGATATAGATATGCACGAAAGACAAAAGGACAGAATATTATATGAATTATGTATTCATTTTGGATTGAGTATAAGAGAAGCTGAAATGGTACATGTAGGACAAGCATTGGAAAGTGATGAATACCAAAAAGAACAATCAAGTTAGAAAATGACAGAGCAACAGTATCTTAATTATGAAGTATCTTCAAATAATCTTCCTTCCTTAAAAGATGTGATAGACTACATACTTATTGAGAAGACGGATGAAGATTCTATGTTAAGAAATGCTCAACGCTTACATTTGATTATGTTGGCTAAAGAAGCCGTAAACCAACTTAAATTTAAAAATACAGATTTAGTAAAAGCCATAATATTTGATGTTCCGAGCAATTTAATAATGCCATTTGAAGATGATTATTCAGAATTTGTAAGAGCAAGTGTTAAATGTGGTTGTGAATATTACCCATTAAAAACAAATAATAAACCAAAAAGCATAACTACCTATTTACAAGATTGCAAAGGAGAATTAATATTTGACTGCAATGGAGAAGTAGTAAATGCTGATAGTGATTTAAAGTGTTCGCACGACAATTGCTATAAAGAATGTAATACTTGTGTAAAGGTGTGTTTTTCTACCGACCCATGCGATGAGTGTGCAAATAAATTTAAGAATAGTAGTATTTGGGTGCGAGATGGTTTTTACCAATTTAGTAATGATTTAGAGGATGCAGAAGTATTTTTAGAGTATTTGGCAGACGATACAAAAGACGCAAACGGCAACTATGTAAGTGAATGTGCAATAAAAGTAAAACCGATATACTTTGAGGCGATAAAGTTTTATGTATATTGGAAATACTATATTAACAGGTCAAGCACAACAAGATTAGCACCATACTATAAGTCAGAGTGGGAAAGAGAATTGAGAAAGATTGACAAGAAAAAAACAAAGAAAACCACTATTGACGAGATAAATAATATAATGTCATTAATTAGAAGTTTGTAATGGAAATAAAAAATACATTTACTTCCAGCAGAATGAATAAAGATAATAACTTTCGATTACTGAAAGATAGTGAATATATTCATGCTGAAAATCTACGCTTCTACAATGAGGGAAACAATGGAGTAGCACAAAACATAAAGGGAAATTTAGAAATTAGCAATATAGTTTCTGATGTAACAAACCCTAAATGTGTAGGAGCAACTGCGGATTTAAGTAGCAATAGGATTTTATACCACATAGCAGGGGATAATAAATGTAAGTTAGTAGAGTTTAACTTAACCAATAATCAAACAACAATAATATTAGAACACAATAATTTATTGGGATTCAGTCAGGATAGAATTATTTATGGAATGAATGAAATAGATGGATTGTATTATTGGGTAGATACATTAACCAACGCACCAAGATTTTGTAATATTGAAAGAGCAAAGACCTATGGATTAAATGGATTTACAGAGAATGATATTTCAGTAATAAAAAAACCACCATTTGAAGAGCCGAGATTAACATTTGACTATACCATTTCAGAAGAAGAAAACGATATAGAAGAAAGATATATATCATTTTGCTATCGGTACAAGTATTTAGATAATGAATATTCTACATTATCATTTTTTTCAGATATAGCATTTTACCCTAAAAGGTATCAAATATCAATACACGAGTTTTTTAATGAAGGTATGATAAATATTTTTAATAAAGTAACTGTATTTTTTAATACTGGAGATAGAAATATAAAGGAAGTAGATATATGTTTCAGAGAGACAAATTCATTAAACACCTACCTTGTAAAAACAATAAACAAGATAGACGAAGGATATGGCGATAGTGAAGAAAGAAGTGTTGAGTTTTTTAATAATAAAATATACACTTTAATACCTGAAGTAGAATCTATACAATTATATTCCAATGTACCAAGAAAAGCATTTGACCAAGACCTAATAGGTAATAGATTAGTATATGGAAACTATAAGGAGGGATATAATCAAACAGACTGTAATGGCAATAAAATTATACCTGATTACAAATTAAGCATTGTTTCTGAAAATATTTCAGAATTGAATAATATTGATATTTATACACAGGACGAGTATATAGAGTTTGATTTTGATAACCAAGATTTAAAAAATGGCAGAGTATTAAATTTTAGTTTATACTTTATAAACGTATTGGGCGGAGGGACTAATTTCGAGCAAGAGTTTTTATTTACGTTACCACAAGACTTTACAGATATATTAGATTTATCAACTAATACTTTATGGATAGATTTTATAGAAAATCAAGTAAAACAATCCTTTATTGATGAATATGTAAACTTACCTAATGAAATATTAGACAGCTATACTTTTGATATAACATACACAGCAAATACAATAAGGTTTAATTCGCCTACAATAATATATAAAGAATATAATTCATTACCGTATGATAATACTAATTTAGATTTTGAATTACATAATTTAACATTTAAAGCAAGTCCAGATTTGTTTGTATTATTTACAGATAGTAATTCAAGTAAGAGTTTAAAATCTAATCGATCCTATCAAGCCGTTATATCGTATTATGACGATTACAATAGGTTTGTTGGTGTGTTGTATGACAAAGAAGATAATACGGTATTTAATCCGCACCAAAACGCAATATTTAAGAATCAAATTAAAATAAACATTAACAACTATCCTATTTGTGGAGCAACCAAATATAAAATAGCAGTAAGGGAGAATAAGTTTTCGTATCAAAATTTATTTTTAGATAAGTTTTATTACGACCAAATATATGTATATTTCAAGTTGGAGGGTGAGAATAAAAATAAAGTAAGTGAAAATGATACTATTGTTTTAAAGTCTAAATATGGAGAGTTTTATCATGACTACAAAAAGGTAAAAGTACTTTCAGTAACTAATGAATTATCAAACTTTATCGCAGATAACAAACAACCTATAAATCAATTAGGAACACAAGGAGTATTCAAGTCTACACCCAACATGACAAAAATTATTGAAGAAGGAGGTTTGTATATGAAAATAAAGAAAGAATACATTCCGTTTGATGAAGATGATTACAAGTATTTAAGTGCTAATGATTATCAATCAAGAAGAACAACTACTCCTGAAAATTTTTTAAAATTTTGTGATGGTACGGTTATAGAGGGGGCGTTAATAAAGTTTTCGCTAAACAATAGAGCATATAAAACTAATAATAGAGGTTATAGAGAATATATTTTAAATAAAGAATATTTTGCGAAAACAACATATAATAATTTTAAAGAATTTTTTGAAACACAAGTAATTGAATTATGGGGAACTTTTACAGAGACATTTACTAATGGAACACTTACCACTAAAAATCCATATAAATTTACTCATTCGTGGGAAGTAGATGGAGATGGTTGTGATGTATTAAAAATAACTGGAGGAGACAGAGGATTACAAGCACATCCTTCACGTTTTGGAACTACAATAGAAATTCAAAATAATGTTACTTACATATTTGAAACACTACCTAAATTAGAGAACTCAACTACCTACCACGAAACGATAGGAACGTGGGAAATAATTAATAATCAACACGAACTTACCGAAATAATATTACCACATTATAATTGTTATTCGTGGGGTAATGGTATAGAAAGTTATAGAATAAAAGACGATTGGAATACCCCTGAACTTAACCATAAATTTAGACCCATTGAATTATTAAAAGACGGTTACAAGGAAACACATAGGGCGACCGATTTAACATATTCAGACATATTCCAAAAGGACACAGAGTATAATGGATTATCTACATTTAATTTAACAGAAGGAAATTATTTTACTTGTCCTTATGAACAAGGACATATACAAAGGATAAAGTCAAGGGATACAGATATAGCAGTATTCCAACAAAATAAAATAGGTAAGGTAGTTTATGGAAAATCTGTAACAGCCGACTTAAAAGGAATAGCAACAGCACAAGACAATAGAGATGTGCTTTCCGCTTATGTAGATTTGCGAGGTTTACATGGAACTATAAACCCTGAAAGTTTAGTGTATGATGAAGATATGATCTACATAGTAGATAAGATAAATGGAGATTTCATAATTATTGCAGGAGACCAAATAAAAAATCTTTCTGAAACGGTAGTAGAGCAACATTGGAAAGAATTAACAAAAATAAATGAAAGGTTTATTGGTGGATTTGACCCTGAAAATAATGAGTACCTATGTTTCATTGAGGGTCAAACAAATAAAATATTAGGTTATCAAATAGCCACAGACGGACACCCAAGTTATTACACTTTTCAAACTGATTACATATTAGGGGTGAACAAAAGACTATTTATGTGGCAAAACGGAGTTATGTTTGAGCAAAATGTAAACCCATTAAGAAGTACATTTTTCAATCAATATCAAAAACCAAGATTAGAGTTTTATGCAAATCACTTTCCAAGTGATGACAAGGTATATAAAACAATGAAATTGGAAAGTACTCACGCATGGGATATTATAGAAGCAAAAACAAATCTAAACCAAACTGATATAAAAGCGAGTGAGTTTGAGAAAAAAGAAAGTTATTGGTTTTCATACTTTAATAGAAATACAAATCAAGACCTTTCCAATGCTTACGGTATAGGTTTAATAAAATCCTTTAACGGAAATACATTAGAGTTCACGAGTGTACCTGATTACATTTCAATAGGCGATATGTTCGCTATAAATGAAAACTTTGAAAGAGAAATTGTAGGGATAACAAAGAATACGATTACCTTAAATAACATAGTAGGATTATCAGTCGGAGCGTTTGCTTATGCAAAAAAGAATAGCAGAATAGATGGAGAAGCAATAAGAGGTTTTTACAATAGAATAACAATGGAATTAAACAACGTAACAGACCATAGCGAGATATTCGCAGTAAGTCAAGAAGCGTTTAAATCATACTTATAATGAAAATAGAATTAAAGACAAACGAATTTTTAACCACCTTTAATAAGTGGATGGAGAGAACACCAAACTTTGTTCCATTAGCAATAATACCATCATTCTTTTTAGTTTGTAGCAATGAAGAAAAAGACCTTTTTGCATTAATGGTATTTGAGCCAATGAATAGCAATACAGCGTGGATTGGATTTCCATTAAAAAATCCTGATTCCACAAAAGAAGAAAGAGAGGGAGGACTTACCTATTTATTAGAAGAATCCACACATTACTTAAAGAATAAAGGATATAACTTTATTTGGACGACAAGTGCGACACCACCAGTTGTAGAAGCACTAAAAGAAGCGAATTTTAAAGAAGGAGATACAAATATAAATCAATACTATTACAGATGGGAGAAATAGCAGCAATAGGTGGAGCAGTACAATTAGGCACAGGTATCTATAATGCAATAGATGGAAATAAAAGAAGAAAGAACGCAGAGGAAGCAATAAGAAATTATAAGCGACAAGCGTTGAATAATGCTTATGCTAATTTGGGAGTAAGTTATTTAAGTTCTGATTTGCAAAGTGAGGAAATGCAAAGACAATTAGCCACAAGTACAAATGCTTTAAGAGGCGGAGGAACACGAGCATTGGTTGGAAGTTTACCACAATTACAGCAAGGACAAATACAACAAAGCCGACAGATAGGATCAGATTTAGACCAGCAATATATTCAAAACCAACAATTAGAAGCACAAGGCAATATGAAGGTACAAGATATGCAGGAACAAAGAGAGTACAGAGATTTAGCAGGACTGGGAGCAGAAAGAGAAGCTGGGAAACAACAATTTAGCGGTGCTTTACAAGGAATAGGACAATCCGTAACAAGTGCAGGGATAGCAAGTTTAATAACAGGAATAAATCCATTTTCTAAAACAGTAAGCGACACTACTGGAGGTGGTGTTTTAGAAAATAGTGGACTACAACCATTAGGAACTATATCTCAAAGTGTTCCATCAATAGCCAATTCACCGAGCCTTGAAATGGCTCAATACAAGAATTACGCAAGTAACAATATTCCAAGATTGATTAACGAAACAACAGGAACTATGATGCCTAATTATGTACAACAACAAAGTGGTAACAATCAAAATTATGTGCAACAGCAAGGATATGACAATCCATTTTGGGGAGGAATAAATAGATTAATGTTTCCTTATAAATAAATAAATTATGCCAACACCAGGAACACCCGCATCAGTATCAACAGGAGGAACGTATGTAGCGTTACAATCGGCTAACCCCGTATTGTGGGAGGGTGGTGCTATTATGGAAAACCAATTTAGATACCTAACAAAAGTAATTGGAGAGAGAGAAGCAAATAAGGCAAGAGCCGAAGCAGAGAAAAATAAAGAAATTGGCGATATGTGGTTGAAACTTGATTTAAAACCAAGCCAAGTAGATGGAGTTTTTAAACAACAATATTTAGATTTTGCTAATAGTAAAATACAACAAGCAGGAAAATTATTAGCAAGGTATAAAGAAGTAGGAGATATTTCTTACTTATCTGAAATAAACCACATTAAAGGAGAATTATCTACGATACCTGAATTACTTACAAAAGCAGGGAATGGATATACTGCCTATGTAAATGCACTAAATAATAGAAAAGAATTAAGTAAGTCATTAAATGCTTCACAGATAAGTTTTTTTGATGGTATAAATAAAGGGCAAATAATATTTGGAGAAGACCCGATAACCAAAAAAGGAATATTTATAACAGCAGGAAAAGAGGTTGAGAAAGATGCAAATGGAAATCCAATCTATAATGAAGTAGATGACGGAACAGGAAACAAAATAAAAGAACCTAAATATAAGCAATCCATAGAGAAAAAAGATTTAGGAGATATGGGTTATATATTCAACCAAAACACCTTATTAAGAGAAAAAACAGAATATGATAAAAATTGGGATGATGCAGTAAAGAGTAGATTCTTTGTAAATAAAAAAGAAGATGGTTCATCTTA
>Ga0316612_1000547_pt1 | contig 11224 bp, 11 predicted proteins | sample MIS2016226_MG_FD_207676 | JGI IMG/M metagenome (GOLD analysis project Ga0316612, IMG submission 207676) | Microbial mat bacterial communities from Middle Island sinkhole, Lake Huron, Michigan, United States - MIS.2016.226 | ecosystem: Environmental > Aquatic > Freshwater > Lake > Sediment... | reverse complement strand
TGTTAGGTCTGTATTGAGAATCAAAAGTTATAAATTCAATTCCATTTTGTAATCTTCCATCAAATAACCGTTGCCAATGTCTAAATCTTCTTCGGCAACAATTTCAAAACCCAATTTTTTGTAGAAATAAACGGCTTTGTTGAATTTATTGACATTTAATGAAATTACATCTGATTGATTTTCTTTGGCAATGGCAATCACATTTTCGATTAGTGCTTTTCCAACGCCTTTGCCTTGTGCTCGGGGTAGAATATAAATTTTATGAAGTCGAGTTACTTTATTATTTCGATAATTATTTTCGCAACTCGAAAAACCCAAACAAGTTTTCCCTTCATAAGCCAAGAAAAACATCGATTTTGTCGTCAATTGTTCCAACAAAGAGTTGTCAGAATACATTAAATCCAACATATATTCCAATTGTGCCGAAGATAAAATTGATCCATAAGTTAGCGGCCAAGTTTGATGTGCAATTTCTTGAATTATCGGAATATCCTTCCTCGTGGCTTGCGAAATGGTAATCATTTATTGGGTATAAACGGTATTTTCTTGTTCGGCAACTCTAATAAAGGTGGTTCTTTTGGTCAATTCTTTCAATCGGGAAGCACCAACATAAGTACAGGCACTTCGCAAACCACCCAAAATATCTTTCAAAGTCGCTTCGACATCGCCTCGAAATGGAACTTGCACCGTTTTTCCTTCACTTGCTCGGTATTCCGCCACACCGCCAACGTGTTTTTCCATGGCTGTGGTTGAACTCATTCCGTAAAATTGCTTGGATTTTTCGCCGTTGATTTCTACCATTTCGCCACCACTTTCGGTATGACCGGCTAACATTCCGCCAAGCATTACAAAATCGGCTCCAGCACCAAAGGCTTTTGCCACATCGCCCGGCGTTTTGCAACCCCCATCACTAATGATTTGTCCGCCAAGCCCGTGAGCGGCATCGGCACATTCGATAATAGCTGAAAGTTGGGGATAACCAACACCAGTTTTTACTCTGGTGGTACAAACGGAACCGGGGCCAATGCCTACCTTAATTATATCGGCTCCAGCCAATAACAATTCTTCGACCATTTCGCCCGTAACCACATTGCCAGCAATAATTACTTTGTCGGGATATTGTTTTCGGGTTTGCTGCACAAAATTTACAAAATGCTCCGAATAGCCATTGGCAACATCAATACAAATGAATTTCAATAGCGGATTGGCTTCAAAAATATCGGCTATTTTTTTGGAGTCATTTTTTCCTGTTCCTGTGCTTATGGCAATATAATCATAGATTTCTGGAGAAACATCACGCAAAAAATCATTCCATTCTTGAACGGAATAATGTTTGTGAATGGCAGTAAAAAATTGGTCTTGTGCCAAAGCTTTCGCCATGGCATAAGTTCCTACTGTATCCATATTGGCAGCCATAATGGGAACTCCAGTCCAAAGAGTTGTGCTGTGCAAAAATTTGAATTCTCTCTCTAAACTGACGTGAGAACGGCTCTTCAATGTGGATCTTTTGGGTCTAATCATCACATCTTTGAACCCCAATTTCATTTCTGTTTCTATTCTCATACTGAAGTATTTTTATTGTTGTAAAAACCAAACTTTATTTTATTTCTATAATAAAAAGTTGGTAATTATTCATTACATTTTCCCAAGGTTGAAACCGTGGGTTATGGTTTTTCTGGTTTTTTCAGTCTATTGTCGATTTCCGATAGATACCCAAAAGCCAATTTTCAAACTCCATTTTATATCAAATCGCTTAAACTATTCACTGCCAAATATCTTTCGACCGTAAATCCTTCGGCATAATCGGTGCCTATTAATCGCCCTAATTCCTTTGGTCTATAATCAAGACTTTCCAAAAAGTTTTTGGAGGCAATCAATGTTTCAGGCTCGTTTGAATTGGGATTGTAAAACTGCGAACCATAAGCTATTATTGCCTCTACCCTCTTTTCGTTGAAACCTGAAATATCAACAACAAAATCGGGAGTTATATCTTTCCATTGAATGTAATGATACACCAATTTGGGTCGCCAAACTAGTTGTTTTTCGCCATCGAGTTTTGTTTCGATTTTTATTAATCCCGACAAAAAACAAGCATCCGAAACCAATTGGCTGCCTTTTCCGTGATCAATATGGCGATCGTCTATGGCGTTACAAATCACAATTTCGGGTTGGTATTTGCGAATCATTTGAATAATTTTCAGTTGATGTGCTTCGTCATTGACAAAAAAACCATCTCGCATATCTAAATTCTCCCTTACCAAAACGCCTAAAATCTTAGCCGCTGCTGCCGCTTCCTCATTACGAATGGCTACCGAACCTCGAGTGCCGAGTTCGCCACGAGTCAAATCGACAATTCCTACTTTTTTTCCAAAGGAAATTTCCTTGGCTAATGTTCCACCACAACCCAATTCAACATCATCTGGATGTGCACCGAAGGCTAGTATATCTAGTTTCATTTTTCAATTTAAGTATTAAGATTTGAGTATTAAGATTTGAGTATTAAGTATTAAGTATTAAGATTTGAGTATTAAGAATTAAGATTTGAGTATTAAGAATTAAGAATTAAGATTTGAGTATAAAGTATTAAGAGTTTTAGAGTTTTAAGAAACCTATAATCTGTTATCTGCTATCTAAATCTGTAATCTGCTATCTGCTATCTGTAATCCGTAATCTGTAATCTGCTATCTGTAATCTGCTATCTGTAATCTGCCATCTGTAATCTGCCATCTGCAATCTGCTATCTGCTATCTGCTATCTGTAATCTGCCATCTGTAATCTGTAATCTGCTATCTGCTATCTGCTATCTGCTATCTGTAAACTGACAACTTCCTCTAAGGTAGCCATTTCTTCTCAAAATTCGGTTTTCTTTTTTCGAGGAAAGCGTTTCGGCCTTCTTTGGCTTCATCGGTCATGTAGGCTAGTCTTGTGGCTTCGCCTGCAAAAACTTGTTGTCCCACCATTCCGTCGTCGGTAAGATTCATGGCGAATTTTAGCATTTTGATAGAGGTTGGTGATTTTTGCATAATTTCCTGTGCCCATTCAAAAGCGGTATTTTCTAATTCAGCGTGAGGAATCACTGCATTGACCATTCCCATTTCCATAGCTTCATGAGCGGAATAATTGCGTCCGAGGAAGAAGATTTCACGGGCTTTTTTCTGTCCCACCATTTTGGCCAAATAAGCCGAACCATAACCTGCGTCAAAACTCGTCACATCGGCATCGGTTTGTTTGAAAATAGCATGTTCTTTGCTGGCTAAAGTCAGGTCGCAAACCACATGCAAACTGTGTCCGCCCCCTACAGCCCAACCGGGAACTACGGCAATAACCACCTTTGGCATAAAGCGAATCAATCGCTGCACTTCGAGAATATTCAAACGATGTTGTCCGTCATCGCCTACATAACCTTGATGGCCACGAGCATTTTGATCGCCACCACTACAAAAGGAATAAACGCCGTCTTTGGTCGATGGTCCTTCGGCAGAGAGCAACACCACTCCTATCGAAGTGTCTTCCTGAGCATCATAAAAGGCTTGATACAATTCTGAAGTGGTTTTGGGGCGAAAAGCATTGCGAACATTGGGTCGGTTGAAGGCTATTCGAGCCACACCCTGACATTTTTTATAGGTTATATCTTCAAATTCTTTGACAGTTATCCAATCCATTCTAATTGTTTTAAATTTCAAATGTAAAATTAGTGCATTTTTTAGATTATTCTATTAATGAAGTGATTTAAAATAAATACAGCAAGTTTCCAATAATTCTTGTAAAAATTATTTTTAACTATATTTGCAACCGATACTTACAAAACTTATGTTAATTAGAAACCTATTATTAATTGTCATTATATAAGTAAACGGCTTAAATAATTGCTTGTGTAAAAACCTCACCCCGACCCTCTCCAAAGGAGAGGGAGTCTGAACCGCAAAAATATATGACATTTATTATATTATAAATTTAAAACAACTATTTGACTCGTATAAAATATCTTCATATTTAATTTTTTTCTAAACTATGACTCTTGAAAAAATCATTTTTTATAGCCTATTTTTATTTACAGAATGTTGGTTTTCTTATGCTCAAGCATTGGACAGCAGTAATATAGAAAGTCAAGTAAACCTCAAATCTTCTGATACCACACAGGTTAGTTTGAATGAGTCCAAAGTAATTATCAAAGACAGTTTAACGACAACTATAGATTCAATTCCTCCAATTTCAAAACAAAATTCCCTCGTTTATCCACCTCCTTATCGCGATTGGAGAAGATTAGGCTATACGAGTACAATGTATATTGGCACTACCGTTATTGCATTTGGCATACTTTGGGTCATGCCGGAAAGCACTACCAATTGGGACAAAAAGCAGATGAAAGAAAAAGGTATGTTATGGAAATGGAAAGAAAATGTAAAAGCAGGACCAGTTTGGGACAAAGACAATTGGGTGCTCAATTGGATTACCCATCCGTATTGTGGCGGAATATATTATATGACTGCTAGAACGAGTGGTTTTACGGTGGTGGAATCATTTGCCTATTCTACCATTATGTCCACTCTTTTTTGGGAATACGGTATCGAATCCTTTGCCGAAATCCCTTCAAAACAAGACCTTATTATCACGCCAGTGATTGGTTCGGTGATAGGAGAAGGATTTTTCTATGCCAAGAAATCAATCTTAAAACACGACAAGAAAGTTTTAAAATCAAAATTTTTGGGCATTACCAGCCTGTTTTTGATGGATCCATTCAACACTATTTTGGATGGTTTTGGGTACAAAGACAGGGTCAAAACCCAAATGAATGTCGCTCCTGTGGGCGTGAATCAATTCTCGAAAGCACCCATTTGGGGGGTTACTTTTTCGGCGAGGTTTTAGGGTTTTTATGCTTTGTACTTTTTCTAAATCTTTACTTTTTTTTAGTACTCATAATTTTTGCTTGGCATATTCTGTCGCTCGTGCCCAATGTCATTATGTTAAACCCAAATTACGCAATAGAACTAATATCCCGATTTTAACCTTTGTCAAAGTTAAATATACCTATTAAAAACTTTGACAAAGGTGTTAGAGAGTCAATAATTTTCTCTAATGCGTAATTTGGGTTAAAAAAATATCGAAAATTTTTAGCATATTAATAGAATATGTCTATACCTGAATTCGCCTAATAAAATGTTGATTTTCAATAGTTTTAATATCCTGCAAGGTTTCTAAAACCTTGTAGGTAATTGATTTTCAACTATTTTTATTTTTATTTTTTCTAAAATGAGGAATACCGTAATGCATAAGATTTAGATTAGACTACATTTGAAAATTATTTAATCTAAATCTTATAAAAAAATGAAAAAGTTAACTATTGCATTCCTCATTATTACATTATTTATGCCCAAACAATCCAATGCACAAAGTAACGGTGCGGCTGGGGCAATTGCTGTTGGAGCGGGTCTATTAGCCATTGGTGCAGGTATTGCTGCCATGGAGGATATGAAAGAAAGAGCTGAATTGACCGCTACACAATGGGTATTGGCTAATCACCCCGAATTGAATAGCTTTTCATTGAAAACACTTGACTTTAATGGAAAAAAAACAAAAGACATGTCCTCTACTTCTGTCATTTCTTTTAAAATTCAAGAATTTAGTCCAACAGACAATCCAACACTTGATGGAAAAAAGCAAATATTGCTTGCTTTTACAAGTTATGGTTGGATTAGTGATCAAGGCATCGACTTCAACAAAGTAAATTGGTATTTGATAGATAGCACCGAATGGTTGAATATGATGGTAGCTTACGCAAAAGTAGCTTCAAAAGAAAAAAATGAAACGGTTCTAAAAGACGTTTTAAATAATGGTCTAGTGGTTAATAAAGGAATAAAAGCAAAGGGTAAAACGGAAATTCCTTTTTTTAAGTTAGAAGGAGACATGTATTTAGTTACGGATTATTCGTCTGAAATGAAATTGGTTTACAATGAAAAAACGCTAGGGATATTTCTAAAAGACACTGGTAATTTAGTTCAGATGGCAAGGGCTGCTGTTATTGACACTCATGAATTCTTTTTTTTAACGAAATAATGTAAAGGTTTCAAAGGCTACTATTCTTAGGGTTAGACCTAACAGGTTTTTAAAACCTGTTAGGTCTGTATTGATAATCAAAAAGTTATACATTCAAGTCTTGATTTCCTAAATAGTTTTTAGATTTCTAAGGAAGTGATTTTGCCCCATACAATCATTTTTTGTGTTATTTTAATTTTTACCTCTAATAGCTATAATACCCTTTCGGCTTCCTAAATTAAAACATTTATGAAGCCGATTGTCGTTTTTGTCAAAGTCATTTTTTTTAGGCTTATTTTTTCTTATATGTATAAAATAATAAACTGTATTTTCAAATTCCATTTTTTCAAATTTTAATAACCATATTTTACAGTATCTAAAGCTATTTTTAATATTTTATATTACTAATATTCAGTCACTTATAATTTGTAAAAAAAACTAACAAATCACTTCTGTTTGTTAAAAACTCAGTCCATTTGTGAATAAGTTTGACTTTTAATAACCGTAAGAAGATTCTACCTTTGACATCGTCAGTTAGGTACTGCTTGTCAGTACATTAAGACAAACTTTTTTAATGTTTATTTTAATACGATGCAATTATGCCGATTAAATTTAAAACCCAGTCAAGAAAGAATCCTCAGGACATGACTGCCCCTGAAAAATTTTACGCCGCTGCAGTAAGTAACGGCGAAACTGATATGGAAGCTCTCGCAGAGATGATTGCCTATCAGAGTACTTTAACAGATACTGATTGTTATGCAGTATTGAGATCGTTGGAACACAACATCATCAATGAGCTGAAACAAGGCAGAATTGTTAAATTGGGTAGCTTGGGAAATTTCCAAGTGAGTATTAGTTCAGAAGGTAAAGTGACTCCAGAGGAGGTAACTTCAACCGATGTAACTAAAAGCAGAATTCTTTTCCGTCCTGGAAAAAAATTACGCAATTTACTAGGTAATCTAAGTTACCTGAAAGCGAGCTAGTAACCCGCCGTTTAGATCAAATCTAAATGTTTGAAAGCCTCGAGTGTTCCCGCACTCGAGGTTTTTTTTGGTATTTTTTCACGAAACTTTTCGCCAGTTCGTCCTGATTAAACTTTTGCTTCGTCCTGATGAACCAAAAAACTCGTCCTGACGAGCTAAATGACCGGTCAGGACGAATTGAAAATTACTTATAGAGAAAGAAAATGGAGCGTAAATAGCTTTTTTTTGGAGAAATAAAGTGCAAAATCAACAACAAAATTGAGGTTTTTTCGCCAAAACTAAGCTGTTTTTTTACTCCTTTCACTACATTTTGGGCATAAAAAAAGCCCAAAAAAAGCAGCTAGTAACCCGTCTTTTTGAGCAAATTTTAATGTTCGAAAGCCTCGAATAGTTCCCGCTATTCGTATTCGAATTGTGAGGTAAATATAAAAGATATATATACAACTTGTATATTTCCTGTTGAAAAGTCTTTAAAATCGTTGGTATTACTGACTTTAAATGCCATAACTTATTAACGAACGCCCTATTTTGAATGAGAAAAAACGGATAAATATTAAAAAACAATAGTGTAAATAGTGAAAAACGAATAATTTTAATATTGTTTTTAACAAAACTGTTTTTTTGCCCCAAAAATAGGCTTTGAGTCAATGTACAAATCAAAAACATAATGGGATTATACAGTATTTTAATAAAAAACGACGAAATGAGGAAAACCGTAAAGTAGGATTGATTTAATAGTCTAATTTTGAAAAATAAATGATGAAAAAAGTATTCATAAGCCGTATTTTTTTGAGATAAAAGTTAAATAATATGTTCTAAATATGAATAGGTTATTACTTATAAAAAACATAAATTTACGTTTTTATTTTTTGCTTTAAAACTCGAATAAAACACCATAAAGTAGATTTTCAATATTATAACATTTTAAAACAATGAATCAATCCGTACATAATAAATTAGTTTCTTTTATTTGGTCAATTGCAGATGACTGTTTGCGAGATGTTTACGTTCGTGGTAAATATCGTGATGTTATTTTGCCCATGGTAGTGTTACGACGTTTAGATGCATTATTAGAACCTACAAAAGATGCTGTAATGGAAGAATTAGCTTTTCAGCGTGATGAAGCAAAATTAACAGAATGGGAAGAAAAGGGAATGTGTGCTGCTTCGGGGTATGTGTTTTATAATACCAGCGAATGGACCTTGCAGCGTTTGCACAATACGGCAACCAATAGCCAACAATTGCTACAAGCTAATTTTGAAGATTATTTGAATGGTTTCAGTACTAATGTAAAAGAAATTATTGAAAAGTTCAAACTGAAAAGTCAAATACGACACATGGCCAATAAAGATGTGCTGTTAGATGTTTTGGAAAAATTTACTTCGCCTGATATTAACCTTACGCCTTTTGAAAAATTAGATAGTAATGGCAGAAAACTACATGCCCTTTCTAACTTGGGAATGGGCTATGTTTTTGAGGAATTAATTAGAAAGTTTAACGAAGATAATAACGAAGAAGCCGGAGAACACTTTACACCTCGTGAAGTAATTGACCTGATGACACACATTATTTTTGACCCCATAAAGAATAACTTGCCACCAGTAATGACTATTTATGATCCAGCTTGTGGTAGTGGTGGTATGTTGACCGAAGCACAAAATTTCATTAAAGATGAAGAAGGTGAAATTCGTGCCGTGAACTCAGATGTGTATTTGTATGGTAAAGAAATCAATGATGAGACTTATGCCATTTGCAAATCGGATATGATGATTAAAGGAAATAATCCCGAAAATATTCGTGTGGGTTCTACTCTATCTACTGATGAATTTGCAGGAACTACATTTGATTTTATGTTGTCGAATCCGCCTTACGGAAAATCGTGGGCAAGTGAACAAAAATATATTAAAGATGGGAAAGATGTGATTGATGCTCGGTTTCAAATTGCATTAAAAAACTATTGGGGTATAGCAGAAGATGCCGATGCTATTCCACGTTCTTCTGACGGGCAATTGCTTTTTTTGATGGAAATGGTGAGTAAAATGAAATCCCTTTCGCAAAGCCCAACAGGAACACGTATTGCTTCGGTGCATAATGGTAGTAGCTTGTTTACTGGCGATGCCGGTGGTGGCGAAAGCAACATCCGTCGTTATATTATAGAAAACGATTGGTTAGAAGCCATTGTGCAAATGCCAAATAATTTGTTTTACAATACAGGTATTACAACTTATGTTTGGATATTAAGCAACAATAAAACAGCCAACCGAAAAGGGAAAGTACAATTGATTGATGCTGGACAATTGTATAGAAAACTGCGTAAGAATTTAGGTAACAAAAACTGTGAATTTGCACCCGAACACATTACCGAAATTGTAAAAACATACACCGATTTAAAAGCTATTGAACGTAATACTGATGATGGTATTGCTTCAAAAGTATTTGACAATAGCGACTTTGGTTATCACAAAGTAACTATTGAACGACCAAAACGTTTGAAAGCACAATTTACGGCGGAAAAATTGGAAGAATTGCGTTTTGATAAATCATTAAAAGAAGCGATGATGTATGCTTACGAAACTTATAGCGAAGCGGTTTATACCGAAATTTCAAAACACGAAAAAGAACTAACCGATTGGACAGAAAAACAAGAACTAAACCTCAACACTAAACAGTTAAAAGCCCTGTGCAGTGAAACACTTTGGAAAAAACAATTGTTTTTGTTAGAAAATGCGCAATTACTCCTCAAACATGTAGGCAATGCTTTATATACTGATTTTAATGTCTTCAAAGATAAAGTTGATGAAGTTATAAAAGCACAAAAACTAAAACTTGCTGCCTCAGAAAAAAACGCCATTTTAAATGCGGTGAGTTGGTATGATGCCGAAGCCGAAAAAGTAATTAAAGCTACCGTAAAACTAAGTGGCGATAAACTGGATAAAGTATTACAACATTTAGATTGTTCTGAAAATGAATTAGCAAATTATGGTTATTATCCAACGGCTAAAAAAGGAGAATATATAACTTATGAAACCGAAAGCGATTTGCGCGATACCGAAAATGTACCACTCAAAGAAGACCTACATACCTACTTTTTACGTGAAGTAAAACCACATGTGGAAGAAGCTTGGATCAACCTTGACGCAACCAAAATTGGTTATGAAATTAGCTTTAATAAATATTTTTACCAACACAAACCATTGAGAGCTATTGAAGAGGTAACGGCTGATATTTTAGCTTTGGAAAAAGAAAGTGATGGATTGATTGCTGAAATTTTAAATTTATAATTTTTACCTTTCAACAAAATGGAAGAAGAACAAAAAAATATTGAAAAATTGCTCAAAGACCTAAAACCATTGTTAGAACAAATTGAGCTAATACACCACAAGGCTTATTATGAATATAAACCTCAAGTTGAAATGCTCATTTCATCAAGAGTTACAGATGACAACACTATTCAACGTCTTTTAGATTATTTGCTAGACCACAGTTGCAATGAGGAAGTTTTGATTTTATTTAAAAAATTATGCCGTTACTATTGGGATTTTAATCCTCAAGCTACAGCGGATTATATAAATTATTACAGAGAAATGTGGGATAGTGAAGATGATTCAGATAACTAAATTTAATTAGAGATATGCCAAATACTTATTCACAACTTTATATTCAAGCGGTTTTTGCCGTAAAATATCGAAATGCGGTCATTGATAAATCTTGGCGACAAAATTTGATGGCAGTAATAGGAAATTTAATTAATGAAACTGGATGCAAAACTATTATTGTAAACGGTGTTGAAGATCATGTACATTGTTTTTTTATTTTGCAACCAAAGCTGTCTATTTCGGATGTAATGCAAAGTGTAAAAGCAAAATCATCAAAATGGGTCAACGAAAGTAAATTAATCCTCAATAGATTTGAATGGCAGAGAGGATTTGGTGCTTTCAGTTATAGTAAATCTCATGTAGATAATGTTTACAATTATATAGCCAATCAAGAAGCACATCATCACAAAGAAACTTTTAAAGAGGAATACACCAAATTGTTAAAAGCATTTGGGGTGGAATATGATGAGGATTATTATTTTGAGGCATTGTTGTCCGATAAAACTTATCGGAGTTTAATTTTTTCTATATTTTACAAGCATTCGAGAAGTTTTATCCTTGATCAGCTTGTTTTTAAGTGTCCTTTTGAGAATTCGATACGCAAAAAAATAA
>Ga0316612_1000546_pt1 | contig 11234 bp, 10 predicted proteins | sample MIS2016226_MG_FD_207676 | JGI IMG/M metagenome (GOLD analysis project Ga0316612, IMG submission 207676) | Microbial mat bacterial communities from Middle Island sinkhole, Lake Huron, Michigan, United States - MIS.2016.226 | ecosystem: Environmental > Aquatic > Freshwater > Lake > Sediment... | reverse complement strand
CTTAGTTTCGGCGGCGCGGGCTTTGGTGGATTGGATGACCATCACGCTCAATAAAGCCAAGCTAATCAAGACGATAGCGCCGAAGATACCGCCCAACATGGGAGAAATCAGGCGTTGATTCGCGGCGACGATGTAACCGTTATAGAGTTGTTCGATATTATCGAGCAAAGTGGGAGTTAATTGAATTAAATCATTAGCGGAATCTTTAGTAGAAAAGAGCTGCTCAGAAACGTCGAAGAAACCTTCGATACTTTGCATTTTCTCTTGGAATTGAGAGAGCAAATTATCGATAGTTTGTTGAACGGAGGGATGATTTAAGGGCGGTAAATTTCTCGCCTGATCCCCACTTCGAAGTGCTTCTAAGGCTTCACTAAATGCGGCGACATCATCGCCCAGTTGTTGTTCTGCGTCCATGGCGGTTTTATCGCCCCCAAATGAACGGCGCACGTTATTGCCAATGCGTTCTAAGATCATTAATTGGCGGGTTGCAACCAGCATTTGCGCGGGCGTGGGATTAATGCTTTCTAAGGCTTTAATCATCGCTTCGGTATTGCTTTCCACGTCTTTTGTCACGTTTGAAAGTTCGGTGTATCGCTCATACAACGACACCACCACCTCACGATTCTTCAATAAGTCATTGATTAAACCATCACTTTTCTTCCAAGTTTGGTTCAACTTATCTAAAAATTCCTTCACCTCGTCGGGCGTTCCTGGCATTCCGGTGTCGGGATTCCCGTTTTCAATCAACTTCTGGCTTTCTTGAAACGCATTCCGCGTCTGCTCTACCTTTGAAAACCCATCGCTAATCCCATTCGCCGCCCGCAACGACTGCTGCGTCACTTGTTGCGCACCCAACCGCAAGTTCGTCACCTGTTTGAGGTATTGCTCGTCATAACCCGCATCCCGTGCCACCACATAAAACGTCCCCGCCATCAGCACAAACGATACCGCCAACACCACAAACACCCCGATCATTAACCCACTACTCTCTAATTTCTTTAACGCCTCTTTCATCTCTTTCTCCCTCTCTTAATGCCGCATCCAAAAACTTCCCACTCTTCCCTATCCCTAATATATCTAATAACATCCATCCTCTCTCCTCTTCTCCTCCTTCAAATATCCCCCGAGCAAAAGGCGCTAACCATTGTACCTGATCAACATACGGAGGGTTAGCTTCTAAGCACTCTTGAGGAAAATTTTTTATTCCCATCACTTCGTCCACCAAAATACCCGCCGACACACCGCTTTGATTTAGGATCAATAAACGGGTTTTTTTTTCTAGCGAGGTATTTTCGCCTATCAAACACGCTTTTAAATCAATGATGGGGAGTAATTGCCCACGAATATTGGCGATACCGCTGACCCAAGACTTCGCGCCTGGTACTTTAGCGAGGATTTTGGGGGAAGGCAAGACTTCACGAATATCCGTCAAAGCCGACACCGCTGGGACATTGCCAAGTCGAAACGCAATACCGCGCCACGTTTGCTGTACCTCTTCTTTGCGAGGCAAACCTTTAGCGTGGGTTCTGGCGGCTTGCTCTAACTCGACCAACCACTGAAAGGGAGCTTCTTGCGCTAGACTCATCGCATCCTTATCCGATCAACTTCTTGATGGTGCTGATTAGCTCGTCTTGCTTAACGGGTTTGACCAAGAATTCTTTTGCGCCCTGCATCAATCCCCACGCCCGATCGCTCTCCATGTTTTTGCTGGAGATAATTACCACAGGAATTGAGCTGGTGGCGGGGTCTTTGGTAATTTTACGGGTTGCTTGAAATCCGTTCAAACCTGGCATAACCACATCCATTAGAATCAAATTTGGTTTAAGTTCAGCCGCTTTGGCGATAGCTTCATTGCCGTCGGCGGCTTCGGAGGTTTTATGACCTTGGCTTTCCAACATATTTTTTACAAGGTAGGCATCGGTCGGGGAATCATCCACAATTAAAATATGTGCCATACCGTATCCTCGAGTCCCATTTTAATTTAGCCAGCCACTTTGGTTTTAGCGCGCACATCCACGACGAAGGCTTTGATTGTATTCAACAATTCTTCGCGGGTAAAGGGTTTAGTCATGTAGTGTTCCGCGCCGACGATGCGTCCTCTTGCACGTTCAAAAAGCCCGTCTTTACTGGACAACATGACGACAGGTGTTTTCTTAAACACTTGATTATTCTTAATAAGTGCGCAAGTTTGATAGCCATCTAAACGCGGCATCATAATGTCCACAAAAATAATATCCGGCTTATGTTCGGCGACCTTTGCGAGTGATTCAAAACCATCAGTGGCGGTAATGACTTCACAGCCAGCTTTTTTAAGCAGGGTTTCCGCCGTGCGGCGAATAGTTTTGCTATCGTCGATGACGATAACTTTAATTCCTTCAAAATTTGGTTCTGCGCCTTCTATTGTCACAGCCATTCACCGTTTTTTTATCCCACAAAACCTCAAAGATCGTTTTTTGGAAACTCAATGTTGAGGGTCACTAAGTATCCTAACATCATACGCGAATTTCCCGTAATTTCAAAGGGAGCGCGTTTAAATTGCTTCTTAAAGTGCATCCTGATCTACTTCACCAGTACGGATTCGCACGACTTTTTCCACTGTCGTTACAAAAATTTTCCCATCGCCGATCTTTCCGGTGCGGGCAGATTTCACAATGGCTTCCAAACAGGCATCGACCTGATCATCCGTGATAACGACTTCAATCTTAACTTTAGGAAGAAAATCAACGACATATTCAGCACCGCGATATAATTCGGTATGACCTTTCTGCCGACCAAAGCCTTTCACCTCAGCAACAGTCATGCCTGAAACGCCAATCTCTGCCAATGCTTCACGCACATCGTCCATTTTAAAGGGCTTTACAATCGCCTCGATTTTTTTCATTGTTGCCTCGTATCAGTGGGATGGGTTCGCCAAAAATTCCTATATTTAATCAAATTTTGACTATAAAAACCAGTGGTGATTATTAATCCTGTACAGTCAATTGCTTAGAAATCCACCGTTCAAAGATCGGGGTTTCTATGTAACCTTTTTGTAAAATGTATTTCAAAATTTGATGAAAACGAATGCGTTGAATGACCGATTCCACGCGCAAAATTTGTTTCCCATGTTCATCAAAAAATAGAAACGACGGCGTATAAAAAATCCCTAATTCATTTGCCCATTGATTGACGGTTGTTTTCTCGCCATTTGGTGTAATTAAAGGCGTTTCTGTCCAACGACTCAATCGAATAATCTCAAAGTTTTTCAAGTGGTTATAAATAACCGAATCCGTTAAAATATCTCGATGCAATAAATTACACGCATGACAATTGGGTTGCTCAAAAATAATTAGTAAAGGACGATTGGCTGGATATTGATTGCGTTGTAATTGAAAAGGGGGCGCAGAAAATAAAGCAAATTGATGTAAAAAAGGTTCTTTAGGTTGTGAAAGATCACTCGGCATGAAATTACCTTTCGCAATATAATTTGGAAATTTTTCTATTTTATAAAATCCACCCACCAAATAATCCAACGCTGCTCGAAATAAATACGGCGGATAATAGCCTTTCAAACGCAGCATTTCTTTACCTTGATGATTATAAAAAATTACCGTTGGCGTAAATTGCGCTTGCATTTCATTTGCAAACTGAGTTTCATTAGTTTTCTTACCTTGTAAATTAACCACATCTAACTTTCCCCATACATCAATCGGGATTACATCAAAATATTTTGAAATATAGGCTTTGAAATCATCTTGCTCAAAAATTGTATCATTCATTGCTTCACAATAGGCGCAATGCTGTTGACCAAAATATAACATTAAACCTAATTTATCATCTTGTTTAGCATGACGTAAATCTTCTGGTAAATCTAAAAAGGTTTGTTTAAACCAATCTGGAACAATTAAGTTTCTCAACATTGGAATATCACTAAAAAACTCATAACCATTTGAATTTTCTAAATTTTCTTCTTCAGTTGAAATGTTATCACTTTTCCATTCAATACTAATTGGTGCAGAGCTATCTTCCGCGTAATTAACCGTACTAATTAATATTAAAACAAGAAGAAAAAACTTATTCATGTGACCATCTCAGAAATAGCGGATGAGTGAGATAAACTTTATCCAAAACATACATCATGACTCGATATAAACGGTAAAGTTGCACGGTTGAATCAATACGAATAATTTCATTACCTTGTTCATCAAAAAATAACAAAGTCGGTGTGTAAAATAAATCCAGTTCATTTGCCCATTGAGAAGCAGTTTTTTTCAAACCTTTTGGCGTAATTAAAGGCGTTTCTGCCCACATATTTAATTGCACACTATCAAAACGAGGTAATAATGCTCGAATATCTTGATTTTTTAATAAATCGCTATGAAATAAATCACACGCATGGCAATTAGCTTGTTCAAATACTACCATTAAAGGGCGTTCTCCATTTTTTAAATGCCTATTTAAAATAAAAGGTGGCGGTAAAAAAGCATCATCATTATTTAAACCTTCTTCGGCAAAAACCATTCCCACGTCGGCTCTTTCTAAAAAATTTCTGAAAGTTTCTTGATTATAATATTCGCCCACAATGTAATCTAATGCTGCACGAAAACGATAAGGTGGATAATACCCCCGCATTCTAAAGATTTCTTCACCTTTAATATTATAGAAAATTAAAGAAGGCGTGAAATTAGTTTTCTCTCGATCAGAAAAGGCTTTTTCACTAAGTTTCTCTCCATCAATTGTGGTTACTTCCAAATTACCCCAAATATGAATTGGAATCACATCAAAAAATTTCTGAGTGTAAGCAACAATATCGCGTTGTGTTTTGAAATTAACATTTAAAAGTGCCTCACAATACGCGCAATTATCTTGTCCAAAATAAACAATAATGCCTATTTTTCCAGCTTTTTCTGCCTCTTTTAATTCTTCAGGTAAATTTAAGAAACTTTGCTTAAACCAGCTTGGATATTTCAAATGTCTCTCGTCTGGTAAATCATTGAATTTAAAAGGATTTTCAGTTGAAAATACTGGCTGAAAACAATAACTTATGAAAAGAATTCCAATAACGAATTGTTGTAATATTTTTATCATTTTATTGTTCCTGCGGCAAAATTGCTTGAAGCGTTTGTAAAAGCTGTTTCTTTTGCAATGGTTTAACCATATATTGATAGAAACCCGCACTTTTTGCTTGTTCTAATACTTCGATGGTATCGTCTGCACTTAAACCTAAAATTGGAATATTTTGTGTTGCCGTTGCAATCCTCAAACGTTTCAACACTTCAAATCCATTAATACCTGGTAAATTTATATCCAATAAAATAATATCTGGCAAATGAGCACGGGCGAGTTCTAATCCCATTTCTCCACTTGGCGCAGAAATAAATGCAATGTCAGGACGTTCGCGTAAAATATTAGACATCAAACTCACATTTGTTGCGCTGTCTTCAATATAAAGTAAAAGAAACTTTCTCATCGATGCTTGTTTTGCAATGGTATTTACATCAAAGACCGTTTCTCCCGTTGGCAAATCAACAATAAAGGTACTTCCTACCCCAACTTCGCTTTGAACAATGATTTGACCGCCCATAATTTCTAATAAACGTTTTGTAATGGTCAAACCAATCCCAGTTCCTTTACTTAAATTACGCCCACTCATTCGATTAAAAGGTTTGTAAAGATGCTTTTGTTGTTCCAAAGTCATTCCAACGCCAGTATCTTGAATTGTCAAACGAACCCAATCAACAGAAGGTTGCGTTAAAGAAACCTTAATGCTCCCAGATTCTCGGTTATGTTTGATTGCATTTGAAATCACTTGTTTAGCGATTTGCATTACTCGATTTTGATCTGCCAATACTAACAACGGCGTGTTAGGTAATGCTAAGATTTCCAAATGAAGATGTTTATTTTTTAATTCAGGTTCAATAGATTGCAAACAATCCTTAATTACCATTACCATATCGGCGCGTGTCAAATGTAATTCAATTTTACCCGATTCGATGCGCGTCAAATCTAAAACTTCATTAATGAGTTCTAATAAATTTTTACCCGCTTCTAAAATATTATGCGTGTAGCCTTTCAAATCATAAAGATATTCACTATCAATATCTGGAGAAGGAGGGTTCGACAAATCCTCTTGCAATATTTCTCCATAACCCAAAATTGCATTCATTGGGGTGCGTAATTCATGGCTCATGCTTGAAAGAAAATCAGACTTTGCAGCACTCGCTTTCTCGGCAGATTCTTTTGAAATGAGTAACGCATTTGAAATAGCTTTTTGTTCTGAAATATCCCGAAAAACCAATAACATACCCGTAACGTGAGCACCCTTAATAATGGGGTTCAACGTGCAAGCAACTGGCATTAAAGTTTCATCAGGACGAATTAAAATAGCATCAGAATCGCGTAATTGCGCACCTTCGCGCACAGATTCTTGGAGAGCATTCGTGGTAAGAAAATAATCAGGTTGCCATTGATCATGAATACGAAAACTCTCCAATAAAGTTGAGGAATCTAATGTACCTTCTTTTAAACCTAGATAGTGACGAGCGGCGGGATTTACAAATATCAAATCACCATCTCGATTAAACACGCACAAACCATCATTTAAGGAAGTTAAAACCGACCGCAAACGATCTCTTTCGGCTTGCACCACTGAAAGTTCCTCTTGGGCTTGTAAATTAATTGCAACTAAGTTTTGAGAAAGGTTGCTCAAAAATGTTTGCCAGACATCGATATTTGTCGGTGCTCTATCGGCGTTTAAACCTGCTTGCGTTAATTGGCGCATCAACAACGGGTGCATAAACTCTGCCTTTTAGTGATTATTCGCGTGAAATTCTAGTTTTTCTTTCATTCAAAAACATCTTTGTTTTTATTTTGTAATATTTCCGCACTTTTTAAAACCTCCAAAGCATTAGGTAAGTGCATAGTTTTTCCTTTCAGCATTTCTTCAATACTAATCACGTCTATTTTAGGATAATCTTGACCCATAAATTTATTATGATAATAGCCGTATTTTTTACTCTCTTTCACCAAATTTGGCATTGGATATAAAGTAATAAAAATACCCATTGCGGCTTTTTCATTTTCTACCACGCTGTGTAATTCTCTAATTACCGATGGCGTTAATATTTTGCTCGATTTCACACTAAATAAAACTTCTCTATTTTCTAATTCATTTTTATCATTGCGATCAACAATATATGTAATTCCATCAATGCCACCATCACCACCTTTTTTCTCATTAATTATTGCTTTGTTATTTGAATAAGTTAAAACCGCCCATTTCTCAAATTCTTTTCTCAAACGATCATCTTGTTTATGAGCAAGTTGTTCTGCGCTTTCAAAATCTCTCGGAACACCATTTAATTCTAAAGTTGCAGGTTGAATTGCTTGCGTTTCTTTATCGACAATTTGTTTCGTAAAGTCACGTCCGAACTGATCTTCTAATCTCTTTAAAATCAAGGAGATACTTTGATAAGTTATATCGATTCCAATCCAATTTCTTTGTAGTTTCTCAGCAACCGCAATCGTTGTCCCACAACCACAAAACGCATCCAAAACAGCATCACCTTCATTCGAACTTGCTTTAATGATTCTTTCTAAAAGAGCTTCGGGTTTTTGTGTTGGATAACCTAAGCGTTCTTTGGATTGTGAATTAATCGGGCTTATTTGCCACCAATCTTCTGGAATTTTACCTAAAGGATTAGGTGCATATTGTTTTTCATTTCCTTTATGGCTTCCCCATGCTTTTGGCGAGTTATATTTGGCAATGTCTAAATTGTAATCTACACGAATAGCATCGGCATTAAAAATAACATTTTTTGTTTTGGAGTATCTCAAAACTACATCATGTTTTCTTGCAAAATCTTCACGCGGTCTTCCTCCACCAGAATAACACCAAATGATTTCATTTCTAAACTCACCGCCTTTTGCACAAAAGATTGCATCACAAACCAATTTTAAATAATGACTTGCAGTGGGATCACAATGCAAATAAAATGATCCCGTTTCTTTTAATACCCGATGGATTTCTGCAATGCGTGAAGTCATACTTACCAAATAAGCAAACAAACTTCCTTTTCCTAAAACTTTCTCTAATCCAGAAATCAAATTAATACTTTGACGAGTGAAAACGTTGTTATAATTACTTTGAATTTCAGCAAAACCTAAATTTGCCATTTCATCCCACGTCCAAGTATCGATAAATGCTTGGGATTGGGCTTTATCTTCTGAACCAATATTATTATAAATTTGATTATAGTTTCTTTTTGAATTAAAAGGCGGGTCAATGTAACACAAATCGATGCTATTATCTTTGAGGTATTTTCTTAAAACCTCTAAGTTATCGCCATAATACAGTTGATTTTTTTCTAGCATTTTTAGTTGATCTCATTGTAGAATTTGTTTTATTTTAAAGCGTGACATTATAGCGCACAACCTTTGTAAGTGATTAGACTTTTTTTGGAAAACAACATGACTTATCAAGTTTATACCCGCCCTGCTGAACATCATTTTGCGGTAAATCCTAACGAAACTATCCTCGAAGCCGCGTTGCGACAAGGACTTACGTTACCCTATGGCTGTCGTGGCGGAAGCTGTGGCGCGTGCGTGGGGAAACTCGCGGAAGGCAACATTCGCTATCTCACCGATCCTGAAAAACTCAAAGGTCTTGATCGCATCGACGTGAAAAATGGCGAGATTTTGCTCTGCCAAGCCATTCCAGAAAGCGATCTGATCATCGACGTTCACGAACCCGAGCGCATCGCCGACATCGATATTAAAAAGCTCCCGTGCCGCGTGGTTCAATTGGGCAAACTTGCTGATGATGTTATGTTACTTGGCGTGAAAATTCCAGAAAAAGAACGCTTTGCCTTTTTGGCGGGTCAATATGTGGATTTTTTGCTGCGCGATGGTCAACGTCGGAGTTTTTCTTTAGCGAATCCTCCTCAAGAAAACGGAGGAATGTTGGAATTTCATGTGCGTTTAATTCCAAATGGAATTTTTACCGCTCATGTTTTTAACCAAATGAAAGAAAAGGATATTTTACGCATCGAAGGACCTTTTGGACAGTTTTATTTAAGAGAGGAATCTGAACGCCCCATTCTAATGTTGGCGGGAGGAACTGGATTTGCGCCCATTAAAAGCGTTATTGAATATAGTTTGAAACAAAATATACAACGTCCGATTCATTTCTATTGGGGTGCGCGTGCTCAAAAAGATTTGTATTTAGAATCTTTAGCAGAAAGCTGGGTTAAAAACTATCCTCACATTCAATACACGCCTGTTTTATCTGAACCTTTGGAAGAAGATCATTGGCAAGGTCGAACGGGGTTTGTTCACGAGGCAATTTTAGAAGATTACGCAGATTTATCTGAATATGATGTTTATGCGTGCGGTCCTCCAATTATGGTTAATTCTGCAAAACAAACTTTCGTAGAAAAACGGGGTTTAGATGCCGAACATTTCTTTGCAGATTCTTTTGATTTTGCACCTCCAAAAAGCTAAAAGAAATGAAACAGTATTTAGATTTCTTACGTCACATTTTAGAAAATGGCGTTCATAAAGCAAATCGCACAGGTGTTGATACGATCAGCACCTTTGGTTTTCAAATGCGTTTTGATTTGTCGGCAGGGCTGCCCGTTGTTACCACTAAAAAAATCCATTTACCCAGCGTTATTCATGAGTTGTTATGGTTCTTGAAAGGCGACACCAATATAAAATACCTTCAAGATCATGGTGTTAAAATCTGGAACGAATGGGCTGATGAAAATGGTAATTTAGGACCCGTATATGGAAAACAATGGCGCGATTTTGGAGGAATTGATCAAATTTCTTGGTTGATAAATGAATTGAAAACCAATCCAGATTCGCGTCGTTTAATTGTAAGTGCATGGAATCCGCCTGAACTTGAACAAATGCACCTTCAACCATGTCATGTTCTTATGCAATTCTATGTTTCTAAAAATAAACTTTCTTGCCAACTTTATCAAAGAAGTGCGGATGCGTTTTTAGGTGTTCCTTTTAATATTGTTTCTTATGCTTTATTAACAGAAATGATTGCGCAACAATGCGATTTTGAAATGGGTGAATTTATTTGGACGGGCGGTGATTGTCATCTCTATTCAAATCATTTGGAACAAGTCAATTTACAATTGAGCCGTGAAACCTTTAAATTACCGCATTTGAAATTTGCCAGAAAACCCGATTCAATATTTGATTATCGATTTGAAGACTTTGAGATTGAAAATTATCAATTTCATCCCGCCATTAAAGCTCCTGTTGCGGTCTAATGTTTCGTTTAGATTCCTATCTTTTTAACGCCGCTTTAGTTTTACTGCTATTAGGTTTAGTGATGGTTTTTTCTACCACAATTCCTTTTGCAGTTAAAACGGGTGATCCTTTCTTTTATTTCTGGCGACAAAGCATTTTTGCTCTGATTGGTGTTGTATCTTGCGTTGCTTTATTTCAAATCCCGATTGCAACATGGGAGAAATGGAGTGTTGCTTTATTATTTATAGGAAGTTTGTTATTAGTTGCTACCCTTATTTTTGGACATGAAGTCAAAGGAAGTATGCGTTGGTTAAATTTTGGGAAATTTTCATTACAACCCTCTGAATTAATGAAGATTTTTATCGTTTTATTTATGGCGGGCTATTTAATTCGGAGAAATGCAGAAGTTAAAGAATCGGTAAGCGGTTTCATTAAACCGATGTCGATTTTAGTCATTCTTTCTATTTTATTATTATTAGAACCCGATTATGGAGCAACGGTCGTTTTATTTGGAACGGTTTTAGGAATGTTATTTTTAGGAGGCGTGCCTGCTCGACAATTCATTTTATGGTTAGCATTAGTGGGTGCAGTTTTATTTGTAGTGATTTTAATTGCACCGTATCGTTTGCAACGTTTAACTGCTTTTGTTGATCCTTGGTCTGATCCTTTCAATACAGGATTTCAACTCACGCAATCTTTGATTGCAATTGGTCGAGGTGGATGGTTTGGCGTGGGATTAGGCGCGAGCGTTCAAAAATTAGACTATCTTCCTGAAACACATACAGATTTTATTTTTGCCATCTTAGCGGAAGAATTAGGTTTAATAGGAAGTTTGATGGTTATTTTTCTGTATGGAATTATCATTTGGCGATCATTTGTAATTGCTCAAATTGCAGTGCAATTAAAACATAATTATGCTGCGTGGTTAAGTTATGGTTTAGGCTTAACTTTAGCAGTGCAAGTTGCAATCAATTTAGGGGTAAATATGG
>Ga0316612_1000545_pt1 | contig 11250 bp, 12 predicted proteins | sample MIS2016226_MG_FD_207676 | JGI IMG/M metagenome (GOLD analysis project Ga0316612, IMG submission 207676) | Microbial mat bacterial communities from Middle Island sinkhole, Lake Huron, Michigan, United States - MIS.2016.226 | ecosystem: Environmental > Aquatic > Freshwater > Lake > Sediment... | reverse complement strand
GGAACGTTGGGAATTATATGCTAAAGTACAATTTTGAAAGCAATTCACAACTAAGTGTAATAATCAATAACTACCCAAACAGTTGGGAATTATATGCTAAAGTACAATTTTGAAAGCAATTCACAACGGTGGTTTGAATGAAATGTTTAAGGAACCAGTTGGGAATTATATGCTAAAGTACAATTTTGAAAGCAATTCACAACCCTGCGACCCCTTAAAAAAAAATATTGTTAGTTGGGAATTATATGCTAAAGTACAATTTTGAAAGCAATTCACAACTGGCAATAAGTTCTGATAGTGTTAGACCAAGTTGGGAATTATATGCTAAAGTACAATTTTGAAAGCAATTCACAACTCTTCAATAGGATTCATTATGGCAAGTTTGGTTGGGAATTATATGCTAAAGTACAATTTTGAAAGCAATTCACAACTTTGAATCCTATATGGCAAAAGTAATAAGAGTTGGGAATTATATGCTAAAGTACAATTTTGAAAGCAATTCACAACGCAGGGTCTGCAATTTTGAAATCGGCAAGTGTTGGGAATTATATGCTAAAGTACAATTTTGAAAGCAATTCACAACTATTTTTAAAGTTAGATCTAACGCTTCCAAGTTGGGAATTATATGCTAAAGTACAATTTTGAAAGCAATTCACAACAGAATTGAATTAGTTTTTGATTGTGAATTCGTTGGGAATTATATGCTAAAGTACAATTTTGAAAGCAATTCACAACGTCAAGTAATTCAATAAGTTTTCTTGTTTTGTTGGGAATTATATGCTAAAGTACAATTTTGAAAGCAATTCACAACTGGTGGCGGTGTAAAATTGAAAGGGCTAAGTTGGGAATTATATGCTAAAGTACAATTTTGAAAGCAATTCACAACCGCTTCGGCATCTTTTCGCCTTATCGTTGAGTTGGGAATTATATGCTAAAGTACAATTTTGAAAGCAATTCACAACGCAGGGATAATATATCCGTCAGAAACACGGGTTGGGAATTATATGCTAAAGTACAATTTTGAAAGCAATTCACAACGAAAAAATGAAAGAAGCGTTAAACAGCAATGTTGGGAATTATATGCTAAAGTACAATTTTGAAAGCAATTCACAACGTAAGAATTTGAAACGATATTAACGATTTGGTTGGGAATTATATGCTAAAGTACAATTTTGAAAGCAATTCACAACAAGTACACTTTATAGTTTTTCATTTCTTAAGTTGGGAATTATATGCTAAAGTACAATTTTGAAAGCAATTCACAACATTGCTAATGATGGTAAAATAAAATACTTGGTTGGGAATTATATGCTAAAGTACAATTTTGAAAGCAATTCACAACGAAAAATCGTTGCAACAAAATCGAAAGGTCGATTTTTCGTTGTGAATTGGCTGTTTAAGAATGTCAAAAGTACTACATTACATAGCTCGCATCAAAATCAGATTCAACGCTGTAGTCCTGATTCGGTGGAACTTTTTTTATAACATTCTTATTTTAATTTTCTATTCCTAGTACAATCAAATCGCGACCCGACACTACTATTCAACACAGCAGTACTAATGCAATAATCTGACACGGCAAAATTAAAAAACTGCCATGGCAAAATAAAAAATTAGCCGTGTCCATTTATTTGTTCCATAATGACGATTTTGTATCTTTGAGCGTATAACTTTCAACATTACTACTTATGGCTGTTCCATTTACTGTAACTAAAAAAAATATTCCAAGTCAACCCAATCCCATAATTGCCTATTACCCTAGGGTTGCCTCAAGTGGCGTGGTGGATTTAGAAGATTTATCCGAACGTGTTTCGGTCAGCTGCTCCGCTACCCAATCCGATTGTTATGCCGTTATAATTGGTCTAGTCAAGGAAATATCTTCCGCTTTAGAACAAGGAAATATTGTTCGGTTAGGGCATTTGGGTTCTTTTCAAATAAGTGTACAAAGCACAGCCAGTGCAACTCCAGAAGAAGTAGATAAATCGAAAATAAAACGCAGTTCGATTGTTTTCCGCCCTGGAAAAAAATTAAAACTAATGCTAAAACAATTGGTTTTCAAAAAAATAATTAAACCTTAAAATAATTTATAGTTCCTTTTTTTTCTATACCAACTTCTTTTCACAAACCAAAAGCTTTGTTAAATGATGGCATTACCGATGACAAATTGAATATCTTTATAAAAGTTGACACTATTCAAACTAAAACAAACGCTATGGAAAATAATGATCTAGGTTCGAAAAAAATGAACAATAAACAAAATACTTCAGAGGAATTCAGCACCGAAAATGTACCCGAAAATTATGATCCTTCAGTGACAAAACTCCTGGCAGAAGTGGAAACCAACAGTAGTGGCGAACAAAAAATCGTGCACAGAGCTAGGAATGTGGATTCTAATCTAGAACAAAATAACGGTCAAGACAACGGAAACCCAAGCTCTAGCCTTGAGATTTTTTCGGATAAGGAAGTCCAAAGAATGATCGAAAACAAAGACCACAACTCGGACATTACGGCGCACCGTTATCCAAATTCAGACCCCGACAACCACGAAGATAGAGGAAATATTAAGTTAGATGAATAAACATTTTGTCTTTGAGAAGCCAATAAGAAAGAATTTTTTTATTGGCTTCTTTTTTTGGTTTCGATTAAAATTTCAAAAATAATATTAGATGAATACGCAAATAATTACTTACTTTTACTTTTTAAAAAAAACTATTGTACGGACAAGTCGGGATTTGTCCCTACGTAAATATAAAAAACTTTTATGTCAACTATTCTTCCGTTTTTATTGGTATTTATCATTGCGCTCGCCATTGGAATTTTCATTGGAAAACTCATTTTTTCAGCCCAATCACAATCTGAAAAAGCTTTCCTTGAAGAAAAACTGAACGATTATAAAGAGCAATCTTTAATCGAAAAAGTAACATTAGAAAAACAATTGCAACAAATTCTTCAAGAAAAGGAAATCATTCGCAATGAAAAAGAAGCCATCAATATTCAACTGAGCAAAAAAGAAGTCGATTTTGAAAATCTTTGGCAACGCAATAAGGAACAGAAAGAAGAAGTCGAAAAATTGCAGGAAAAATTTACTAAGGAATTTGAAAATTTGGCCAACAAAATTTTGGACGAAAAATCCAATAAATTTACAGAGCAAAACAAAGAAAACATGAAAAATATCTTGTCGCCTTTGCAAGATAAAATTCAATTATTCGAGAAAAAAGTAGAAGACACGCACAAAGAAAGCATCGATTATCATGCGGCTTTGCGCCAACAGATTTTAGGTTTGAAGGAAATGAATTTGCAAATGAGCAAAGAAACCTTGAACCTAACCAAAGCCCTAAAAGGCGATAGCAAAATGCAGGGAAATTGGGGCGAATTGATTCTGGAAAAAGTACTGGAAAAATCAGGATTAGAAAAAGACCGAGAATATTTTGTGCAACAATCCCACACCAATTCAGAGGGAAATCGTGTTTATCCTGATGTGGTCATCAATCTTCCCGACGGAAAAAAGATGATTGTCGATTCGAAAGTGTCGCTAACCGCTTATGAAAAATTCATCAACGAGGAAGATGAAACGCTAAAAATAGGATTTTTAAAAGAACACGTCAACTCAATCAAACGCCATGTCGAGCAATTGGGCAGTAAAAATTACCACGATTTATACCAAATAGAAAGCCCTGACTTTGTGTTGCTATTTATCCCGATGGAACCTGCATTTGCTTTGGCGCTCAACGAAGACACGGCTTTATACAACAAAGCTTTTGAAAAAAATATTGTCATCGTGACCCCCTCTACCCTATTGGCTACTTTGAGAACGATTGACAGCATGTGGACAAACCAAAAACAACAAGAAAATGCTTTTGAAATTGCACGACAAGCGGGTGCTTTGTATGATAAATTTGAAAGTTTTGTTGCCGATTTAATCAAAATTGGAAAGAAAATTGACGAAAGCAAAACGGAATACCAAGGTGCCATGAACAAACTCGTTGATGGAAGCGGCAATTTGATAAAAAGAGTAGAAAATTTGAAGAAAATGGGGGCAAAAACACAAAAATCGCTTCCCGAAAACATATTAATTAGAGCAGGAAAAGACGAAAATTTAGAATTAAATTAAAATAGTATGAAACGCCCACGACAATAGTCCTTGACTCACATGAAAATGGTTATAGGCGTTCCATCTTCCATTAAAAAACAAATATTATAAACAGATGAAAAAATTTATTGTTATTACGATTGGCATTTTGTTGCTCTCAGGAATTGGTTATTTTACGGTTTTATATAATGCAACATACAGCGAAGGCGTTCGATCTGGCGAATTGATAAAATTCAGCAAAAAAGGAGTAGTTTTCAAAACTTATGAAGGAGAATTGAGCCAAGGAATTTCTGGTGCCCAAATTTTTAGTTTCTCTGTATTGGACAGTGATGAAAAAGTGATTTCAGACTTGAAAGAAATGGAAGGAAACTATGTAAAACTAACTTATGTAGAACGTTACAGAACATTTCCTTGGTGGGGAGATTCAAAATACTTCATAATCGAAGTGAGAAAAGAAGATTCTCCTTTTAAAATAAAAAAATAAATAAAATTTAGTCATTTCACTAAATTTCATGAGTTAATTTCTTAACTTTAAATAGTTCAATTCGTAGCGATATGAAAAAAATTATTTTAACTACCCTGATTTTTTTAGTCAATATATCTTTTGCTCAGAAAGAAATGACTACGACGATTGGCATCGTCAAATTTGAAGCTTCAGTTCCTTTGTATGAAGACATTGCTGCAACAAACAAAAATGTTTCTTGTGACCTAAATTTAAAGACTGGAGCACTATCAAGTGAGGTTCAAATGAAAGATTTTGAGTTTAAATTGTCCTTAATGAAGGAACATTTCAACAATAAATACTTAGAAACAGATCGCTATCCAAATGCTACTTTTAAGGGAACAATTGAAGGATTTAATTGGAACAGCATCGATGTCAATCCTAAAGAATTCTATCTCAAAGGGGTTTTAAAAATGCACGGTAAATCAAAAAAAATCAGCACAATAGTTCTACTCAAAAAAACAGAAAACAAATTGGAAATTGTTTCTGATTTTAAAATAAATGTCAAGGATTTCAATATCAAAATCCCTGAACTTTTAAGTATGAAAGTGGCTGAAACAGTAAAAATTGAAAGTCGTTTTTTGTTGCAATAAAACAATTTTTACAAGCAATCTTGAAGTGCCAAATCTAATTTATCAAATTGAAATTGAAATCCTGTTTTTTCAATTTTGTCCGAAGACACTCGTCGCCCTGTCAAAATAATTAAAGCCATTTCGCCCATAGCTAAATTTATCAGAAAAGCAGGAACATTGGGCAACCAAATTGAATACCCATAGATTTTTGCCAAGGTTTTCGAAAAAGTTTCATTATTGGTGTCATCAGTGATTGCTGCATTATAAGCCCCTGACATTTCGGTATTTTTTAGGGCTTCAAGATAAATGGAACACAAATCATCGATATGAATCCAAGGCATATATTGTTTTCCAGAACCCAAAACAGAGCCTAATCTGTATTTGAAAATAGGCGCTAATTTCTTCAAAAAACCTTCTTCTTTCCCCAGCACTATTCCAGTTCTAATTTTTACAGTTCGAATTCCTAAACCTGCAATGGTATCAGCAGCGGCTTCCCATTTTTGACAAGTTGAACCTAGAAAATCGTTTACTGCTGGTGTCGTTTCAGTACAAATTTCTGAACCGTTGACTGCTCCGTAAATCCCAACCCCAGATGCCGAAACAAAAGCCTCTAGTTTCTTATTGTGCTTTTTTAAAACATCATAAATGAGCTGAATTGATTTTTCTCTGCTTTGCACAATGGCTTCTTTTCGTTTGGCTGTCCATCTTTGGTCGGCAATACCTTCGCCTGCCAAATGAATGATATAATCTGCTTTCAGGACGGCTTCTTCATCAATTGAATATTTATTGATATCCCATCTATAATAGAAAATATCGTCTGTGTTTTGTTTAAAATTTCTGCTCAAAATCGAAACAGAGAAATCATTTTGAACCAACAAACTGGTTAAGTATTTACCAATAAAACCTGTTCCTCCAGTAATTAATACATTCTTTTTCATCTGTTTATATTTATTGTTTTTTATCGGTCAGATGGAACACCCAAAATCATAATCTTGTGTGTCAAGAACTATTTTCATGGGTGTTTCATCTGTTTATATTTAATCGGATTTAAGAATTAGCTGTAAAGTTTAACAAAATTATTAATGACAAATTTTAGGTGTTACACAATTCACAATACAAATTTAAGCTTTATTCTTAGACCATCAAACATTAACATTTATTTTTGTTTAACTAATATTGTTTTACGTTAAACAATTTGTATATTTACTGCAATAATTTAAAATTATAAAAAAATGGCAACTAAAAAAGCAACCATCACTAGAGACAAAATTATTTCAATGTACATGAATTATCGTTTAGAAAATACAGATAGACCAAAATCTGTATATCAATTTGCAAAGGAAAATGGTTTTGAAGAAGCCGTTTTCTATTCCTTTTTTGGTACTTTAGAAAGTGTGGAGAAGGAAATTTATAAAATATTTATCGAAAAAACGATAGATATGATTCAAAAAGATCCTGCTTATGGAAATTATGACATGAAGAGCAAGATGTTGAGTTTCTACTTCACTCTTTTTGAAATGTTGTCGGCAAACAGAAGTTATGTTCTCTTGACTTTAAAAGAACATAAAAATCAATTGAAAAATCTAATGCAACTATCAAGCCTTAGAGTTGAATTCAAAAACTACGTTTCGGAAATTATTACTGACCAAGAGAGAACACAATTTGAAAAACTTCAAAATATTCAAGAAAAAGCAATTCAGGAATCGGCTTGGATTCAGTTTCTTCTGATATTAAAATTCTGGATAGACGACGAGTCGCCTTCATTTGAAAAAACAGATATTTTTATAGAAAAATCTGTTAAGGCTGCTTTTGAATTGATGAACATTACCCCAATAGAAAGCGTAATCGACTTAGGGAAATTTCTTTTTAAAGAAAAAACACAACACAATTAATGAAAACAATAGACTATATTCCTACTTCAAAAATAGAAAGAGCCACAAAATTGGTTCAAACAGGTGCCAAAGTGGGTGTCAACTATCTAAAATATTATGGCGAAAAAATGGTGAACAGCGATTTGAATCGTGATAAACTCAATGAAAACAACGCCGAAGATATTTATGATGGTCTGAAAAGCCTCAAAGGAAGTGCGCTCAAAGTAGCCCAAATGCTGAGTATGGATAAAAGTTTTTTGCCACAAGCTTATGTCGAGAAATTTTCCTTGTCGCAGTTCTCAGTTCCACCGCTTTCGGGTCCATTAGTTTTGAAAACATTCAAGGCTAATTTTGGAAAAACACCTTATGAAATTTTTGACGAATTCAATGTAAATTCAGTGAATGCTGCCAGTATTGGTCAAGTTCATTTGGCTGTGAAAGACAACAAAAAACTGGCTGTAAAAATACAATATCCAGGAGTTGCCAATAGTATTTCCTCGGATTTGGCAATGGTAAAACCCATTGCAATTAGAATGTTTAATCTGCAAGGCAAGGATTCTGATAAATATTTCAAGGAAGTTGAGGACAAATTGACCGAAGAAACCAACTATATATTGGAACTAAAACAAAGTCAAGAAGTGGTTGAAGCCTGCCAGAAAATTGAAAATCTTATTTTTCCTAAGTATTATCCTGAATATTCTTCGGAGAAAATTATCACGATGGACTGGATGTCAGGCATTCATATTTCGGAGTTTTCTAACAAAAACAAAAGTCAAGAAATTGCCAACAAATTGGGACAAGCCCTTTGGGATTTTTATATGTATCAAATTCATATTTTGAGAAAAGTTCACGCCGATCCACATCCTGGAAATTTCTTAGTAAGTTCAGACAATCAGCTTGTTGCAATTGATTTTGGTTGTATGAAGCAAATTCCAAATGATTTTTACATTCCTTATTTTGAATTAATCAACAAAGAAATAATAGACAACAAACAATTATTTGCGGCAAAATTATTCGAGTTAGAAATTCTTAGAGTGGATGATTCTGAAGTAGAAATAGACTATTTCACAAGCCTTTTTTACGATTTGTTATCCTTGTTTACTAAGCCTTTTCAAACAGAAACTTTCGATTTTTCGGATGCAGCATTTTTTGAAAACATTGCCAAATTGGGCGAACGCTTTTCAAAAGATACCAATCTCAGAAAAATGAATGGCAATCGCGGTTCCAAACATTTTATTTATATGAACAGAACTTTCTTTGGATTGTACAATTTAATGTTCGATTTGAAAGCTGAAATTATTGTAAATCAATATTTAAAATATTAAGGTTGAAAAAAGAATTATCCGTTATCGAAATAGACCGAATCATTGAAATGGCTTGGGAAGACCGAACCACTTTCGATTCTATTTTGATGCAATTTGGTTTGAAAGAACAAGAAGTAATCGCCCTAATGAGAACCGAAATGAAAGCTTCGAGTTTTAGAATGTGGCGAGAAAGGGTTCAGGGTCGCAAAACCAAACACGAAAAACTAAGGAATTTTCAAGAAGGAAGATTCAAATGCAGCCGACAAAGACAAATCAACAACAATAAAATTGCTAAGAGATAGAAAATGAAGAATATAGTAATCATTGGCGGTAGCAAAGGAATTGGAAATGCCATTTTGTTACAGCAACTAGAAACCAATATGGTGCATAACATTAGCCGGGATGCTCCCGATATTTCGCATCCAAACCTAAAACATTATGCAGTAGATGTGTTAAAAGACAGTCTTCCAGACATTGAAAACATTGACGTTTTGATTTATTGCCCAGGTTCCATTAACCTGAAACCCATTGGCAGTTTGAGCATTGATGATTTTAGAAATGATTTCGAAATCAATGTGATAGGTGCTGTGAAAACCATTCAGAAATATTTGCCTGTTTTAAAAAAAGGGACAAATCCATCCATCGTTTTGTTCAGCACAGTGGCAGCAAAATTGGGTATGCCTTTCCACGCTAGCATTGCAACGGCAAAAGCGGGAATCGAAGGTTTGGTAAAATCACTAGGTGCCGAATTGGCCTCAGTCGTTAGAATCAATGCCATTGCTCCTACCATCACGGAAACAACATTGGCTGCAGGAATTTTAAGAAATGACAGAATGAAAGAAAATATGATGGAACGCCACCCTATGAAAAACTACTTAAAACCAGAAGAAGTGGCGAGTATGGCCGATTACCTCATTTCGGAAAATGCCAGATCAATCTCGGGACAAGTTTTTGAAATGGACTATGGTATTGTGACATTCAAAATCTAGATAATTTACTTCAAAATCCCTGCTTTGTATGTCGCAATGGCTCTATCTCTGGCGAAAGCGTGCTCCACCATAGGTTTACCATATTCTAAATCGAATTCAGGAATCCATTTTCGGATGTAAATCCCTTTTTCGTCGAATTTTTGGAGTTGAATTTCGGGATTGAAAACTCGGAAATAAGGTGCAGCATCGCAACCCGTTCCCGCCGCCCATTGCCAGTTGCCCACATTTGCCGACAAATCGAAATCTAATAATTTTTGAGCAAAATAAGCCTCGCCCCATTGCCAATTAATCAATAAATGTTTGCAGAGAAAACTCGCTACCACCATTCGAACTCGATTGTGCATATAACCAGTTTGGTTCAATTCCCTCATTCCAGCATCCACCATTGGATAACCTGTTGTCCCTGAACACCAACGCTTGAAATCCTCTTCATTGTTCTGCCATTGAATTCCGTCATAAGCCGATTTGAAATTGTGTGTAACCACTTTTGGAAAACTGAACAAAATTTGCATAAAAAATTCTCTCCAAATCAATTCACTCAAAAAAACATCATTTTTACGAACAGCCCAATTCACTAATTTTCGAATACTTACGGTTCCAAAACGCAAATGTGGCGAAAGATGCGAAGTGGAATCAAGAGCCGGAAAATCGCGGGTTTCGTGGTAATTAGAAACATTTTTGAGATTATGGGGAATCACTTTTATGGCACTTTCTTCAAATCCAATTTGTGCCAATGTTGGAAATGTAAAATTGTTTTTATGGAAATTGGAAAACAGTTCCGAGGCATCATATTCTTTGACAGGAGCTATTGATTTGTATTTTTCCAGCCATTTATTTTTGTAGGGCGTGTAAACCGTATATGGCAATCCATCGGCTTTTACGATTTCTTTTTCCTCGAAAATCACTTGGTCTTTGAATGAAAAGCAAGTTGTTTTATGGGTTGCCAATAATTCGCCAATAGCCAAATCCCTTTTGATTGCATAAGGTTCATAATCTTTATTAAAGAAAACTTCTTTGACATCAAATTCTTGAATAAGCTCTTGCCAAACTTGCTTAGTTTTGCCATTTTTGACTAAAAGTGAACTTCCAAATTCCTGAAGTTTGGAGTTTATTTTAGAAAGAGAATCGTGGATAAATCCTACTCTAGCATCATCTTTTGGTAAACTATTTAAAATTGCCTCATCAAAAATAAACAAAGGAATAACCGGATATTCCGATTGCAAAGCGTGAAACAAACCAACATTATCCTCTAATCGCAAATCTCTACGGAACCAAAAAATGGTTATTCCTTGCTTATTCATTATTTAGAGTTAAAGATTTCATCGACTTTAACCACTCTATAATCGAAGATTTCTTTCAGTTTATTTTTCACAACAAGTGAATTCATTATTCGTCCGATGAACCCTAACGGCAAAGCATAATGCACCAAATCGGTCATTTTTGTACCCTTATCGGTGGCTTCAAAAAAGTGTTTGTGATGCCACAAAGCGTAAGGGCCAAAACGTTGTTCATCGATGAAATATTCCTTGTCTTTCACGAAAGTGATTTCAGTAGTCCAAGACAATTTCAAGCCCACAAGTGGGGAAACTTTGTATTGAATAATTTGTCCAGCATACATATTCTTTTCGTCGAAATCCGTAATTTGAAATCCCATAGTTTGAGGTGTGATTTTCTGCAAGTTTCTTGGACTCGAAAAGAAAGCCCAACATTCTTCGACACTTGCATTCACATATTGAACTGTTTCTTTTTTATATACTTTCATATTACTTTTTCTTTTTAACCCTGACAGGGTCTAAAACCAAGACTGTAAGGAACTTCAAATAATGAAACAAAAGTATTACTTTTATCTTCCTATATATCAATAAATATTATAGAAAATGAAAAATAATATAGCTGTGAAAGATATACTGGGATATATTTCT
>Ga0316612_1000544_pt1 | contig 11273 bp, 11 predicted proteins | sample MIS2016226_MG_FD_207676 | JGI IMG/M metagenome (GOLD analysis project Ga0316612, IMG submission 207676) | Microbial mat bacterial communities from Middle Island sinkhole, Lake Huron, Michigan, United States - MIS.2016.226 | ecosystem: Environmental > Aquatic > Freshwater > Lake > Sediment... | reverse complement strand
GTCACATCGGCATTGACAATTACGATGGCTTTTTTTTCAAAAGAAACCATATCCAATAAATATTTATCCTGATCTTTATAGGTAATCACTTCGGCAAAATGACCTTCGGTAACCACCAGTTTTCCAACGTTGACAATTTGTTGCTGAATAAGATTAGTATTGTAATCTAAGGTTGAATCGTCTTCTTTTTTGAAGTCGCAGAATTTGAACAGTAGAAAAATGGCGATAACTATTCCTACTCCAGCTATTATTCTATTTCGCATCTTATATTTTTTTATAAAAGTAAAGAAAATATTGGAATGGAAAAGGGTTCTAAATCAACTTATTATTTTTGGCTCTTTGAATGGCTTCTAGTTTGTTGTGAACTTGCAGTTCCTTCATTCGATGAGGAAAGATGAAATTCTCCACCAATTTCTTCAATCCAGTTTTTCTAATTTACGATTAGTTTTTTGGATGTTGTTACTTCGTTTTTTCAATTCCTATAGAACGATAATATTATTTCTTATTGAAAAAAGTTACAGAGTGTTATTTGAAATAATACATTTTTTCGTACTCAAAACCATCCAATCGAAGTAGTTTTCTAAAATCGGAGCGGCTGGGTTTTAATACCACAAAAGTGGTATCGCTATTCTCGACATTGGCATCAAAAGGAATTTTCAACAGATTATTAATTATGGTAAAATCTTTTCGGGTGCCTAATTGCAGGTATTTATTGCTCAAAAAATCGAATTTGATGATGTTTACCAAATAATTGCCATCAATTGCCTTATTCAAAATCAGACTCGATTTATAAATTTTGGCGGTTTCGTTTTCGGCAAATGAAAACAGGGTGTCCAATTGTTCTATTTCCCATTGAATGGTATCGTTTTTCACAAAAGTTTTATAGGCTTTTTGGGTGGCTTTGTCATAGACAATATTATTTCTGAATTCCAATTCTGGCAAGGAATCCATTTGTTTTCTTGTAGCATCGAAACTATTAATATTAATTTTTAAAACATATTTAGACTCGATTTTTAAAGAATTTGAATAATCCCTTGAAAAAGTACCTATATATTTTTTTGGAAAACTATTTACAGTCTCAACATTGACGGGTTGTGGTTCGTTGAAATAAATATAACTGTTTCTCAATTGTTCCTGTTTGCAAGAAAAAAGCATTACAATGATACCAAAAAAAATGATTTTAGTTTTCATCTTTCTATAAATTTGAAGTGTCATATCCATAATTTTCTAAAGTTTGTTTGACAAAATATAAGGCAAAAAATCCAATTGCAAAACCAAGAATTAAAGCAAAATAAAAGAGCCGTTTTTCTATATCTGATAATTCCTGTATCGAAAATTTTCCCCCTTTGGTAAATGCTAAAATGTAAATTCCCACTACAAATAAGGCTGGGCCAATCAAAATTCCTTTGAAAGAATAATTGATAGTGTTGCCTAATTTTATTGCTTCGACAGGCGAATAAATAAAATAATAGCTGCAAAATAGGCCTACCAATACTAGAAATATACCGCCGATGTATTTTTTAAAAAAGCTTATAATTGAATTATAATTTTCCATAATACGCTAATTTTGAATAATTTAATCTAATATTATTAGCTGTTTTTCTTAATAAATTTCAATAATTTGAAAGCTTTTCCATTCCATTGATAATAGTAAATTCCGTGTTGATTATTATTTTCGGATTCGAAACCACTTCCTGCATAACCATATATGACGAGCAAGTTGCTGTTTTTCTTAAATTCCATCATTTCGTGGTCGCCCAATTCCATCCCACCAACAGAAACACCTTGAAGTTGAATTGGAAAAAAAACATTTCCAGTTTGTGCATCAATTAGTGCACCTTGCCTGCAACCTGTCCCGCAACCCCAATAGGTTAAGATGTATTTCCCTGCAAAATTTACCTCGGAATTTACCAAAGCATTTTTAAGATTGGTTCTATACATTTTTGCTTCGGGATGACTTTTGAGGTTTACTTTTGGGGCAGTTTTCTTTTCTACTTTAGCTGGATATTGGCTATAAGTTGGCAACTTTTGTGCTATACAAATAGTACTAAAAGCAATAGATAAAAAGGCAATTAATCTAATTTTATTTGACATTTTGATGTGTTATTTGAATTTTAAAAGTAAACGGATTGTATTTGAAAGTACCTTCGACACTGGCACAACAAATGGGATCTTCGAGTGTCCAAAGTTTGTAAGTTCCTGAAATTTCAGTATCGAAATTGGTTATCGAGAAAATAGCTCTTTCTACATCAGTATTGGTTTGAACATAATATTCGCCTTCTATTTTGGAAGCTATTTTCTCACGGAGATTATCATTGGATAAAAATTCATTTCCATTGGAATAGATCAATTTCAAATAATCTGAAGCTTCATTTATTCCAATGGTACAACTGCAACAATCGCCTGCGGGAAAATAAAGTAGAATGTCATTAGTTTTATCTTGATTAGCATCAAAAGATTTTATCTTGATGGAATCTTTCGGAAGTCCATAAAAGCGTTCTGGGTTTTCTATTGACCATTTATCAATATTTTCTTGGCAAGGATTTCCCACTTCACCATTTAAAAGTAATTCTTTTTTCCAAAGTTGAATTTGGTTTTTTAAAAGTTGGTCTTGATTGGGCTTATTTTCTTTTTGTTGGCAAGAAAACAAGAACATAAAAGCAATAAAAGCGATATTATTTTTCATCATAATGGTTTTAGAATTGATATTACTTTTGACCCAACTTTGACCAAAAATTGTAATTCGAAGGTAAGCATTATCGGTTTCCTGTTTCTATTTCCAGGATATAATTTCCTAACAAATCAGTAGATCCTTTGCTTGTGCTTTTGTCGAAGAACAAAAAGTTAGAAATAGTATGGTTATGAAAGTTATTTTTTCATTTTTATTGATTTTAAGTTAGAAGTCAAAGTTGGACATTTTGTAAACACAAAAAAATACGACAATTGTCGTATTTTTTAATTTCAAAACTCAATTTTTCATCATTAATTTTTTTGGAATCTTAACCCGCCCAATGGATGATTTTCCTTCTAATATTCGAGTAAAATAAAGTGTTTCGGAGGTTTCGTCATAAAACGGAGAACCTTCAAAACCGTCACTGTTGACCTTGTTTCCAAGATTGATGGGTTCAGACCATTTTTTCCAAGTATCGTCCAATCTGTAAGAAACATAAATATCATAATTGCCATAACTACTGTAACCAATACTGCTGAAAAGCAAGGTTTTCGTGTCAGACAATAACTGTGGCATTCCTTCATCGGCGGCAGAATTGATGACTTTGCCCATATTTTGCAAAAGTCCATAAGTTCCATCTTCTTTTTGGTTGGCAAAATACAAATCGGTTCCGCCTTGAGTAAAATCGGTTTCAATTCCCATAATCAATATCTTGGCATCTTTTGTTATGGTAATATCTGCCGTTTTTTCATAATTATTATAAGCAGCGATTTTCAACGATTTTAGACTTTGGTAACTTCCGTTTTTGTTTTCTATGAATTCAAATCCAGTTTCGCTGGTGTTTTTAGAATATGCCACGCCTCCTTTCAAGATAAAACTATCACTATAATATTCGAGATAATTATATTCGTCATTGGAATTCAAACTGGTTTCTGGCTCGGGTTTTGACCATTTTCCATCGGCTTGTTTCTGACTTGAAAAGACCACATCTTTATTTTCGGCAAAAGCTGAATAGAAGATTTTTTGTCCGTCTTGTGAAACGATAACATTAGAAACTTCACTGTTCTCAAACTCCAACGATTCTGGTTTTGATAAATTGTCAAATTCCGGAATGGTGTTGATTTTTATTTCAATTGGATCCTCTGAATCCGAAATTCCGATGGCGTCAATTTGTTTTTGACCTGGAACGAGTGCAAAACTGAATTCGACTTTTACCGCAACTACATTGGCAACCGCATTTTCCAAAATAGCATATTCAATTCCTGGATTGAAAACATTGGGCACTTCTTGTACTTTTCTTCTTTTTCGACCAAAATAATAAGCGTGATCTGCATTCGCCGTCGATTTGAAAGTAGGTGTTTTCCAATCTCTTTTTCGTGCCCAAACAGTTTCATATTTCCCTGAACCATTGTCCACCGAAATTTTGGTTACGCAACCTGAATTCAAGTTTTCGCATACCGCCACTTGTTTTACGGTTTGAGGTTTCTCGAAACCTACTTCGATTATTTCTCGTCCGTCGAGGGAATTTTTTGGCATCCAAGCATTGGCAGAACTTCCCCCTTGCGGAAAAGCGTCGGGTTTTCCTAGAATTCTTTTGATCCCATTTTGTTTTCCACCTAAATCGGTCGAGAATTTTATCAATTTGCTCGCCCATTGAATTTGTTGGGCATTCGCAGAAAAAAGAACAAAGAATAGAGAAAATAGAATATAGAATATAGATTTTTTCATATCGATTATATTTAGAAAAGGGCTATGAAAATCAATTCACAACCCTTTTCATTACAACTAAAAAACGCTTAATTGTTTACCTTGATTTTTTCAACTTTTTTGCCTTTGAAAGCAAAAATATATTCACCATCAGAGGTAATATCGATTCCATCGCCGTATTTTGGACTTCCTCCTTTTCCTTTAGATTGCACTGAACCTTTGGTTTCTCCATTAGTCATATCAATTCCGTAGATGATATTTTTGCTGTTTCTTTGATCTCTCAAGAAATAATTGTCGCCAATGTGATAAAAATAATCTACCCCTTTTATTTTTTCGGTAGCATAAGCTCTTGACCCATCTTTTTTGTTGTAGGATGCCAATCCTTTTTCTGAAAGCACCACAACTTTGTCTTCAAAATCAATTACATCGGTAGCTTTTCCAACGCCGGCATCGTTATGCTTTACGTCGAATAATTGTTTTCCAGAGGCAATTTCATAGCTATAAAACTCATCTCCATCCCCCACAAAAACCGTTTTGTCTTCGTCTAAAATGAAATCGGTAATGCGTTTGTCGAATTTATCTGAACGCCAAGCCAATTTGCCACTTGTGTCGTCCATACAAAGCAAACCGTTCTTTTGATTTTTATAATCCCAATAAATGTATGGCACGCTTGCTTTGTAAGTTCCGCCGAATGGCGAAGTTTGAGTTTCCATTCTATATTCCTGAACTTGTACTTTTCCGCCAATTTGTATCAAAACTTTATTTCCAGTTTTGTAAATATTTGGAACACAAAATGCCCCAGTCACTTTCTCTGATGCCCATAATAATTTTCCTGAATCTAAATCGTGTTTTTCTACATATTTTGTTCTGTCTCTTGTTCCTAACATTACGATATAAACTGCATTATCTGTAAATAAAGGATCGGCAATAGTTCTATAATATTTTTTGCTTTGTGTATTAGAGAACATTCCACCGCCTCCGCCACTCATATCATTTTCATAAATGGCTTCCCAAAGTTTTTGTCCATTATTATAATCGTAAACCATAAGACCGTTCAGATACAAGAAAATTTTGTTGTCTCTAATCCACATATCCAATATGGCTCTGCGGGTAACCAACTCTTTTTCGACTGTTCCTACAAAGGTAGCATCCCACAAAATTTCGCCATTTGACGCATTGATTCTTACCAATTGGTTTTTGAAACCTGCAAACAAAGCCCCCAAAGCAGTGGGTTTAAAATTGGCCAAAATGATTTCATTTTTTTCTTTGCTGTAAATGTATTTACCAACTCCACCCTTAAATCTATTGGTTTCCCAAATTTTTTCTCCTGTATTAGCTTTCACCAGAATGATGGAAGCTTTTTGCGAAATCAAAAAAGCATCCAATTCCGAGATGTATTTTACGGTATCCAGTTCGCCTTGATCGGCTCCATCTTCACTTTTAGTTCCTTTTGGAATTAAATTTTGATAGGATTCAGAACTCCATAATTCCTTTCCTGTTTCAATGTCTAAACAAGCCACCCTATCGGTCCCTAATTTGCGTTCGTCAAAAAGGAACAAATATCCTCCTTTGTCGGATTTCCATTGGGTATATTGGTATTCCGATTTATTGGTGCCATTGGTAGTGATTTTTTTATAATCGCCGTTCCAAATCGCTTTTCCCGAGGCATCTAATACAGAGGCCGAATTGTCGTCTGTGCCAATAATAAAATCACCTGTACCCCCGCAAACAGCCAATCTTGTAGCTTTATTTCCGAATTCTGATTCCCAAACAGTGGCAAAACTTCCAGATTTTTTACTCCCGCTTGAGCCTCCTAATTTAGCTTTTGCTTTGTCTAATAGTTTTCCAAATTGTGCCGAAGTTGGCACTACTGTCATCACGCTGATGACCAACATAAATAATGATAATCTCTTCATTTTTTTGCGTTTTTAGTTAGTAAAAAATTAAAATGTAATGGTGTAGCGAACTTTATATCGCTGTTGTTTTTGAAGTTTGAAATAAAATTTATGGTCTAAAATATAATCCGAAAGGAAATTGGTAAATTTTGGATTGCTAATATCACTATCCACTTTGAAAAAAGTGGATACTTTTCCGCTTTGAATTACCCCAATATCTATGGTCATTGTTCCTTTGACATCTATAAATTTTTTGTCTTTTTGTTTCAAAAAATCTTTAGATTGAAAAAGTTCATCCATTTCTTTGGTCACCATTTCGGTCACTTCTTCTTCGTCTGTCAACACTTTTTTTTGCGAAAAAGCAGGTGCAGAAATCAGAAGTAGAAAAATTCCAAGGAAAAATATAAGTTGTTGTTTTTTCATAATGATTTGATTTGTTGGTTAATACTTTACAAATCTGCATCAAATATGAAATAGGAACAATACGACGAAATACGTATTTTTTAAAATTGAATTTGAGGAAACTGTTTTTGAAGTTTCACCATTTTATCGTGTAGTTTCGATAAAAATTGCTGGTGACTTTCGGAATTGGAATTGAAAGGTCTGTGTGCTAGTCCTTTTTGAATGGTTTCGACTTCTTTCATAATCGATTGACTTTCTTCAGAAATAGCAGTTTCGGAAAATCGTTGCCAAATATAATCTATCGCTACAGAATTGGGATGAATCATATCTTCGGCATAAAATCGATAATCGCGAAGTTCGTCCATCATTATTTCGTTGGAAGGAAAGTAGATTGCAGATTGCAGATTGCAGATTTCAGATTGCAAGATTTGATGAATTGCAGTTATTAAATGGGCTTTGCTCAATTGATTTTCTACAAAACCATCTTTGAGGTGGCGAACAGGCGAAACTGTGAAAATGAAATTGACCTTTGGATTGATTTTTTGGATTAAATCCAAAGTGTTTTGCATCGATTTTTTAATGTTTTCGACAGATAAAATTTCTTTTGAAAATGCTACTTGTGGCACTTTATGACAATTGGCTACAATCTCTTGTGTTGCAATATTTCGATAAACCCACGAAGTGCCGTAAGTAATAATAATATGAGAAGCCGTTTGCAGTTGTAATTGTAATGAAGTTACGATTTCATTCAAATTGGCAATTAAATCTTCCTTGTTAGAATTGCTTACATCTGAATGTGCATCAAAACAATGCCAACGTTCGTTATGAAAAAAAACATCTTCCGCACTAAATTGTTTTTCGGAAACGGCAAAATCAATCAATTTTTCGATTGCCAATGGATGAAATAAAATCCCGAAAGGATTTGTTGTGATTTGGAATTTATAATATTGGAATTTATCTGATATATTTTCTGCAAAACACGAACCCAAAGTCATTATTTTACTGTTGTAAGTAATTGGATTTTGGAATTTAGAAATCGGAATTTTAGTAGTAAATTGCATTATAAATTTTCTAATTCTGAAATACTAACGTTTATCAAAAACTCTTGAACTTCGGTTTCGGTAGGTGGATTTGGGATTAAAAAAGTAATTTCTTCGCTATAATTTATTCCTTTGAAATAGCCGAGTTGAGCAATAAATTGTTTTTCAATAAAAAATTCTTTGAAAATCAATTTCGCTTTTACTGAAATTTCTTGAACAGAGTAATGATATTTTATTATAAAATATAAATCAACATAATCTTTCCATTTTGCTCTTCTACCTAATGCAAAAGCTTTCATTGCTGCGAGAGTCAATAAATCGGGCATTTTGATAATGCCTTGCAATTCAGAGTTGATAGGCACTTTATAAGGAAATGAAAAAAAAGTGATTTTCACTCCTTTGGCTATCATATTAACTTGGTTGTAATCGGCAAACGAAACCTTATAATCAATGTTTTTTAGTTTAGAATAAATATCTTTTTTGCGAATATCTTTTTCTTTAAACAAATCAAAATCAATCGATTCGCGATGACCAATATGCAGAGCAATTGCAGTTCCTCCCACCAAATAATATTCTCTTTTGAATTGAGAAATTACAGGAAGAAGATCCACTTGTTCATTATTTAGAATTTCAAGATGCATATTTGTGTGTAATTCTGCCCATTAAATCTAACATTTCTGGAATATAATTCCCAATTTTTCTGTCGGTAATGTCCTCGTAAACCCTTTTTAATTCGGGGTAGCCGATTATTTTTATCAAATCTTTTACATCTTGCCAAGTGCCATAATTGAAAATAAATTCCACCAGCACTTCATTCCCTATTTTAGGAATTGCTTCTTTCTTGATGTACCAAAAAAGGTGAGCGTTTTTTGCTATGAATTCTTCTCTTGTCATGTATTAAAAGTAATCAAAAAAAGTAAATTTCAAAGGATTTAATAAATGAAACCCAAAACATTTCTGATTTGGGTTATTTTCTAATCATACTATGTACAACAAATTTATAAATAAAAAAGAAACAAAAATTATAAAATTGTACCCGCCCAATAAATAGGTATAAATTCGATTGTATTCAGTTTTCCTCGTTTGGCGTGCGAAAAAACAATCGCTCTTTCAATAGTTGGATTTTTATCAAGCAAGTAGTGTAAACTTTTTAGCGAGCCACTTTTTCCAGATTTTACCTCGATGGGCAAAATTTTAGCATCATTACTTATCACAAAATCAATTTCAGAGCTAGCACCTGATTCTGTTCTTGCCCAATAATATGTTTTTTGTTCGGTTTGTGCTATAAGTTGTTGTGCTACAAATTGTTCAGACAACATTCCTTGAAATGCAACTGATAATTCTCTCTTGATATATAAATTTTGATAATCGAGATTACTTTTTCTAAGTAACAATCCAACATCTAAAAAAAACAATTTGAATTGCTTTCCAGAAACCGTTAAAGGCAAACCACTAACAGAAACATTATGAATACCATATAACAACCGAGCTGTTTTTAAAACATCAACACCTTTTTTAATGGTTGGACTTGAAAATCGTTGCGATAATTTGGTATAAATAATTTGGTTTCCTACAAATTTTGTGGCACTTTCTAAAATATCTAACAAACAATCTGAATTGATTGTAGGTTGGTACTTTCTAAAATCTTGTTCATAGCTATACAATAAATCATTCTGAATATTTTTTACTCCTAACAAGTCATTATTTTCTATGAAATATTTTACACATTCGGGCATGCCGCCAACAATTAGATACAACATAAAATCTTCTTCAAAATAATGCTCCACATTTTGAGGAACATTCTCAAAAGGCATTTCCAATAATTGAACTAAATTATTTTTGTTTCTAGCTTTTAAAAATTCTAAAAAAGTCATGGGATAAAGATTCATTATTTCGACTCTACCAACTGGAAATGGTTGATTTCTAAACTCAAAATCTAACAATGAACCCGCAACAATTAAGTGAAGTTGGGGCATTTCTTCATAAAAATATCGCAAACTACCCAGTGCTTCTGGACAAGCTTGAATTTCATCAATAAATAATAAATCCTCACCTAATACAATTGAGGTGTTTAAAGCCAAATTTAGTTCAAAAACAATTCTTTTTAAGTCAAAATTTGGTCGAAATATTCTATGCAAATTCTTGCTTTTTTCAAGATTTATCTCTACTAATTTACCCGTGAAATTAGTATTTCCAAAGTGTCTAATTAACCAAGATTTTCCAACTTGTCTTGCCCCATTTACAAGCAATGGTTTCCGGTTGGGTTTCGTTTTCCAAGCAATTAAATGATGTATTTTTTCTCTAAACATGGTATCTCTCGTTTTATATTAAGGTACAAATATAAAATAAATGCCATTAAAATAAAACTAAAATTTAAAATAGATACCATAATATTAAATTATTAGTTTAAAATAAATACCATAATGCAAAATATTATTTCACAAATCCTATCACTTTTTCTAATGCCTCTTTAATTCCGGCAACATTTTTTCCTTTACCTGAGGCAAAGAAGGGTTGTCCTCCACCATTTCCATCAATGTATTTTCCTAATTCTCTGATTATAGTTCCTGCATTCAGTGATTTTTCTGTCACTAATTCTTTTGAAATATAACAATGAATATTAGGTAAATTATCTTCTATTGAAGCTAAAAATACAAAGGAGTTTGGCTTTGAAATTCCAATGCTTTGAGCCAAATCTTTAGTCGAACTCATCGACAAATCTACTTGTTTTGCTAAAAAGTTAATTCCATTAATTTCTTGAAAATCAGCAACTAAACTATTTTTTAATGCTTCGATTTTTTCTTTAATTAGTTGTTCTACTTGTTTTTTCAATTTCGCATTATCCTCTTGCAACGAATGAACTGCTTTGATAACATCTTGTGGATTTTTTAATGTGATTTTAACTTCATTCAAAGTGTTTTCCTGAGTTTCAAAATAAGCTTTCACAGCATCGCTAGTAATCGCTTCAATACGACGAATTCCTGCCGCAACTGCACCTTCGGAAACAATTTTGAAATGCCATATTTCGGCAGTGTTTTTTGCGTGAATTCCTCCACACAATTCCATACTTTCGCCAAACTTGATAGCGCGAACAGTATCTCCATATTTTTCTCCAAATAAAGCCATCGCACCTTCGTCTAAAGCTTGTTGAATGGGAATGCTTCTCCTTTCTATCAATGGCAATTGCTCCTGTATTCGAGCATTTACAAAATCCTCCACTTGCTGCAATTCATCGTCGGTCATTTTAGAAAAATGGGAGAAGTCGAAACGCAAATAATTTGGGTTTACCAAAGATCCTTTTTGTTCTACGTGTGTTCCCAAAATGCTTCTCAAAGCTTGATGCATCAAGTGTGTAGCCGAATGATTGGCAGCCGATTTTCGTCTTAAATCTTGTCCAACAATTACTTTATAAATTTCGGTAAAATTGGCTGGTAATTCTTTGGTAAAATGAATGATCTGGTTGTTTTCTTTTTTGGTATCGATAACATAAATAACATTTCCGTTAGCAGTTTCTATTACTCCAACATCGCCCACTTGTCCTCCACCTTCGGGATAAAA
>Ga0316612_1000543_pt1 | contig 11282 bp, 8 predicted proteins | sample MIS2016226_MG_FD_207676 | JGI IMG/M metagenome (GOLD analysis project Ga0316612, IMG submission 207676) | Microbial mat bacterial communities from Middle Island sinkhole, Lake Huron, Michigan, United States - MIS.2016.226 | ecosystem: Environmental > Aquatic > Freshwater > Lake > Sediment... | reverse complement strand
ATAACTGCGAACATGAATACAGGGTCTGTATCCTTTGTAGTCGAACATTTGAAGTTGTGCGTTTTTAGTAATATCAATCAAAACCGGACCTGGTCTTCCAGATTTTGCGATATAAAATGCTTTGGCTAAAATTTCAGGAATTTCAGTTGCATCCGTAACTTGATAATTCCATTTGGTAATAGGTGTTGTAATATTAATTACATCGGTTTCTTGAAAGGCATCTGTACCTAATAAATGGGCAAAAACTTGTCCTGTTATACAAACCAAGGGTGTGGAGTCTATCATGGCATCTGCTAAACCTGTAACTAAATTTGTGGCTCCAGGACCGCTTGTTGCAAAAACTACTCCTACTTTTCCGCTTACTCTTGCAAAACCTTGTGCAGCATGAATGGCACCTTGCTCGTGACGTACTAATATATGTTTCAATTGATCCATATAATCGTATAAAGCATCATAAATAGGCATTATTGCACCACCTGGATAACCAAAAACGGTATTTACTTTTTCAGAAAGTAAGGCATCTATAACGGCAACACTTCCACTAATCTCAAGTTTTTTGTTAATCGTTTTTTGTTCTTGTTCTTTTTCTATCATTTCCATAATCAAGAATTTTTTTTAATTTTTAAAATATTCTTAAATATTTTATTCTTAAAATTTATTTGTACTTTTTGGTTTTGAATTTATAATTCATCGGTTACACAGCCTTCACTTGCACTTTTCACACTTTGATAATATTTGAATAAAACTCCTTTTTTCATTTTAGGTTCAGGTGCTTTCCATTGTGCCTTACGTCTTTCTAATTCTTCGTTAGTAATATTAAAAGAAATAGAATTTGTAACGGCATCTATTGTAATTTCATCTCCATTTTCTACTAAAGCAATAGCACCACCAACTTGCGCTTCTGGTGTGATATGACCGACTACAAAACCATGTGTGCCGCCTGAAAATCTACCATCTGTAATTAAAGCAACTTCTTTTCCTAAACCTTTTCCCATAATTGCGGCGGTTGGTTTTAACATTTCTGGCATTCCTGGTCCGCCTTTCGGTCCTTCGTATCTTATAACTACTACATCTCCTTTTTCTACTTCTCCATTTGCAATTCCTTCATTGGCTTTAAATTCGCCTTCAAAAACTTTTGCTTTTCCTTTAAAAATTAAACCTTCTTTACCCGTTATTTTTGCAACTGCTCCTTGTTCTGCTAAATTTCCATACAGAATTCTAATGTGTCCTGACTCTTTTATAGGATTATCAAAACTATGTATTACATCCTGATTTTCAATTAAATCAGGTGCATCTTCTAAATTTTCAGCTATTGTTTTTCCTGTTATGGTAAGGCAGTCTCCGTGAAGCATTCCATTCTTTAATAAATATTTCATTACAGCAGGAATTCCTCCAATTCTGAAGACATCTTCCATTAAATATTTTCCACTGGGTTTTAAATCGGCTAAGAAAGGGGTTTCATTACTAATTCGTGAAAAATCTTCTAAGGTAAATTCTACATCGGCTGCTTTAGCTATGGCGAGTAAATGTAAAACGGCATTGGTAGATCCTCCTAAAATGGTAATTAATGTAAATGCGTTTTCTAAAGATTTTTTTGTAACGATATCTTTTGGTTTAATATCTTTTTCTAATAAATTTTTAAATGTTTTTCCAAGCTCGTAACATTCTTGATTTTTTGCCTTATTAACTGCGGGAATAGAAGAGTTATTTGGCAGAGCCATACCCATTGCTTCTATTGCGGAAGCCATTGTATTTGCTGTGTACATGCCTCCACAAGCGCCTGCTCCAGGGCATGCGTTTTTTATAATGGTTTGATATTCGGTTTCGTCTATAGAGCCTGCCATTTTGTTTCCCCAAGCTTCAAATGCAGAAACTACATCTAATTTTTTATCTTTATGACAACCAGAGGCAATGGTTCCACCATAAACTATGATAGAAGGTCGATTTAATCGTAGTGCTGCCATTAAGGCGCCTGGCATGTTTTTGTCACATCCTACAATGGCTACCAAGCCATCGTAATTCATTCCTGCTACTACGGTTTCCATTGAATCTGCAATTACGTCTCGTGAAACTAATGAGTATCGCATTCCAAATGTTCCCATGGAAATTCCATCGCTTACCCCGATTGTATTAAAAATTAGGCCTGTTAAGTCTGCGTCTTGAATGCCTTTTTTAACTTCTATCGCCAAGGCATTTAGGTGCATATTACAGGGGTTGCCTTCATATCCTGTACTTGCAATTCCTATAAAAGGTTTTTGTAAATCTTTTTCCTTTAATCCTAATGCGTATAACATTGCTTGAGCAGCGGGCTGTGTGCTGTCTTGTGTTACGAGTTTACTGTATTTGTTTAATTCCATTTTACTATAAAAAAAAACCTCCCTTAATTTGGAGGCCTTTATATTTTGTTATTTGATTTTCAATTTATAAAAGCACTCTTATTTCAATATTAAGACAATAATATTGATGATTAAAATGCTTACTAAAAAATTAACTTTTTTCATTATATTAATATAGGCATTTATTCAATAATAAATAAATGTGTGGCAAATTTAAAAAAGTATTTATAATATACAAATGATTTTTACGAGTATTATGGATATTTTTAACTAAATTAAATATTTCATAATTAATTATCACAATCATTAAAAAAAATGCAAGTATTTAGAGTTTATAAAGGTTTATTTTATGTTTTGTAAAATGTTAAATTTAATTAGCTATTTCTAGTAATGAAGTGATTAAATAATCTATTTCTTCTTTTGTGTTTAAGTGGCTAAATGAGATTCTTAAAGCAGAGTGTTGGTTTAATTCTTCATTTGTTTTTGTTTTTTGTAATACAATTGATGGTTTTGTAGCACCACTACTGCATGCACTTCCTTGAGAGAGAGCAATTCCTTTTAAGTCTAATTGAAAACCTATCATATCGTTTTTAAATGGAAGAAATACATTTAATAGAGTGTAAAGACTTTTATTTAAGTCGGCAGAATTTCCATTGAAAATAACTTCAGGAAAGTGTTTTTTAAATTGATTTATGGTGTATTGTTTTAAATCTGAAATATAATTTTGATCTTGTTCTAAATTTTGATAAGATAGCTCTAATGCTTTAGCCATTCCAATAATACCATATACATTTTCGGTTCCTGAGCGTAGATTTCTTTCTTGTCCTCCACCTGTAATTTTGGCCTTTAATTTTGTTTGTTTTTTTATGTAGGCAAATCCTGCTCCTTTAGGTCCGTGGAATTTATGAGCTGAGCTTGAGGCAAAATCTATGGGTAATTCATTTAAATTTATGGGATAATGGCCAATTGTTTGTACAGTATCTGTGTGATAATAGGCGTTGTATTTATGGCATATATTTCCAATAGAAATGATGTCGTTTATATTTCCTAACTCATTATTTGCATGCATTATACTTACAAGTGTTGGCTTTTCGTCTTTCAAAAGAGTTTCTAATTCTTCTAAAGAAAATTCTCCTTTTTCATTATTTTTTAAAATTTGTACTTCTATAGATTTGTTCATCATCATATCTAAAGTAGTCTCTAGTACACATTTATGTTCTAATGCTGATGTTACTATTCTTTTAATTCCTAAATTATCAATACTCGATCGTATAATTAAATTATTGGATTCAGTTCCACAAGAAGTAAATATAATTTCTGATGAATGTGCATTTATTAATTTTGCTATTGATTTCCTTGCGTTTTCAATTGATGCTTTTGCTTCTTGTCCAAAGCTATGTACAGAACTTGGATTTCCAATTTGTTCTTTCATGGCATCGGTCATTGCTTGTATAACTTCATCATATATAAAGGTAGTTGCAGCGTGGTCTAAATAAATTTTTTTCATTTTATTAGTTAGATTGAATTTTATCCAAATCTATTATTTTTAAATTTTATTATTTTGAAAATTCAAATTTAGCTTAAAAGTCAACTACATTTTTGAATAGTAAACCTACATTTGTAGTGAATAATTTTATTGCAATGGCTAATAGAATGATTCCAAATACTTTTTTTAGAATACTCATTGCACCTATTCCTAAAACTCTTTCAATTTTTCCTGCAAATTTTAATACTGTATAAACTACAATCATATTTAATAAAATGGCAATAATAATATTAATTTCATGAAATTCAGCTTTTAATGATAGTGTAGTGGTAAGTGATCCAGCACCTGCAATCAATGGAAAAGCTATGGGAACTATAGATGCAGTGGATGAGGAAAAATCTTTGTGGATTTCTATTCCTAATATAAGTTCTAAAGCAATAATAAAAATGACAATTGCACCGGCTACTGCAAATGAAGGTACATCTACACCTATTAATTTTAAAATTTCTTCACCTAAAAATAAAAAACTAATTAATAAAATTCCTGCAGCAATGGTTGCTTTTTCGGATTGTATATAGCCTATTTTATTCTTTAATGAAACAATAATAGGTATATTTCCTGGCATATCAATTACAGCAAATAAGACTAAAAATGAAGTTAATATTTCTTTAATTGAAAAATGCAAGTCCATAATTTTTTTATTTTTTTTGCAAAATTACGTAATAAAAATTGACTAATACTAATTTCAATAGTATGAAATTTAATGTATTTTATTAATTTAATAATTAAAAAAATCCTTATAATATTTAATTTACAAGGATTCATTTTTAATAGGTTTCATTATTTTACATTCCAGAAGTGGCGTATTTAGGATCTAATTGAAAATCTTCCATAAATTTTGTGGTATAATTTCCTTCAATAAAATCAGGATTATCCATTAATTGCCTATGAAATGAAACGGTTGTTTTTATTCCTTCTATATAAAATTCATCTAAAGCGCGTTTCATTTTTGCAATTGCTTCAGATCTGGTTTGTGCAGTAGTAATTAATTTTGCAATCATTGAATCGTAATAAGGGGGAATGGTATATCCTGCATATACATGTGTATCAATACGTACACCATGCCCTCCTGGAATATTTAATTGTTTTATAATTCCTGGTGATGGTCGAAAATCGTTATAGGGGTCTTCTGCATTTATTCGGCATTCTATAGCATGTAATTTGGGATAATAATTTCTTCCTGAAATTTTTTGTCCGGCTGCTAATAATATTTGTTCTCTAATTAAATCATAATCAACAACTTGTTCTGTGATAGGATGTTCCACTTGAATTCTTGTATTCATTTCCATAAAATAGAAATTTCTATGTTTATCTACTAAAAATTCTATTGTTCCAACGCCTTCATAGCTAATATATTCTGCTGCTTTTACGGCTGCATTCCCCATTGCTTCTCTCAGTTCATCTGTCATAAAAGGAGAGGGTGTTTCTTCTATTAATTTTTGATGTCTTCTTTGAATTGAGCAATCTCTTTCTGATAGATGGCATGCTTTTCCAAAAGAATCACCTGCAATTTGTATTTCAATATGCCTGGGTTCTTCTATCAATTTTTCCATGTACATGCCATCGTTTCCAAAAGCTGCAGCGGATTCTTGTCTTGCACTTTCCCATGCTTTTAGCAAATCTTCTTCTTTCCATACGGCACGCATTCCTTTTCCGCCCCCTCCAGCTGTAGCTTTCAACATGACAGGAAATCCCATTCCTTTTGCTACATTTAAAGCATCTTCATAGTCTTCTAATAAACCTTCAGAGCCAGGAACAGTGGGTACGCCAGCCTCTTTCATGGTGGCTTTAGCTGTGGCTTTATCTCCCATTTTATCAATATGTTCGGGTGAAGCACCAATGAATTTTATTCCATGATCTCGACAAATTTTGGAGAACTTTGAATTTTCAGACAAAAAACCATAGCCAGGATGGATGGCATCAGCGTTAGTTATTTCGGCTGCAGAAATAATGTTTGCGATATTTAGATAGGAATCCTTACCCGCTGGTGGGCCTATACAAACCGCTTCATCAGCAAAACGAACGTGTAAACTATCCTGATCTGCTGTGGAATAAACTGCAACAGTTTGAATTCCCATTTCTTTGCAGGTGCGAATAACTCTCATGGCTATTTCACCACGATTTGCAATTAATATTTTTTTAAACATTTTGTAAAATTATGAGGGATCAACGATAAATAATGCTTGATCGTATTCTACGGGCATTGAATCTTCTACTAATACTTTAACAATTGTGCCAGATATTTCAGATTCAATTTCATTAAATAATTTCATTGCTTCTATTACACAAAGTACTGTTCCTTGGGAAATTGTATCGCCAACATTAACAAAAAAGGGTTTATCAGGTGCTGGTTTCCTATAAAAAGTACCAATCATTGGCGATTTGATGGTGATATAATTTGAATCATCAATATTTGATTTTGTCTCTGTTTTGGTTCCAGAATCTTCAGATATACTAGTATTTGTAGGATTATAAACTGGTATAGATTGAGGCATAGATTGAACAAATTGAGCATTTTGTCCTACTTCTTTTTTTATTTTAAACTCATAGTCTTTCTCCTTATAGGAAACTTCTGTAATACCTGATTTATCAACAAATCGTATAAGGTTTTGAAGGTCTTTTATATCCATTTTTTATTCTGTTTATTTAGTTTTGAATTGTCAAATATAGTAAAGTTCATTTTTATAATAAAAATTTAATTCTTTTTTTTTGAATATTTTGATATTTTAGTAGGATTTTGGTAGATCTTTCAAAAAATTATTTGTTTTTCAAGTAAATAAAATATAATAATACATAATGGGTTAATTTATTTATTAGAATCTAATTTCTGCAACAATTTTAACCCTAATTGATAGCTTGCATTCATCCACCCAAAACCTTCTGTAGTTATGTATTCAAATTCAGTTCCTACATTTCCATATTCTGCAAAAACTTTATGTGTGGCTTCTACTACATTGTACTTTTCAGGAATAGTTCCGTTATAATGTACTGCATTTTGGGTAATCATGTCTATCCATCTATTAATTAGATCTTTAGCTATATCAGTATAACCATAGTTCAAAAGTCCTTGCCAAATTATCATTTGATGTGGTGCCCAACCGTTTGGAAAATCCCATTGGCGTTCTGGTCTTTCTACATGTATTAATCCTCTTGAAATTTCATCGCTGCCTGCAATTCCTCCCTTAGTTGTAATTTTTTGCAGATTTTTTATCATTTTTTCTGCTTGTTCTTTTGTCGGAATTTCTACCCACAATGGAAAAAAGCAGCTTGCGGCTAAATATTTATGTTGCTTTTTTTGTTTAAAGTTATAATCCCAAAACATTCCATCATCTTGGTTCCACATTAAATTTTGAATCAAATTTTTTCTATTTTTCGCTTTTTCTTCCCAATTCTCAGCTGTATTATTTTGAAACGAATTATTGAATTCAGTATGGATTAAAAAAGTTATATCTTTTTCATATTTGTAGAGCATACAATTCAATTCCACAGGTAAAATATCGGCACAAATTCCTTCGAATCTATAGGTTGTATCGTGTCCACTTTCTCTTACCGAGCGATCGTGAATAAAATATTCATCTAATTCGGGTATAGAAATTTCTCTTTTTCGATATTTTTCTTCTAATTCTTCAATTGTTAGATTCCATTTTTTGGCAAAGGGGAATAAAATAGCATCATAATGTCCTTCTTCTGTTTCAGGTGGAATTCCGATTCCTTCTGCTAAATAACGATTTAAACCCTTTATATTTCTTTTTCCTTCAACCATCCAAACCATTTGATATTCTTTAATACAAGTAGATAGCATGCTTGAAAGCCATTCTTTATTTTCTGAATTTTTTGGAAGTTTTTCGTACACTTCACGAATCATACTTGAGAAAAATGGGGGTTGTGTTCGGGTTAGATAATAACTTCTGTTCGCATTTAAAATTTTTCCATAATGTTCAATTTGATATTGAAAATTTTCAACTACCGATTTCGCCAACTCAACTTTTTCATCTATCAACAAACCGATGTTTTGGAAATAGCTATCCCAACCATACATTTCATTGAATCTTCCACCTGGCACTACAAAGGGAACGCCTTTAATGCTTCCCTTTATTTGTTGAAGTTTTAAAGATAAAATGCCAGGGTTTTCATTCTGTTCCAATACCCATTGTGGAGTGATGTTTTCAGGAAGTTGTACTACTTTTATTTTGAATTTTTCTTGTAGTGAAGCAAAATAATTCAAAGCCAAATTATCTGTATAAGGCACATAAATAGTTACCTCTTTGCTGTTGCTTTTGGTATCTTCCGTAATTTTACTTAAGCCTTTTTCATCGATAGTTCGTGTAAGGCCGTCCCAGTATTTTTCACGTATCATTTTGGAAATTCGTGCTTTTGGCTCTTGATTTAATACCTCGTCAATGAAATTTTGTGTTATTTCGATTTCGGTTTTACCTTCTTTTTCAGCCCAAACCAATTCTTGTAATAAATTGGATAGAGCATAAGTTCCTTTAATTTCTAATTCATTAATTTTAAATAATTTTGGGCCTTTGTCTTCAATGGTTATTTTTTTATCATTATCGGTATCTTCTTGTAAGAGAAGCTGATTCAATAATATTTTAATGTTTAATTTCATTTTTATTAAAATTTTTAGTCATGTAAAATAATACCCAAAGTAGAATGAATATAACTGATATTGGAATTAAAGAAAAATAAAATGCAGTAGTTCCACTAAAACTTTCAAACACATGACCCGTAATCATAGAGCCTGTAGTTCCACCCAAAGCAGAAAAAACAACAATTAAACCAGACATTGCACTGTGTTGATGTTTTGGTAAAGCTGACAGAATTGTCGAATTAATTGTAGGATATATTGGAGCTAAAAATAAACCCATTAAAGGCATTAAATAGACTACAAAAGGAGCATTAAGCCATGTAATAGTTTCGGTTGGCAAAACAGTTTTATTCGCTAAAGGTAATGCAATTAGTACTATAATTGAAACAATTATTAGACAAAAAGATAGAAAATAAATCCATTTAATTTTTGCTAAAACACCACCAGTTAATAACCGTCCCACCATCGAAGCGCCCGCTAAGATTGCTCCAGCTTGAATTGCTAAACTTGAAGGAGTTTTAAGAATATTTTCATAAAAAGTAGGAAACCATGTTTGGAAACTTTGTTCAATTAAAACATAAAAAAATGCACTTATTATAAAAACTATTACTAAAGGTTTAATGGCAATTTTAATCATATCTAAAAAATCATCAATTAAAGAGCGTTCTGCAATTTTTGCTTCGTTCTCATTTAATTTTGAAAATAATAAAAATACAAATGCAATAATAGAGATGCCTGATAAAATCCAAAAACCAAATAACCATTTTTCTGATTTTGGGTTGTTATCATCTATTAACCAACTAAACATAAAATTTCCAAATAGTATTCCCGCCATAAAACACGCTTCCAAAAACCCCATAAAACTTCCGTGTTGTTTTTCGTTATTAGTAATTAAGCCTATTGTTGCAAATGTTGAAACTTTAATTAAAGCAAAAGAAATCCCAATAACAAAAAACATAAGTTTAAAAAACCAAAATTCTCCTACAAATGGTAAAATTCCACATATAATACTTACTAAAAATAATGCAATTAACATTGAATTTTTTAATCCTAATTTTGGCAAAAAAGAAGCTAAAATAAAAGATGCAATTGCAATAGGAAGATCTTTAAAACCTTCTAAAAAACTTGCGTCAGCTTTAGGTATATCGAAATTTCTTTGAACTTGCAGTATTACAGTTCCTACAGAATTTAACAACATTGCAAAAACTAAATAATTAAGTAATAAACTAATTTTAATTCCTAAATTTTTCATTCCGATATATTTTTTAAAAGTTTTAAATATATAAATAAAAATTTAGTTTACGTACTACAACGATTTAGATATATAAAATTACAAATTTTCAATATTTTTTTTCCTTAACAATTATTGTGTTTATTTTTTATATTATAACTTGAATTTGCTTAAAACAAAAATATGTAAAAAAATTTTCAAAATAAAAAAAAACAATTATATTTGCAGTCCCAAAAATGGTGGTTGTAGTTCAGTTGGTTAGAACGTCGGTTTGTGGTGCCGAAGGTCGTGGGTTCGAGCCCCATCTGCCACCCATTTTTAAAAGAGAATCGTATTGGTTCTCTTTTTTTTTGCATCCTAGTTTAGTAATGAATTTAATTTAGCAATTTTATTAGATGTTTGGGTTGATAAATATTAAGAAGAATAGTTTAACTTATTTTTACAATTTTTAAAAGTTTATTTATAATTTATTTAACATTTTTTCCTAAATTTAATTTCAGATTAAACGTTTTTCATTTTAGTAAGTCTTATCTCTAAAATAAAAATTAAATGAGTAAATTTTTCATCATCATCGCTGCATTTTTTTTATTGTATAATTGTTCAAGTTCTTCCGAAGATACTGGAATCGAAATAGCATCATATCCCAATATAACAGCTACTTTCAAAGGAAGCATAGATTTAAATAGTTTGTTAAATTACGCCAACCAAACCAAGCCTGTCTATATCACCAAAGATAATACGGGTACAAATTCTATCACAGATAAAGGAGCAACCTTAGGCAGAGTTTTATTTTACGACAAAAATTTGTCATCCAATAATACCATTTCTTGTGCAAGTTGCCATAAACAAGTCAATGCTTTTGGAGATGATGCTGTTGCAAGTGTAGGTGTAAATGGAACAACCACAAGACATTCCATGCGACTTATCAATTCACGTTTCGCCGACGAAACCAAATTCTTTTGGGACGAAAGAGCAGCAACTTTGGAAGCGCAAACTTCTCAACCGATACAAAATCATATTGAAATGGGCTTCAGCGGAACAAATGGCGACTTAAATCTTACCGGTTTAATAACAAAACTCAGCGCAATTGGATATTATAAAGAACTTTTTCAATTTGTGTATGGAAGTGAACAAATAACAGAAGCAAAAATTCAAAATGCTTTGGCACAATTCATCAGAAGTATTCAATCTTTCGACTCGAAATACGACACAGGAAGAGCTTTAGCAAATGGGAATAATCAAAATTTCACCAATTTTACAGCAGAGGAAAACTTAGGCAAAGATATTTTTCAAACTGCACCCGTTTTCGATGCAAGTGGAACCCGAACAGGTGGCGGATTTGGTTGTGCGGGCTGTCACAGAGCTCCAGAATTTGACATAGACCCTAATTCTAGAAACAATGGAATCATTGGCAATTTAGGAACCACAGGAATAGATATTACCAATACCAAAGCAGGAACTTTGAGAGATTTATTTAAAACAAATGGGACATTAAATAGTCCGATGATGCATACTGGCCAATTTACTACATTACAGCAAGTTATTGGTCATTATGGCAATATAAATATCGCAGTT
>Ga0316612_1000541_pt1 | contig 11303 bp, 8 predicted proteins | sample MIS2016226_MG_FD_207676 | JGI IMG/M metagenome (GOLD analysis project Ga0316612, IMG submission 207676) | Microbial mat bacterial communities from Middle Island sinkhole, Lake Huron, Michigan, United States - MIS.2016.226 | ecosystem: Environmental > Aquatic > Freshwater > Lake > Sediment... | reverse complement strand
AGTTCAGAGGGGTATGTGGTTCGGATTGAGATTTGAAATTATTTAATTTTGACTCAATGTTTTTGATTGAAGAAAAACATTTAGAAATTAACACCTAACAGGTTGAAAAAACCTGTTAGGATAGACGATTCCTAACAGGTTTTTTCAACCTGTTAGGTCTTTCAACTCGTGACATAATCAAATTATGATTGGTTCAATGTCTTGAAGAACCATAACCAACGGTTTCAACCGTTGGATTTATAATGTTGGAATTGGTTTTTGATACGTTTCCCATGGTTGAAACCGTGGGCTATAGTAGAAATCAAGGCGTTTTCGGCTCTTCTGCTTTTTTCTTTTTATTGAACAATCCATTCAGCAAATCACCTGCTTTGGTTTTCACTTCTTCCTTAGTTGTGGGAGTTGTTGTTTTTGTAGTATCGCTGGGTTTTTTGTTTTTATTGAGGTAATCCGTTAATGCCGATGTTCCTTGTTTTACCAATCTATCTTTTTGCTGGTTTACTAATTGCGTAGTCAATTTTGTTACTGCACTATTAATGTCGGTCGAGATTTTTGGATTTGTAAAGTTTCCACCAAGTATTGCGTTAATTGGAATACTTTGCATTTTTGAAGCATCGGTGGGAGATAATTTTGCAATTAAAGCACTCGCTTCCGCTCCGAGATATTTTGCTGGAACATCAAATTTGATATTGTAATTCATGCTTTGGTCAAAACCGTGCGTTCCGCCAATTGTAGCTTTGATATCTTGATATTTAATATCAAAAGGTTTTACATTTACTTTTCCATCTTTGAAAGTTAAGAACGCTTTCAAATCATTCAAATTCAATTTATTGACGTCGATAAATTTTAAATTAGTACTAAAAGCGGTCAATAAAGTTGAATTTTTGGCATTTACCGTTGTGGAAAGCAGTTGCCCCAATAAATCACCCGATAGCGTTTTCAAGTCAGGAGTCAATTCTATCGCATCAAGATTACCATTCAATTTGATAGTCGAATTGATTTTCCCATTGATAATCCCTGCTATTGGTGCAATCTTTTTTAACATTTCGAGTTGGGTAAACGATTGGGCAATATCCACTTGATTCAAATTCAAATCCATATCGAAAACAGGTACTTTTCCTTTGGTAGAAACCGCTCCATTCATTCCAATTGTTCCTCCAAAAATAGACGAAATCACGTTTTGCAAAGTCACTTTTTCATCTTTCACAATCAGTTTTCCCGACACCTCTTTCAAGGTTAAATTATCATACAAAACGGTATTGGCATTTGCCGTAAGGGTACAATTCAAGAAAGCAGGAATTTTCATTGCTTCGGCTTTTTTCGTCTCGGCTTTTGTTTCTTCGCCCGTAGTCATAAAATCATCTACCGCCAATTGTTTGGAATTCATATCAAAATTCCCTTTCAATTCTTGGTTTCTGAACATAAATCCATAAAAATTTTCCAAAACCCCAGTCACACTAATATCGCTTTTTCCGGTTGTGGCGTCAAATTGTTTCAAATGTACCTGACTTGGATTAAATTGTACCAAGGCATTGCTGATGGTCATTGTTTTTCCGTTTTCATCTGCATAATTGAAGCCCGACAAACTCATTGTACCCGCATTATTGATGTTTTGATACTGGCTTTTCTCAACAGATAGCATATCGAATTTGGTGGTTACATCAGCTTTTAAAATTCCCGATAAAGGTTTGTCCAATTTAACAGGATAGGCTTTTGAAACGTTTCCTAAATTGATTGTTCCTTTCAAGGCAGCGTCAACAATAGCATTTTGAGTGATATTTCTAATATTGGCTTTGGCATTAAAAACGTCTTGATCGATGGCGAAAGATAATTTGTCTAAATTGACATAAGTGTCATTCAAAAGCCCAGTTTCGTTGATGATTTTGGTGTCGATTACAATATTGCGAACTGATTTTGGAAGATTTGGATATTGAAAAGAAGCGTTGTTGGAAGCAATTTTAATATTGAATTTTGGAACAGTTGTATCCGAGTACAATCCTTTGGCAAAGCCCACAACGGTAAAATCGCCTGTCGTTTTTACATCGTCTAAACTCGCAGAGTATGCCGCAGGAATCAATCCCAAGAAGTTTTTGAAAGAAGAAGTAGGGGTTTTGAATTTCAAATCATATTCCTGACCACCTTCAACCATTTGAATAAATCCATCCAATTCTATGGGCAGTTGGTTGATTAATGCTTTGTTTTCTTTGAATGTATATTTACTGTTGGCTAAATCTATTCCCAAAATGGCATCCAAGCTAATGGAAACATTTTTCATATAATTGATTTTGTCCATCGAAAGCAAAATTTTGGCGGTCGATTTGGTGTCTAAATCCAGTTTTTGAGCAGCAAAATCTCCCGTTCCCTCGTGGTTCAAACTGTCTATAACCATTTTTATTTTGGAACCTTCGTCAAAATAGCGGAACTGAAAATTTTCGATTTTATAATTTTCGATTTTTAATGAAAGAGGCTTGCTTTTTTCATCGGTTGCCGCTTTGTCGTCCTTGATGGCAATGTCATAATTCCCTTTTCCTTCTTTGTTAAAAATGATGTTGATTAAGCCATTTTTCGAACTAAAACCATCAATATTCATCGTTTCTTTTTCTCCTTTAAAAAGTTCCTTGATGGACATTTTCAAATTCAATTCTCCTAGCGAAACCAAGGTATCGCCCTCAAAAGGAGCTTTGTTGATGATGACAAATTTCTCAATTGTTATAGTTGCACTGGGAAATTTTTTGAATAAACTTAAACTTGCGTCGGCAAAAGAAACTTTGGCATTTACTTTCTCGTTGATGGCTTGCGCTATTTTCGCTTTTATTTGGTCTTTAAATAAATAAGGAGTAGCAAATAAAATTCCTACAAGGAGCAGAATCACAATTCCAGATATTTTTAGGATTTTCTTAGTCATAACCTTGATATTTTTAAGAAATTTAATAATACAAAAATAGAGATTATAATTTTAAAAAGGATTAAAATATAGATTGTATTTACGAATAAAAAGTAAATTTTACAATAAACTAAGTTAGAAAAGCCGTTGGAGATAAATGATGAAATGTATATCTGATATTATTGAACTTTGCTAAAACTTTTGAGCTTATCGACTCATTATCAACTAATGTAATTTCAAAGCAAGTAGTGTTGCATTTTGAAAGAATGTAGTTTTAGATTTTGAAAGTTATATTTTGTGTAATTTCAAAATTTGGTGTAGTGTATTTTCAAAGTATATAGTAGTGTAATTTCAAAGTTAAGTATAGTGTAATTTCAAAATAGAATCGCTATTTTCAACTGTAAAACACACAAAATAAGCGAACTAGATGAATATGAACAGAATGGATATTTTAGAAATTTGTTTCCAATTTTGGTATTATCTGTTTTGGTTTTTTTTCAAAATATACCAATCAGTTTTTGCTGAATACTATAAATCCCGAGCAAAAGAGTCGGGATTTATAGTACATAAAACGTTTTATATCAAAATAAAGCTATAATAAAATGGTAAACTTTTTTAATGAATCACCATCTCAAAAGGCAACATAGCTTGAACTCCTTTTCGGGCTTGAACCTTTTTAAATTGCTCCATCAAACGAAAAGTTTCCTCGCCCAATTCTTCTTTAATAAACGATTCTTTAGATTTTGCAAAAGGAAAATTCTTGAAAATATCATTCATATCTTTTTCATATTCAGGAAAGTTTTGCATAGTGTAGCTTTTAGTTTTTGCCAATATTGCAGCTTCTTTTATGGCATCATCTAGACCACCTATTTTATCAACAAGTCCCACTTTCAGAGCTTGTTCTCCAGACCAAACTCTTCCTTGCCCAATAGAATCGACTTGTGCAACAGTCATTTTTCGTCCTGCGGCAACGTGCGATACGAATGTTTTATAAACCTGTTCGACCCCTTCGAGAGTAACAGTTTTAAATTTTTCGTCCATTGGCAAAAACGGACTGTATTCGGCGGCATTATCGTTGGTTTTGACTTGCTCGGTGTGGATGCCAATTTTTGTTGCCAATGGAGTAAAATTGGGCACTATCCCAAAAACGCCTATGGAACCCGTAATCGTGTTTTTTTCGGCAAAAATCTTGTTGGCATTACAAGCAATATAATAACCACCAGATGCTGCATAATTTCCCATAGAAACCACCACGGGTTTTACCTTTTTGGTCAATTCAATTTCTCTCCAAATCAAATCCGATGTCAAGGCACTTCCGCCGGGACTGTCTATCCTCAACACAATGGCTTTCACATTTTCATCTTTTCTGGCTTCAATCAAAGAGCGATTCATCGAGCCTTCGCCAATGGTGTTGATGTCGCCTTCGCCACCCATAATTTCTCCTTGAGCATAAATAACAGCAATTTTATCTTGAGAATCAGCACTTTTAGAAGTGGTAGCTACTTTTTGAGCATAATCTAAAATATTGATTTTGTTGTAATCTTCGTCCTTGTCAACTTTCAATTTTTTTCGAATGGCATCGTGATATACATCTTCATAAGCAATAATATCAACTAATTTTTGGGCTTTTGCCATTTCAGGAGTTCTAGCCAAGAGACCGTTGGCAATTTCGTTTAATTTGGCTGTCGAAATTTTTCTGCTTTTCGAAATATCATCCAATACTGAACTCCAAACAGAGGTCAATAATTCCGAAATTTGTTCCCTGTTGTCGTCACTCATTTTGTTGTCTAAAAAGGGTTCTACTGCACTTTTGTATTTTCCGTGTCGAATAACCTCCATTTTAATACCTGATTTTTCTTGTAAATCTTTGAAAAACATCAACTCGGCCGACATTCCTTTGAAATCAAAATCACCCACAGGATTGATGTAAATGGAATTGGCAACAGAGTTTAAATAATATTCTTTTTGCGAATAGGAATTGGAGTATGCCATAACAAATTTCCCTGATTTTTTGAAGTCTTCCAAAGCATCTCGTAGGGCTTTACTTTGTGCCATTCCCAGTTCGGATACATTATTCAAGATAGAAATTCCTTTGATGTCCTTATCGGTTTTTGCAGCTTCGATAGCGATAATAATATCCGATAGACCTACTTTTTCTCCATCGGACAAAATGGTTACCCACGGATCTTTGTATTTTCCAGCATAATCATTTACGATGTTTTCTAATTTTAATTCGATAACCGATTCACTTTTTACGGATATTTCTTCAGAATCACCGCCAAAAATAGCAGCAATTAGTACTATTCCAAAAAAGAACATCATCAAAAAAACAAATAAACCCACAATGGTTGCCAAAACATTTCCTAAAAATCTCATAATTATATTTTTTTTAATAGGTAGTAAAACAAGTTGATTTGTTACAAATTTAAATTTTATAAACTGCAAAAATAGTTATCAACACTTGAGCAAATATAGTACAATTCTAAAATTGTTTTAGTTAATTTGTTCTAATTATGAAATCACAGAATCAGGTCGTTTTATCTTTGGGTACCAATCAGGGCAATCGTCTTTTGAATATAGAAAAATGCCTCGAATTGATTCATCAAGAAGTGGGAACGGTTATCAAAATATCGAAATTGTACGAAACGCCATCTTGGGGTTTTGATGGCAATACTTTCTATAATTGTACTTTGGTTGTTCATACTTTTGCGTCGGCACACAAAATTTTAGAACAAATTTTAAATATCGAAAAACGGATGGGGCGTGTTCGAGATGCTACTTCAGCCTACCAATCCCGAATTATAGATATTGATTTGATTGCATTCAACGAAGAAATTATTGACACTTCAACTCTTAAAATTCCACATCCTTTGATGCAAAACAGAAAATTTGTTTTGTTGCCAATGTTGGACTTGAATTTGGATTGGGTGCATCCAGTTTTTCATAAAAAAATAGCAAATTTACTCGAGATTTCGCCAGATGATAGTGTTTGTACATTCGTTCAGAATTTAGAAATGCCATTGGCTAAAATTCCTTTGGAGCGATACAATTATATAGCTTTTGAAGGAAATATTGGTGCAGGAAAAACCACTTTAACCACAAAAATTGCCGAAGATTTTAATGCCAAAACCATTCTCGAACGCTTTGCCGACAATCCGTTTTTGCCCAAATTTTATGAAGATCAAAACCGTTATGCTTTTCCGCTAGAAATGTCGTTTCTTGCCGATAGATACAAACAATTGTCCGACGATTTAGCTCAATTCGACTTGTTCAAGGATTTTATTGTGGCGGATTATCATATTTTTAAATCCTTGATTTTTGCCAAAGTTACGCTTGCAGAAGACGAATATCGATTGTATCGAACACTTTTTGATATTGTTTACAGAGAAATGCCAAAACCAGATTTGTATGTTTATTTGTATCAAAAAACCGAACGATTATTAGACAATATCAAAAAAAGAGGGCGAAGTTATGAGCAAAATATTCCTGCTGATTATTTAGATAAAATAAATAATGGATACCTGGATTACATCAAATCACAAACCAATTTGAATATTTTGATTATTGATGTTTCAGACAGGGATTTTGTTGAAAATCAAAGTGATTATCTTTATGTTTTAGAGGTAATCAAAGAAAAAATTGGCGTAACAACTTGAATCAGCTTTTTAATTTAGTCAAAACGGATAGCTTTTACGGGTGAAATTTTAGTAATCATATAAGAAGGAATGAGCAAAACCAAAAGGCAAACGGTAATTGTGAGTAAATTTAACAGCAAAATATAGCCCAAATTGATTTCAACAGGGGCTTGACTGACATAATAATTCTCCGGATTGAGCTGTATTATACCAAAATATTCTTGAATTAATAAAAGAGAAATACCAATAGCATTTCCCCAAAACAGCCCTCTCAAGATAAGATGAAAGGCATTGTATAGAAATATTTTTCGCACCGACCAGTTGTTAGAGCCCAATGCTTTCAGTATGCCTATCATTTGGGTGCGTTCGAGGATGAGCACTAACAAAGCAACAACCATATTGATAGTGGCAACAACTATCATCACCACTAAGATGATGATAATGTTTAAATCAAAAAGTTTGAGCCATTCAAAAATGTAACTGTATTTTTCGATTATGGTTTTTGTGTCGAGTGTTGAGGATGTCTGTTCGTAAACTTGTTCGCCAACCGTTTTGATATTGCTAAAATCTTTGGCAAAAACTTCAAAAGCGCCTACTTGATTGGGTTTCCATTTATTGATGCGTTGAATGTGGCGAATATCACCTATTATATATGTAGCGTCAAATTCCTGAAATCCTGAATTGAAAATTCCCACTATTTTAAATCTTCTAATGTTGGGCAATTTATTTTGGTCTTCTTTGATGAAAAAAGTATTGAAAGAATCCCCCACTTTTAGATTCAATCGGTTGGCTAGCAATTGTGATAGTAGTACTTCTTGATTCAGATTTTGTGAAAAATTGGGTAATCCTCCTGAAACTAGATATTCCTTTATATTATCCCATTGATAATCGGTGCCAACGCCTTTTAGAATTATTCCCTCGAAAGCAGTTTCGGTTCTAATAATTCCAGCCTTGCTGGCAATCGCCTGAATATGATTTACTCCTGGAACGGAATGAAATTTTGGATAAAAATCTTGATTTTTTGAAACAGAAACAAGTGTAACATCGGATTGATTGTTGTCATAATTCGAAATAATAATATGCCCGTTGAAAGCAGAAACTTTATCTCTAATTTTGTGTTGCAATCCAATTCCAGTAGCAACAGACACAATCATCATAATCATTCCGATGGCAATGGCGGAAATGGCAATTTTGATAATGGGTGCCGATATACTGCTTTTATAATCTTTGGCAGTAATGAGTCTTTTGGCAATAAAATATTCTAAATTCAATTTGATTATAATTTAATTTTGCTTGTGCCAAAATTACGGTTAAAATTGATGAAATTGATTTCCATTTTTTAAAAGAATATATTTCACAACTGAATTTTCTTTTTCATCTCTTCCACAATATTGAAAGCAGCTGGACAAATTGCTAGGTTTTTCAATGTTAAATCGGTAATTTGATGAAACTTTTTTCTATTGGTATGCGGAAATTCAGCACAAGCTTTTGGACGAACATCATAAATAAAACAGCTATTATCACTCTCCAAAAAAGTACAAGGAACATTTTGCAATACATAATCTTGGTCTTCGTCTATGCGTAAATATTGATTGATAAATTGCTGTGGCTTTTGTCGCAAATGTTTCGAAATCCTTTCAATATCGGCAGAAGTGAATAATGGACCAGTAGTTTTACAACAATTAGCACATTGTAAACAATCGGTTTTCTTAAATTCGGCCTTATGTAAATCTAACATTATGTAATCCAAATTTTTAGGTTGTTTCTTTTTTAGCTTATCAAAAAACTTTTTGTTTTCGATATGCTTATCTTTGGCTTCTTTAGAAAGATTGATTAATTGGTTTAACATTGTTTAATGTTGTTTAAAGTTGTTTAAAGTTGTTTAAAGTTGTTTAAAAAAGTTTAAAGGAGTGCACGACAAATTGCATTTAGCAAAAAAAAACTCTAACCCTAAAGTTATTGAAATTCATTATCCCACGGTTGATCCCGAAAGATTTCGGGAGTGTTCAATGTTGAAAAAGACAACCTTTCAAAACATAGCCAACGGTTTCAACCGTTGGTGCTTTAAAAGTGGAATTTGTCGTGCACCCTGTTTAAAGTTGTTCAAAAAAGTTTAATCTAGTTGAACAACAAATTTAAACTTTTTTAAACTCTTAAACAATCTTAAACAATCTTAAACAATCTTAAACAATCTTAAAAAAAAAATGAAAGACCTTTTCGGAAAAGCCATTCTCGATTTTCAAACCAATAATTATCCCGAAGATTTAATTACCGAAACTTCTATTTCAGAAGCCGATGAAATGAGTGTAGCCTATCTTTTTCGAAGCTATGAACAAATGCCAAAATTAGAACAGAAAGCCTTACAACTTGCCAAAGGCAAAATTCTAGATGTGGGTTGCGGGGCAGGTAGTCATAGCTTGTTTTTGCAAAACCATAGAAATCTTGATGTAACTTCGATAGATATTTCACCAAAAGCAATCAAGGCTTGTGAACTTCGTGGTTTGAAAAAAACTAGAATTCAAAATGTAATGGCAATCGAAAACGAAAAATTTGATACCATTTTGCTATTAATGAATGGCACGGGAATTTTTGGAACACTTAAACAAACCCCAAAATTTTTACAAAAACTCAAAAGCCTTTTAAATCCAAATGGTCTAATCCTTATCGACTCCTCTGATATTATTTATATGTTTGACGATGATTCAGATCGAGAAAAATTGATAAATGTCAAAGGGTATTATGGCGAACTGACCTTTACAATTTCATATAAAAATGAAACGGAAGACTCTTTTCCGTGGCTCTACCTTGACTACAATACACTTTATAATGTTGCTCTCGAAAATGATTTGCAATGCGAATTGATACTTGAGGGAGAACATTATGATTATTTGACTAAGATGTATTTTTAATCACAAATATTATAGTAAAAAAATCTGTTTCTATATTTGTAAATCATTAATTCTTTATATAAATACCATAAATAACCGAATAATTATTGTAAAACCTAACAATCACTTCAAATAAAAATTCTTGTTTATTAGGTAATTTAAAAAAATTTAAAAAAAAAATGCAATTAAATAAAATTTATTTATTACTTTTGCTATACTAAATGCGTTTTAAAAAAAACACAAACATTATGAAAAAAAATATTACTTTGTTTTTGACTTTTTTGATGATGTCAATCTACTCGATTGCTCTTTCTAAGCCAACACCAGATGATGCACCCCCTGATTTTGCACCAGAAGATATACCGGTTCCACCGCCAGCTCCCATAGATGGTTACATAACAATATTTTTGATTCTAACAATTGTATTAGCTTTTGTGTTTTTTTATAATTATAAAAAAACTCAAAATCAGTATATATAACTTCTGAATATTAACATTTAAAATTACAGTTATGAATAAAAATACAATTCATAGTATTAAAAATATCTTTTTTCTAAAGATTTTTTTCGCAGTTATATTGCTTTGCACTAATAATTTATATAGTCAAGTAGGACAACAAGGAACTTTACACATAGAAAAAGACACCTATTTTTACATAGGTTCTGGTGCAACCGATTTTACTTTTGGTGCTTCACCCACTGCAGCTACAACTACTAACAGAACCGCTACTTCTGGTAAACTTATGTTTGCTGATGCAATTTCTCTATTAGGAGTTACAAGTTCACCAGGAACTGGACACTTCGTTGATGGATATGTAAGTACTTTTTCTACATCAGGTCCTTTTACTTTTCCGATTGGTGAGAATGGTCACTATAGACCAGCAACAGTTTCAGATATATCAAATAATACAATAGAAACTTCTGGAGGATTAGGAATCAATGGAGCATATTATGAAATTAATCCTACAACTATTTATGCTGATAAAAATGCAGCTGTTACCCAACTTTCAAAAAAAGAATATTGGGAAATTAGTAGTGCATCAGCGTCAGCAAAAATAACCCTAGAGTGGGACGCTAATAGCAATGTTGCAGGTTTAATAGGAGTTGTGTCTAATTTATCCGATTTGTCTATAGTAGGTTGGAATGGTTTCGAATGGGTAGAAGTTCCTTCTACTTATGTTGACGGTAGCACTTTAGCATCTGGTACAATCATAACTGATGCAGCCGTAAGTTTAACAGGTGCTATTAAATATTATACCTTAGGTGCTGTACCTGGTATAAATCCTTGTTTGGATCTTCCTGTAGCTTCAGGAAATACAAGAATATGGGATGGTTTGGCTTGGAACATAGTTCCAACATTAACAGACGCAGCAGTTATAAACAACAATGCAGGTTCAAATTCTCCAGGCAGTTTTGTTTGTAATTCATTACTTTTAAATGCCGATGTAACTTTATTAGACAATCAAGTAATAGAAATAGTGAATGGTGTTACAACAAACCCAGATGCCGATGTTGAAAAAATTATTATGTCTAGCAAAGCTAGTGTAGTTCAAAGAAATGGAGCTGTCTTAGTTGGAAAACCTACTATTGAGTTAACCCTAAAAACACGTTCGTTGCGACGCGATGATTATACTTATTTTGGATCTCCAATTAATCCAACAGGTATCGTCCCTTATGGAAATTTAATTACACAATTGGGTGATGCACAAGCTAGTACAGGAACTTTGAAAGGGGCATTGAATGGTATGTATAGTTTGTTGTCAGGAGATGCACTCGCTTGGCAAAATTTAACTACAATTAAAATAGGTGAAGGTTTTATTGCAAAAATTACCAATCAAGCCCCATTTGGGTATCATCCTCCAGCGAGTAATCCTCCCGCTACTTGGAACGTCCTTGATTAT
>Ga0316612_1000539_pt1 | contig 11326 bp, 21 predicted proteins | sample MIS2016226_MG_FD_207676 | JGI IMG/M metagenome (GOLD analysis project Ga0316612, IMG submission 207676) | Microbial mat bacterial communities from Middle Island sinkhole, Lake Huron, Michigan, United States - MIS.2016.226 | ecosystem: Environmental > Aquatic > Freshwater > Lake > Sediment... | reverse complement strand
GCCAATAACATTTGTGCTAAATTTGAACATTTCTGCAAGGCAAACCTACTCATAGCACCATACGTTGGCAAACAGTTTAGAGAACCGAAAATGAACAGAAAAAAAATAGAAATATGAAATTATATTCATTTGATGATATTAAATATTTAAAAGAGTATTATTTACCAAAAGTGCTTAATAAAATAGCTGATGAAAAAACAGCGTTAAGAATAACAAGTATCGAAATAAAAGAGTACAAAAAAGATTTTTACGACTTATCTTGTTCGGGTTATTTTATTAACAATGCTTCTGTTGTTCCGATAATAAGCATACAATCTATTTGCGAAGTTATGGGATTGGATTGTCCTGATTTTGTATTACAGAATCGAGGTCTATAAGCAAACAATATCCTTTTTCTTGATCATATTTTAATTGAAAAGCATTTGGATTTTTATCTAATTCAACTTTTAAATTTTCCCAAAATGGAAATATTGAATTTAGTTTTTTGTAAATCGTATCATTTTCTAACATAATAATTAATTTAAAAATACTTTCACTTAAAATCGGTGTGAAAGTTTAACCGAAAAAAAAACCGATTTGCCAACAGCCGTTTTGATATAGCTGGAATTTAGTGGAATTAGCGTTTCGCATTATAATTCTGCAAAACCAAAAACTGAAAGGTTACGAATTTCCAGCCATCTCAAAGCGGCGGGACGTTATAACCAATCCACAGAATCCTCGATAACTCTCAAATCCATTGCCGTAATTCCTTCTCCTTTATTTTTTAACGGCATATAAGTTTGGTGTAGATCAATTATTCTAAAAAGTATTTTCTTTCTATGCGAAAGATATTCACTCAATTTTTCATCACGAGTAAAATGTTCTTGTAGTGTAAATAATTCGCCTATATTTGGCTTATATTCCATCCATAAAAAAAGAGTTTCTTTACTGCAATTTGAAAGAAGATTTTTTTTCTTTAGCGTTTTAAAAAGATAAGATTTTTTATCTAAATGTATTCTAACTTGTATCATAAGGACTGGTTATAACAGCAATTACACGCTATTGCTACATTGTGATTAATTTAAACTTTGTTTTTTATTTGTATGTTTTGGTGCTTAATCGAAAGTTTAGGCTTGTATATCCGCTTCTTCGCCAAGCCGTGACCGTTAGCTGCTATGCCGTTGGACACCCTGCAACATATCAATCAACATTAACAATTGCCACATTTTATCAATCTTGATTTCTTGAAATTCTGTTCCTTGAACTATCTCAACTGTTGTGCTTTGATATTTGTATGTATCAGGTGCTTCAACGAACTTGAAACTATCAGTAATATGAATTTCAAGATTGCCGACAATTTTCTTTTTGTATGTGGCAATTTTTAATGAGTAATATTCATCTGTTGCAAAGTCTTTATCATAATCAACTTTACATTCAAAGCCGTATTTATCTTCCAAATGAGTGGACACGATAGGCACAGCAGCTAACAAGGTATTGGCAAAAAAGCCGTTTTGTTCTTCGTTTGGCATATTGTTCTAATTTTTAAGTTTTTGTAATTCTATTGAGCTTTTGGATACGGCTTCTTCGCCAAGCCACAAACGTTAGCCGTCAGCACAAGTACTTACGACAATAAGATTCTAATATTTCATTATTAAATTTTCCTGTTCTTTCTAAAACAGTTTTATTCCTATCAAACTTATGTGTAATTCGAGGGTCAAAAACACCAACTGACACCTTATTATCACTTTGCCAAAAAACATTTAATTGAACTCCTGTGCTTGAATTCTTATAATGAAACGATTCCCAAAATTGATTTCCAATAGTTGATTTTAAACCGTATTCGCAATAAGGTAAATTAGCCGACAAATCTTCTTAATAGTAGTCTTGTCGGCTAATTTATTGTTATTAAAAATTTGGTTTATCTGCTGGTACTGTTTCGTCTTCAACAACTGTTTCGTCTTCAACAACTGTTTCAGAAGCTACTTGTCTATCTTCAACCTTGTCTTCGGGCTGATTTAGTTCTTCAAAGGAAATTTCTTTTACGTTGGCATATTTGTTTTTTTCTACCTTCAAATTCACTTTTACAGTATCGTTTGGCAATTCCTCGTCTAAGAGTTCATCTTCCATTAGGATGGCATCGGATGAAGTGTTGATTAGTTTTTTGCAGGTGCGGTTGATCACGGTTCTTTTACTCATTTCGTCAGGGAATTTTTTATGTGCCGGACTTTCTCCTCTTGTGGCTCCTTGACCCCACGCTTGTTTAATTTGCTCTATATTCATAATGTCGCCCACCTCGAAGCTACCGTCTTTGTAGTAGATTAATGAATAGGCACCGATTATTTCCTTGTTGCCAATACTCTCTAGGGTTTGTTTGTGTTTTAGTATTACTACTTTGCCTGTTTCTTGCTTGAACTCGAATTCAAAATCTTCGCCTTTGGTAATGGCTCTTGCTTTGATGTCGGCAATGTTTGGGTTGTATCGTTTTGCCGTGGCGATATTTCCCATATAGGAAATGGTGCAGTTTAGCTTGTTTCCGTAAGGAATGAAATAGACTTGGTTTTTTTGTGGGGTTAGTCCGTAAACCACCATTTTTAGCAAGGCTTCGGCAACCGATGATTTGTCGCATTTGTCTAATAATGCACCTTTGCCATCGGGGTTTTCGGTTAGTTTTATGTAGGCACTTTTTAGTGCGTTTTCGGGCGAATAGTCTTTTGGGAGTTTTAGTTCTCCTGCTTCGCTAAAGGTGTTTACCTTGTTTAATACTTGAGTGGTGATGTCTTTTTTTACCACTTCTAAATTTGTGTTCTCTGTACTCATTTTTATTTATTTAAGGATTTATTAATTTTTTGTTTTTCAATTAATTCTTTAAAAATTTTACTGGCTAATTGAGCTTGATTAATTACCATTCTTGCAATTGGAGGAATGTTTCCTGTTTCTATTGTGAATATTTGGTTCATTTTTTCATCGTCAACTTCATATTGATAATGAATTTCTTTAATAGAGTTTGTTTTTACATCTTCAACTACATTTATTTTTACATTTTTGGCGTATTTTGGTATGGGTATCATATCTTTATTAATTAATTCTCAAAACTTTATCTTCTGGACTTACCTCTAAACATATTCTTTGGCTATTGGTAGGGATTATGTTTGTAACACTTTCTCTGTTATCAATTATAACAGGTGCGGTTACTTTGTAATACTGGCATAGGGTATTAATTATATCAATTCCGCTGTTAATCTTGGATGCTGTATTCACGTTTCCAAACGGAACTCCGTTTACCATTGCTTCGCAAGTATCTTTTATTCCGCCGTTGATTTGAATGTCGAATAGTTTGAATTTTACCAACGAAAACATTTTGTTTACTGATTCGTCCAATAGGTCGATTTTCTTTTTATTGAATTTTTCGATTAGGAATAGTTTACGTTCAAATTGTGCGATAACTTGGTTTTGGCTGCTCTCTTGGGTTTTCAGTTCCTCAATACGATTATTGATTTCTCCGATGCGTTTGTTGTCTTGGATGTAACCTTGAAGATTTACTATCTCGTCTTGAACTTCCTGTTTTTTGGCTTTTAAATCGGCTGTAACATCTTCGGTAGGCGTGTCGAATTTTAGGGCTTGTAGCGTTGCTATTTGGCTTTTTAGATTATTGTACTCTACGTTAGTCAATAAACTTTCGGTAATGAAGTTGTCGGCATTAAAAATAGTACCAGAAGAAGCATTCGCTTTTCCATCTAATTCCTCGATTTTATGTTTTAACAAATCGTTTGCTTTTTGAAAATCTGCTAATTGTTTATTAGACCGATTCAGGCTTTCTTCTTTTGTCTCTTGTTCGTTTTTGTACCCTAGACCTTTACTTTGGATGGTTGCCAAATCTGCTTGTTTTCGTCCGTTGAATTTATATTCTAATTCGGATTGTAAACTTTCTGAATTTTGAAGCCCTTGGCCACAAGTGTTGCAGGTAGTGTCTGTTGGGTTGAGTTTGAACTGTCGTGCGTTTACCTCTGACCATTGGTTACGAAGATCATTTCTATACCTTTCTAGTTGTTTAATTTCTGCATCTAAATTGCTTATTCTAGCCTTAACAGAATTGATTTCGCTTTCGTTGTTAGAAAATTCACTTTTAAGTGAATTTATTTCTAACTCTTGAGGGTCTTTTTGGTTTGCCCTTACTTTAGCTTCCTCTTTTACCTTAAATTCAATATCGTTAATCTTAGACCATAGCGTTTGACTAGCTAATTGGTTTGCATTACGTTTTTCGATAACGCTGTCAAAAGATGCCATTTTATTGCTTATTTCCTCGTCAATTTTATCTATTTGAGTTTTCAAAGTGTCGATATTGGCAAGGACATTTTTCTCTACAATAGGCACCGGTAGGCTTCTTGTGAGTTCTTCAATCCGGGCAGGAATGTTATTAATTTCCTCTTTGGCTTGTTTGATAGAATGTTTGGTCTGGGTGGTAAATTCCTCCATTGTTTTTTGACTTCCGACTTCATTTAGCAAATTCTCTAAATCTGTATCTCCTAAAGCTATTTGAGCATCGCTTGGGATTTGTGCAATTTCTAACAATGTTTTGCGTTGGTCTTGCCATTTTAGAGAAACGAAAGCAGTAGGATTCGTAATGATTTTGAAAACATTTTCATCAACCAAATTGCCTGTTTTGAATTGGAATTCTTTTTGAGTGAGTGGAACGCTATTGTAAAAATAAGTCGTTTCGTTTCCTGTAAACTCGGCTGTTTCTGAACCTCTTTTTTTTGTCCATTTTTCGCTTAAAACTTTGCGAACTTCGATTACTTCATCATCTATAAGCAATTCGGCAAAAACCTCTACTTCCTGATTATGAATAATGTTGTTATTTTTATCTAGTTGCTTAACCTCGAAGTCGCTTCTGCCTTGACTGTCTTTGCCGAATAGCAACCACATAAAAGCATCGAAAACGGTTGTTTTTCCTGTTGCGTTGGCTCCGTAGATGGTATTATTACCCTCTGTGCCAAAATCTAATTTTAAGGCTTTAATTCCTTTGAAATTGTTGATTTTTAATTCTTTGATTCTGATTGTTTTCATTTGTTTGTTTTATTTGTATTAAAAGATTTTTATAGTGTTTGATTCTTTTTACTCCTTTAAGAGTTTGTTTGAGCGTTGATTTTTCATAAAGAAAAATGTACCTTTCTAGGGTTGCGATTGCTTTTTCTTTGTTCCCTTTAAAAAAACTTATGTACTGGGCAGCATCCATTATTTTAAAATAAAATAGGCTGTCAATGCTCCGAAAATAGTTCCAAGGCATAAAGCAAATAGCACTCCGTAACAGAATATTGAGAATAGTCTGTTGGTTCTTTCATCGTCTAGATTATTGTTCATCATTGTTTTTTTAAATGTTCGTCATATTGCTCACGCTCAAATTGCCATTTCATAGCAAGAATAAATTCATCGAAGAATTGTTTTTCATCATCGGTTAAATCGGCATATTGTTTTCCATTAATAAGCCATTTGCCATCGGTCTTGTTGATTTCTATTTTCATAGTGGATTGAGTTTTTTGAATGTCGCTATTGTTTCTTCGGAATAGACTAAACTTGTTCTTCGAATCACCCTACCAAACTTGTCTTTTTGTTCGGGGACTGGTATTCTATTGAGATTGTCTTGCACTTCAATAAAGTGATGGCAACCTGTCTCGCTAATTAATTTTGCTTGTAGAAACCTCCCAGATGGAGTTTTGTACACATCGTTTATTTTGATTGCCATATTAGTTTTTGATTTTTTGCTTTTTCGTCAAAGTACTTCTCGCAAGTTGCGTGTTCGATAAGGGCATCTATACCACGTTTGGCAATTTCTTGTTCGAATTTCTTTTTGAAGTCCTCGAAAATCTTGATTGAATCGACTGTTTTTTTATCTTTAAAGATTAAAGTCATTAAAGAGTTTAGTGTTTGCTCTTTTTCGTGTGTATCGTCAGTTTTTAAAACCTCTTGAAACATTATTAATATTTTTTTCATCTTGATTAGTATTTACTTTTGATGTAATTGTTGAAATCTTCTACCGAAACAAACAAACTCTTACCGATTTTGATTGATTTTATTTGTCCTTCTTTGATTAATCGATAAACCGATTGTTTGCCTAGTTTCATTTTTTCTGAAACTTCATCAATATTCATCAATTCGTCTGCTCTTGTGGTTTTCATCTTGTCAATATTTTTTAAACATTTTTCGATAACTGATTTAAGCTCTTGGCTTATTGCTTTGATGTCCTCTGGGGTTAATGTCTTGCTCATTGGATTAGTTTTTGTGAGTTAGTTCGATGTAGTTGTTCTTGAATTCATCGGTAACTAGCTTGTAGTTTCCTAAATCGGCTTCCGTTAGCCTTAGATTTTTTCGTGCTGCAATGTCAGCGAGTTTCTCGTTGAGTATTTTGCTAACTTCTTCGTAATAGAAGTAGGCTTTTTTGCCTACTCTTGGTACTGGGTTTAGGATTCTTTTTTTGAGGTAATAGCCGTAAATGTTTGCTCGGTTGCAACCGAGTAATGCCATTGCGGTTTCTAAATCGACAATTTCTGTTTTCTTTGTTGGGTTCATCATTTTAATTTAGTTGTGCGTTAATTTTTGATTTTGGTTCTGACTGAAATAAGGTGCTTAAAAAACCTAATCCTCTTTGAGTTACTAATACCTTTAGGACCATAAAAGAATCGTTTTCGTTCCTATCAATCCATTTTTCTTTAAGTTGGAAATATCCTTTTTCTACATAAGCCTGTTTTGGTTCGTTTTTGCTTTTAAAAAATATTCCACGTTCTCGTAATTCTTTGAATAGGGTGTTTCTGCCAAATGGTAGTTCAAGGATTTTAGCACATTGCCCGATGTCTATTTTTTCTTCGGTGTCGAGTACTCGGTCTATAAAATCAATTTTGGCTGATTGTATGGTTAGTTGTTTTTGAAGTTTCTCTTTTTCTTTTAAACTAACTAAATATGCTTCTAATGCTCCTATATAGTTTTGAGGTAGTTGTGGTTTTTTTAATCTTTCCTCTAAAATCTCCAGATGATTAATAATAGCTTTTCGGACAAATTTGCTTTCTCGAACTAAAACTTGTTTGGCTTGCGAAATTGTTAAAGTGAACATTGGCCTTGATTCACCTTTTTTGTCTTTATAAGCAACGGGCTGAATTTTTAGCTCGTTGATTTCATCTTCAAATTCATCACGGATTATAACTAAAAGGTTTTTATGTTCTAATTCAGACCGATCACCCTCTTGCTCTCTGAAAAGGTTGATTTGTTTTAAAAGTTCTAAACTTGTGATTTGTTCTTGATTGGGATTATTTAACTGCTGCATAAAATTTCTTGCTTTAATGTTAATTTTAGTCTGAAAAGAGTTTTTTTTGCATTATATTTGCATAATAGATATACAATAGACTATCTTTACTTCACTAAAAAACAGACAGTTGTCTATTTTAAGTTTGTTTAGATTTAAATTTGTAAATTATAATACCGAAGATTCTGATAAGTGTTAAGCATCTGGTTTCGTTACTGGTTTCTGTATCTAAAAAGTAGATTTTAGTTTTTTTGAATAACATAATAGTGTAGAGTTTGTTTGATTAGTAATTGTTGTTGTATGCAAATATAAACAAATGATAATAAAAAACAACAAAAGATGAAAAATATTTTAACAATAAACGAAAGAATTTTATATATTATTGATAATCAGTACGGTGGAAACAAAAAAAAGTTTGCCGACAGTATCAATTACGCCGCTCAAGTAGTGTTTAATATAGTCGCTGGTAGGAAGTCAAGCCTTAGTTTTGATGTTCTTAACGCAATAATATCAACAAATGATAACATTAATACAGATTGGCTTCTAGCTGGCAAAGGTTCAATGTTAAAAAATGAGGTTGTGGAAGTTGAAAGAGGGGATGGTGTTGACTACAAGGAGTTGTATTTTGATGCGAAATACACAATTGATGTCCAGAAGAAGTATATTCACGGTCTTGAAATGGAGATGGCTAATAAAAGAAACGCAGGATAGGCCTGCGCATTGGGTGGTTTATAGTGGTAATTAAAATATTTTATGGATAGAAAAGGTTATTTTGGATTGTGTTTGGTTTTTTTAATTATTAGCTTAGGATGTATTTTTCAATTGTTTATGATTATAGACCAATATAATGATGATAATCGTATGCTTCGTATTGAAAATAGGAATTTAAAAGACGAAGATTATGTTTCTACTTACACGTACGATAAGGTTAAATTTTTGCTTAATAAGGTTAAAATTATGGAGAAATCAATTAGGCAATTGAATAGCAATAAAAAGAAAATGAGTAGGGAAGATTATGACAATCAAATGAAAGAAATACATTTGGGTCTGTATGGTATAGAAGATGAGTTATACACACTAAAAATAGAGTTTGAAAATTAAGTGATGTAGATCTTCTGATGCGTTGATCCATTTCATAATAGTTGATTAAAAATTAGTTCCAAAATCACGTTTTAAAATTTTTTGAACGTTTTTCTTATTTAGTGCCGAAATATAAACACAGTCCGGGGTTATAGTTATTTTTTTATTAGCTGATTTTACTCCGATTTTAGCATCGGTAAACTTGATAGCTGGGAGTTCGTCAAACTTTGCTTCTTCGATTGTTTTGAGTTTCATATTTACCTCAAACATTTTGTGTCCTTTTTTTGGCTTTAATGTGCCTAAGAACACGTTTTTCTTCTCGATTGAAACTTGTTTGATATTTTCAATTTTGTCCTGTGAATGTTGGTTTGTTTCTTTCATTTGGTGTTTTATTTAAAAATATATTAAATTTAATTCTGCAAAGGAGGAGAGAGTTGGTGAGTGAGCAAAGGATGCCTAAAGGAAAAAGTACTTTCGTCTTAATCCAGAAATAAAATTTTTCATTTATTCCTTTTTCCTTTGCTTGAATTCTGCATTAGTTTTCGCTTCGCAGTTTCGTTTCGCTTTGTACCATTTGGATCCCACCTTAGTACTTTAAAAACAATTTAGGCCAGTTGATTCCCCGAGAAATAATTGTTTCGATTTTTATTTTTATATATAACATTTGGCTGGGTCTTTAGTTATTCAAGATAACTAATAGAGGAGCTTTGTGTTAATTTTTAGGCATAAAAAAAACCTTTCAGCGAGGTGGAAGCCGTTAGGTTTTTTTCTTATGATATGTCTAAATTTGATTTAAAACGATAAGAAACCAGATATTAAACCGATTTCCACCTCGTTTTAATAGACCACAAATCTATAAAACATTTTTGGAATTAGTGCACTAAAAATATAAAAAAGTAATAAAAAATAATTGTAGTGTGTAGTTTGTATATAGTATAAAAAATGATACCTAACATAGTGAGTAACACAGTTGCCAACACAGTAAGTAACACAGTTAGAAAATCTTTTAGATACTGTTTTTATTAGTATTCGCAAAGATTAAAAAAGTAAACTAACACAGCTACTAACACACAATATAACACAGCAACCAACACAATATAATTATAATTTTTAGTATAGTAATTAAACAAAAAAAACTACTTAAAAAATTAGTTCCTGATGCTCTTGGTAGAGATATTCTCCAATTTCTCGCATTATTCTGGCAATTTTCATAAAGTCATTGGGGTTGATATTGTTTAGTTTGGTTACTTTTTGCGTTTCGTTGAATTTTCCTTTTTGAAATTCGATTACAATTTCGTTGTCTTGGTCGGTTACAAAATAGTAGTTTTCTTTTTCTTTTGATTGTTGTAGAATAAATCGGCTCATTTTTTAGTTAGTTTTTGGATTAGTTCATATAAGGTTTTGATGTCTTGTTTTCCCAATATTTTTTTAATTCTTCGGCTTGTTCTCTGTTGGATTTCTTGATATAGTGCAGCATCATTGTTTCAGTTGACCAACCGCCTACCGCTTGAATGACATAATTTGGCACCTTACCAAATAAATTAGTAGCAAAGGATCGTCGGCAAATGTGCGAAGAAACCAATTTGTGTTTTTCGTGTATGCCTAATTTGTTCCGTTTGGATTTAGCATCGAATAAATAGCCGATACATTTCTCGTTTATTTCCGCATCCTTACAAACAGTTTTGATGCTTTCATTGAATTGTACGTCATTTACTTTTTTAGGTAAATTTCCGTTTCGTTTGTCCAGAATTTCAACGATATACTTGTGCAAAGGAATTGCTACGGTTGTGCCTGTTTTTTTAGTCTTAATTTCAATAAAACCATCAATAAAGTTAGTTTGGTTCAGGTTGTTGTTAAAGTCGCTTACACGAAGCCCAGTGCATAATCCAATAATGAAATTATCCCTTATGTTGTCCAGCATCAGATTTTCAGAATAGTCTAAATTATAGACGCTCTCGATTTCTTTTTCGTTTAGATAGATTTCTTTTACCTCTTCGCTTTCTTGGCTTATTTTAATCGGCTCTTTGTAATTCTTGTTTACCTCTAAATTCATATTCTCGGCTCGGTTCAAAAAGAATTTAAAACGAGTGGCTTGGCGTTTGGTAGTTTGAATAGAGTAGTTATCAGATAGCATATAATCGACAAAATTTTCGATTGTAGTATGATTAACCTCTTTGGTTTTAATTTTGGATTGGTTGCTTGATTTTAGAAAATTAGTAAGATGGCTGACGAAATTTTCATAGGATTTCAAATCATTAACCTTGTTGCCATCTGTATCAATCCAATACTGGCAGAAGTCCAGAAGATAAACTTTCCAATTTTCGATTTTTCCTTTGGAAGTAGATTTTTTGTCAAAACATTCGTTGATAGCAATTTCTAACCATTGACCGTCAATGACTTCGCCGTTAATACTGTCAAAGTTGAATTTATTTGTAATTTTTCCTTTGAGGTTGTACAATTTTGCATTAATTTTGTCACTGTTCTCAAAGTTATATGCGTTCTTAATCTTTTCGTTTTTCGGTTCCCAAAATTGCATAGGAATTGTAATACCTAGTTTTTTAGATATATCAATTTGTCTTCCAGATATCAATCTGCAATACAAATTATTACTTTTTATTATAATCTTTATATTCATTTTCCCGACATTTTCCCGACCTTTTTTTATTTAATTTTAATTAAATTATCTACTTCTTCATCTGTAAGTTCGGCAGTTGTTTTATACCCTTTGTTATTTGCGTAAATTAAAACTTTTGAAACCTGCTCTTTTGTCATTGGCTTTCCTTTATGGGTAAATGCTTTCCAAGATTTGTTTATTTGAGTCAATGCTCCTTGTACGCTTGCATTCATAGTTCCTCTTGTTTTACTCTGATTACTACTTCGTGTCCAGAAGCTTCAGCCAACTTGACGAATGTTTCAAGAGTTGGTTTTACTCGTGATGAGAATACACGATTTAAAGTTGCTTCGGCTATACCTGCT
>Ga0316612_1000538_pt1 | contig 11353 bp, 5 predicted proteins | sample MIS2016226_MG_FD_207676 | JGI IMG/M metagenome (GOLD analysis project Ga0316612, IMG submission 207676) | Microbial mat bacterial communities from Middle Island sinkhole, Lake Huron, Michigan, United States - MIS.2016.226 | ecosystem: Environmental > Aquatic > Freshwater > Lake > Sediment... | reverse complement strand
GTACCGGGGAATAGTCATTCCTCCCGCCAGGCAGCACTTGAATTGATGTACTGCAAACTAACCGGCGATACAAGCTATCTGACCAATGCTGTTCGCCAGTTAAACTGGGCAACCTATATGGTAAAAGAAAACGGCTGGAATCGCTACATTCGCGATGGTATTTGGATGACAGATGGTTATGGTGATTTTGTACGGCATTATTTACGTGCAATGGCCGAATTTCCTGAATTAGCTCCAGACAATAAAAATAAGCTTTTGTCATCAAATTCGGTTGTTAATAACATCAATTATTATTCCGACAAAATTGAATACCAAACCTATGATTCTGTTTCGGTAGAAGCTTTTCGACTAATCCGCAAACCCACAAGAATTATTGTAGACAATCATGCTTTAAGTAAAATTTCAGAAAAGATTAAGCAGGGTTATACCTGGCAGTGCATGGAAAAAGGAGGGGTTTTAACGATTTACAAAAATGGATCAAAAGTCAGTTTGTTCCTATGATTTATAAAAAAATTTGAGCTTATTAATCTGAATAATTTTAAACCAAGATGAAAACATTTCTATTAACCTTTATTGCAATTGTCATTTTTTGCGCAACTTCAAATGCACAGGTAAAAGCGGTCAAATCTCCTGATGGCAAATTAATTGTAGCCGTAAATTTAGGAGAGGATCTCAGTTACGAATTATCGTACCATAGTATTAACCTCATTCAGCCTTCTCCAATTTCAATAACCCTGGCCGATGGTCGTGTACTGGGTAAACAACCAGCGTTGATTGATGCAAGAACTGCATCGAACAATTCTGTAATCACCAATCCACTCTATCGGAAAGCAAAAATCGAAAACAACTTCAACGAATTGAATTTGAAATTCAAGGGTAATTACAGCGTGGTTTTTCGGGTTTTTAACGATGGGTTTGCTTACCGTTTTGTAACCGATATTCCGGGAACAATTAAGGTTAAAGATGAGTTGTCGTCATTCCGGTTTCTCGATGCCGACAACAACAAAATTTGGTTTATCCCAAGAGACAGTGTTGTAAATTCTGGCGAAGGTGCTTATACCATTGGTAAAATAAGCGATTTGGCCAAAAGCAAATTAGCATTAACACCGGTTCTGGTAAATTCATACAAAGTCAATACACTTATTTTTGAAGCCGATGTTTTTGATTACCCCAAAATGTTTTTGCAGGCCGAATCTGGAGTCCCCAATGCAATAAAGGGCAAATTTTCGAAAGAGGTTGCAACCGAAGTACATAATGGCTGGGTATGGAATCCAACTTCATACAAAGATTACATGGCAGAAACCAAGGGACAACGAGCTTTTCCCTGGCGCTGCGCCATGGTAACCGACAACGATGCTGCACTAACCGATTGCGATATGGTTTACCGATTGGCGACACCTCCAACTGGCGATTTTTCATGGGTAAAGCCAGGCAAAGCAGCATGGGACTGGTGGTTCGATTGGAACATTCAAGGTGTTGACTTTAAAGGCGAAGCTGCAAGTAATCAGTTTTATAAATACATGATCGATTTTGCTGCCGACAATAAAATAGAATTTATTGAAGTATCGGTAGGTTGGAGTTTGAACGATTGGATTATAGAACCCGCACCAACATTGGATATGAAGGAAATGATGAACTATGCTCATTCCAAAAACGTTGGGGTCATGCTTTGGGTTTGCGGAAACAGGTTAATGGCGAACTTTGAAAAGTCTTTTGCACTTTTCGATGAATTAAAACCAGCCGGAATAAAGGTTGATTTCATGGATGGCGATCATCAATCGCGCATGAAATGCTATGAACAAATTACCAAAGAATGTGTAAAGCACAAGTTGATGGTGTATTTCCATGGCGCCCACACGCCAACAGGTTTGCAGGTAACCTATCCCAATGTCATCAATTACGAGGCGGTGATGGGCAACGAGAATAACAAATGGTCGGATGTCATTAATCCCGATTACAATATTCTACTTCCTTTTATCAGGAATGCCGTTGGTCCGATGGATTTTACGCCGGGTGGAATGTTGAATGCCAACAAAGCCAATTTTAAAATCTCGAACGACAAACCCATGGTATTGGGAACCCGTTGTCACCAACTGGCTGAATATGTACTGTTCTTTGGTCCCACACAAATGATTTGCGATGCCCCTTCAAACTATAAAAACGAAAAGGAATCACTGAAGTTAATCTCTGAAATACCAACCGTTTGGGACAATTCAGTACCTGTTTCCGGAAAAGTGGGCGAATACCTCATCATTGCCCGTCAAAAGGCTGACACTTGGTTCGTTGGAGGAATGAGCAATTGGACTTCAAGAGAAGTTTCGTTTAAAACTGATTTCTTGCAGAAGGACACCAAATACAAAGCCACTATTTACAAAGACGGTATCAATGCCGATCGGTTTGCAACTGATTATAAAATTGAAGAAATGACCGTAACCAACGAATCAAACCTTCAGTTACATCTTGCGCAGGGCGGAGGTTTTGTTGTGAAATTTGAGAAATTGAATTAAGTAAAGTAAGTAAGAATCTAATTTTAATTGAAATGCATTCTATCTTTAAACACATATCTGTTTCAATCATTTTAATTGGAGTATTGCTGGTGTTTTTTTCATGCACCCAAACTCCGAAAAGCGAATACCATCGCAAAATGCCTTATCCTGTGAGCGAGCTGATTGAAAAGTTTGAATGGACGAGCGAACCATCGAAGTTTCCCGGCACTGCTTCTGATATGCACTGGTGGACCTGGGGAATTGACGATGCCATTTATACGCTCGAAGATGATGGCGACAATTTTGGGGGCCGGTATTGGTATGCGCACATCCTGAAAGTAACCGGCATACCTCCAAACCACCAAGTTGAAACCCTAACCGACTTTGAAGGCTACGATTTTCGCACAACAATACCCAAAAAATTGCTGCTTCGTTATGTTTGCGGTTTAGTGGCCGTCGATTCAAGCTTCTACGTTTGTTTGTACGATTACGACTGGAATTTGCAAACGAAGCAGAGCAATTTCGATTCGTTGTACCACCGCATGAATATGCACAAACCCTGGGAAAATGTGGATGCTTCGCTACAACCAAACCTGGGATTCATCAACCGGTATTCGAAACTTGGCGGCGTGGCCGGAATCATAAAGTCAACCGACTGGGGTAAAACATGGACAGATATACCGCTGGAAGATTCACCCACATTTTTTAGTCCTTCTTTCGGAGCGCCTGCCTTTTTAACCTATGGTAAAGGGAACACCGAAACTCCCGCCGAACTTGCGCCTTATGTATATGCCATTTCAAACGATGGAAACTGGACTTCGGGCGATCACGTTCGCATGGGCCGGGTTCACCGCGACAGTATTACCGACCGAAACGCGTGGCAATTTTACGGTGGATTATCCGAGGCTGATGGTGTAAAGTGGATTAAAAGTGAAGAGCAGTCAACCCCAATATTTACCGATAACGGCCATGTTGGTCACCCAACAATTACTTACAACAAAGCGCTGAATCGCTATATTTTAATGGTATTCAGCGATGTGGTTCCTCATCGCGAAGATGCCAGTGAAGCCGAGTATAGCAAGTGGGACATCGAATCGGAGTTGCAGCTCTACGAAAGTATCAATCCCTGGGGACCATGGAAACTATTTCATTCCGAAAAACCATGGGGCGGATCAAACCATACCAACTACCTGGGGCAAATTCCGGCGAAATGGTTTGGGAGCGATGGATTGAATGGTACAATGATTTATGCCGGTGATTATACCCGCGACGGAGCTCATTATGGGTTTGTAATCCAATCGTTTAAACTGACTTTAAAATAAAACTAAGCGACTAATGATTAATATGAAAAATATCTTTTTACAGACAGTTACAAAAATATTATTCTCAGGATGTTTATGTCTGATGGTATTCAATTCTTCTGCACAGCAAGTGCCAATGGTCATGTGGTTCGATCGGCCTGCCAATCAACCAAAAGAATTTAGTTATAAAGCTCAGGAATTTACTAATTCATTTCATTTCGAGAAAAAAGGTTGGTTCGAAGCGCTTCCTGTGGGCAATGGCCGGATGGGTGCCATGGTTTTTGGAGGTGTTTTCAGGGAACGGATTCAACTCAATGAAGAAAGCCTTTGGGACGGTTATCCACGTGATGCTGCCAATCCATTGTCAGCCAAAAACCTGCCTGAAGTTCAACGATTAATGTTTGAAGGTAAAAATGATTCAGCAGAACAGGTGGCGGCAAAAACCATGATGGGCGTTCCACTTCAAATTCGACCTTACCAGTCGTTGGGCGATTTGTTTATCGAACCAATTGAGTCACCTGCTGATACTACATACAGTAACTATCGTCGTTGGTTAAGCCTTGATTCGGCTGTTGTGGTTACCCAATATGTGCAGCATGGAATAAAATATCGACGCGAGGTTTTCGCTTCACATCCTTCAAACATCATTGCGGTAAAACTCACTTCGGATAAGCCTGAAGGACTAAATCTCCGGATAAAATTAACGCGCGAACAGGATGCCAAAACAACAAAGTCTTTAACAATCCCTGATTGTATTGCCATGCAAGGACGGGTAAATTGTAACGACGATCAAACCGGAAAACCTGTTGGGATGCGGTTCGCATCGTACCTGAAAGCGATTTCGAAATCAGGAAAAATCAGCATTGATCAGGATGGTGTTATGACCGTGAAAGGTGCCAAGGAATTGGTGCTTCAGATTACCGGGGCAACCAGTTATCAGGGAAACGATCCGGATATTACATGTGCCAAAACAATTGCGAAATCTTCAAAATTGTCTTTCGAAAAATTGTTTCAGTCGCATTTGGCCGATTATGAATCGTTGTACAATCGTGTAAAAATTAATCTGTCTCCCAATTCAAATCCCTACGAATTGCCGCAAGATGAACGCTTGCAAAGAGTTATTAAAAACGATTATGAAGATCCTTATTTGTCTGAATTGCTGTTTCAGTATGGCCGGTATCTGTTGATTGCCTCCTCCCGCGAAGGCGACCTGGCAGCAAATTTACAAGGCATCTGGAACCAAAGCATGCGCCCACCATGGAGTTCCGACTACCATTCGAACATCAATCTGCAAATGAATTATATGGCAGCAGAAGCGGTCAATTTGCCTGAATGTACCTTGCCGCTTTATGCATTGATGGATTCACTGGCTTTGCATGGACAGCACACTGCTAAAGTGATGTACGATGCCCGCGGTTGGGTGGTTCACCATCTTTCGGATGTATTCTGGCGCACCGCTCCTGCCGATGGAGTGGTAGGTGTTTGGCCAATGGGTGGAGGATGGTTGTCACATCATCCGTTCGATCATTACCTGTTTTCGGGCGATAAAACATTTTTGAAAAACGAAGCCTTCCCTTTAATGAAAGGCGCTGCAGAGTTTTATCTCGATTTTCTAAAACCAATTCCTGCCGGATTACCAAATGCCGGGAAATTGGTCACCAACCCTTCTCATTCGCCTGAAAATGCATTTGAAAAAGCCGATGGAACTCAATTTCAGTTTACTTACGGCGCTACAATGGATATGGAAATAATTCATGAATTATTTGCCAATTGTTTACAGTCGATAAACGACATAAGTACACCAGAGAAGCCGTTCGAACCCGCCTTTAAAAACGAGTTGGAAAAAGCAATACCAAATCTGGCACCCATAAAAATTAGCCCAACTGCCGGAGGAATTCAGGAATGGGTAGAAGATTACAAAGAAACAGAAATTGGTCACCGGCACATTTCTCATTTGTATGCCATGTTTCCTTCGAGCCAAATCAATATAAATACGCCTGAGTTGTTTGCTGCGGCGCGTAAAACACTCGAAAGACGACTTGCCGGAAACCCAAATGCAGAAAAAGAAGAAGCCAAAAACAGATACCAAAGCTACGGAAGTTATCTCGATGGAAAAAGCTTTGGAGGCTGGCAAAGTGTGTGGATCAGCATGATGTGGTTACGTTTGGGTGAAGCACAGGAAGCATACAAACATCATCAGTATCAGCTTAAATTTGGTATGAACCCTAATTTTTTCGGTTGGGCAGCCCAATTGGATGGCACTTTTGGTTCAACCGCGGTGATAGCCGAAATGCTGCTGCAAAGCCATACCACTGTAATTGAAATACTTCCGGCCTTGCCAGATGTCTGGAAAAACGGGGAAGTGACTGGGTTGAAAGCACGAGGAAATGTGGAAGTAAGCATGAAATGGAAGGAGAACAAACTAGAAAGCGTCACGCTCAAATCGTTGGAAGACAATACCTGCAAGGTAAAATATCAAAATATTTTAAGAATGATTAAACTCAGTAAAGGTCAGTCAATGAAGCTTAACGGAGAGTTGAAACCAATTCAGTAAAAAATGTATAATATGAATCGCAATTCCCTTCTCATTTTAATTTTCATGTGTATTTTGCTCTCGTGCGGTACAAAGCGCGAAGATTTGCGCGAAGGGTTTAAAAATCCACCACCCAATGCTAAGCCACACACCTGGTGGCACTGGATAAATGGCAACATCTCTAAGGAAGGTATCACCAAAGACCTTGAAGAGATGAACGACAAAGGAATTGGCGGGGCAACAATTTTTAATATCTGGGGCGGAAATTATCCAAAAGGGAAGGTGGTTTTTGGTACTCCTGAATGGAACGGACTTTTTAACCATGCAGTAAAAGAAGCGAGCCGACTTGGCATGGAACTCGGTTTTGTGAATTGCGATGGTTGGGGTACAAGCGGTGGACCGTGGATAAAACCCGATGATGCAATGAAACAAATCACTTTTAGTAAGCTCGACGTAAAAGGTCCGGCCAATTTTGCAAATGCTTTGCCCTTGCCCGCTTCAATCAGAAATTACTATAACGATATTGCTATTTTTGCTTGTCCGGTTGAAGTAAATGACTGGAAAATACAGAAATCGGGCGTGGAAATTACGTGCAGTACCGACATAAAAGGCGCTGAAAAGCTTACCGATGGCGATTTTGCTGATTATTGCCAACTAAAATCAACCGATAAAATTGAAAACCAGTATTTGCAATTTCAATTCGATAAACCATTTTCTGCATCATCGCTTTTGTTGTTTTCAGTTTTCAGGTACAATCCAATTCAGATTGAAATTCAGGCTTCCGCAGATGGTAAAAAATTCGCAGCCATTGAATCTTTTGAATGTAAAAGCTATTTACACGAAATCAAATTTCACGAAACAACAGCCAAATATTTCAGGGTAGTATTTAAATCGGCTCAATTCTATTTGGCCAGTTATTTCAAAGAATTGAGAATTATTGAATGTGCATTTTTGCAGAAAAATGAAGTGGCAAACGGCTTGCCGCTGGTGAATCAGTGGGAAATCAAATCAGGGCTTTGGTTTAACTCCGACAATCCATTTTTAGCTTCCGATTCTTCCAAAACTTCAATGGCTGTAAAATCTGAAAACTGGATTGACCTGAGTTCAAAACTCGATTCAGCAGGAAAGTTAAAATGGCAGGTGCCTGAAGGAAATTGGAAGATTATACGTGTAGGCTATACCTTGACTGGCGCGCAGAATAGTCCGGCAAGCGATGAAGGACGTGGACTTGATTGCGATAAACTCGACAAAAGTGGTATTGAAGCCCAATTTGCCGGATATGTGGCCAAACGACTCGAGAACAATCAGCCAAATATTGGGAAAGGTTTGGATTTTACGGTCATCGACAGCTATGAGGCTGGCGCACAGAACTGGACACAGATTTTACCCAAAGAATTCAGGAAACGAAGAGGATACAACATCCAATCCTGGTTGCCTGTGCTGACCGGAGAAACGGTTAACAGTGTAGAAGAATCGGAGCGGTTTCTTTGGGATTACCGCCGGACTCTGGCCGATATGATGGCCGAAAATTACTACGGACGCATGCATGAATTGTGCGACAGCAGTGGTATTCAGTTTCAATCCGAAGCTGCCAATCCAGAAGGAACTCCGGTTTGCGATCCACTCAGTTTTTCAAGCAAAACCGATGTGCCAATGTGCGAATTCTGGTCGGCTCCATTACCCGAATTAAAATTGAATTTTGAAATTAATTACGGCCCGGATGGATCGTTCAAAGATGTGATTTCGGCCGCTCACATTTACAACAAACCAATTGTGGCTGCCGAATCATTTTCGTGTTTCGTGGGTAATTGGCAGCATCATCCAAATTCGATGAAAGCTCAGGCCGACCTGGTATTTTGTCAGGGTATTAACCGCATTAATTTCCACAGTTACGCCCATCAGCCCGACGAAACTGTTCCCGGGTGGCAAATGAATCCATGGGGAATCGCACAAAACCGAAAATCAACATGGTGGGAAATGAGTTCGGCGTGGTTTAATTACCTGACGCGCTGCCAATATTTATTGCAAAAAGGAATTTACATAGCTGATGCACTTGTTTTTACCAGCGAAGGCGCACCTTCAACTCTCCGGAAATCGTACCGAAAAGATCCCTTTACAATCTTACCATTCGGTTATAATTACGACGCCTGCAACAAGGAAATTTTGAGCTTAGCGAAGGTTAAAAATGGGAAGGTGATTTTACCCAATGGCCATGCGTATTCCCTTTTAATTTTTCCAGATGAAAAGGAATTGACGATTGATTTTTTGAAATTGATCGGAAAATTGGTTGCCGAAGGTGCAGTAGTTTATGGGCCAAAACCAACACACACGCCCGGCTTGTTGAATTATGCTGAAAATGAGAAAAAACTGAGTGCAATGTCTGCCCAAATTTGGGGTAATTGCGACGGAAAAACAGTGAAAGAGCACCGGTTTGGAAAAGGCAAAGTGATTTACGGAATGTCGCTGAAAGAAGCTTTCGATTTGATCAAAGTAACACCCGACTTTTCGTATTCCAGCACTTCTGTTAACAGTAATATCCAGTTCATTCACAAGCATATTAACCATTCAGATGTTTATTTCATCTCCAATCAAAAAGATCAACCTGAAGAGTTGATTTGTACTTTCAGAATTGATGGGAAAGCTCCTGAAATTTGGAATCCTGAAGATGGTTCAACTGCGAATGTTAGAGATTACAAGCTAATTGAAAATTCAGTGCAAATGCCTTTGTGGCTTGAAAGTAAGGGTTCTGTTTTCATCGTTTTTACCGATAAGGCTGAAGATAAATCTGAAAGCATCAAGAAATCAGGTGTTACTGTAATTTCAAATACTACTGATATTGTGCTGAATGGCAAATGGATGGTGAGTTTCGAAAAAAATCGAAACGCTCCTAAAAAAGTAGAATTCGACAGTTTGCTGGCTTTAAACAAGCACACCAACCCCGAGATAAAATACTATTCAGGAATTACATGTTATACCAAAGAATTTGAGCTTGCCCCTTCGGTTTTCGAAAAAAACAAGCGGTTGATTTTGGAATTGAGCGAGTTGCACGATATGGCTTCAGTAAAAATGAACGGAGCCGATGTGGGCATTGTTTGGCTGAAACCCTACCGCATTGATGTTACCAAAACCCTGAAACCTGGGAAGAATCTGCTCGAAGTAAAAGTTGCCAACAGCTGGGCAAACCGCATTATTGGCGATTTACAACTGCCAAAAGAAAAACGGGTAACCTGGTCGAACACCTTATTTCAGTATTCGGGCTGGGGCGATGAAAAGGAAATTTACACCATCAACTCGCCTTTGGTTGAGTCGGGTTTAATTGGGCCGGTTTTAATTAAAAGTGAAATATCAGTAAAAACTAAAATTCCAAATCAATAGAAGAAATACGTCAAATTAAAGCTATGAGAAAATTATTATCAATTGTATTATCTGCCGCTTTGTTCGTGATTTTTGGATGTACTCCAAAACCTTCAGTAAAAACCTACTCAGAGGTTCGCCTCGAAGTCTTACAGCTTCATCCTGAACCTATTATTAAAAAAGGTGATGCTGGGACAGAGGATAATAAATTTGGTTTTGAAACAGGTACCTGCAGAAAGGTAAACGGTGTTTACTATCTTTTTACAACCGAAGTATTTGATGAGCCAAAAACTGCAGCAGTTCGCATAGCTCTTTGGAAAAGTACAGATGGTCTGAAGTTTCATAAGCACAGCGTGATTGTTGAAACCAATCGCAATTGGGAGGACACCACCAACCGGATGTCTCCCTGGCAACCAAATGCTGTATTTGATTCTTTAAGAAATGTTTGGAGTGTTTTTCATGTTGGTTACAAACGAAAGCAAAATTCGTCCAATGTATTTAACATGTCTGGAAGGATATTCCGATATGATTCGCAAGTGAAAGGAATGAAAGGTATTGTCGGCCCCTATAAGGAAGGTGGTTGGTTAAATTTAGATCGCAAGCCCGAATGGTGGGAAGGACCGGGTGAAATTGTATCTTTTTGTCCTTACAAGGTTGGAAATGAATGGTGGGCCTTTTATGGTGGGAACAGTGTTCCTGAGCATGTAGAAGCCAAGGCTGTATTAAATCCAAATGCTAAGAATATTTTTTATGCAGGGCTGGTGAAGTCTGAAGGTGGCCTTACAGATAAATGGATACGGCAATCTAAACTCAATCCTGTACAAATGGATCGGGAGTTTATCGAAAATTCCAATGTTACCCAGGTTGCACCTAATTTGTATATAAATCTTTATGATGGTAATAACAAACAGGAAATTTCCTATGCATGGTCAAAGGATGGAATTCATTGGGGGAAGGAGCAGTTGATCCGTTTGCCGAACGCTCCGGTATTGATTAAAAGTGTACGTACTCCATTGAGCTTGATTGATGAAGGAAATGGGATTTATTCGATTTATTTCACTGCTTTTGATGGAAATAATCCCAATAAAATAGAACCCTTATGGCACGATGGATTTGGAAATGTGTGGAGAGTGAAAGTTAAACTCGTGGTTAAATAACAACTTCATAATCCATTTATTAAAATTGATAAAAAATGAAATTCAAAATTCAAAGTTCATTATGCCTGATACTTTTGGTTTTCGCTTCCTGTTCCGAACCGAAAACTCCAAAGTATAAAAATGCAAAACTTTCCAATGAAGAACGTGTAAGCGACCTCGTTGCTCAAATGACCTTAGAGGAAAAAGTTGCGCAAACATTTTGTTTGTCAGCTGATTGGTATATAAAAAACGGCGAAATTGATACCGTAAAATTTGCAGAAATCTTAAAAAATGGAATTGGCGAAATTCGCGATTACTGGCACACAGAAGAAGTAAATTCTGTCCGAATAAACAACTGGATTCAAAAGCATTTAGCAGTGAAAACCAGGCTTGGAATTCCGGCAATTATTCATGGAGAAGGATTGCATGGTTATGTAAACGATAATTCTACAAGTTTTCCTCAGGCAATAGCGCTTGCAAGTACATGGAATTTAGAACTTTTGGATAAAGTTTACAGCATAATTGCCAAAGAAGCTCGTTCTC
>Ga0316612_1000535_pt1 | contig 11382 bp, 9 predicted proteins | sample MIS2016226_MG_FD_207676 | JGI IMG/M metagenome (GOLD analysis project Ga0316612, IMG submission 207676) | Microbial mat bacterial communities from Middle Island sinkhole, Lake Huron, Michigan, United States - MIS.2016.226 | ecosystem: Environmental > Aquatic > Freshwater > Lake > Sediment... | reverse complement strand
ATTCAAAAAGGAACTACCCAAAGTTATGCCGAAGCAATCCAACAAGGACATTTCAAAACCAAAGTAACCAACGAATGGAAACGAATGAACGCAATGGACGTGAGCGATGTTTATTACAATAAATTCTTAATCAACGGCAAAAACGAAAGCCAACTTTCGCAGTTCAAAGGTGGCGACAAAGTACGCTTAAGAATTTCAAATGGTGGTGCATCAACCTACTTTTGGCTAAAATATGCAGGCGGGAAAATTACCGTTGTTGCCAATGATGGTAATGATGTCGAACCTGTCGAAGTCGATAGATTAATCGTGGCAGTTTCTGAAACCTACGATATAATTGTAACCATTCCAGCCGATAAAACTGCTTACGAATTTTTGGTAACTTCCGAAGACCGAACAAAATCTGCATCATTATATTTAGGCGATGGCATCAAACAACTTACTTCTACCCTACCAAAATTAAAATATTTTGAAGGAATGAAAATGATGAACGATATGATGAAAATGAATGGCGACCTTGACGATATGGGAATGAGTATGTCCTATAATCAAATGGATATGAACGTAGTAATGTATCCCGAAATTACTGGTGAAGCTAAAGTTCCCTCTCCTTCGGGGAGGGCGGAGGGTGGGGCTAAAATGGGAGATATGAAAATATCCGAAGATGATTACAACAGTAATAAATTATCAGATATTGTAACTTTAAATTACGCAATGTTAAAATCATCAACAAAAACTACACTTCCAACTCCCCTCGCCTTTGGAGAGGGGTCGGGGGTGAGGACTTTAAGATTTGAACTAACAGGAAATATGAACCGCTATGTTTGGAGTTTAGACAACAAAGTAGTTTCCGAAACCGATAAAATTTTAATCAAAAAAGGCGAAAATGTTAGGATAACATTATATAACGGTTCCATGATGCGACACCCAATGCACCTGCACGGACACGATTTTAGAATTATAAACGGGCAAGGCGATTATGCACCACTCAAAAACATTATCGACATAATGCCAATGGAAACTGATGTGTTAGAGTTTAACGCCAATGTTGAAGGCGATTGGTTTTTCCACTGTCATATTCTATATCACATGATGGCAGGAATGGGCAGAGTTTTTACTTATGAAAATCAAGCACCAAACCCATTAATTCCAGACCCAAAATTAGCCCAACGCAAATTATTTGCCGATGATAGAAAATTTCATTTTATGGCAGAAAACGATTTTGCCACCAACGGAAACGACGGAATGGCGATGTATAGCAACACACGTTGGAGTATCGGTACAGAATGGCGTTTAGGTTATAATGAACATCACGGCTACGAAACAGAAACTCATATTGGGCGATACATTGGAAAAATGCAATGGATAATGCCATTTGTTGGTTTCGATTGGAGATACAGAAAAATGGAAGACGGCGATACAGAAAAAAATCTTTTCGGTCAAGGAAGCACCAAAGATGAACGTTCTGTTTTTAGTGCAGGATTAGAATACACTTTGCCAATGCTCATAAAAGCACAAGCCGAAGTTTTTACCGATGGCAATTTCAGATTACAATTTGAACGAATGGACATTCCAGTTTCTAAAAGAATAAGAATGGATTTGATGTGGAATACCGATAAAGAATATATGGCAGGATTGCGATACATTCTTAAAAGAAATTTTAGCATTAGAACGCATTACGACAGCGATATGGGAGTTGGTGTTGGATTGAATTTGAATTATTAAAGACGAATCGAGTAGGTAAAGGGGAATTTCACCCCTAAACCTCTCACAGAACCGTACGTGAACCTCTCGATTACTCATTCTTTTTTTTATACCAATTAGAATTATATAATAGCCTGATATATATATCAGGTGTATTTTTCATATAAATAGACTATTGTATAAATCTATTTTGCATATTTGTGTATGGCAAAAGCAAAAAATATAATAGTAAAAGAAAGTATTGAAGAACTAAAAACTTTACTTTGTAAGCAACCCCTTCATTTAAAGAGTAGGATTCAAATGTTATTAATTCTTAAAAAAGTGAAATACTTTTAAGCAAAGAAGCCTTGGCAAAAGAATTAAAAGTAAATCATAATACGGCTCAAAAGTGGAGAAAAACTTATGATGAAAAAGGATTAGATGGTTTGTTACACTATGGAAAAATTGGTTTTAAACCTTCAAAAATGACTCCTGAAATGCACAAGGCTATTGAGGCACGTCTGTATTCTCCCAAAGATGCTTTTACTTCTTACACAAGGTTAATAGATTGGTTAATAGGAGATTATATTCCAACTGGAATTAATTATCATACAGTTAACAAGTATGTGAAAAGACACTTTGGAGCAAAATTATAAGTAGCCCGTAAAAGCCATATTCATAAAGATGAACAAAAGGTTGAGTCTTTTAAAAAAACTTCAAATTTATCCTCGAAAGAGTGTTAAGAAATGCACCAATAGAATTTTCTTCCTTTAACATTTATACACAAGATGAAAGCAGGTTTGGATTGTTTAAAAGAAATGGACGAGCTTTAACTGCAAAAGGTGTTAAGCCTATTTGTACTTATCAACATAAATTTGAAAACACGTATCTTTTCGGTACTTTTTCTCCAATTAATGGAGCTAATTTTATGATGGAATTGCTCTATTGTAATGCTGAAAACTTCCAATTATTTTTAAATGAATTTTCTGAACAAAATCCTTCCGAATTTAAAGTAATGGTATTAGATAATGGGGCATTCCATAAGGCAAAATCATTACAGATTCCACAAAATATTATTCTTATTTTTATTCCTCCTTATTCGCCAGAGCTCAATCCTGCTGAACTAGTTTGGTTAAATATTAAGAAAAAAATTACAAATGTACTTCACACAGATTTAGAGAATGTCTATAAAATATTAATTACAGAAACCTTTATCAAAAGCCTTTGTGCTTTTGACTATTTTTTTAATTAATTTAGACTATTATGTATTTCTAATTGGTATAATTAATTTTTTAGTTAATAACGATTCACTTTTTTCCTTATAGTCAAGAAATCGGATTCTATGATATAAAGCATTGCTTTTTGTCGTTTGTGTTTCAAGACAAAAATACTAAAAATCAAATAGTTGGAATTATTTATTAAATGCACAACAAGTACATTAACTGTTTTTGTTGATAATTTGTATAATAAAATTATAAAATAAAGCATAGACTTAATGGAGGGAAAAAATATTTTGGGATAAAAATTATTTCGATGAGCTGGACATAATTTTATCTAATTTATGAATTATTTAACCCAACTATGTTACATTTGCCCTAAGAAACAGGTTTTTAATGGTTGACTTAAAAGGTAAACCTTTGGATTTAGAATTTCATATTGCTTTTTAAATCGATTGAGAAGTAATTAAATAATTATTAAAAAATTAAAATAATAATAGTTTTTTTATAAAAAATCAAAAAAAAACTTATTTTATTATTTATTTCATTAATTGTGTATAGAATACACTTTTTAATTTATCTGTTTTAAATAAAAATCATATTTTTGCAACTTAAAAATTTTTAAAAATAATGAATAAAGTATTACCCCATCAATTTAGACATCCTTATGAATTCAATAAGAAATATTCTAAATCTGTAGCCTATTTTTCAATGGAATTTGCCATTGATCAAGCATTAAAAATATATTCGGGCGGTTTAGGTTTTTTGGCTGGTTCACATATGAGGAGTGCGTATGATTTAAAACAAAATGTAATTGGTATAGGAATTCTATGGAAAAAAGGATATTACGATCAATTTAAAAAAGAAGATCGCACGATGGCTGTTCTTTTTCAGGATAAGATTTATCATTTTCTAGAAGACACAAACATAAAATTTACCATAAAAATACATGGCCATGATGTTTGGGTAACTGCAAAATTCTTAAATCCAAATACTTTTGGTACAGTTCCCATGTTTTTATTATCCACCGATTTACCTGAGAATGATTATTTGGCACGTTCAACAACATTTAAATTATATGATTCAGACCCTAATGCAAAAGTAGCACAAACTATGGTTTTGGGATTAGGTGGTGCAAAATTGTTAGATGAATTAAATTATGAACCAGACATTTATCATTTAAATGAAGCCCATGCCTTATCATCAGTATTTCATGTTTATAATAAATATAAAAGCGTAGAGAAAGTAAAAGAAAAATTTGTATTCACAACACATACACCAGAAGAAGCTGGAAATGAGAAACATAATATTAATTTTTTGCATCAAATGAGTTTCTTTGATGGACTTTCATTGGAAGAAGTTCGCAAAATTTCAGGAATCGAAGACAGTGTTTTCAATCATACTTTGGTTGGATTACGATTAAGTCATAATGCCAATGGAGTTTCAAAACTGCATGGAGAAGTGTCTAGAGATATGTGGAAAGATTATAAAGGTATTTGTCCGATTACGCATATTACCAATGCACAAAATAAAAAATATTGGGCAGATGCGTGGTTAGATGAAGCATTACAAAAAGGAGATAGAGAAGGCTTAATAAAAAGAAAAACCAGATTAAAAGTAAAATTATTTGATTTAGTAGCAGATAATACTGGAAAATTATTCGATCCAAAAATACTTACCATTGTTTGGGCCAGAAGATTTGCAGAATACAAAAGACCCGATTTAATAACAAGAGATTTAGAAAGATTTATCAATTTAATTACAAATATCGAGAGACCTGTTCAGATTATATTTGCAGGAAAACCCTATCCGATGGATTATAATGCAATACACGTTTTTGATAGTTTGATACAGATTAGCAAAAAAAATAAAAATGTAGCAGTTTTAGCGGGTTACGAATTAAAACTTTCACGTCAAATGAAAGAGGGTGCAGATATATGGTTGAATAATCCAAGAGTAACACGTGAAGCATCTGGAACTTCTGGTATGACGGCTGCCATGAATGGAGCAATTAATTTCTCTACTAACGATGGATGGGTAAGAGAATTTAAAGATTTGAATAAAGAAAAAGTAGCATTTGTATTACCCATTGTTGATCATTTACTTCCTACTTTTGAACAAGATGACCAAGATTTAGATAATATGTATGAAATGCTTCAAAACGAAATACTTCCATTGTACTATGATGAGCCAAAAAAATGGTGGGATATGGTAGAATTGAGTATGAAAAAAGTAGTACCTTTCTTTGATTCTGATAGAATGGCAGATGAATATTATGCAAAATTGTATAAATAAGTTTAAATTTAAATAAACCTAATAGAATCAAAAATCTGTTAGGTTTTTTTTTATAAAATAGTCAAAATTTTTTATCTATTTAAAAGGTTTTCTTTGAATCCATTCTATTTTGGGTTCAATTGAAGGAAAAATTTTATACATAAATTTATTTATCAAAGCCATATTGTGTTTTATTAGACCATAACTTTCCAAAGGCTCCGCTCCAATAGTAGATTTAATTTCAAGGGCTGTTCTACCAAAAATAATTCTTTTGAAATTATGGGTAATTGCAAAATCTACCATATCCAAAAGCATATTCAAATATAACTGATATTCCTTTTGAGTTTCTTTATCATAACCCAAAAAATAAGTATCTATATCTTTGTTATTTATAATTATAGTATAAAACCCAACCAACTTATTATGAATAAAGTAACCATATATTTTAAAATTATCTTTCAAAAAATATTTTAAACTCTCAAAATGATTTTCTGCTAAAAAAAAAGTGTTAAAAGTGGCGTTATCAGCTACGTTATTGTATAATTGATGTAATATTTTTGAATTATTTTTTATGAAACCTAAATCTAATTCACGCTTTTCAACATCTAAACATTTCTTTCTAGCTGTTTTAGCCCGAGTACGATATTTAGTTGAAAAATCATTAATATAATCATCATATACCAGCCAATTTTTTCTTATTTTTAATATCATGTTTGGTTGTACAGAAAACTTGAAATAAGAAGAGTGAATTTTTTCTTTAAAGTATTTAATAACTGAATTTTGATAATCTTTATAAATTATTAAAGACGTTTTTGAAATTTCCCTCTGAAGTTTAATTAGGCATTGTTCTAATAATATAACTGCTTGTCTTTGTGTTATTTGTTTTAAATTAAAGTAAAATCCATTCTGTCCGGTGAGCATATTATTACCTAAAATTAAAATATCCTTGCAGTATTTTTTGGTAATAAAATTTTTAATTGAACATTTTACATTTTCATTTTGAAATGTAGTATGTGTTTCAAAATTTAGTTTTTGAATAATTGCACCACCTATCAATACATCTTTTTGAAAAAAACCAACATAAAAACATTCCATATTTTTGGGTTTAGAATTATCTAAAACCGAAAAATAATTAGTAGAAAGAAAGATATTATTTATACCAATAACATCGTTCCAGTTATCAGGTAATTGTTTTGCATTATTGTAAAATGTTATATTCAAATCTAATTAAAAAGGGCTACAAATGTAGCCCAAAAAATATTACTACTAAATTTTATATATCAAAAACAAAAACCATTGCTATTCCATCCACAAATTATTCCACCCATTATTCCCAAAGTAATTACCCAGTATCCAGCAGTAATTAGTGTTAATTTAAAGGGTTTATGAGCATACAAATTATTGATGGCCAAAATTGGAAATACAAATAAAATCCCTGTAAAAGCACCATGTAAAGCACCGTGCCTAAAGGATCTAAATGCGGTTCCATAATCATTCATAAAAGCAGTATATGAGGGTAATGCTTTTTCAATTTCTCCAGGTCCACCAATCATCCCTAATGCACCCATTTGATGAATGGTAAGACCAGGAATTATAACAAACCCCTTAAAAAAGCAAATAAAAAGGAAAGACCAAAAATTTTAGCCATATTTCCTTTCTGAAGTTGTTCTTCAGTTAGTCCTTCTGCATTCATCCAAGCGGTCCCTAAAACTTTAGGATGGTAGTATACAAAACCTACCACAAAAGTTGAAAGTGCAGCGGCAACAGCCGTAATTGCTAAATGTCCTAAATCCATAAGTTTAAATTTAAAAAATTAATGAATCAAATATATGAAAAAAAATTATTTACGAATTCGTTTTCTATTTTTTTGATATTCCTCAATAGCAGATTTTTTTGTAAACCAAACACCGTTTTCTTTATATGCCTCTATTTTACCTTTTCTTGCTAATAAACTTACATATTCTTGCCCATAAGGAATAGAGGGCTCTTCAATAATATTTGAGATAGAATCAAAATCACCTGCCGTATCATCTAAATTACTTAAATAAATAGTTAAACTTCTGTCTAAAGCTTGCGCAATAAGATACATTAATTTTGAGTAATTTCCTTCGTTGGCTAAATTCAAAGCTTCATAATATCGTTTTCTATCTGCACTTAAAATAATAGCAGGAGGAAAACCCTCTTTCATTAAAAGTAAATTTGTAAGCAATCGAGCAGTCCTACCATTTCCATCAAAAAATGGATGAATCCATACAAAACGATGATGAAAAACACAAACTTTGGCAATAAAATGCGCAATATTATCTTCACTTGTCCAATATAAAAGTTCTGTTAATAATTCAGGAACTTTATAAGCATTTGGAGGAATAAAATTAGCCCCAGTAATTCTCACACCAGCAGTTCTTAATCTACCAGCAAAATCCTTTTCAATTTTATTTAGAACCAAAGAATGAATCTCTAATATATCTTTTTCGGTAATTTTATAGCCTGGTTTAGCCAAAAATTCAACATATTCTATCGCTTCTTGGTGGTTTACTACTTCAAAATGTTCTCTAAGCGATTTTCCTTTCACGGTTATACCTTCTTCAAGTACCATTCGAGTTTCCAGTAATGTTAATGTATTTCCTTCTATATTGTTTGAATTATAAGTCCATTCTATATTTAAATTATCTTTTATAGTATTCAGGATATAGGAAGGAATGGGTCGGAATGTATCTAAATGTTGTTTTTTTTTGTTCAATTTAGATACATAATTCATAAATTCATATTCCAAACTTACTTTTTTCCAGTCCATAGTTTCATATTTTCCACAAAGATAAATCTTTTTTTTTAATATCGGCAAATAATTTAAAAACAATATACCGATATTAAAAACAATTAAACTATTCAAATGCAAAATTTAAATAATTATAAAAAAAAACAAATTCATGTATTAAAACGATGGGTTTTTAAAAAGAAATTATTCTGAAATCAAGTTCAAAAATTCATCTTCGGTAAGTATTTCAACAGTGCCTATATTTTTCGCCTTCTCCAATTTGCTGCCAGCGTTTTCACCAACCACTAAATAGGTGAGGTTTTTGCTTACTGCAGAAATATTTTTGCCTCCATTTTCTTCAACCATTTTTTCAGCATTTTCTCTGGTAAATTTATTTAACTTGCCTGTAAAAAGAAAACTTTTACCTTCTAACTTAGTACTTTGTTTCATATTGTTTAGAAAAACTTCAAATTGTAACCCAGCCTTTTTCAAACTCTCAATAATTTGAATATTTTCCATTTTAGAAAAATAATACTGTAAAGAGTCTGCAATTTTATCCCCAATATCTTCAACCTCAACCAATTCTTCTTTTTCAGCTTTTATAATTGAATCAATATTTTTAAACTGTTTTGCCAATTTCTTGGCTACTGTTTCGCCGATATGTCTAATTCCTATTGCATATAAAACTTTCTCAAATGGAATTTTTTTCGATTTTTCAATTGCATCTAAAATATTCTGAGCCGATTTTTCTTGAATTTTATCTAATTTCAACAAATCAGATTTTTTCAGTGAATAAAAATCTGCTATCGTTTTTACTAAATTGTTTTTAAATAAAAGTTCAACTGTTTCACTGCCAATGCTTTCCATATCCATGGCCTTTCTTGAAACAAAATGTTCTAATTTCCCAATCACTTGAGGTGGACAAAATTCTTCATTAGGACAATAATGATTGGCCTCACCTTCATTTCTCACTAAAGTTGTTTTACATTCAGGACAATGGGTAATATATTGAATTTCAACAGAATCTGATTGCCGTAATTCTTCATTTACACCTACAATTTTAGGTATTATTTCGCCGCCTTTTTCCACAACAACAGTATCTCCAATTCTAACACCTAATTTTTTTATAATATCCTCATTATGCAATGATGCACGTTTTACAACAGTTCCGCCTAATAAAATAGGCCTTAAATTAGCAACAGGAGTAATGGCACCCGTTCTACCAACCTGATACGAAATACTTTCCAAAATGGTTTCCATTTTTTCGGCTTTAAATTTATATGCCATTGCCCACCTTGGTGATTTTGCAGTAAAACCTAATGCACTTTGTTGTTGAAAAGAATTTATTTTTACCACAACACCGTCTATTTCATAAGGAAGATTTTTTCTTTCAACTTCCCAATAATCAATAAATTCAAGTACATCATCTAAATTTTTACATAATTTTGAATGTTTAGGTACTTTAAAACCAAAAGAATTTGCCTTGGTAAGCATTTCCCAATGTGTTTTAAGCTCTAAATTTTCACCAATTATTTGATAAAGGAAACATTCCAAAGGGCGTTTAGCAGTTTCAGTGCTGTCTTGTAATTTAAGGCTTCCACTAGCTGTATTTCTAGGATTTGCATATAACTCTAATCCTTGTTCTTCCCTTATTTCATTTAGTTTTTTGAAACCATCTTTTGTTAAAATAATTTCACCACGAATATCAAAATCAATTGGAAAATTTCCATGTAATTCAAGCGGAATCGATTTTATAGTGCGAATATTGTGCGTTACTTCATCACCCTGATAACCATCTCCACGAGTAACAGCTTGTATTAGTTTTCCATTAGTATATTGAATAGAAATAGAAGCGCCATCGTATTTTAATTCACAAACAAATTCAATCTCCTGTTCTAAAACTGTTTCTGCATACAATACTTTTTCAATTCTAAAAAGCCAATCTTCTAAATCTTGTTTTGAATATGAATTGTCTAAAGAAAACATTCTATTTCTATGAATGATAGTAGGAAAAATTTTTGTTATTTGCCCTCCCACTCTTTGTGTAGGTGAATTCTCATCAAAATATTCTGGAAATTTTGTTTCTAAATCATGCAATTCTTTTAATAAAATATCAAAATCAAAATCAGAAATAGAAGGTGTATCTAGGTTATAATATTTAAAATTATGCTCATTTATTTGCTTACGTAATTCTATTATTTTTGCTTCAATATTCATTACTTTTTTTATTCAAAAGTAAATATTTTCATTTAGTTTTCAATAAATAATTTTAACCCCATTTAAAGGTAAACACAATTATATCTTAAGAATTTCCTATTTTTACGTTTTTTAAATTGAAAATACAAATGGAAGAAAAATTTATTGCAGAAATTACATCAAGATATACATTTTCTGGGGAAAAAATAGTGTTAGGGAAAGGAATGTTGAACAAGAAAGTAGTTGAAAAAACCGAAATTTCAATTCCTTTAAAAACAATGAATCGACATGGTTTGATAGCCGGTGCCACAGGAACAGGAAAAACAAAAACCCTCCAAATTTTATGTGAACAATTATCTTTGAAAGGTGTTCCAACACTGGTAATGGATATAAAAGGGGATTTAAGTGGGCTGGCAGCCGAAGGGAATGCAGAAAACCAAAAAATTATCGACAGACATTCCGTTTTAAAAATTCCATATAATGCACAATCATTTCCTGTTGAATTAATGACAATTTCAGATGAAAAAGGAGTGAGATTGCGTGCTACTGTTAGCGAGTTTGGACCTATTTTATTTAGTAAGATTTTAGGTTTAAATGATACACAACAAAGTATAATTTCAATTATTTTCAAATATTGCGATGACAAAGCCTTACCTTTAGTAGATTTGAAAGACCTGAAAAAAGTATTACAATATGTATCAGATGGTGATGGCAAAGAAGAGTTAAGTGCAAATTATGGTGCTATTGCGCCCAGTTCTTTAGGGGCTATTTTAAGAAATATTGTAGCTTTAGAACAGCAAGGAGCGGAAGCTTTTTTCGGCGAAAAAAGTTTTGATGTTCAAGACTTAATACAAACCCGTGATGGAAATGGTGTAATAAATATAGTACGATTAGTAGATTTACAAGACAAACCCAACTTATTTTCTACATTTATGTTGAGTTTGTTAGCAGAAATATACAATACCTACCCAGAAGTAGGAGATGTAGAAAAGCCCAAACTTTGTATTTTTATCGATGAAGCACATTTAATATTTAGTGAAGCCACAAAAGCACTTTTAAATCAAATAGAAACAGTAATAAAATTAATACGATCCAAAGGTGTGGGTGTATTTTTTGTAACACAAATTCCTGGCGATATTCCAGATGAGGTTTTAAGTCAATTAGGATTAAAAATACAGCACGCATTACGTGGATTTACTGCAAAAGATAAAAAAGAAATTTCACAAGCAGTAGAAAATTATCCCGTTACTGAATATTACG
>Ga0316612_1000534_pt1 | contig 11409 bp, 5 predicted proteins | sample MIS2016226_MG_FD_207676 | JGI IMG/M metagenome (GOLD analysis project Ga0316612, IMG submission 207676) | Microbial mat bacterial communities from Middle Island sinkhole, Lake Huron, Michigan, United States - MIS.2016.226 | ecosystem: Environmental > Aquatic > Freshwater > Lake > Sediment... | reverse complement strand
ATTTTCCCCCGTGGATCCAGGCCCACCCACATACGCCCCGCCTGGTCAACGTAAATGGCGCGGATAAAGACATCATACTCATCAGGTGCATGGGTATAAATGGTGTAATGTTCCGATTGAGGGTCAAAGCGTAATAATTGCTGTTGGTCACTCCCCACCCACAATAAACCGTCAGAGGTGCGATACAACTCCCGAATACGGGAGCGACTATCCGACAGAGGATAACGGGTTATCTCCCCCGTTTGAGGCTCTAACCGATTCAGGCCCGCATCCCATGTCGCAATCCACAACACGCCCGATGGTTCTTGTCGCAAGCGCATCACATCATTGCTGCCCAAACTATTCGGGTTAGCAGGGTCATGCAGATAACGGGTAAAAGTCTCAGTGCGACGGTCAAATTTATTCAAGCCAATTTCTGTCGCCAGCCAAAAAATATTGGGGTCTTGATTATCCTGAATAATGTCTACAATATGATTACGGCTCAAGCTCGTCATGTCGGCGGGGTCATTGAGATATTTCTTCACGGTCACGCCATCAAAGCGATTCAACCCTTCCAGCGTAGCAATCCACATGAAGCCCTGCTCATCTTGGATAATTTTAGCGGTTTCATCAAAACTTAAGCCCTCATTTTCAGTTAAATGGTTAAACACCAGGCGAACTTCGCCGCCCCCTTCCGCCCAAGCAATGGGCGTTAAATGAGTACAAAAAAGTAACATGAGTATAATAATCGTAATTTTTAGAATGGGTTTCATGGCAGAGACACGATAAATACAGAGGGTAAACAATATTACAATATTGTTTACCCTCTGCTGTTTACAGTTATTAGGACTTACGCAAAACCGTTCATTTTGAGGAGTGACACACGCCCTCGTGTGTCACTGTTAGCACGAGGGCGTGCTAACTCCGCGATTTTTGCGTAAGTCCTATCTATATTTTTATAGCAAGGCTAAATTTAGAGTTATACTGCGCGAGGGCATAAATTAAACTTTTCTGGAGTGCAAACCTTTAGGTTTGCCCCACAATAAACGAGCAAACCTGAAGGTTTGCATTCCAATTTGTCCCCTCGCGTAGTATAGCCTAATTTTTTGAAATCTGAGTTATGCTGCGCCATTATATATGAAAAGTGGCAAAAACCCAAACCGCTTCATTTCACCTCACCCATATACTGCGCGAGGGCATAAATTAAATTTTTCTGGAGTCGCAAAGCTTGCTTTGCGTCACACAAAGCAAGCTTTGTGACTCCAAGTTGTGACCTCGCGCAGTATATAAGAAGGAGTTGGTTGAAGTGAGAGTAATTTAGGCATAACCGCAGAATTTTGCTATACTGAGTATATCAAGATTTATACCCTCACCCCTGCCCTCTCCCAAAGGGCGAGGGAGTATCTTGTCTGCCCTCGCCCTGTGGGAGAGGGGCGGGGGAGTATCTTGTCTCCCCTCGCCCTGTGGGAGAGGGGCGGGGGAGTATCTTGTCTCCCCTCGCCCTGTGGGAGAGGGGCGGGGGTGAGGGGGATTTAATTATTACGCCCAAATCTTGATATACTGATACTGATACTCAATATATCAAAATTTTAGTCATCGGATGACTATGGCGGAAAATATAAATCCCATTCCCAGGAACCGAACCCATGACCCTCTTTCAAGACAAACTCTTCTTACAACAACTTTCCAAACTCGCCGCGCCCATCATCTTACAAAACCTTATCATGACTTCGCTTAATGCCGTTGATGTCATCATGATTGGACAATTAGGCGATAAAAGTGTGGCCGCCGTGGGCTTGGCCGACCAACTATTTTTTTTACTCATACTTTTATTATTTGGCTTTAGTAGCGGCGCAGCCATTTTTACGGCTCAATATTGGGGCAAAAAAGATGTGGCGCAAATTCAGCAAGTGTTAGGTCTTTGCCTAATATTAAGCATGAGTAGCAGCTTCATCTTTTCATTAGGGGCTATTTTCATGCCCCAATATATCCTCAGCATTTACACCAACGACCCCGAAGTCATCAAACTCGGCAGCCAATTTCTACAGATTATCGGCTGGAGTTATGTCATCACTTCCATTACTTTTAGTTACGCCACCGTATTACGCAGTGTTGAGCAAGTGAAACTGCCCATGTTAGTCAGCTTAATCGCCCTCGCCACGAACACCCTGTTGAATTATCTGCTCATTTTTGGACATGCGGGCTTCCCCGCGCTCGGCGTTCAAGGGTCAGCCATTGCCACCTGCATCGCCCGCTACCTAGAATGTTTCCTCATGTTAATGCTGGTTTATCGCAGTCAATCCATTCTGGCCGCGCCCATTGCCAATTTATTCACCATTCCCTGGCATTTTCTACCGCAATTCTTCAAAACCACCCTGCCCGTTGTGCTAACGGAAGTGCTGTGGTCAATTGGTATAACGGTTTATAACATTATTTACGCCCACATTAGCACCGAATCGATTACTGCCACCAATATCGCTGGCACGATAGAACGGGTGGCCTTCGTCTTGTTTCTCGGCGTAGGCAGTGCGGGGGCCGTGATGATTGGTAATCTTATTGGCGCAAATCAAATAGACCTCGCCAAAAAATATGCCCGTTATTTCATTACCATTGCCCCCACCACCGCCGTCATCATCGGCCTGATGATTTTTATCAGTCGCCATAGCCTCTTAACCTTCTATGACATTTCACCCCTCGCCACCGATTACACCCTGGCGATTTTAGCCATCATGAGCTTCGCTCTGCCCCTCAAAGCCACCAATTTTACCATGTTGGTCGCCGTCATCCGCAGTGGTGGCGACACCCGCTTTGCCTTAATGCTAGAGAGCCTGACGATTTGGGTGATTGGCGTACCGTTGGCTTTTCTGGGCGCATTTGTATGGCATTTACCCGTTTATTGGGTTTACCTTTTGGTCATGACGGAGGAATTAGTGAAATGTATCATTGGTTTATACCGCGTCCAATCAGGCAAATGGGTCAATAATTTGGTGCATGATAAAAACTAGCCCTTATAAGGTTTGAAACCTTATAAGGGCTGGTGATGCGGTCTAGTCAAGTCACCTGATGACTAACGGAAAAGCTACCCCGCCAGCGGCAACGTAAATTTAACCTTCGTCCCCTGCCCCACTTCACTCTCCACCCAAATTTGCCCTTTATTTTTAACCACCATTTCGGCACAAATAATTAACCCCAACCCCGTCCCCTGTTCATGCGCCGTGCCTAGCGTGGTGTGATGGGTTTCAATAGCAAACAATTTCTTCAAATCTTTAGGACTAATTCCCACGCCTGTATCCGCGACCTCCACCTCCACGAAAGAGTTAGACAATGGCGAGCCTAAAATCCGCGACGTATTAAACGCCGTCAGATAACTGGGTTCATTCGTTATCTTAGCTGAAATGGTAATAAACCCCACTTCAGGTGTAAATTTAATGGCATTAGAAATCAAATTACGCACCACCGTATCAACCATATAACTATCAACCTGCACCATGATAATTCTTTGGAGGGTACTATGCAGGGTAATCTTTTTATAGGCGGCATTTTCAAATAACAAATCCACATTAGCCTCAACCACAGTATACAAGTTAAGGTTTTGCGGCTGATAGTCCATCCGCCCACTTTCCAAGCGCGCCCACTCCAACAAATTATCCAATAAATCGACCACCCGTTTGGCCGAATGATAAATTTTCTCGCACATATCACGTACCTGAGTCGGCTGAAAACGGTCAAACATCTCGGTCAAAAGTTGGGCATTCCCAATGACAGGCAAAAATGGCCCTTTCAAATCATGGGCAATAATCGAAAAAAAACGGTCTTTATCGGCATTTAACTTCGCCAACCGTTGTGATTGTTCTTCCAATAATTCTTTTTCAATTCGTAAGCGTTCTTTCTCTAAATAAACGGCTTCCAGTTTTTTCCGCTCAACAATCTCCGCCTGAAGTTGCTCATTTAGTTGTAGCAACTGCTCTTTTTGTTTAGCTAAATTACTATTAAGTTCTTCCACTTCATGGCGTTTTTCCTCCACCAGCAAAATATCGCGGTAGGAGCGCAAAGAAGCCACCACTGTCGTATACATCTTCTGCCAGGTCAGCTCCGTTTTTAGTTTATAATCATTAATATCATAATCTAAAAACACTTTTTCTTCGGGGGCAATCCCAGGTTGTCCCGTCCGCAACACAATCCGCACCACCCGATTACCCAAAATTTTCCGCACATATTCCGCCACCTGCAAGCCAGAGTCATCCTCTTCCATGACTACATCTAACAAAATCAGCGCGGTATCAGGGTTTTGCTCAATCAAATGTTTGGCCTCTTCACCTGAATAAGCGGAAATGAATTTCAACTGTTTATTTTCAAAGGTAAATTTCTGAAGCGATAATTTAGCGACATGATGAGCTTCCGCATTATCATCTACCAACATCACTTTCCATGTATCCTCTAACTGCTGCTCAACCTCATTTTCCCCGGTCATCGGGGCAAACTCCAGGTCATCTGCCCCAGTTAAAATCAATTCATCAGCCATAAAATTATTTGCCATCGGTCACTCCCTCTGTTGTTTGTAATATATCGATATTTTTTGCTTTTGGCAAGATAAAATAAAACTCACTCCCTTGCCCTACTTGGCTATCCACTCCAACCTGACCATTTAATTTTTCAATAATTCGTTTAACAATGGATAACCCTAAGCCATGCCCCTCCACCCGCCACTCATTCAGCCGAGTAAATTCAGTGAAGATAATCTCCTGTTCTGCTAAAGTTAACCCTGGCCCATTATCACGCACCCAAAAACGAATCATGTGGTTAGCTTGCGCCGTAGCCCCCAACTCTAAGCGCGGAGGATTACCCCCATATTTAAGACCATTGGTCAAATAATTTATCCAAACCTCTTCCAACCACGGCGCATGGCCTAAAGCCGTCGGCCAGCTTTCAGGTAAAAGAAGTTCAGCCTGATGTTGCTTCAATAAAGGCTCCAACCGTTCTTGTACCTGCGCCACCACTTGCGCCATCTCCATGGGTTTCAAATTAACTTTACTTTTGCGGACTCCCGCCAACAATAACAACTCATCCACAATATTTACCGACCGCAAAGCTGCCCGTTGAATATTTCCCACCATCTCCTGAGTTGATTCGGTAATCGTTGGATTATCACCTAAATCCTGTTGCAACAACTCCAAATAAGCCAAAATAATGCCCAACGGATTCTTAAGGTCATGCGCCACCGTTCGCCCAAAAGCATCTAATTCTTTGTTGCTTAATATTAAGGCTTGATTAGAATGGGATAATTCTTGTACCGTCAGTTGTAATTTTTGTTGCAATAATCGCAAACTCAAATGGGTTTCAATCCGCGCCACGACCTCTTGAAATTGAAATGGTTTAGTAATATAATCCACGCCCCCAGCTTCAAAAGCCGCCACCTTATCCCACACCTCACCCAACGCACTCACAAAAATAACGGGAATATCGCGCGTTTTTTCATTCGTTTTTAACTGTTTACACACTTGATAGCCATTCATATTTGGCATGTTGATATCCAACAAAATCAAATCTGGCTTGACCGTTTCGACCAACTTTAAGGCTAACTTGCCACTGGGTACGGGGCGCACTTCATAACCCTGTCGAGTGAGGATATTTGTAATCAAACGGAGATTAGCCGCCACATCATCTACGACTAAAATGGTATTTTTAATATTTTTGGCTTCAATTGGGTGCATATGTTAAGTTAGGACTTACGCAAAAATCGCGGAGTTAGCACGCCCTCGTGCTAACAGTGACACACAAGGGCGTGTGTCACTCCTCAAAATGAACGGTTTTGCGTAAGTCCTATAAGTTTTTAGTTGCCTCAATCAGAGTTAGAAGTTCATCATAAGCAAAACGATTAATCAATTCGGTCAGGGTTCCCGCCAAAATAGGCTGATGAGGGCGAATTTGTTCCACTAATTTAAGTTGTTGATTAAAATTAGCCGTTTTAGTCGCCTCTTGTAATTCACCCAGCCATTCAGGTAATAACTTCATTAATTGTTGGGGCAAAAAATGAGCCGTAATTAAAGGCAAAACCTCTTTTTCTTCTTGATAAATGTAACGCACCCCCAAATATTCACTCATTTTATCAAAAATTTCCCTATCTCGAAAAGGCTTCCGCACTAAATCATCACAACCCGCCTCAAACACCAAATGACGCTCCTCAATAAAGGCACTCGCCGTCAGGGCAATAATCGGTGTATCCTTAATTTGTGCCTTAATCCGTCGAGTCGCCTCATAACCATTCATAACGGGCATGCGGATGTCCATCCAAATTAAATCAGGTTGCCAGCTTAAACTGATATTATACGCTTCCTGCCCATTACTCGCCTCCTGCACCTCAAAACCAATCGATTCGAGCAATTGTTTGAGCAACAACCGATTTTCTACTTTATCTTCCACCACCAAAATCCGATATTTGGGTTGACCCGCCGCCAACCCAATCACCTTATGATTTATCGGCTGATGAGGCACATCCATTGAAGCGATAATTTGCACTAGCACGGTAAACGAGAACAGCGTTCCCACGCCTCTGGTGCTTTTCACGGCCATCTCCCCGCCCAATAATTCCACAAATTGGCGGCTCAAAGGCAACCCCAACCCCGTCCCCCCTTGAGATAACCGCCCACTCTCCGTTTGAGCAAAGGGTTCAAATAATAAATTCAGTTCCTCTACCGCCACGCCATAACCCGTATCCTCCACCTCAAATTTCAATTCGGTTAAGCTGGGGTTATTCGCCAGGGGCTGAGACAACACCCGCAAAACCACGCCGCCTTCATCTGTAAATTTTATGCCATTTCCTAATAAGTTCAATAATACTTGCCGCAACTTACGTTCATCCGTACAAATGTATCTCGGCACATCGGGATTAACTTCAAAAATAAATTGTAATTTTCGATGTATGGCCCGTAAACGCATCATGGCTTCAATATCATCTAACATTTGATATAAGTCAAAATTAGCTTTATCCAGCTTAACCCGCCCCGTCTCAATTTTAGACAATTCCAACACATCATTGATTAAGGAAAGTAAATGCTCCCCACTGCGGTTAATTGTTTGTAAATATTCTTGCTGTTCAGGCGTGGTATTCGTTTCACGTTGTAATAATTGGGTAAAGCCCAACACCGCATTCAGCGGGGTCCGTAATTCATGGCTCATGTTGGCGAGGAAAGCGGTTTTGGCTTGATTAGCTTGCTCCGCCTCTTCTTTGGCTTTAGCTAAAGCAATCGCCACCGCCTTATGTTCTGTAACATCATGGAGAACATGTAATACTCTGTCGCCAATAGGCGTATATCTAAACTCAACATCACGAATTGTTCCATTTTTGCAGGTCACTTGTGCCTCAGCCAACTGTTCTTGAGTGTACCAATTCGTTTTTATTTTGGTGCGATAACGATGCTGAGGATAGGCTAAAAACCACCAATCTTTCACCGTCGGAACATCTGTCAAAGTATAACCAAACGTCTGCACATGTTTTTGATTCAAATATTCAACCCGCCCTTCCTTATTGGTAATCGCCATGGCTAACGGGGAAAATTCAATCACCCGCCGAAACTCCTGTTCACTCTGCCGCAACTCCTGGAGTAATTGCCCATTGTTAATCACCCCAGCAATTTGGCTGGCAATTAACTCCACCAATGTCATGTCGGTTGAAGTAAACTGAGACTCAGGCTGTTGCGTCGCCAAAACAATAAGACCATTCACTCGCCCTTTAGCCAAAAGCGGTACAATAAGTAAGTTTTGTAAATGCCATTGTTGCAGTAAATAATGAGCAGGAATCGTTAAGGGATTAGTTTGTGCTTCCGTCACTATCATCGATTGGCCTTGCTCTAGGGCTTGAATCGTGAGCGGGTAATCTTTAAGCGACAGGACTAAACCGAGAGCGTCAGAAGCTACGCCATTTAAATGATAATCACTCACCAGAGTGAGATTCTTTGTCGTTTGATTAAAAAAGACAATCATACAGCGACTGACTTGAAAAAATTGCCCCACCTGCTGCACCGTGGCCTCTAAAATAGCCGACAATTCGGAGGATGTGTTCACCACTTGCGTAATAAGGTTCACAATGGATAATTGTTCTAGCCAATTTTCTAATTCAGCCGTCCGTTCCGCCACCTCTTGCTCTAAATTTTGTTTATAGACCTCTGGATTAAACGGCGGGAAATAAAGGAAGGCGATAATCGCCTCAAAACATAACGTTAGACCACTCGCCAGGCCCGCGATAGCAAAAACTAGCGCGATATTCAGCCCAATTGCCCCATAAACCCCTATTATTACCAGGGGTAAAGATAATAGCACTAAAAATCCGCCCACAATGAACCGATATTTTTCTCTCACGGCTGAAAATCACCTTCTTGCCACATTTTTGATACCTGCGCTACCTCATTCTATTATAGCACAAACATAACAACTTTGGCTTATCTGGCTGACCACTTTTAATAAAAGTGAGACCCCTACCCATATAACTACGATAAATAACGAAATTTGCATGCCTAAACCGCCTTTTTGCTAAACCTTCACTCAAAATCCCCATCTTTTTTCACAAGCCCTACCAATCTTGAATCAGATAGACATTCCTAGTATACTTAATCTCTATTTAAGCAACTTAGGTTTAACCTGAGTTCGGGATAGTGGTTGCCTGACGCTAAAGCGCACTCAATTCGCTTCATGACGTGACTTTTTAGCCTACTTGAGTAGGCTTGGTTTTCTTATACTCAGTATTTCAAGATTTGTCACCCTCACCCCAGCCCTCTCCCAAAGGGCGAGGGAGTCTCTTGTCTCCCCTCGCCCTTTGGGAGAGGGCTGGGGTGAGGGTGATTTAGTAGTTGCACTCAAATCTTGATATACTTATACTGGATTTTAAATGAGAATTACACTTTCCCCATGTCACTCTGAGCGAAGCACCCAAAGGGTGTAAACGAAGAGTCCCTGCAACCCTGACCTAAAAGTGAGATTATCGGGGCCGAAAACCGTTTGGGTAGGCAATATCTTGAGGGATTCTTTATTTATGCCCTCTGGGTACTCCGCTTCGCTCCGTTCAGAATGACATGAAAAAGTGTAAGTCTTAAATGAAAGGCAGTATCAGTATATCAAGATTTTGTCGTAGGGGTAGGGCTTGTCCCTACCCACCAGGGCGACCACAAGGGTACGCCCCTACAAATCTTGATATACTGAGTATAAATTAAAATTTTACTCCATCTTCATGTCAATAAGGAGTGGCTTGATTATGAATGAAGTTTCAAAAGGTACCATTCTCATTGTAGATGATACCTTACCTAATTTAAGATTATTGGTTAATGTTTTAACTGACCAAGGGTATCAAGTGCGTGGTGTGGCGAATGGAGCGATGGCTTTACGGGCGGTTAACTTTACGCCCCCTGATTTGATTTTGCTTGACATTAACATGCCAGACATGAGTGGTTATGAAGTTTGCCAACACCTCAAAGCCAATGAGAAAACAAAAAATATTCCCGTTATATTTATTAGTGCCTTAGATGAAGTATTAGATAAAGTGATTGCGTTTAGCGTCGGTGGGGTAGATTATATTACGAAGCCGATTCAAATTGAGGAAGTATTAGGCCGCATTGAAATCCATTTAACGATTGGACGGCTCCAACAACAATTGCAACAAACAAACCTTGAACTGGAAAAAAGAGTCAGCGAGCGAACCATTGAATTAGCTCAAGTCAATACCAGCCTCAAAGCGGAAATTGAAGAGCGTCAAGTAGCCCAAGAACGCCAAGCCAAATTAGAAAAACAACTCTACCAAATGCAAAAAATGGAGGCGTTAGGTTGTCTCGCGGGAGGAGTGGCTCATGATTTTAATAATCTACTCACCGTCATTATGGGACATAGCGAATTGTTGCTGTTTGAGTTAAACGATTCGCCCTTAAGCACCGATGTCGAACAAATTATGAAAGCCAGTGAACGGGCCAAAGCCCTAACCCAACAGCTATTAGCTTTTAGCCGTCGGCAGGTCATCCAGACCCACTTACTCAACCTCAACAGCGTTGTTAGTGACATGGAAAAAATGTTATATCGTTTAATTGGCGAAAACATTAAACTCCACACCCAGCTAGAGCCGCAACTTCAGCCCATTAAAGCGGATAGAGGCCAATTAGAACAAGTCATCATGAATTTAGCCATCAATGCCCGTGATGCTATGCCCGACGGTGGCGACCTAACGTTTAAAACTTGTAATGTTAAATTAACAAATATGGATACTAACCATGTGTTGCATGTCAAACCAGATAATTATGTCTGTCTTATTGTAACAGATAACGGCCTGGGCATGGCCGATGACATCCAGCCTCATATTTTTGAGCCATTTTTTACCACCAAACAAGCCGAAGTTGGCACAGGCTTAGGGCTATCGACAGTGCATGGCATTGTGACCCAAAACCTGGGCTATATTTTTGTGCAAAGTGAACTCCAACATGGCACAACCTTTCATATTTATTTCCCCCAAAATGCGACCTTACCCATCTCTATGCCTGCGCCACCTATCCCCCCGAAAAACCCCACTCAAACCAAAACCGTCTTACTGGTTGAAGATGAACTTAATGTTAGACTGATTACGCGGCGGTTACTAGAACAACATAACTATTATGTTATTGAAGCCAGCAGTGGTCATGAAGCCCTGCAACGCTGCCATGAACAATTCAACCCCATCCACCTGCTCCTCACCGATGTAATTATGGCGGATATGAATGGCCCCGCCCTCGCGCAACAAATCCGCCAATTGTCCCCCCAAACCAAAATCCTCTACATGTCAGGCTATACTGGCAACGTCATCAACCAATCAGGTTTTTTTGAAGCCAATGCGGTTTTCTTAGAAAAACCCTTCACCCAAAACGATTTGTTAAGTAAAGTGCAAGAAGTGTTGGGCAAATGACCTCCCTCTCCTATGTAGGAGAGGGTCGGGGTGAGGTTGCCTGTCAGCTTCCTGACGGTTTATTGACGGTTACGCCGTCAGCTACCTGCTCATTAAATGTCCAACCAGCGCGCCCCAAGTCAGCTATAATATTGAATAAGATACGGAGTCCAAAGCCGTAGGCTTTGAGCAGTTCCTCAAAGCCTACGGCTTTGGACTCCGATAAATTAGAACAGTAATTTTCAGCCTTTATAGCGTTTTAAACGCTATAAAGGCTAAATTTATTCAGGAATATTCCATGTCTAACAGAAACAAATTATTACTAGCAATCTTATCAACCCTCCTCATCACCTCAGCCATCGCCATCTATCAATGGCTCTTGGTAGACCTGCCCGACCCTAACCAACTTTATCAACACACCACCGCGCCCTCCACCAAAATCTATGACCGCAACAATGTGTTACTTTACGAAATCAGCGACCCCCATCAGGGCATGCACACCCCGTTGAAATTAACCGAAATCCCCCGTTGGTGCAGCC
>Ga0316612_1000533_pt1 | contig 11412 bp, 9 predicted proteins | sample MIS2016226_MG_FD_207676 | JGI IMG/M metagenome (GOLD analysis project Ga0316612, IMG submission 207676) | Microbial mat bacterial communities from Middle Island sinkhole, Lake Huron, Michigan, United States - MIS.2016.226 | ecosystem: Environmental > Aquatic > Freshwater > Lake > Sediment... | reverse complement strand
AAAAAAACCGTAATCTCTGTATCTTTTAAATGCTTTCATAATGAACGCAATATACTGATTTATAATTATTTAAACAAGTTTTTTCGCGTTAATTTTAAAAAAATTAGTTTTTAGAGGTTGCCTATAGTCTATAGTTGATTTTTCTAGAAGCCAATTAGAAATATCTAAAATTTCTTGAGTAGAACGATAATTATCTTCAAGTCTATAAATTTCAGAATCTTTTACTCTTTCAGTAAATAAATGCACATTTCTAAAGTCTGCACCTCGAAAAGAATAAATTGATTGAGCATCATCTCCAACACAAAATAAATTACAAATGTTTTGAAAAGGCTCTAAAAGTTCCCATTGTAGAGGATTTGTATCTTGCATTTCATCAACAAGAATATGTTCATATTGCGAACTAATTAAATTTTTAGCTTGTTCATCAACTTTCATTCTAGTAGCAACAACTTGCAAAATATCATCATAGTCTAAATATTTACGCTCCTTTTTTCTTTGTTCGTAATCTCTTAATATCACTTCAATTTTTTCTTTTACAACTTTAATTTTTTCTTCAGTTTCACTATCAAATTGATTATTAAACTTTTTATATCTAATTGTTTCAGTTAAATTTCTTTTAGTATTTCTTGAAAAAGAATATAAATCAACAAGTCCTTGTGGTTTTATTCTAATTTCTTCGAAAATGACATCTTTTTTTCCACACACTATCTTCATTATTGAAACTTGGTCGTCTTCATCAATTACCGTAAAAGATTTTGTCCCAAATAGGTTTGGATATTTCGTTAGTAATTGATTGCACCAAGAGTGAAATGTAGAGCCATTTAATGTTTGTGCTTGATTTATTGTTAAAGAACCTTTTACTCTTGAAACGATTTCACTTGCTGATTTCTTTGTAAAAGTTAGTATTTGTATTTTACTGGGACTTACACCTTGTGAAATTAAATAAGCCGCTCGTGAAATAATTGTTTTAGTTTTTCCTGTACCGGCACCTGCTAAAACAAGTAAATGTTTACCATTATATACAACTGCTTTTTTTTGGCTTTCATTTAATTCATCTAAATTCATTTTTCTGTTTTTATTTTTTGGTTTCGGTTTCTAGTAGAATAAAGTCTTTTCCAACTTGCAGAAAGGTAGTTTAAGTAAGCCCGAAATTCCCTTTAAATACTGACTTTGCAAGTATATAACAAATTTTAAATTAAACACTAAAACCTCAATTTCTTATAAATGTTGTCTGCAAAAGTGTTAATACGCATTAAGAATTGCATCGTCAATTTCTTTTAATATTTCGGATTTTTGTTTATTGGTATAACTTTTTTCAATTAATTTACCAATTAAAGCTTGAACTGTAACTTGTAAATTTCTCAAATCTTCTATTTCAAAATCTTTCTCAAGAGCGTGATGGACGTATGAGCTTCTAATTTTATACATTTTTTTTATTAGATTGATAAGATTTATTCTATCTTCACTTTTTGAATGAACAATTTTTGAACAATATCGAGTTAAGCTTTCTAAAATGTTTGCTTCAGAGTCTGCAACTAATAAAGATTCCATTACTGTAAAAAGTTCGACAATTCTTTGGTTTAAATTTGTTGTAGTCAGAGCTTTTGCTAATCTCCGGATTGCATTTGTTATTAGATTTTGTAACTCTGTATTTTCGTTGCCTAATCGATAAAGAAAACCATTAAAGAAATCAAGATTTCTATATGATAAGCGTTTTCTATAATCCTCTGTTAATTGATGATAGTTAGGAATTCTTTGAGTTATAATATTAACGTCATTTTGCTTATTAATATTACTTATTATAGTTTCAGCGCTAAAGGATTCTGATAATCTATAATCTATATCAAAACTAATTTTAGATTTTGGGTTATCAATTGTATCACTACAAATCTTAATTATATCTATTGATAAACTACATTCTTTTAAAGCCAATTCAATAGCTCTTTCTTTTTCTGCTTTAATTATGCAAGAAGCAAAAACTTTTCTCTTATATTTTTTATTAAACTTGATTACTGAGTCTTCATTTTGGCGAACATTATCCTTAACGAGAATATTATTTTCAAGTTTTGAAATTTCAACTTTTCCAATTTTAAGGGGTTTGAAAATTTCTAAATTTTCTACAGAAAAATAAATTTTATATTCTTCTATTTCCTTTTCAATATTGTCTACAAGATAATCTGAAAAATTTCCTTCGGTTCTGTTTTCGCAATGTGATTTTATAAGATACTTAAATGCCAAGTCAAAAAGAAATTTTCTACTTACTAAAGGATGAATTTCTGATGTTTTATAAATCGTATCAATAAATTTCTCGAAACGTTTAAACACATCGTTTTTTAATTCACGACAATGTTTTTCATCACAATGTTTAATTGAAACTATCTCGGAATCGAGTTTTTCACTTGTTATAAATGGTCCAATAGCTTTATCAGACAAATCAATAATATTTTCATCTTCATCAAAAGGTATAAAATCAACTTTTTTGATAGGTAAAAAATCAGTGACTTCAACTAAAGAAATAATTTCATAAATTTCTTTATCTAAATAGTCTTGTCTTTTGATCGGAATATTCATGATTAAAAATTGTAGTAGATTCTTGATTCCTCGAAAACAAACCCTTTAGATTCATAAAGGTTTGTCTCGCATTATCATTTTTCAAATATATAAAATTTATATTACAAGATTTTATATTACAAATAATTATTTATCTCTACCGCTATCCCCTAGCCCAGAACGAAATGAAAATCCTTGTGAGCTAAAATGGATTTTTTTCTTGCCCAAAAAGAGCGACTCCTCACCCCCAGCCCCTCTCCCAAGGAGAGGGTAGCAAAAAGCTCCTTTTGGGGCGTAGAAAAAACCAATTTTAGAACACAAGATTGTAATGAAGTGCTGGAAATAGCTCCTGAAAAACTTTTCCTTTTTGAAATCCACAAAACAAATATTCGGTAAATTTACCGTAAAGAATAAGAATTATTTCCTATCTTTGATAAATATTATAAAGCTATGGCAACTTTAGAAAAAATTACAACCCAAGAAAATATCGCTGAAGTCCCTGAAATCAGGAACTTTACCAAAATTCTTTTCTATTTAAGGCAGAACAACATCAACTGGAGATACTTTAATTATCTAAAGGAAATAACCACACTGAACGACGAGATTATTTCGACTTGGCTCAATATCAATTCCAAGACTTTGAGGGCTTACCGCAAACCCGAAAGTATTTCGAAAGACAACATCAAAGAACATCTGGTTTTATTGATTTCGCTTTACAAACACGGCACCGCTGTTTTTGGGACTAAAGAAAATTTTGATAAATGGTTGCTGGTCGAAAATTATTTTTTAGACAACAAAGCACCAAAAATTTTCTTGGAAACTATTTCTGGAATCCAATTTATCGATGACCGACTTACTGCAATTGAATACGGCGACAACGTTTAACTATGGAGGTTTTTAAAATTTGTAGCGAAAAATATTCTCATTCCCTCAATGCTTCTGGTGCCTCAAACCGATGGAACAAAAAGGATGAATTTGTTATTTATACTGGCAGTAGCAGGTCTCTGTCAACTTTAGAAACGGTTGTGCATCGTGCTGCAATCAATATTTCCATTCCTTATAAATTGTTAACCATTGCCATTGACGATCAAACGGTTATCAAAGAAATTAAAGTTACCGATTTACCAAATAATTGGAAATCAGTTGAAGCCTATATTGAACTTCAAGAAATTGGCTCGAACTGGTATCATTCACTTGAATCGCTCATTTTGAAAGTGCCTTCGGCAATAATTTCGCAAGAGTACAATTATATCATCAACACAAAACATCCATTATTTGCTACAAATGTGAAACTACAAAGTGTTGAAAATTTTGATTGGGACAAACGACTTCTTTAAAACGGTTTATTTGGAAGCTTAATTTTCCTAACAATATTTCAATCTCCAAAACTTTGTACCTTTGCCTCCAAAAAAAATAGTATGCGCATTGATATTATTACCGTTCTCCCAGAATTATTGCGAAGTCCGTTTGAGGCTTCGATGATGAAACGTGCCATAGACAAAGGCATTGTGGAAGTTCATTTTCATAATCTTCGAGATTACACGACCAACAAACAAAAAAGTGTCGATGATTATCCTTATGGTGGCGGTGCTGGAATGGTGATGAATATTCAACCTATTGACGATTGCATCACGCATTTGAAAAGTGAAAGAACCTACAACGAAATCATTTATATGTCGCCCGATGGAGAAACTTTGAACCAAAAAATGGCCAACACCATGTCGATGTACGAGAATATCATCATTCTTTGTGGACATTATAAAGGAGTTGATCAGCGCGTTCGCGATCATTTTATTACCAAAGAAATTTCGATTGGCGATTATGTTTTGAGCGGCGGCGAATTGGGAGCTTTGGTTTTGTGTGATGCCATAATCCGATTGATTCCGGGCGTTTTGAGTGACGAAACCTCGGCTTTGACCGATAGTTTTCAGGATAATTTATTGTCGGACCCCATCTACACAAGACCTGCCGATTACAAAGGCTGGAAAGTTCCCGAAGTGCTCATCAGCGGCAATTTTGCCAAAATCGACAAATGGCGTGAGGATATGGCGTATGAACATACTAAGAATAGAAGACCGGATTTGCTTGAAGAATAAGCCCCCTAACCCCCAAAGGGGGAATAAAAAATTAGTTTGAAACTTTTTTAAACTTTAAACTTTAAACTTTAAACTTTTTTATTTACTTTTGCCCCCTCATTAGACCAACCTCTGGCGAAAACCGTGAATGTTGCTCTTTTTAAACCATAAATATAAAAATAAAATGGCAGATTTATTGAAATTCGTTCAAGACGAATTTGTAGCAAGAAAAGATTTTCCCGAATTCGGAGCTGGTGATACCATCACAGTTTATTACGAAATTAAAGAGGGTGAAAAAACAAGAACACAGTTTTTTAAAGGTGTTGTTATTCAAAGAAGAGGTTCTGGAAACACAGAAACTTTTACAATTCGTAAAATGTCAGGTGCTATTGGGGTAGAGCGTATCTTTCCAGTAAACTTGCCTGCTTTGCAAAAAATCGAAATCAACAAAAAAGGTCACGTTCGTAGAGCTAGAATTTTCTACTTCAGAGAACTTACTGGTAAAAAAGCTAAGATTAGAGATAAAAGAAGATAGTCAAACATCTCAAGGTTTTAAAACTCCCATTCGCCACAGCAAATGGGAGTTTTTTTTGGATAAAAAATCTCACTTTTGTTACAAAAAGATGTGCCATTTCTTTTGGTTCAAAATCTTTCATTTTCATTTCAATAAAAAACGAACTCAATTTTCAATAATTCGTGGTAAGCAAAATAAATAATAATAATTTCATAATTTTTTAAACTAAATCTAAGTGTTATCCCATTTACGAAAACGTTTTTCTTACCTTTGCAATCCGAAATAAATATTAAAATTTTTTATTATTAAAATGTCAACAAAATCTAAGATTTTTTACACGCTTACAGATGAGGCACCTTTATTGGCTACTTATTCTTTTTTACCCATTGTTCAAGCATTTACAGCTACTTCCGATATTGAAATTGAAACTAGAGATATTTCTCTTGCAGGAAGAATCTTGTGCAACTTTCCAGAGTTTTTGAAAGAAGAGCAAAAAGTGGGAGATGCATTATCAGAATTAGGGCAATTGGCCAATACTCCAGAAGCCAACATCATAAAATTACCCAATGTTTCTGCATCAGTGCCGCAATTGAAAACAGCTATTGCAGAATTACAATCTCACGGTTATGCGGTTCCAAATTTTCCTGATGAACCAGCAAACGATGAGGAAAAAACCATTAAAGCCAAATATTCTAAAGTATTAGGTTCGGCGGTAAATCCCGTTTTGCGTGAAGGAAATTCTGATCGTAGAGCACCAAAAGCAATTAAAAATTATGCCAAAGCCAACCCACATTCGATGGGAGCTTGGTCGTCTGAATCAAAAACTAAAGTCGCTTCGATGGAAACTGGCGATTTTTACGGAAGTGAAAAATCGGTCACCCTTACAGAAGCTACTGATGTAAAAATAGAATTTGTATCGAAAGAGGGTACAACAACCGTTTTGAAAGCAAGTACTCCGTTGAAAGTGGGCGAAATCATTGATAGTTCGGTAATGAACCTAAACGCTTTGAAAAGTTTTGTCGCCAAAACCATCAAAGAAGCCAAAGAGCAAAATGTATTGCTTTCAGTGCATTTGAAAGCTACAATGATGAAAGTTTCCGATCCGATTATTTTTGCAGCAATTGTTGAAGTGTATTTTGCTACAGTTTTCGAGAAATATGCTGCATTATTTGATGAATTAAATGTTGACACCAAAAATGGTTTGGGCGATGTTTATGCTAAAATCGCAGGTAATTCAAAAGAAACTGAGATAAAAGCGGCAATAGATCAAGCCATCGAAAACGGTCCAGCTTTAGCGATGGTCAATTCAGAAAAGGGAATTACCAATCTTCAAGTTCCTTCTGATGTGATTGTTGATGCTTCGATGCCAGCAATGATTCGTACTTCGGGACAAATGTTCAATAAAGACGGAAAACAACAAGATACTATTGCAATTATTCCAGACCGTTGTTATTCGGGAATTTACACGGCTACCATTGATTTTTGTAAAAAACATGGAGCATTCGACCCAACTACAATGGGAAGCGTTCCAAACGTTGGTTTGATGGCTCAAAAAGCAGAAGAATACGGTTCTCACGACAAAACTTTCCAAATAATTGCAGAAGGAGTGGTTCGTGTTGTTGATACTAATGGAAACGTTTTGATGGAACAAACTGTTGAGGCCAAAGATATTTTTAGAATGTGTCAGGTCAAAGATGCTCCGATTCAAGATTGGGTTAAACTTGCTGTAAATAGAGCGCGTTTATCCAATACTCCAGCCGTATTTTGGTTGGACGAAAATAGGGCTCACGATAGAGCTTTAATTGAAAAAGTGACAAAATATTTAAAAGATTACGATACAACAGGTTTAGACATTCGAATCCTAAATCCTATTCAAGCAACCCACTTTACATTGGAAAGAATTGTAAAAGGATTGGATACCATTTCGGTTTCAGGCAACGTATTGCGTGATTATTTAACCGATTTATTTCCAATATTGGAAGTAGGAACTTCTGCCAAAATGTTATCTATCGTTCCGTTAATGAGTGGTGGTGGATTGTTCGAAACTGGTGCTGGTGGATCGGCTCCAAAACACGTACAGCAATTTTTAGAAGAAGGCTATTTGCGTTGGGATTCATTGGGTGAATTTTTGGCATTGGGTGCTTCATTAGAATATATCGGACAAACATTAAACAATTCGAAAGCTATTATTCTAGCCGAAACACTAGATGTAGCCACCGAGAAATTCTTGGCAAACGACAAATCTCCTTCTCGTAAAGTGGGTGAAATTGACAACCGTGGTTCTCACTTTTACTTGGCTATGTATTGGGCAGAAGCTTTGGGAAAACAAGACAAAGACGCCGAACTAAAAGCGATATTTGCTCCGATTGCTGCTGAATTTTTTGCAAATGAAACCAAAATCAATGCCGAATTGATTGGCTCACAAGGGAAACCCCAAAACATTGGTGGCTACTACCAACCCAATCCTGAATTGACAAGCAAGGCTATGCGTCCAAGTGATACATTCAATGCTATATTGGCAAAAATCGCTTAATACAATATTATAAATCTATTATATTTTAAAAGACAACTGGAATCGGTTGTCTTTTTTTATTAACTTTAACATATGTTAAAAAAAAAGTCGCTACAAATTAACGAAATTTGTCATTTAAAATTTTAGTATGAACTCCAACAAAATCATTTGTTTATTCTTGTTTTTTTTAACGACATTTTCTTCATTTTCTCAGGAAATTACTGAACCAAACAAACAAAAATTTACTATCAGCGGCACTATTTCTGACAATAACAATAACGAAACCTTAATTGGTGCAAACGTATCTATACTTGAATTAAAAACAGGTGTGACTACTAATGAATACGGGTTTTATTCGATAACCTTGCCCAAAGGAAACTACACTTTGATCATCAATTATTTGGGTTTTCAAAGCATTGAAGAAAAAATTGAATTGTTGCAAAACACCAAAAAAAGTTTCAAACTTCAAACTATCGAACAACAATTAAAAGAAGTTTTAGTTACCAGCAATAAAAAAACCACCAACATCAAAACGCCCGAAATGAGTGTGAACAAACTCACGATGACCACCATCAAAAAAATGCCTGTTGTTTTGGGAGAAACCGATATTTTAAAATCTATTTTATTGCTTCCAGGGGTTACCAATGCAGGCGAAGGACAATCTGGTTTTAATGTTCGTGGTGGTGGAGCCGATCAAAATTTAATTTTATTAGACGAAGCAACTATTTTCAATTCCTCGCACGTTTTTGGCTTTTTCTCTGTTTTCAATCCCGATGCAATCAAGGATTTAAAATTGTACAAAGGCGGAATTCCTGCACGTTATGGTGGCAGAGCCTCATCGGTTTTAGATATTTACCAAAAAGAAGGAAACAGCAATTCCTTTCATTTGAACGGTGGAATCGGTCTGATTTCCAGTCGATTATTAGCCGAAGGTCCCATTGTGAAAGACAAAGGTTCTTTTCTTATTGGGGGTCGAACATCTTATGCTCATTTGTTTTTAAAATTGACAGACAACAATAATTCGGCTTCGTTTTATGATTTAAATGCCAAATTAAATTACAAATTGAACGATAACAATAGCTTGTATATTTCCGGTTATTTTGGAAGGGATTTTTTTAATATCAACGAACAGTTTGAGAACACTTACGGAAACAGCACCTTCAATCTAAGGTGGAATCATTTGTTTTCAGATAAATTATTTTCAAATGTATCGGCTATTTTTAGTGATTATTATTATGGTTTAACGCTTTCGTCGGTTGGTTTTAATTGGCAATCAAGCATTAAGAATTTCAATTTGAAATATGATTTAAAATACTATTTGAATGACAAAATAAAACTAGATTTTGGTTTGAATTCTATTTATTACCAATTCAATCCTGGAACAATTGAACCAATTGATGAAAAATCTGAAATAAATTTCGATCAATTAGACAAAAAAAATGCTTTTGAACCTTCGGTTTATCTAGAAGCAGAACATCAAGCCACACCAAAATTATCCTTTTTATATGGTTTGCGTTTGAGTATGTTTTACAGATTAGGAGCTTCTACCATCAATTTATATGAGGATAACTTAGCGGTAACGTTCAATGACCAACTCAAAATATACGAAAAAGGTATTCCCATTGGCACTAAAACCTATAGTAAAAATGAGGTAATTACTTCCTTTTCGAATTTAGAACCTCGTTTTTCAAGCTCCTATATTTTAGATGAAAAATCTTCGGTAAAAGCAAGCTATAATCGAATGGTACAATACCTGCAATTGGTTTCGAACACTGCCTCGCCAACTCCGCTGGATATTTGGACACCTAGCGACCAATACATTCAACCCCAAATTGCCAATCAGGTGGCGGTTGGATACTTTAGAAATTTCAGTAATGATAAGTATTCATTGGAAGTTGAAAGTTTTTACAAAAAAATTAAAAACAGAATAGATTACATTGATGGTGCCGATTTAATTGCCAACAAAGCCATCGAACAAGTAGTGCTTAACGGACAGTTGAGAGCTTATGGCCTTGAACTTTTACTTCGTAAAAACACCGGAAAACTCAATGGCTGGGTGGCCTATACTTTATCCAATTCAGAGCAACAAACTCCTGGCAGAACGCCCAACGAACTAGGAATTAATAATGGAAATTGGTACAAAACAGGTTTTCACAAATTGCATAATCTAGCCGTAACTGCCAATTATAGTTTGAATCCTAAGTGGGTATTAAGTGGTAATTTTATACTTCAATCAGGGCAACCCGTAACTTTTCCGAATGGTCAATATGAATATCAAGGAATCGTTATTCCTAGTTATAGCGGAAGAAACGAAAACAACCTGCCTTTGTATCATCACTTAGATTTATCGGCAACCTATACCCCTAAACCCAACAAAATAAAAGGCTGGCAAGGCGAATGGGTTTTTAGCGTTTACAATATTTACAATCGGAAAAATGCGGCCTCAATCAGCTTCCGAGAAAATCGAGTTGTAGGCGAAAATGAAGCGGTTAAATTGTCCATTTTTGGAGCAGTTCCATCTGTTAGTTATAATTTCAAATTCTAAAATTATGAATACCACCAAATATATTTTACTAATTATTGTATCAATATTCTTCCAAAGTTGCGAAGAAGTAATCAATGTCGATTTGGATACAGCCCCACCAAGATTGGTTATAGATGCCGCTATCAATTGGAAAAAGGGAACTATTGGTAACGAACAAAAAATAATTTTATCCACCACAACTGGTTTTTACAGTAATGTGATTCCGAAAGTTTCTGGAGCAAATGTTGCTGTAAAAGATTCCCAAAACTTCAATTATACATTTGTAGAAATTCCGAATACTGGCGAATATGTTTGTGATAATTTTAAACCTGTGCTTGGCGAAACCTACACATTAACAGTTACTTATGAAGGAGAAACATATATTGCTACCGAAATAATGCAATCAGTTTCTGAAATTGAGGCAATTACACAAAAAAATGATGGTGGTTTTTCAGGCAAAGACTACGAAATTGAAGTTTTATTCCAAGATCCTTTGGACAAAAATTTTTATATGGCAAAGTTCTTTCCAGACATTTTTAAATCTCCTATTTATAGCATTATAAAAGATGAGTTTACCAACGGTAATCTAAATTCCTGGCAATTTAGCGACGAAGACCTGAAACAAGGCACTAAAATCGCAATAACGCATTATGGCATTTCGAAATCTTATTATGAATATATGAACAAAATTATTTCAATTTCAAATAGTTCAGGTGGTGGAAGTCCATTTCAAACACCTCCAGCAACCGTTAGAGGAAACATAGTTAATCAAACTAATATCAACAATTATGCTTTGGGTTTTTTCTCTTTGAGCGAAGTCGATGTTAGAGATTACACTATTGAGTAATTTTAGATTATAGATAGCAGATTTCAGATAGCAGATTGCAGATTGCAGATTTCAGATTGCAGATTTCAGATAGCAGATTTCGGGTAGCAGATTTCAGGTGGCAGATTTCAGGTGGCAGATTTCAAATAGCAGATTTCAGATAGCAGATTCAGATAGCAGATTTCAGATAGCAGATTTCAGGTGGCAGATTTCAGGTGGCAGATTTCAGGTGGCAGATTTCAAATAGCAGATTTCAGATAGCAGATTCAGATAGCAGATTTCAGGTGGCAGATTTCAATCTTCAAAACTCTTAAACTCTTAAACTCTTAAACTCTTAAACTCTTAAACTCTTAAACTCTTAAACTCTTAAACTCTTAAACTCTTAAACTCTTAAACTCTTAAACTCTTAAA
>Ga0316612_1000532_pt1 | contig 11442 bp, 9 predicted proteins | sample MIS2016226_MG_FD_207676 | JGI IMG/M metagenome (GOLD analysis project Ga0316612, IMG submission 207676) | Microbial mat bacterial communities from Middle Island sinkhole, Lake Huron, Michigan, United States - MIS.2016.226 | ecosystem: Environmental > Aquatic > Freshwater > Lake > Sediment... | reverse complement strand
ATCAATAATTTATAAGTTAAAATAAATATTATGATTAATAAAACTCAATAGTCAAATTTTCAAAAAATCAAGAAAAATGAATAGAATTAGAATATTGAGTTTTTAGAGATTACCTTTAATTATTTCTAATCTTAATCCTTTAAACCCGACTACGCTACTTTCGTTCAAATCGTATTGTAAATCCTGATTAAACGCAGGTCTGGCCATGTCGTTAATGTATTCTCGATATACAAATTTTAAATTATTGCCAACTTTGCCATTAAATATAAACTCTTGTTTATAACAATTACTGCAATCATTGTCTATAAATATGTCAGGTTTAGTTTTAAATCCTTCTACTTTTTTCATAGGAAAAATGCTGTATCCTACTTGACTGACAAAAGGTTCAATTCGAGAATTGTCTTTTTTATTAACAGCAACACCATAATAATAGATTATTCCAGTACCTTTTTTATCCTCTTTATTGTAATATAACAGCCATTCATCGGTAATACTTGACAAGGGTAAAATTTTCCCTTTTTTATTTGGATATTCGAAATTCTTAAACGCATAAGGTATTTTAAATTCTGGACATTCAATAATTTTTAAAGCATCTTGATAATCTTCTTCACCTACGGTAATTAATCTATCTCCAATTTCATTTTTAAGAACTGTATTTAATGGAACATCCTCATATATCCGTCTTTTCAGAGCTACTGGTTTTGTCTGTATTGAGCAAGAAATTAAAAAACCTGCTGTAAACATTGCTACGATAATTTTTTTCATAAAATTTCTTTTTTTAGAATTTTCAAATATAATAAAAATTCTAATATAAAGTGTACTTTATTTTAGAGTACCAAAAAAAATACAAATTATTGAGATTTGGGGTATGGAAAATTCATTAGAAAATCTCAAATTACCCGAATTGGAAGCAATAGCATTGCGAATGAAAGAACTACGAAAATTGAAAGGTTATTCCAATTATGAACACATTGCTTTTGAGTTAGGAATGAGTAGATCTGCCTATTGGAGATTGGAAACAGGAGCGAATTTTGAACTAAAAACTCTTATTAAAATTTGTAGATTATTAGAAATAAGTTTAGAAGACTTTTTTAAAGGAATTAATATTCCAAGTTCAAAATAAGAATGTGAAAAATGATTAAAACAAAAAACCCTCACATTGCTGCAAGCTTTCTAAATCTAAAATCTTTCAGTTTTTTTATAACTCATAACTCATCAAGCAACTCCCTAGCGGTTTTCAACTTAATTTTTCCTTCTTTGTGTAATCTAACGTCGTTAGCAGCTTCTTTCAAATCTTCAAAAAGACTAACTTTTTCAGGAGTCATTGGATTTACTTTTTTTATAAAAGCAAGATTACGCAAAACGTCAAGTCCAAAGGCTGCTTTACTATCGGGGATTTCTACTAAGACTTGCATAAGGTTATTTTATAAGGTGTTACAAATATAAGGAAAATAACATTTTGCCAAACAAAAAACCCTCACATTCAAACTGAATTTAGTTCAGTTTCCTGCAAGGGTTTCAATTCTAATATCGTAATTCGTATATCGTATATCGTATATCAAAAATCGTATATCGACTAATACCTGTAATACTCTGGTTTAAAAGGCCCTTCAACCTTTACGCCAATATAATCGGCTTGATCTTTACGCAAAGTTTCTAGTTCTACACCTAGTTTCGCCAAGTGCAACATCGCCACTTTTTCGTCCAAATGTTTGGGTAACATATACACGTCATTGTTGTATGCCGCGCTGTTTTTCCACAATTCGATTTGAGCCAAAGTTTGGTTGGTAAATGAGTTACTCATTACAAAACTTGGGTGACCTGTAGCACAACCTAGGTTTACCAAACGACCTTCTGCCAAAATGATAATGTCTTTTCCAGCAATAGTATATTTGTCCACTTGTGGTTTGATTTCGATTTTAGAGGCACCGTGGTTTTTGTTCAACCAAGCCATATCAATTTCATTATCAAAATGTCCGATGTTACAAACGATGGTTTTGTCTTTCATTTGCTCGAAATGTGAACCCAAAACGATGTCTTTATTTCCAGTAGTTGTAATGATAATATCAGCAGTTGCAATAACCGAGTTTAATTTTTTCACTTCAAAACCGTCCATTGCGGCTTGCAAAGCACAAATTGGGTCAATTTCGGTTACTGTTACAATAGAACCAGCACCTCTAAAAGAAGCCGCAGTACCTTTTCCAACATCACCATAACCACAAACAATTACTCTTTTTCCAGCCAACATAATATCGGTAGCACGACGAACTGCATCAACAGCACTTTCTTTACAACCGTATTTGTTATCGAATTTCGATTTGGTAACCGAGTCATTCACGTTGATTGCTGGCATTGGCAAAGTTCCTGCTTTTACTCTTTCGTATAATCTATGAACACCAGTTGTAGTTTCTTCGCTCAAACCTTTAATTCCAGCAACCAATTCTGGGAAACGGTCAATAACCATATTGGTCAAATCGCCACCATCGTCCAAAATCATATTCAATGGTTTTCTGTCTTCGCCAAAGAACAAAGTTTGCTCGATACACCAGTCAAAAGACTCTTCATCAAGACCTTTCCAAGCATAAACCTGGATTCCGGCAGCAGCAATCGCAGCGGCAGCCTGATCTTGAGTAGAGAAAATGTTGCAAGAAGACCAAGTTACTTCTGCGCCAAGAGCGATTAAAGTTTCAATCAAAACCGCAGTTTGAATGGTCATGTGCAAACATCCTGCAATACGAGCACCTTTCAGCGGTTGTTCGTCTTTGTATTCTGCACGGAGAGCCATTAATCCAGGCATTTCAGCTTCTGCTAATTCAATTTCCTTTCTTCCCCAAGCCGCTAGAGAAATGTCTTTTACTTTGAAAGCCACGAATGGCATAGTTGCTGTACTCATTTATTGTATATTTGTAATTATAAAATTTTTGGCAAATTTACATAATTACTTATTATATAAAAAACATTCAACAATATTTATGATTTGTTTACTCTAAAACTATTCTGAAATCTGAAAATAGCAAATGCCACTTTATCAAAGTATTACCATCGACAGCTCATCACAAATTTTAGTTTGGGAAATTACCGAGACCTATAATCAATTATTGGATGAGGTGTCATTGTGTGAGAAAAGTTTATTTCGATTAAACGGAATGAAATCGCAATTGCACCAACGGGCTTTTCTTAGTGTTCGAAAATTGCTTCAAGAAGTTGGATATTCTGATTTCAATTTGTTTTATGATGAATGGGGCAAACCGCATCTAATGGATAAAAAATACATTTCGATTTCACATTCGCATCAATTTTCTACTATAATAATAAGCAACCAAAAAGTTGGAATTGATATTGAAATGATAAGAGACAAAATAATTCGAATTGCCCATAAATTTGTCAATGACAAGGAATTGATTGGTTTGCAAAAATTTGACAATCAAGACTACGTCAAAAAAATAACAGTTAAATGGGGGACTAAAGAAGCAATTTTTAAAATTCAAAACGAAAAAGGAATTAGTTTCAAAGACCATATTCAAGTTTTTCCATTTGAGATGAAAGATAAAAAAACGACTGCAATTCTTGAGATTGAAAACACAAAACAACTTTTTTCTATCTTTTTTGAAGAAATAAAAGAGTATATTTTGGTTTATGCACAACAGATTTGAGTTTTTTATAACCTAAATTCAATTAATCTTAAATCATAATCAATTGTTTTTCAATTACTTATTTTTTTATTCTCCTGCAAGGTCTTTTTTTGACCTTGTAGGTATTTAAGTTTGGACAAATACACCAAGTGCAAGACAAATTGCACTTTTAAAGCACCAACTGTTGAACCCATTGGCTATGGTCTTGATAAGTTTTATTCTTCAACATTGCCACTCCCGAAAGCTTTCGGGATCAACTGCGGGATAATGAATTTCAATAACTTTAGGGTTAGAGCTTTTTTTGCTAAATGCAATTTGTCGTGAACCCAAATACACCTACAAGGTCAAAAAAAGACCTTGCAGGAGTCCAAATATTGTTATAAATGAATTATTTAACAATCTAATTTAAGTTATTAAATATAGTTTAAAAAAAATTACAAAGTCTATCGAATTAATAGGATTTAAAAAATATATCTTTACTTTTGTAAAAATTTTTTTGATATGGATTTCCAAATTGGATTGGTCATTGCAGGTTTAGTCGTTGGGTTTATTGTTGGATTGACAGGTGTTGGAGGCGGTTCTTTGATGACACCTATTTTGTTGTGGTTCAATATACCGCCATCAACAGCCGTTGGGACCGATTTATTGTATGCTGCTTTTACCAAGACTGGTGGTGTTTTTGTTCATAATAAAAAAAAGAATATCAATTGGGCAATTACGGGCTGGCTTTCGTTAGGCAGTATTCCAGCGGCACTATTGACTTTATGGATTCTTCATGGTATTAAAACCAATATTTCAGTGCTGAATGCCATTATAAAACACAGTTTGGGGTGGGCATTACTTTTTACTTCTATAGCCATTTTGTTCAAAAAGAAACTATTAATGTTTTCGCAAAAACATGCTGGCGACAAGTTTCATAATGAAAGCAAAACCCAAAATTTATTGACTGTTGCCATTGGTGTAATGTTGGGTGCTATGGTAACCCTTACATCAATTGGGGCAGGTGCTTTAGGTACGGTTACTTTGTTTTTTTTGTATCCTCTTTTGCCAACACCTAGACTTGTTGGTACCGAAATTGCTCATGCAGTTCCTTTGACTCTTGTAGCTGGATTAGGTCACGCCTCGATGGGAAATTTAGATTTAGGCCTTTTGGGTCAATTGCTGATGGGTTCGCTTCCTGGTATTTATATTGGAAGTATGTTGAGTGGTAAAGTTCCCGATTTGTTCCTTAGAAATGCCATAGCGATAATGTTGTTTTTTGTGGGATATAAATTGGTTTTTTAATCCTCCCCCCAACCCCCTCCGAAGGAGTGGGAGCCGAAATTGGAATAATATTTTGTGTCTATTTGATAAAAATTTTTAAAAAGCAATATCGGCAAGAGAATTGTTTTCCAATATCATTAAGGTATTATCTCGGACTTCCATCATCAGTTTGCGAACAGCACAAATAGATTCATTGTTACAATCGTCGCATTTTTCGTAGAAATTGTGGCTAGCACAAGGCAATAGTGCAATTGGACCTTCGAGAATGCGATAGACTTTGGCCATATTAATGTCTTTTGGTTCTTTGATCAAATAGTAACCGCCGCCTTTTCCTTTTTTGGCACCCAAAAAACCAGAATGTCGCAGGAGCAACAAAATACTTTCTAAAAATTTTAGCGAAATGTGTTCTGCTTTTGCAATTTCGGCAATTTGAACAGGAGTATTGTCTTGTTGACGGGCCAAAAAAGTGAGGGCTTTGATTCCGTATTTTGTTTTCTTTGAGAGCATTTTTTTTAATTTACGATATTGAATATACAATATTTGCTATGAAATCCAAGTTTCTTCGATTGCATCGATTAGCCATTTGTTATTCACTTTTTTGATAAAAATAGTAAAGTTGAAGTTCTTCATACAAATCTAAAATATAGACCGAATTTACAACATTTTGAAATAAAAAACCTAATTTTTCAGTTTAGCGTTTTGCAAATAAAAAGGCTGTCTTTTTGAGACAGCCTTTTTATAATAATTAGTTTGATTTTTACAACGATCTTGGGAATAATATTCTGTAATCTCCAAGATTAACGCCGTTAAGATTCGAGCCATACTTAGCATTTATAGCCTCAATAAATTTATTGGCAATCAAGGCGTAGCCTCTTGGCGAGGGATGAAATCCGTCAAGCGAAAAAGCACCACCTGACACAAAAGTAGTATTTATAGTGAAGTTATTGGCTGTAACTCCTGTTGTTGATAATTGAGTCATTAATGACATTAAATCAACAAAAGCCAAATTGTTTGCATTTGCCGCTGTTTGAATAGTTATGTTATAAGCATCTGTTGCTGTTCTAATTTCTGATATTTCATCTTTAGAAAGCACCCATTTATCTGCCAAAGGAACAGAAACCCCATTTACTTTAGTTGGATCACCACCAACAGTGGTTCCAATAAATGAACTAGCTGGTAAAACAATTAAATCTTCGGCAGTAGCTTGACGAATAGATGGTATTCCTAAACCACTTAAATTAGTTAGATAACTATCTTCAATAACCACTTTATTTCCGGCTCCAGCGGTGAAAGCAATAGTTCTTTTGGCAACTTCATCAGCTGTAATTAAATTGTTTGCAAAAGCAATTTGCAGTCCTCCGTTATATTTGCCATAACCCGTTGTATTATTCATCAATTGGGTAATGGTTGCTGCATCTAAGGGAACTGGATTATAGGGTACTGTTCTAAAATGAGGTAAAGCATCAACATAAGGTAAATTGCCTACAACTCCTTTGCGACCTCCAGCTACCATTTGAGTAACTATGCCGTTATAGGCTCCATTAAATGTTGCCGTTGGTGTTATTGGGTTTGTCTCATCGCCACCAGAAAGGGCATATCCTAACACATCATTACCGCCAATCCATAACGAAAAAAAAGTTGGGTTTTGACTTAAAGCGTCTGCCAAAACAGTTGTTGTAGTACTAGATGAGAAACGAGAAAAATAGGGACTTGCTGTACCTGAAGCGACTCCAGCTGTGTTGCCATAACCGGGTGCTAATAAATGAAAGCTTTTTGCACCAGGAACTCCCATATTGTTAAAAAACCCTGAAAGATGATTTGTGATTTCAGTAGTTGGAGAGCCTGTCACTGAAACAGGTGCTGCACCGTTAAAGTATAACCTAACCCCTTGAATTGGATTTCCACCTAAAAGCAGTCCACCAATGTTATCAGCCATTAAAGGGGTTTTAAATTCTCCGCCTCCAACAAGTGCAAATTGCTGGGCTAGAACATTAGTAAATGCACCTTTTTGACCTTCTATAAAAAGAGCTCCGTCAGAAAATCCCGCAGAATAGGAGTCGCCTAAAGCTACATAGTTTGAAAAATCGGCAGTTCCTGCAGTAAGTGGTAATCCGTCTGATGAATCATAAGTAATAGTCGTTACATCATCGTTACAAGCTATAAAGGTTAACGAAACCAATAATAGCAATTTTATATTTTTTATCATGATATTTTAAATTTAATTGTTGGTTTAATTAAGGAGTAATTGTCCAAGAAACAAAATATTGTTGACCAATAAGTCCTGCTCCTAGTACTTGTCCGTATTCTTTTCCGCCTATGTTTGTAGCTCCAATTTTTAAAATAGATTTCAGAGCAGTAAAATTATAATTGGCTTGTGCATCGATTACAGTTGCTTCAGAAATCATACCGTCGGCAAAAGATGATTCCCATTCATATTCAGAATTCCATCTTCCACTAACTGAAAACCCAAAGTTTTTAAACAAGTTATCATTGGAAACTGCAACTTTTACTCTATGTTTAGGTGTATTGAAACTGGCTTCGAAGTCAGGATCTTTTGCTTGATCAAAATCAAATTCAGAAAAATTATAGTTTCCGCTTAATTCGAAGTCTTTGTATATTTTTTTAGACAATCCTAAACCAAATCCTAATGACTTTACAACAAGACTCGTGTTAGTATATACTTGAAAAGTTCTGATGTCTCTGTTTGCTAGAGCTGCAGCAGCAGAAGTAGGCGAAATATCGGTTGGGTTTGTTTCTGCAGTACCATAAAGAGGATTTACTACATTAAACCCTCCTATAAAATCATTATAGGTATTATAATACCCATTAATGTCTAATGCAAATCCTTTTATATCTCCTCTATATCCAAGGTCAAATGCTTTTACTTGTTCAGGTTGTACTAATGGGGCATTGGTTTTTACCAATAAATCAGCAGCAGTATTTAATCCTGAAGGAGGACCTGATCTGTAAGCAGCGTCAAATGCTAAATAAGACGACTCTGTAAATGAGTTATAATATGCTCCTTCTCCATTTATTGTTTTTGATGGTGCAATTCCTGCAGAAATTCCAGCGGGTGAAATAGCTAATGTTTCGGAAAACCGAGTTAGGTTATCTGGAGCAGAACCTATTAAAACTCTTGACCCTATGTCAAAACCAATATATTGATCTTGAGTTGATGGGTTGCGGAAACCTGTTTGAAATGACCCTCTTAAAGTATGTTTTTTTTGCTCGTCTAAAGCGTACACTATTGACAATCTCGGCGAAAAATTCCCTTCAAAGTTTTTAGCCTTATCATATCTTATAGAGCCTGTTAATTTTAATTTATCATTCATTAACTTTTTCTGAGCTTGGGTATAAATTCCATATTCATTATATTGAATTGTACTTATTTCATCGGTATAAATTCTCCCAAATGAATTCAGATCATACAATCTATAAGATCCTCCAACTTGAATTTCAACAGGTTTAATTATATCTCTAAAATTATAATTGGCATCACTATGATAAATATGTGAATTATCAACTAATTTAGACCCTGTTAATACGTCCGGATCCGCTATTACTTTGTTGAAAGCAGCTTTAAAAGCTGCTGTTCCTGGAATTAATCTTCCTGTATCAGCAACACTTCTTGCGTAAGCATGAGCTTCTGAAGGGAGAGTACCAACACCTGGAACCGCTCCAACAGATGCCGCTCCATAAGCAGCCCCATAATCCCCAAACCATTGTGCGTCTGATTTCCAAATTCTATTGATGTTTAAAGCGGTAAATGTCATATCATAAGACTGACCACCATCCTCGGTAGTGGTATATCCTCTGATGAAGAAGTTTTTGCCTTTGAACTCCAATTTGTGCTGTTGCATAAAAAAATTATTCAAATTATAACGGCTTGCACCTTGATAAACTGAGTTTCCAAAACCAAATTTAGATTGCCAAATAATTTCAATTTCTTTCAAGTTTTCTGTATTTGCCCAAGGTTTAAAATGTAAAGAAAAATCGATTTTTGAGTTTTTGACTACACTTTCTGTAAGATCAGTTTCATTATATCCTGTTCTAGTTATATCAATATTTGGCAAAATATTGTATCCAGTAGAGCCATAAGGATTTCTGTTTTTTAGATTTAAAACAGCCTCGTCTCCATATACATTTATACCATTATAGCTAGGGTCGTTTCTATCTCTACCTGAAACCTCAATATCATCATAATTTGTTGCATACCAGTCGGTTCCATTCAAAATTGAAATGTTAGCTTTTGCTGCAAAGTGTGGTGTGAAGGCTTTCGCCATTCTTATTCCATAATCATAAAATTCGTTTGTTCCTGCTGCTTTTTGACTTGTATTACCATACTTGGCATAGGCTGTAATGCCTTGATTTGTGAAAGGACTTTGACTTGTCATGAATAAGATACCATTGAATGCATTGGCCCCATATAAAGCAGAAGATGCTCCAGGTAATAACTCAACGCTTTGAACATCAATTTCTGAAACCCCAATAAGATTTCCTAAAACAAAGTTTAGTAGTGGGGAGGAGTTATCCATTCCGTCAACTAATTGCATAAAACGAGTGTTAGCTACAGTTGCAAAACCACGAGTGTTTATGGATTTAAATGACAAACTACTAGTATTCATTTGCACTTCTTTCAGGTTTTCTAATCCGTCATAAAAAGAGGGTGCTGCTGTTTTTTTGATTTCCTTAATACCCATTCTTTCTATAGTAACTGGTGATTCCCTAACTCGTTCTGGAGTTCTTGAAGCCGAAACTACTACTTCGTCCAAGTTGGTTTGAGAGTAAGTAAGTTTAATGATTACATTTTGATTGTTGGAAGTAACACTAACTTTTTTGGTTTCGTGTCCCAAGCTAGTTACTTCTAGGGTAAATGGGGGGTTTAATTTTGATGTTAAAGTAAATTTTCCATCAACATCTGTGACCGTTCCTGCTTTTTCTCCAACGACTTTTATGTTGGCACCAGGAATGGGTTGGTTGTTACTTTCCGTAACAGAACCTGTAATTGTATTTTGGGCAAAAGAAATGCCACAAAAAAACAACGACAAAACAAGTAAATAGCTTCTCATTTGATTGAATTTTGTTGGTTAATGCGACCAAAGTACAAATAATTTTGATATTAATAAAAAAACACTACAAATTTTTAATAATATATAATTTCATAATAAATAGTTCTAATCACATAATTTTAATTAATTATTGACATTTAGTTAAATTACTGCGACTTGTTATGCGTGCATATAAAAAAATATTAAGAAAATAGTTTTTTCATAAAATATTGGCACAAAAAAAGCGAGGTAAAAAACCTCGCTTTGGATTAAAATAAAAAAAATTATTTACTCAACGGTAACTGATTTGGCTAAATTACGTGGCTGATCTACATTACAGCCTCTCATTACTGCAATATGATAGGATAATAATTGCAACGGAATCGTGGTAATTAAGGGTGATAAAGCATCTGAGGTTTCAGGAACCTCGATGATATAATCGGCTAGGCTACGAACTTGGGTATCTCCTTTGGTCACTATAGCGATTATGATGCCGCTTCGTGATTTTATTTCTTGAATATTGCTCACTATTTTGTCATAATGCCCTTGTTTAGGGGCAATAACAATAATTGGCATGTGTTCATCAATCAATGCGATTGGGCCGTGTTTCATTTCGGCAGCAGGATAACCTTCGGCGTGAATATAGGATATTTCTTTTAGTTTCAATGCGCCTTCGAGTGCAACTGGAAAATTATAACCTCTTCCTAAATACAAACAATTTTGAGAGTTTTTGAAAACAGCTGCAATTTCTTTCGCTTTGGCATTGGTTTCCAAAGCTTCTTTTACTTTTTCGGGAATAATTTCTAATTCTTGCAAGTATCTATGGAAATCGGTTTTTGATAATGTTCCTTTGGCTTTTGCCAATCTCAAGGCCATCATTATCAATACAGTAATTTGTGTTGTAAATGCTTTGGTAGATGCCACCCCAATTTCTGGTCCAGCATGAGTATGCGAACCTGCATGGGTTTCTCTAGAAATGGAGGAACCCACCACGTTACAAACCCCATATACAAAAGCCCCTTTTTCTTTGGCCAATTTTATTGCTGCCATCGTATCGGCGGTTTCACCTGATTGCGAAATGGCTATAACAACATCTTTTCTGTTGATAATTGGATTTCTGTATCTAAACTCTGAAGCATATTCTACCTCGACAGGAATTCTTGTAAATTCCTCTAGTATATATTCTGCTACAAGACCTGCATGCCAAGAAGTACCACAGGCCACAATGATTATTCTTTCGGCGTTGAGAAATTTTTCTAAATTATCCTCGACACCCGACATTTGAATAATGCCCTCATTGGCGTGAAGTCTGCCGCGATAAGTATCTGTAATTACACTAGGTTGTTCGTAAATTTCTTTCAACATAAAGTGATCGTAACCGCCTTTTTCGATTTGCTCCAAATTCATTTGAAGCTCTTGAATATAAGGATCAACTAAAGAATCATCTTTAATTTTTCGAACTTTAATGGGTTTGTGCAACCTGATGTTGGCCATTTCGC
>Ga0316612_1000531_pt1 | contig 11487 bp, 11 predicted proteins | sample MIS2016226_MG_FD_207676 | JGI IMG/M metagenome (GOLD analysis project Ga0316612, IMG submission 207676) | Microbial mat bacterial communities from Middle Island sinkhole, Lake Huron, Michigan, United States - MIS.2016.226 | ecosystem: Environmental > Aquatic > Freshwater > Lake > Sediment... | reverse complement strand
AAAAAATGCCAACGCTTCGTAAAATTAAAAGAGGTGCAAGCCAACGCACAAAGCCAACGCTTTTGCACCACATTTAATTTTACCCCAATGCACCCTAGCCCACCCACCACCCTACAAGTGGATAGAGGGAATTTGGACTTAATACATAGCCGACAAACAAATTAAAAAAGCTAAATTTGCCATTTATTAATTTATAGACACTAATGCAAGATTTATACAAAGAATTGATACAACTTTTAGAGGCTGACCAAGCCCTAATAATAGACGATAAATTAAATAAAGGTTTAATTATTGACAGAGCTTTGAAGCTTGACCCAGCTTTAATTAAACTACTATTGACACACCCAAGTATTAAGAAACAATTTTTTGTTGATATAGAAGGCATTTTGGTATTTGACAAAGTTGCTTTTCAACGATTTGTAAACACAAAAAACTTTTTACCCGACAGTTACACTCAATACAAAAATAAAATTGGATTAAGTACCGACAATGACCACTATATAACCGACAGCAGAGAAGTAGTATTAGTTTGGCCACATAAAGACTGTATTTTAGAAGGTGGGCAAACCAAAGAGGATGCAAAACGTAACGAAATATTTTACAACACCACTCTTGCACCTGATGAAATTGATGTACTAACTGCACCAAAAGTATTGACAAATTGGAAACGATACGACAAAGATGGAGAAACAACTCCAACCAAAATAAGCAAAGCCGACAACTTAATAATAAAAGGAAACAACCTTTTGGCATTGCATACTTTAAAAGAAAAATATAGAGGACAAGTAAAACTAATTTACATTGACCCACCATTTAATACAGGAAATGATAGCTTTAGCTATAATGATAGTTTTAATCATAGTAGTTGGCTTACATTTATGAGAAATAGGTTAGAAGTTGCGAAAGATTTACTTCGAGAAAATGGGTTAATATTTTTAAATATTGACGATATTGAAGAAGCCTACTTAAAAGTATTATGTGATGAAATTTTCGGAATACCGAATTTCATAAATATAATTGCTGTAAAATCTTCTACACCAAGTGGAACAAAAACTGCACACAAGGACAAAACAATAATTAAACAGAAGGATTTAATTTTAGTTTACAAAAAAGGAATTTCTATAACTCTTAATCCTCAATATACTAAAAGAGAAAATTGGGATAGTCATTATTCGTTATATCTTGAAAAAAACGAAAAAGGAGAATATGTTTTAGGGAAACTAATCGACAAACTAAAACAAAATTTAATTTTAAGTACTACCCAAAAATTAGAAGACGTTAAACTTGATGACAAATTATTTAAAGATTTTTATTTACGTAATGCAAACTCAATTTGTCGTCTTCAATCACATAAAAACATTGAAGCAGACAAGGCTTCTCGTTTATTGAAAGATAAAGTATATGAACATTTTGATAAGACAATTTCAAAAGGGTTATATTACAATGGACAAGTCATAACACCACTTTCTCAAGGAATAAAAAAAGTATATTCTAATCAAAAATATACTCAAGATTTAGGTATGTTACTTTGCGATTTTTGGGCTGATATAGATTTTCAAAATACGCAAAATGAAGGTGGTGTAAGTTTTCCAACAGCAAAAAAGCCAGAAGTTTTAATTGCAAGAATAATTGAAATGGCAACAAATGAAAATGATATTGTTTTAGATTATCATTTAGGTAGTGGTACAACTTGTGCAGTTGCTCAAAAGATGAATAGAAGATATATTGGTATAGAACAATTAGATTATGGTCAAAATGATAGTGTACAAAGATTAAAAAATGTTTTAGCAGGAGAACAGTCAGGAGTAAGTAAAGCATATAATTGGAAAGGTGGTGGTTCATTCATCTATGCCGAATTAATGCAAAGCAACCAAAACTATATTTCTCAAATTCAAGAAGCTAAAACAACCCAAGCATTATTAAAAATTTGGGAAGAAATGCAAGCAACAGCATTTATAAGTTATAAAGTATTGCCCGAAAACATCAACAAAGAAATAAAAGATTTTGAAGCATTAAGTTTTGAAGAACAACAACGCTTTTTGGTAGAAATATTGGATAAAAATTTATTGTATGTAAACAAATCCGAATTAAACGATGCAAGGCACAAAGTTTCGGAAACAGACAAAGAAATGAATAAGAATTTTTATACAATGTAATTTTAAGAAATATGCCATTTAAATTACTATCAGATTTTGATACTTTACAAAATGCAATGGAGCAATTCAATGATGAATTGCCGAATTACATTACCAATAATTTAAACCCTAACTTTGAAATAAGAGATTATCAAAAGGAAGCATTTAATCGTTTTGACTTTTATTTAAACACCTATAAAAAAAGAGTTCGACCAACACAATTGTTGTTTCAAATGGCAACAGGTAGCGGAAAAACCCTAATAATGGCGGGCTGTATGATGCAATTGTACAAACAAGGTTATCGCAATTTTATTTTCTTTGTAGATAGCACCAACATTATAGAAAAAACAAAGGACAATTTTTTAAATTCTGCATCAAGCAAATATTTATTCAATAAGCAAATACAATTTGATGATAAAGCAATCATTTTTAAGCAAGTAGAAAATTTTGCCAATGCAGATGATGACTGTATCAATATTCATTTTACAACTATCCAAGGCTTACACAGTAGATTAAACAATCCCAAAGAAAACGCCTTAACTTTTGAAGATTTTGAGAACAGAAAAATAGTTTTATTGAGTGATGAAGCACATCATATGAATGTAGATACTATGCGAAATGCAGGTAAACAATTGAGCATAAAAGAATTTGAAGAATATGACAGTTGGGAAGGTACAGCAATGCGAATTTTTAGAAGCGACAAAGAAAATTTATTAATTGAATTTACAGCTACAGCAGAACTACATCAAGAAGCCATTGCACAGAAATACGATGATAAATTATTGTATGACTACAGTTTAAAGAAATTTTATTTAGCCAAATACAGTAAAGAAGTTAATGTTTTACAAGCCAGTTTAAGCCGAGTTGAAAGAGCTTTGCAAGCTATTATTCTTAGTCAATACCGTTTATTGGTATTTGCCAATCATAATATTTTAATAAAGCCAGTAGTAATGTTTAAGAGCAATTGTGTAAACATTCCAAAAACAAGAGATGAAAATAAAATTGTATCGGCTGAATTTAAAGCAGAATTTTTATATAAAATTGAAACACTAAAGCCAGCAGATATTGAAAAAATAAGAGATAATGCACCTGAAAAAGGAATTATAAAAACTGCATTTGATTTTTTTAAAACTAATGGAACAACTATTGAAAATTTAATTATTCAATTAAAAGATGCTTTTGCAGAAGATAAAACCATTAGCGTTGATAGCACTACCGACAAAGGCGAAACGCAAATTGTAATAAATACTTTAGAAGAACCAAACAATGCCATAAGAGCTGTATTTGCTGTGGATGCTTTAAATGAGGGTTGGGATGTATTAAACCTATTTGATATTGTACGACTTTACAATACAAGAGATGCAAAAAATGGTGTGCCAGGAAAAACCACAATGAGTGAAGCACAATTAATAGGCAGAGGTGCAAGATATTGCCCTTTTCAATTAGACGAAACACAGCCAAAATACCAAAGGAAATATGATGAAGATTTAAACAATCCTTTGCGTATATGCGAAGAATTATTTTATCATAGCGAAACTAATAGCCGATACATTGATGAATTAAATAAAGCTTTAGATAAAATTGGTATTAAGCCAATTACAACTACAAAAAGACAACACTTTTTGAAAGAAGATTTTAAAGAAACTTCGTTTTATAAAAACGGAATTATTTATTTAAACCAACAAAACAAATACAGAAACGAAGATGTAACACAGTTTCCTGAATATTTACAAAACAAAACATACTATTACAAAGTAAAAACAGGCACAAGTTCAGAAGCAATATTATTAAAAAATGAGGAAGTAAATATCGTAAGAGAAGCCGAAGTTCCATATTCGGCAAATATTAAAAGTTTAGGATTTGCAGTAATTAAAAAAGCGTTGCAAAAACTTCCTTTTTATACATTTTCCAATATCACAAAATATTACCCTAACGCTATTTCAATTGATGAATTTATAACTTCAAATAGTTACTTAGGTTCTCAAAATATAGAAATTAGTGGAAGGACAACCAAAGTATCTGAACTTACACAAGAAGAAAAATTAAATTGTGCATTACAAATTTTACAGTCTTTACAACCTGATATAGAAAGAGGGAATATTGATTTTAAAGGTTCAACAGTATTTACGCCAAATTCAATTCAAAAAATATTTGAAGATAGAGAAATGAATTTTACTTTGTCAGCAGATGGTGATGCAGAAACCGGTTATCCAATGAGCCGACCAAAATTAGAAAAACATTATTTGGATTTATCCCAAGAAAATTGGTATGCTTATCAAGAAAACTTTGGAACATCAGAAGAAAAAAGATTAGTGATTTTTATTAAAGGAGCAATTACTAAATTGAAAAAACGATACGAAGATGTTTACTTACTTCGTAACGAAAAATCTTTTCAATTATATAGATTTAGCGATGGAAAAGCATTTGAACCAGACTTTGTGCTTTTCTTGAAAGAGAAAAAGAGTAACGAAACATTTATGTATCAACTTTTCATAGAACCAAAAGGAGAAGGCTATATGGAAGGCGACAAATGGAAAGAGGAATTTTTAAAAGACATTGAAAACAAATTTGTAATTCATCAATCGACAAACTATAATTTAATTGGGTTGCCATTTTACAATAGTGAGGCAGAAATACAAAGAGAGTTTTCATTAGAATTTGACAAATTTTTATAAAGAACAGCCAACGCTTTTGGTAGCACATTTGAATTTTTTGCCAACACACAAACCAACGCTAAAAAATGCAAAAGAGCTACCAAGCCAACGCACAACGACAGACACAATGGACAGACAACAACACGACAGAAAAAACAACGAACACCTAACAGCACCTACAAAAAATTGGCGGTTCAGTGCTTCGTATGACAGTTTTGTGGTTAATCAAACATTCGTTCTTCGTATGAAGTTTAGTGGTGAAAATCGCCAACTTCTTGTAGCTGCAAACCGTTGGGTGAAACCATATTACGACACTCCATAAAATTAACGATAGTAATAAAAAAACAATTACATTTGAAAATAAATTGCACACAATATGTATAATAATCAAGCACACAAAAATAATTATACTCCATACATCAGTAAAAATTTCCCACTTTCTCATCCCGATAATGAGGTAGAAGATTGGCGTGATATTTACTTTCATTCTCAAGCATCATCTAATAATCACCTTTTTGGGCTTTTTTGTGATGCCTACTATTTCTCATTTAACTAAATTATCAACTTAAAAACATAAAAACATGGACAAAGACAGACAAGAATTCGAGCGGAAATATGGTTCATTACCCAAAGACCAACCCAGTTTTATAAAGAAAAAAGACCCTATTTTAGACAAAGTCAACATGATAGTTGGGAACTATCGAGGGATTTTAAACTACGAAAATTTAGTCATCGAGCAAAACTTACTTACACACAGCACCTTTAGTTTTATATGGAGAATAGGCGGAGTAACCCCAAAATTTAGAGACCGAGGCGACTTGGTTTCTCAACATCAAGGCTCTAAAGTAGTAATTATCTTCAAAAATTCCATCACAGACGAAACTGTAAACTTCAAAGGAATTATTGATGAAATAGAAATCATCGATAAAAGCAATGCCAATTCGGGCTATTTGGTGTCTGGCTTTAGTGCCGATGTTTTGATAAATGACATTCCTCAATGCCAAACCTATTTCAACAAAAGCATTGAAGAAATTACGAAAATAATCGACCAACGCACCAATAAAGCCTTTTTCACGGGCTTTCACAACGACAACAAATATAAAAAACAGATTCCTTACATAGTTCAATACAACGAAACCGACTTTGAATTTCTACAAAGATTGTGCACGCAATACGGGGAATGGATGTATTACGATGGCGACTATCTGCAAATCGGAAACTTCAAAAACGCAAAAGCCGTATTGCATAACGGTGTCAATCTGTACGATTTTCATGTAAAAACCAAAATACGTTCGCATAAAATAGCATACAAAGGCTACGACCCTTTAAGTGCAAACCCCTTGAAATGCCAAGCATTAGACCCACAACTCAATTCGCAAAGTTCGTTTACCGCCCAAACTTTACGTGCTTCCAAAAACAATTACAACCGAAAAAATCCGAATTTCGCCTATACTTCTTCCGCCAAAAATAGTGAAGATATGGAACGGATTCAAAATCTATTTCAACAAGCCAAAGAAGCACAAGCCACCATTTACACAGGCGAAGCCCAAATACCCTTGCAAATCGGAGGCAACGTAACCATTATAAAAGACAATGTAGAATTTAAAAGCATCATTACCCAAATTCGGCATTGGAGCAAAGGAGACGGACATTATCAAAATACTTTTGAAGCCATCCCAGCTGATGTAAAAGCACCGCCTTATGCAGACCCACTTTTTCATCCAAAAGCTGAAATGCAGGAAGCAACAGTTATTGAGAACAACGATCCTGAAGATTTAGGAAGAATAAAAGTTGCATTTGATTGGGGACATGATAGTGATTGGATGCGAGTACGCAATGATTATAGTGGTTCAAGCAAAGGAGATCACAAATTACCTGAAATAGGAGAGAAAGTATTGCTTGATTTTCTTGGAGATAATCCTGAGAATGCCATTGTAATTGGGACTTTGCGAAATGGAAAAGAGAAATCACCTTATACCACCGAAGGAAATGATTTAAAAGCCAGAAAATCTCGCTCGGGAGTTGAGGAATTAATAAACGATGCCGAAAAAAGTTGGAAACAATCTACGCCCGATGGGAATTTCCTGCATTTTGATGGACAAGGAAATGCCACGCTGAATGTACCAAAGGATTTATTAATAGCCGTGGGCGGAAATCTTACCATAACAGTAGGTGAAAATATGACAGTAACTGTAAGCCAAAACAAAACAGAAACCATAACCATGAACAACACCGAAAGCGTAGGAATGGTGAAAAGCACCACGGTTTTAGGGGATGCTTCGCTTTCAATAAGAGGTAAATTAGATGAAATAATAGATGGAGATGTGCATTCGGAAGTTACAAAAGGGAAAACCATTGTAAATAGTGAAAATGGAATAGAGACAAGTAGTGATGGAATGATAAAAAGAAATTCTCAAGGAGAAATGCAGCATAATTCAGCAGAAAAAACCAAATTTCATTAATTATGAGCAGAACAAGATGGGTTGGAGGGAAAATTACTGAAAAAATAGGCTGTGATTATATAGAATACTCCAAAGGTAACATAGTCGATAATTGCACCAAAAAAATTATTTATACTGCGGAAGATGGGCATAAATTTTTAGAACCAGATAAACAGCCTGCAAGCAAGTTTCCTAATTTCATAGATGCTTGGTGGAGTTTTAATAAAAATGGAGAAAATGAAAATATTAGAAGAGCTAATTTAGATGATACTGTTTTTTTTCACGTAAAAACCATCAACATACCCATAGGTACAAATATAAATTTTAAATTATTTGATATGGATAAAATCATTTTTGATTTTTTAGATCCTGATGATAATGATTTTAATGGAGAAACAATAGAACAAACGGGGACAGTAGAAAAGTTTATAGGAATTGATGCAAAGGAGAATGACGGAATTATTCACTTGAAATTATATCTTAACCCAAAGTGGGAAAGCAAACTATTAGAAGATGGTGGAAATGATTTATGGATGGATGTAATGTGGTTTCATGATAATGCAATTGACTTATATTGGGAATGGGAATACCTTCATTTGTATAGAACATCAAATAATGTATTATTAGATGTATGGGCTGAAACAAGATCCTTATATTTACTTCCAGCCCATTATGATTATAATTTTCCAGAGGTACGAAGTGCGAACGGAGATTTATATGTTTTTTTAATGAATACTAAAGAGCAACAAGGTGAAGATAAAGAAGATGATTCGGACCCATTCATAGATACTAAAGAATTAGGGAAAACTATTGTACAAGAAGGGGGTGATGTGGCTAATGATCTCGATGTAGATATTGATTTAAAAATGAAAGCCAAGCAATTGTTTTCTCGATTTTATGTTATAGAAGTTAAAATTAAAACGAGGTATAGCTTTGAATCAAGAAATAGTATTACAACTGTTAAAAGAAGTATATATAGTGAATATACCAATTTAAGTACAGGCAATCAAAAGAAAACCTTTTTCATTGAAACTGAAAAAGTGAATTTGATGTATAGAAGTGATATGTTAACCGAGTTTTCAGAAACGAGAGTTTTTACAAAAAGAAAGTTTATAACAGATTACTTTGATATCAGAGATATTGGAAAGGCAGGATGGAAAGGTACACAAAAAGCTCTAAATGTATTAGGTTATATTGATTTTGCTAACGATGCCTATGACATTTTCATTAAAGGAGAGCGAGCTACAACCTACGACACAGCGGGTATAGCTGCAGGAACGACTGGAATAATAGCTGATACGTCTATTGCAAAAGCTTTACCTGGGGAGGTGATAACTACCACTACAAAAGGAGGTTCGATACTAGAAGCAGGAAATGCCATACTATTTGGAATTGCTATATTTGAAGCAACTGTTACCAAACATGCGATACAGGATTTGAATGAATTTTTAGATGAAGCTATGGTAATAGAACTAGAAAATGCCAAAAATAAAGGATTAAAAAAGGTGAAAGATTTTGTGGGAAATGATTGGGGAAAAGAGCATTATCAATTGGTATCTGATATTTCTCAAATTATATTAGATGAAATATTAGGAGGGAAAATAAAAATGTATGATGATGTATTTATCTCTAAAAAAGACAATCCTATTAAATCAGGAGAAAATCAATATCATTTATTATTTAGATATGTAGAAAATCAAACTAAAGAAAGAACTGATTATTATTTAGAAACCATTTTTATAGAATGATTATGAAAAATATATATTTAAATACCATGAGTATTGTTTTACTTATTATTTTATCTTGTTCTAATCAAGTAGATAAGGGAATCAATATATTGAGAGTTGAAAATTCCCACTATAAACCCAAAATAATCAATATAGATTTTCCTGATTACGAGAAGCCATACGATAGTTTATATTTAAAGTATCCCGTTACTTTTTTAGTCGAAAATAAGAATGATAAAAAATATAGAATTTTTAAGATAATGCACTCAAATCCATATTTAGGAGGTATGGATGTATATTTAAATAATAAGTACTACATAGAGGGGCATCTAGGAGACAATTGTTATTTTCCAAATAATTCTAAAATGGAAATTACTATTTTTGTGAACATAACAATACCACTAAATAAACTAAAAGGAAATTTATTATCAAAGGCAAAAGAATATGTTAAAGATAATACAAATAGAGACTCTATTATATTAACCAATTTACCAAATGAGATTAAAAAAGAAGTTGATAAACAGATAAATAGAAGCTACATTTCAATATATTTAAGAACTAAATTTAATAGTGGTCGAGTTAATTTGTATTATTGTTTTAAAAATAATAATAGCACTATATATTACAATGGTGATTCTATATTAAAAGCAAATCCAAGATTTAGATATGAATGTAAATAAAAGTAAAATGATCTATAACCAAAAAGTAATAGTATTAATAATTTCACTATTAGCTTTTTCACTAATCAAATCTCAATCATTTACATTTGAAAATTTAGATACATTAATTCAACTTGATAGCATTTCAAAAAAAATAAAAATTAATGATTCTTATTTAAAAGAACTACAATTTCAAATAATGGACAGTGTAAGCACAATAAGGAAAAAATTTGACGAAAAAGATAAAAATAATTTTTTATATATAAGTGAATTTAGAAAATACTTAAACATATCAACTGAAGAGCAAATTACTCTTGAAGTTGCTTATGTTCCAGAAACAAATGCTTTAATTCAAAGTATAAAGTATGAAGTTTTAGAAGATAAATTAAAAAATGAATTTATTGAAAGTATTATTAAATCGGGCTATTTAAAAGATGAGAAATCTAATAATACATATCTGTTTGATGCAGATAAATTGAAAAAGAAAGTAATATTCCTTTCACCAGTTTTAGTTCAATTAAGTGAACGATATAAAAAGCAATTTATCGAAATAGAATATTTAAAAAGAGTAAATAATTTACCCACAAGAGTAAATAAGGAGAATAATAATGCCATAGTATTGTGGTATAAAATATTAAGAGCATTTCATTAAGGTAGTTTATCAAACATGTTTATAATTGTATTTTAATAGTTAAATCATTGATTTTCAATAATAAATTAAAAATATTAGAAAATAAGATAGTGCAAGATATATTTTTAATAATTCTGATAGGAATATAGAACAAAAGCATATCAGTATAAAGGACAAGAATTTGAATATTCAGGACTAATTAAAATGGAAGAAAAGAAACTTAAAATCTTTGAATTAGAATTTACAATTATAAACAGGAACAACTACAAAAATAATAAAAGATAAAATGATAGATTTATTTAATACTCAATATACAGAAGAAATAAACTATTGGCAAATGGATGATGAAATACAATTAGGAAAAGCCAATTATTTCTTTATAACCGCATTAAGAGATGGAAGATATATTTTTTTAAGAGATGAGAACAATAACCATTGGGCGTATGCAAAATATGGTTGGACAATCAAAATGCCCGGTTTTTATTGTAAAGATTTTCCAATTGGAACCTATTCAATTAACAACAATACTTATATCAGAGTAGCCGATCCAGAAATAATAATGAATAAAATTGGTAGCTATCTTGCTCCCTATATCCTCAATCACATATGGAAAACTGACGATTATTCTCTAAATATAAATTAATAAAAAAATCTACAATCACAATGTTGAACGAATCATTAACAATATCAGATGAACAACTCACAATATCGTATGGGCAATTAACAATATTCAGCAGGTAAATAACAATATTGCATGGGAAATTAACAATATCGAATGGAAAATTAACAATATCGAATGGGGAATTAACAATATGAAATGGGAAATTAACAATATCGCATGGGTAATTAACAATATAAAATGGGAAATTAACAATATTCAACGGGTAAAGAACAATATGAAATAGGAAAATAATAATTTTGCATAAGCAATTAACAAAATCATATCTCAAACTAACAATTTTGAATCAAAATGATAAATTATGGCATCACCCAACAAGCAGTTTGGCAAAATGGCGGGTTCGGTGCTTTTTTAGAAGGGAAAGTGCTTAATCAAAGTTCAGGAATTTTTAGTAACTTTGGTGCTGAAAAACCGCCACTTCGCCAAGCTGCTGGACGTTAGTTGCAAATTTTAAAGATGTCTCGTCCTAAAATAGGTTGACTAAAAATTAAACAAATTAGTCTCCCATGGAAACAGCTGAAAAAGACGGTAGTCGAAAAAAAGAGTATCAAAAAGTAACAT
>Ga0316612_1000530_pt1 | contig 11498 bp, 14 predicted proteins | sample MIS2016226_MG_FD_207676 | JGI IMG/M metagenome (GOLD analysis project Ga0316612, IMG submission 207676) | Microbial mat bacterial communities from Middle Island sinkhole, Lake Huron, Michigan, United States - MIS.2016.226 | ecosystem: Environmental > Aquatic > Freshwater > Lake > Sediment... | reverse complement strand
ACTCTCTTCTGGGCTTGCTGTTCTACAGCTATTCCCGTGAGCGCAGCGCTTTGCGCCGCCGCGTTCCTATCTCTAGCAATTTGCGCCGCGTCTAATTTGGCTCCTAATGGATTGACGATATCGTTTTTTAATCCATTAGTACAACTTGGATCGTTAAGCGCTTGGCAATTCCCTGTTTTAGCGTTCTGTACCTGATTAGCAGGGCTAGTCTGGCTTTTAACGTCGGTGATATTTTGCCCAATGATTCCAAGCGCACCGCCTAATAAGGCAATTTGATCGTTGACCACTTTCAGATCGGAAGGTGGCAACGGGATAAATGGGGTATCTTTCTTTTTCTCAGGAAGTTCTTTAGATGGTATTAATGGCGATCGCTTGGGAGTAACTGGATCACCCAGTGGAGATTTTGGTAAAGGATTTGCTGTTGGGGGTGGTAGTAGCGTAGCAGGATCTTTTGATCTCCCTATTCCCAGTGCCGGCAAGGACACCCTAGGGCTTAATTGGCTATTACCCCACCCAAGAGCAGGGGAAAACCTTGCAGGTAAAACGTTCTTTTGTTTTTCCTGTAAGGTTTCCCCGTTTGATCCTGCATAGCCTGATGGAATTTGTGAGGTGGTTACAGGATTAGGATTTGGAAGATTACCGCCTGTATCAGTTTGCCCATCCCTCCTTTTAAATTCTATATTTGAATAGCTATAAATTGTTTGCCCATAGGCACTGTTGTATGAATAAGTCCCCCCGCCGTTTCTAGCAATGTGTACACCGCCCGAATGATAGACGGTAAAAGATAGCTCCCCGCTAGTCCCCAACACAGGGGAGAGATTAATACCTGTTACAGGCGCGGTAACAGTATTACCAATATCATCGCGGATTACTCGTACTCGAGTTCCCACACCCCCAAATGGGCTTTGTATAGTGGTACGGGTAAATTCTAATCGGTATTCAATCCCTAGACTTTGACCACCTGTAAACGGCGGTGTATATGGCGCTTGAGTGATTTTTTCGGCTAAGCCAGTACTAGGGTTGTATCGCATCCCCATTTTTGCTAGTGAATCATCACGCGCTTTATCGCCGCCAAGCAAGCCGATCACACTGATTGCCAGTAGCGGGACACTCAAAAAAGAAGGAACGCGAAAAGCTTTAGCAGCTTGTGAGATTGGAGGGAGGGGCGCTTTCAGCCACGGCTCCACTATTATCCGCCCCACTGGCTGAGTGGTAATCCCCTGCAATGGTTCTAGTCCTATCCCCATTTTTTTTACCCCTTCATTGAAGTGGGAATTGCTGCCGTGCCAATTTCTTTCACCTGTTTCCAGTCGGCAACGCCTGTCCCGAAAGTCGTCATATCGAATTCAAACACACAAAAAGTGATCACCCTTTGCGTAGAATCTGCGTCAGCACCATCGCGATACTGGATACAATTTTCCGAGGCTTCACCTGATTTAGATACAAATTTCTCTTTGGCATTATTCACTAACAAAATTTGTGTTGTCCATGCGTTAAGTTGCTCGACAGTGGTAATGGCTCTAGCACCTGTGGGCAGATCGGCGGCGGCAAAAGCGGTCATAATTAAAACCCTATAAAGATAGCTTAAATTATAAGCTATCTTTATAGGGTCTACAGCGATATCATAAATTTTCTTCATTATGCTTACGATAATATTTTGAATTAACAAGCATAACGAAGATTTGGTGGGGATAATGAGCCATTATCGTAAGCATAGTAATTTAGCAAGCTAGGAATCTGGATCTATTCCCAGAATTTGATCGTAACTGACTTGATTTGCCTGTGATTTCAAACCACCTTGGCTATACACAAGGTATTCAGTCTCTGAGAGGCGTTTTAGAATTCGAGATTTTATGGGGAAGTTTTGATCGGGGTATTTGACGATCACCTTATCGCGGACATCATAAGCGAATCTTTTGTGAGGCACTTTCGCGATTATGCTTGCGAATTCGGGCTTTTCCGATGCTTGCGATAATGGCGGCTCGGAATTATTTAGCTTACGAATTTCTGAAGCGGTTGTTACCAATGCATTCCCAAGATTGCGAGTGATAATTTCTAGTAAATTCGCAAGCTTATCGATGTTCATCGCACTACCTCGCAAACTTTGAAAATCCAATCTACTGGGATCTGATAGGTTGCTGAGCCGTTTTTACATATAGCCTCATTTGCCCCGCCAAATTCTGTGACCAGTAGCGTGTTGGGGATTTTTTTGCATCTTTTAAATTTCTCAGCAAACAGATTGGCTTTAGCGATCGCCACAGTATCACCAATGGCGATCGGCTCACTTTCAAGCATCCAAATGTCTTCGCCATAAACATGATCTGAGATGGCGGAGTTTTTGACGTGGTACATAGGCATACCATTAAAAAACATCACCTGCGTTATATAGCAACCCTCTTGACCGTTTCCGAGTGTGACGCGATCGCCAACTTTGTAAACTTTGTTTTTTGTTTTTTCTGTTTTTTGATTCTGCAAATAGTCGAGTTTTTGTGGGTCATATGGGTCATAGGTCATTGGGTCAGTTGGATTAGATGACCCATTAATATTTAATGACTCTTCTTTATTTATATGGGTCATAGTTGAATCGGTTGAGGCAACAGGCTTATGACCCAATGACCCATCTGACCCATCCTTTTTCCACATTTTTCCATTCATGGTGTGAGTTTTAACCCATCCAAGATTACGCAAAATAGTCGCAACCCTGTCCTGAGCGCGTCTGTCATGTCTTTCTATGGGTATGTCTAACCCATCTTTTAAGATGTCGTGCATCTTTGTTTGGTTTAAAAACTCTACAAAATTGCTTACTGGTTCCTCCCACGGATCATCGGCACGATATTCCTTGTTAAGTTCATCACGAATTTCATCATCTTCTCGTGGCAAAAATGCAGACTCACCTTTTTTGTAGAGTGAGACTGCTGCTGCCCATAGTTGATCGCGTTCTTGCCTTACTTTGTCGATGTCGATAGGCTTGTCGATTTTGATAATCCAAAAGCGGCGATCGCCAGTGGCATCTTGCAGGATGTCGGGCTTGTTGGTAGAGCCAACAATAATAAATTTACGGGGGTAGCTCTTGGAAGATCGCCCGAAAGGTACTCTAAAAACATCGTTACGGTTAGACATGAAAGCCTTGATTTGGCTTACGTCATGCTTGTTTGAGACTTTCTCAATTTCTCCAAATTCTTCAATCCAGTATTGATGTAATTTCTGTTTTTCGTCACGGTCAAAGCCTTGTACGGTGTCATCGAACCACTCGCCGCCCAATACTCGCCAAAACGTAGACTTGAAAGCACCTTGTTTTCCGTACAGGACTAACGCTGTTTCAAATTGGCAGCCCGGCTCAAATGTGCGGCGCACTGCGCCAATCAATGTTTTGCGGATATAGGTGTTATAGATTTTCTCGTTGGTGTGCAAATAGCGATCGCTTGCACTGGTTAATAGATGCTCTGTGGTTTCCCCGTATTGGGCGTAGCATCTACTTAGGTATTCGGCGACGGGGTCATACTCGTTTTCGCTGGCAAAAAATAAAAATGCATCAATGATTTGATCTTTTTTGACCTCTACCCCGTCACGCTCTAAGCATTGCAAGTAAAGGTAATCAGGGTTTACGGGTTCCCCATCAAGTTCAACCAAGTTACCACGCATATTCTTACGCAACCTGTCGGCGTAGATAGCTCTTAGGTTACGCATCTCACGCTGTTTTGGGGACAAAAACAAGTCTTGGTATTGATTGTTTTCTGTGGTGCTTTGCGCCGCGTCTTGTTTTTTGGGTTTGTTGATTTCATTGCGCCATTCTTCAAAGGTTTGAGCATCGTCCATCAGCCCAAAGAATGCGGCGCAACCTTTTGCCACGATAAAATCGTCTACGCCTTTGTGTTTCTTTGGCAAGTTGATCACGCTGACCATTCCCCCTTTTTCGCTGATTAATCTACCAAGTTTGTCCAGTGCTAGCTGCACTGGCTTTTTATCCATGATGTCACTGTCGAAACACAGGTAAATCCGTCTACCGATTCCACAAAAAGCAAGCAGATCGGCGCGAAGTCTTCCCAGTTTCTGCCCCGTGGATACTCCTGACAGCGAGATAGCAGGTAAGCCAATTGTTAAAAGTGCGCCTGCCTTTTTCGCGCCCTCGGTAATGATTACGGGTGATTTGTCATCGATGACATCTTTCCAATAATCGCGATCGCCTGTATTTAAAAACAAGGGAATAGCAGGGCTGTCACTGATGCCTAAATATTTGCGATCGTCAACGGGTTGATCGGGCTTAAATTGTCCGCCTGTGATGATTTCGCTGCCTGTTTTGGGGTCTAAGCCTGAAACAAACCATCCGCCTGTCCCCCAATCGGTACTTTTCCAGCGTGATTTTCCGTTGCGATTGAGTAGTTCGTCAATTTCATGGTCAAGTTCTAGGCTTTGGACGTTGAGACGGGTGATTTTTTCACTCACGCCGCTTCCGTTGGTCCATTCTTTGAGATGTCGTGGGTTAATCATGGTTTTTTATTCGCAAAAAAAATGGCGATCGCCACTTCACTGGGTAAAGTTGCGATCGCGTGAATTGGTTAAAAGTTGTCTTCGTAGCTGAAAAAATCACCTCGGTCAAAGGTGGGGATTTTTTCGAGAATTTCCAAGGCTAGGCGGATGTTTTCCTTCTTTTGCCAATGGCTAGATTGCCCGTCTTTTATAGCTTTCAGGATTTGCCCGACTGCTTTGATTTCCTGCTTGACTTCAGCCTTCATCTCTGTGATTTTGGCTTTTGCCCTCGCATTGATGCTGGCAACTTCTTCGCAGAGGATCTTCTTTTCGCGGATCAAATCCTTATTCAGTTTGTCGATCGCAATCTTGCCTTCTTCTGAGTTTTTCAGCCTCGTCTGGAAGCCAAAAAGCAGTTGGTTTTGATCCAAAAAAGACAACTCGCTTAGGCAAGAGGGGGACTCAGCCCAGACACCTATTCCCAAGAGGTTGCAATGATAAAAGGCTTGTGTCGGATCGGCAACTTCCGCCCATCCTTCTTTAGGATCGGCAAAAGGACATATTGCTTCATTGGTGCAACAAAATTTCGGATGATATTCCTTTTCTGAGGGGTAACTGTCCGTCACTGTGCTGCCTCCATGAGTTTCAATTCGATGCGATCGCACAATCCACGAATCAATGCAAGCTTGTCGCGATCGCTCCTATTTTCCCAGTCGGTACTAATCGGCTCGTCCTCACTTAGCTCGCCAGCCCTGAAATAAAGAGCATTGCCAATGTCACTCATTAGATATAAAAGCTGCCATTTGCTCGCTGTAGTAATTTCGTTTTGATCTACGCTGCTCAAAAATCCTGCGTAATAGCCAATGTCTTTCATGATGTTTAACCCTCAATAGTCGTGTGTTTGATGCGTGTGAAATAGCCATTTTTCTTGAGGCAGAAAACTTCTAAACTTAATGCCCTCCTGAATTTGCTTGGGTTTGGTTCGCTGCAATGCCCTGTGAATTTTCCGTCGGTGGTTACATAGGTGTATCGGTTGCGTGATACCCAGATGATCGCGGTATGATAGGCTTTACCGATTTCTGCAAGTTGTGTTTGCGATTCGGTTTGTTGCATGGCTTCACCTCTTTAGATTGGTTGTCAATGCTGTGAATACTTGCTTTAGCTGTTGCCACCTGATTCAGAATCTTTGCTTAGAGGCACTCGACGACTTCTCGGAATGCGCTCAGGGCTGATAGGCTTGGGGTTTGTGGCTGCTAATGCAAAAAAAAAGAAGAGATTGATTAACTAGCGGTAACTAGTAATCGATCTCTTCTTTTTTGGTGAGTTTTTCGATGAAATGGCGACTACCAAGGCAATGAAGGATCATCGCTTCGGAGAGAGAGCTAATGGTTGTAGTCTTGCGATGCTTAAAAGCAAGCGCTCTAAGCTTTTCGTCTGTTGATTCTTCCAGACTAATAGTTAGCTTTGCCTTGCTGGATGTAAATGTCATAGCTGATTTCCGATTAGTTTACTAGCTGATTTTTGACCAGTAGACTAAGCATAAATCATACTAGTGGTAAAGTCAACTAGTCGGAAATAATAAAGTAGACTAGTGTATATACGACTAGTGGTATTAGCTATGAAAGATGAACGAAAATCTAGAATCGCTGACCTTGTTATAAAAGCTCGCGGCGATATGAGTCAGAACAAGTTTGCTGACCTGCTTGGGGTTGCGTCTGGTACTTTGCAAGGTTGGGAGAATGGCAAGTCAGAGCCTAAGTTAGATCATCTGGAAACTATTGCTGCTAGTGCTGGTTACAAGATTGAGGATGTTGTGGCTTATATATCTGGCGGTGATTTGCCTAAGCCAGTTTCGGAGGATTTCATCGTAAAGAGAATCAGGTATATGCAGCCCAGACAAATTGCTATTGTCGGGAGGGCTGTGAGTGATAGATTGGTGGCAATAGCTGAGAGTGCAGGGCGTTAACGTGGGAAAAATCATCGGATCTCACGCATTCGCCGCTCGCCTTACCACTTGGCTACATCTGCAAAAAATGATCAATGTTGATGCTGATTTGTCCTCAATGCCTCAACCCGTTCATCAATCCGAACTAGCTTTTTATCAACATCAGATAGAAGTTCAAGCGTGGCACGATGTAGTTTAGCAATGTTATCTACATCTCTTCGGAGAATAGCGATCGCGCTTGCCTGTTTTCCGAATCCGAACGCAACACCAATCGCGGTAATCCCTAAAGGTATAAGCTCCAATAAATTCATAATCCTATATACCCCTCAATCTGTAAAGAAAACTCATCAAACCATTTAGGCGGCGCTATTTTTAGGCGGTAACTAGACAGCCAATCAGGTACGGGAATGATGATCGGCTTGTTTACATCGCAAAAAATACGATTTCCGATTTGCACCTGTGGCGATATCTCATCAACCATTAGATAGGCATAAGCACCCAAACTCCAAGTAGATAGAGCGTTCTGGTTATTCGCCGCAATCCTTAAATATCTGTGATTAAGCGAATTCGGCAAGGTTATAGACGGTATCGGATTAGTTAATACCGCCATAACCAGATTGTCATAGAGACTCAACCAGTTAGCCTCGTCAGCGAAATTAACCACCAGTAACGGCGACGACAGTCCAATCAGCAGGAGTTGCACCATGCCCTAACTTGATCGTGTCGTTTTCCAACCCGCCAGATCCGCCAATACTTACCGATTTCGCAGCTTCAATCAAAATCGGAACCTTTCTGGTTAGGGTCTTAGTCCCTACAACCCTTTCAACCTTGGCGAAAACTTCTATCACAGCACCTGAAGCGATCGCGTATTTTTTATTGACAGGAATAACAGTGTCACCATCAGCAGGCTTTGTCTTTGACCCGCCCGCTTTTGCCAACACAGTAGCAGAGTACAGATCGGGGTCGAGATTCAGCTTCAAATACACTGGAACCCCAGTCTTGACCTGAAAATATACAGGGTCTTTTTTGTCACCAGTAGCCATAGCAATCCATCCTTAAAATAATCAAAATTTGCAGAGTCGAAAAAACGCGATCAGACCTATTTAAAAGTCCATGGACTAGAAGTAGCGGCGGCGGTTGTCCCCAGTGTTACAGTTTTACCTTTCAAGCCAACCATGGCTGTACCAGTCTTCTCGTTATCGCAGACTAGCGAGATGCGGCGGGTTTCGTAAGCATCACCCGTCCCCTTGAACACCGTAGCCTTGATCAATGAAACGCATTTAGACCGCAAGGCACTTTTACGATCAATAGGAATAACCTTAGAATTTGCAGGCGGATCGGTCTGCGTTAAACCTAAAACCGCAGCAACAGCAGGCGTATATATATCTGCGTCCACTTGGAAAGCGAAATAAACGCCAGTAGCAATTGCAACAAAATACGCCTCTCTGTTATTGGAAGCCATACAATTTACCCTTTACAATACTTGCCTCTGAAGGTATCACCCTCCCCCATTACTTGCATAGCTGCCATGTAACCGCTAAAAACCTATAGGTTCGCAGTTTTGTGTCAGTTCAAACAAATCTTTCCGCCAGAACTTCGGTTCGCAGCTTGCCAAACGAAATAACAGCCTTGCGAAAATAGCAGGTAGCCGTAGGTCTATACAGTGGCAATTTCTCAATCTGCCCCAAAATGGTTATATTCTCTCTAGTTGCAAAGTTTTCATCGGGAGCAGTGCTGACACGAAGTAGATCCCAGTTTGGGGTTTTATCCCTAATACCTAGCACTTTGGTGATTACCTCTTTCGCTTCCGTTTCTGAGGTCAGAGACAAGATAAATTCAAACCCGTTTATCTTATCTCTATAGCTATATTTTATCCTCCCTTTATTCAGCGTATAAGTAGAGGGAAAAGCTAGATTTATTTCTCTACTTAGTTCCGTTAAATCACTTCTAGTCATAGTAGATACGGACTTCTCAACTATGCGAAAACTGATAAGCGCTTTTACTCGTATCCTATGATTAGTAATCGCTGTAGACTTCTTTTCTATAAACGTTAAGTGGACATGAGGTTTGTCTTTTACCGTGATGGGAATATCATCATAATTCGGAAGAATTATAGCTCCGTCGTCATCTTTTAAGAACTTGAGCAACTCTCTTTTTAGCCACATCTCAGAGAAAGAATCATTATCCTCAATTAACACATCTTGACGCAAAACTCGCCGCGCCGCATATGCAGGAGTAACAGCACCTGCGTCATACGGAGTTCCGTCCGTTGGTGCGTCCACAACATCCGCAAAGACTTCGCGAACCTCTTTATTATGAAGCTGTCTGAAGGTGTTTTGGCGACGCTCGAAGGCGCTATTATCCTTTAAGTTAGTCCCATTAAATGGAACATCTTGCCCATTTTGCCTTACCGTAATTTGACTCATAATTTCTCTCTATGGTGAGGTTTCGGGCGGTCTTACAATGGTAAAATCTCCAATCTTAAATACGCTCTCTTCTCTCTTTTCTGCTTTTGCGCTCTCTTCAGTCGCGTTTTTGTCTTGGATTGCGTTCTGGAATTCCGCTCTGTTTGCCTTCAACTCATCAACTGATTGCTGGACGCTGACCACGTTTGAGGTTATGGAGGCAAGATTGGAAACACCTTGCTCTAGGTTCTCCATTTTCTGCATATACGCATTGAATCGCGTGGTATTTGGAGTTTGAGAACCATACGCATCTTCTCTCACCATACCAGCATTTCTCAACGAATTCATGAGCGTCGCGACGCGGTTGCTTGTAAGCTCCGCTACAGCAGTAGCAGAGTCTAAAAGAGATTGAAAATTAGAAGCCAGATTTGTCGTGGCTTGATAAATACGGTTTCCTTTTGCCCAAGTTTCATTTAGCGCGGCAAAGTTTTCAGTTCCAACAATTCCTTTTATTAAATCTTGGAAAGATTTACCGATAATGGCGGTTACTCCTTGCTGCTGTCCATCCTTATCTTTAATAGGGAATCTTAAAGCTTGCAATCCGCTATCTAAAGCGCTTCCAAGCGTATCGCCAATGCTACTAGAAAGCATTGCAGCATTGTGAATCACCGTGATCATAGTGATGTATTGCATCGCTTTATCAACTAAAGAATTATTCCAAAGTTTTCCAAGCATATCGAATATATTCGTCGCCGTCGCACCGATGGAAGCGAGTACTCTCTTCTGGGCTTGCTGTTCTACAGCTATTCCCGTGAGCGCAGCGCTTTGCGCCGCCGCGTTCCTATCTCTAGCAATTTGCGCCGCGTCTAATTTGGCTCCTAATGGATTGACGATATCGTTTTTTAATCCATTAGTACAACTTGGATCGTTAAGCGCTTGGCAATTCCCTGTTTTAGCGTTCTGTACCTGATTAGCAGGGCTAGTCTGGCTTTTAACGTCGGTGATATTTTGCCCAATGATTCCAAGCGCACCGCCTAATAAGGCAATTTGATCGTTGACCACTTTCAGATCGGAAGGTGGCAACGGGATAAATGGGGTATCTTTCTTTTTCTCAGGAAGTTCTTTAGATGGTATTAATGGCGATCGCTTGGGAGTAACTGGATCACCCAGTGGAGATTTTGGTAAAGGATTTGCTGTTGGGGGTGGTAGTAGCGTAGCAGGATCTTTTGATCTCCCTATTCCCAGTGCCGGCAAGGACACCCTAGGGCTTAATTGGCTATTACCCCACCCAAGAGCAGGGGAAAACCTTGCAGGTAAAACGTTCTTTTGTTTTTCCTGTAAGGTTTCCCCGTTTGATCCTGCATAGCCTGATGGAATTTGTGAGGTGGTTACAGGATTAGGATTTGGAAGATTACCGCCTGTATCAGTTTGCCCATCCCTCCTTTTAAATTCTATATTTGAATAGCTATAAATTGTTTGCCCATAGGCACTGTTGTATGAATAAGTCCCCCCGCCGTTTCTAGCAATGTGTACACCGCCCGAATGATAGACGGTAAAAGATAGCTCCCCGCTAGTCCCCAACACAGGGGAGAGATTAATACCTGTTACAGGCGCGGTAACAGTATTACCAATATCATCGCGGATTACTCGTACTCGAGTTCCCACACCCCCAAATGGGCTTTGTATAGTGGTACGGGTAAATTCTAATCGGTATTCAATCCCTAGACTTTGACCACCTGTAAACGGCGGTGTATATGGCGCTTGAGTGATTTTTTCGGCTAAGCCAGTACTAGGGTTGTATCGCATCCCCATTTTTGCTAGTGAATCATCACGCGCTTTATCGCCGCCAAGCAAGCCGATCACACTGATTGCCAGTAGCGGGACACTCAAAAAAGAAGGAACGCGAAAAGCTTTAGCAGCTTGTGAGATTGGAGGGAGGGGCGCTTTCAGCCACGGCTCCACTATTATCCGCCCCACTGGCTGAGTGGTAATCCCCTGCAATGGTTCTAGTCCTATCCCCATTTTTTTTACCCCTTCATTGAAGTGGGAATTGCTGCCGTGCCAATTTCTTTCACCTGTTTCCAGTCGGCAACGCCTGTCCCGAAAGTCGTCATATCGAATTCAAACACACAAAAAGTGATCACCCTTTGCGTAGAATCTGCGTCAGCACCATCGCGATACTGGATACAATTTTCCGAGGCTTCACCTGATTTAGATACAAATTTCTCTTTGGCATTATTCACTAACAAAATTTGTGTTGTCCATGCGTTAAGTTGCTCGACAGTGGTAATGGCTCTAGCACCTGTGGGCAGATCGGCGGCGGCAAAAGCGGTCATAATTAAAACCCTATAAAGATAGCTTAAATTATAAGCTATCTTTATAGGGTCTACAGCGATATCATAAATTTTCTTCATTATGCTTACGATAATATTTTGAATTAACAAGCATAACGAAGATTTGGTGGGGATAATGAGCCATTATCGTAAGCATAGTAATTTAGCAAGCTAGGAATCTGGATCTATTCCCAGAATTTGATCGTAACTGACTTGATTTGCCTGTGATTTCAAACCACCTTGGCTATACACAAGGTATTCAGTCTCTGAGAGGCGTTTTAGAATTCGAGATTTTATGGGAAAGTTTTGATCGGGGTATTTGACGATCACCTTATCGCGGACATCATA